>OGDF01000034.1_pt1 | contig 179789 bp, 156 predicted proteins | sample 1570141 | NCBI WGS metagenome assembly OGDF01 (sample SAMEA4370581, study PRJEB24528) | human gut metagenome | reverse complement strand
AACCCGAATATGCAAAGAACGCCAAATGGACTCTGTACGATTTGCAGGCTAAATTACAGCAAAGCGGCTGGATGGTTCCTGCCTATACTTTGCCGGAGAACATCCAGAATTACGTAGTTATGCGTGTGGTAGTACGTCAGGGATTCAGCCGTGATATGGCGGATATGTTGTTGAACGATATCAAGAATGCCATCAGCGAGTTCGAAAAACTGGAGTATCCTACTCAGACCCGCATTGCCCAAGACAAGAATATCACTGTAAAAGGTACTGTGTTTACCCATAATGCACATAGCAACGCTGCTAAAAAATAAGCGTAGATAACAATAATGGAGTTGTGTCAAAACGTGGATAATGCTGTCGTTTTAGCTCGTAGGGACGAGATTCGCTCTCCCGAAAACTGTTTGCTTTGTGTCTTCAGGCAGGCAAACCCTGCCCCTACAGCTGACAATTGGATAGCCCGGTTTAGTTTTGACACACTCCCTTCAATCGAATTAATTTATGGAAAGAACTATAACTATCCAACAGATAAAAGATGTTGCACAGGAGGCTTACAATCTGTATAAAGACAATACAGAAGGTAAAAATGCCGATTACATTCCTTATTTGGCTAATATCAATCCGAAACTATTCGGTATCAGTATTTGCCTGATGAATGGCGAAAAAATTCAATTGGGTGACTATCAATACCAATTCGGCATTGAATCTGTGTCTAAAGTATTGACAGCTATACTGATTCTTCGTCAATATGGCGCACAGAAAGTACTCGAAATGATTGGTGCAGATGCAACAGGACTGCCGTTTAACTCCATCATGGCTATCTTGCTGGAGAATGACCATCCCTCTACTCCATTGGTAAATGCAGGAGCCATCAGTGCAGATAGCATGGTGCAACCCATTGGCAACAGTGACGCCAAATGGAAAGCTATTGTCGACAATATGACTGAACTCTGTGGCAGTGCTCCCCAATTGATTGACGAACTTTATAAATCGGAATCGGCCACTAACTTCAACAATCGTTCTATTGCCTGGTTACTGAAAAACTATAACCGCATCTACGATGATCCTGATATGTCCCTCGACCTCTATACCCGTCAGTGTTCCATGGGCATCACAGCCGACCAATTGTCAGTCTGCGCAGCTACAATCGCCAATGACGGCCTCAATCCTGACACCAAGAAACAGGTATTCGATAAAGAACTTGCTCCGAAAATAACTTCTCTGATAGCTACTGTAGGTTTCTACCAGCACACAGGCGATTGGCTTTACACCTCCGGTGTTCCCGCTAAAACAGGTGTAGGTGGCGGAGTACTGGGAGTGATGCCCGGAATTATGGGTATCGCAGCTTTCGCACCTCCTTTGGATGAGGCGGGAAACTCTGTAAAGGCACAACTTGCCATTAAATATATCATGAACAAACTAGGTATGAATATCTTTAACGGACATCGTATCAGTATCAGTTAAATCTGCCTTTTCTCAATCAAAAAGCCGGTCTTTTTCCTACCCGTTCAGGAGATGACCGGCTTTTCCTTTTAAAATATTTTCCTCAAAACATTTTTAGCATTCTGACATTATATCTATCTTTGCAAAGAAAGATAATTATTTATATTATGAAAAACAAGTTTATACAGAAAATCAGTCTAGGCGCCGCACTATTGCTACTTACAAGCAATACCACCTTTGCACAAGCTCCCGAGCAAAGTTACACACCAACCCCCGAGAACATGAAAGCACGTCAGGAATTTCAAGATAACAAATTTGGAATCTTCCTTCATTGGGGTATCTACAGCATGACCGCACAAGGCGAATGGTATATGACCACCCACAATATCCACCGCGATGAATATGCCAAATTAGCATCGGGTTTTTATCCTTCACGTTTCAATGCCGCTGAATGGGTATCGGCCATCAAAGCCTCAGGTGCCAAATATATCTGTATTACCAGCCGCCACCACGACAGTTTCTCGATGTTCGATACCAAAGAATCAGATTTTGACATTGTAGACGCCACTCCGTTCAAACGGGATGTGCTGAAAGAATTGGCAGACGAATGCCACAAACAAGGCATTAAACTCCATTTCTATTATTCACACTTAGACTGGCGTCGCGATGATTATCCTGAAGGAGGAAGCACCGGACGCGGGACAGGACGTCCCAAAGGACACGGAGACTGGAAAAGTTATTATAAATTCATGAACAACCAGTTGACCGAACTACTAACCAATTACGGACCGGTAGGTGCCATCTGGTTCGATGGAGTTTGGGATCAGCCCAAAGATTTCGATTGGCAACTGGAAGAACAATACGCATTAATCCACAAACTACAGCCCGCCTGCCTGGTAGGTAACAACCATCACCGCACTCCGTATGCCGGTGAAGACTTCCAGATGTTTGAACGCGATCTGCCCGGTGAGAATAAAGCAGGACTTTCAGGACAGAGCGTCAGCTCACTTCCTTTGGAAACCTGTGAAACCATGAATGGAATGTGGGGATATAAAATTGAAGACCAAAATTATAAGTCGCCCAAAGCGTTAATACACTATTTGGTTAAAGCAGCCGGAAAGAACGCAAACCTGTTAATGAATATCGGTCCGCAACCCAATGGAGAACTTCCCGCCACAGCTGTAGACCGCCTGAAAAAAGTGGGCGAATGGATGGACCAATACGGAGAAACTATTTATGGAACACGTGGTGGAGATGTAGCTCCCCATCCATGGGGTGTATCAACCCGTAAAGGCGACCGTTTGTTTATCCATGTATTAGATTTAAAGGATAATACGCTTTACATACCTCTGAAGGCAAAAGTAAAAAAAACAATGCAATTCACCGATAAGGCTTCTCTTTCCTTCAAACAGGACAAAGACGGTATATTGTTGAAGTTACCCAAAGTACCCGACGATATAGATTACGTGATAGAATTAATTATTAAATAACCTTTATGAGCAACAAATCAAAAATTGAAATCTGCGCCAATTCTGTTGAAAGTGCAGTAAAAGCACAACAGGGCGGAGCCTATCGTGTGGAGTTATGCGCAGGTATTCCCGAAGGAGGTACCACTCCGTCGTTTGGCGAAATACGCATGGCACGCCAACTCTTACAACAGACCAAATTGCACATTATTATCCGTCCCCGTGGCGGAGATTTTCTATATTCTCCATTGGAACAAGAAATCATGTTGCATGATATTAAAGTAGCACGCCAATTAGGAGCAGATGGAGTAGTATTCGGTTGCCTGACAGCTGATGGCAAAGTAGACGTGGAAGCCATGGAAAAATTGATGAATGCCGTAGGCGACATGAGTGTCACTTTCCATCGCGCTTTTGATATGTGCCGTAATCCGCAAGAAGCATTAGAACAAATTATTGAACTCGGTTGCCACCGTATCCTTACTTCAGGTCAGGAAGCCACTGCCGAAAAAGGTATTCCCCTCCTTAAAGAATTGGTAGAACTGGCCGACGAACGCATTATCATCATGCCGGGATGTGGAGTAAATCCTAAAAATATTCGTAAAATTGCCGAGGAAACCGGTGCCTGCGAGTTTCATTTCTCCGGACGCACCACCTGTGAAAGCGATATGCTATACCGCAACCCCAAAGTATCAATGGGTGGCACTGTGAAAATCGAAGAATATAAAAAGGATGTAACCGACCCGGATATCGTTAAAGCCGCCTTAGCCGAACTAGCCTTGAAAGACGAAAATGATAAGGCTTTGGAAAAGAAAACCAAAGAATCCAAAAAGTTGAAGAGGGTTAAAAGAGATGATGAGTGGGATGATGAAGATGATGATTTGGAAGATGATAAATAATCCGAAAGACAATCAATAATAAAAAGAATGAGGCTATCCCGAAAAAAACGGAACAGCCTCATTTCTTTTTATATCTGCCTACAAAAGTTTAAAGTTTATGGATTACTTTCATCAGTTGCTCGCCTAAGCCGATGGTATAACCTTGTGAGACAAATACTACACGATTAAAGGTATCCCCAATAATAAACATAGGCAAAATAGTCTTGTTAGGCAGCTTCATGCCTTCAGCTATCTGTTTTTGGATAGCCCCGTCCGCATCTATACCATATGTAATAGTAGAGGGTAATCCCGGAAATTCTTCAGGCCGGAACTTCTTGAACTGCTCTTCATTGGGGAATAATAATACAATACTTCTTCCCCACTGCTCAAAATCTTTGCTCAATGCTGCAATATCACGCAATGCATGATTTGTAGGTTCCTGACCGGCTCCCAATACAGCCACAATATAATAACCACGCCCGGTGGTAGAAAGGATGGATTTCAACTCATCACTATCAATCGGCTTATAAAGAGACTCGGAATTGAAATTGCCGATAACCTGAACATCATCCTTGCTTTCGCGCATCACCAAATCAACAGTAGTCGTTTCTCCCGGCTTGATGGTAAAGAAAGTAATATCAGAAAGCACACCGCCATTTGCCAGACGAGTCCCTGTCACCAACATATAATTTCCTTCATCAAGTGCCGTTCCATTCTTCAGCAAATTGCTCCAGGTGGCACCACCTCCCATATCGATATCACCTTCGTCATAATTCAGTAACTGCAAAGTCCCTTCGGGAGTCACCTTTGAAATAGTGAAGTGAGAATAATATTTGGGATCTTCCAATGATTTGATTGGAGTATATTTTGCAATCAATTTACCTGTCTGTGCAGCTGACGGAGAAACAGCCTCAAAGTCTACATCAACCGGTCTCTCATCACCTATAATCAATTGCACCTTACCCGTCACCTCGTCAATACGTGCCGGAATCCCCATGCTTCGCGCCATGGATACAAAGAATATATCACGGCTATGCGCATCTGCCACACGAGCACGCCATACTCCGGCAGGTGAGATCGGTGCACCGCCCAAATTGCAGTTGTTGTCCACCTGAATGCTATCGGCCACCCAGGAAGCCAGCTTCATCGGATCGGCACGGAACGCTTCCATATCTTGTTTTGAAACAACCTTACCGAAGAAAGACTTATACGGTGTCAGCATTTCATTGCTTACACGCGGATTACGGACAAAACGGCGGAAATACTCTGCATTTTCGCAAAGGCGAGACTGCATGTGGTCTACCAATACTTCAAGACTGACATCGCGCAAGTCTTTAGAGGAAATTCTCTGCAGAAGGTCTATTCCCCCCTTTTTTGATTTATCGGAACGCAAGCGGGCAAGGAAATCACGGATCACCAGATGATTACCGCGTGACGCAACCAAAATCTTAGCCACGGCTTCTTCATCCAATTTATACTCCTTCGCAAAGTTACGAGCCGATTCATCACTCATAAACGTAGCTACATACGCATTGCGAATGGAATCTTCCTGTGCCATCCGGCGATTATTTCCGGCACGCTGTTCGGGAGTAACTTCAGGCATATTGACACCTTCGGCAGGAGGAACAATATCCACTTCCACCATGTAATTATCTCCTGCTGTTTTATCCAGCTTCACTGTCAGATTATTATCCTTCCCAAATGAAAGTTTGGAATATCCGAACTTACCATCCTTAGAAGCCCATACCAACATATCGCCTTTACCGGCAGTAAGGAATGTTTTTCCCCGAGTATCTGTCTGTTTACGGGCCACAGTATAAAATTCAGCATAATTGTATACTTTAAATTCCACCTTTGCGTCAGTCACCGGATTACCTTCGGCATCCACCACGGTTACCTCAGCTTTAGCTGTCGGGGCATAATTATCAATTACATTGATCTCTGTATAATTGGGAGTTTCATACATTACTTCTTCCGGACCGTTGTATCGTCCGAAGACTTTCGTATGCATCAACATTCCACGTGAAGCCGGAGCGTTAAACCAACCTAAATCCAGAACCGGTTCAGGTTCACACGCACCAAAGAAATGCCATTTTCCATCTACCCACGCTTCCACCCAAGCATGATTATCATCTGTATGTGCCCAACGGGGCGTATAAACCTGACGGGCAGGAATACCTACCGAACGGAGTGCAGCTACCGTGAAAGTCGATTCCTCACCACAACGCCCGTAGGCTGTCTTTACAGAAGCGAGTGGAGAACTGGTTCGCGCATCGGATGGTGTATAGATTACCTTTTCATGACACCAGTGATTTACTTCCAACACAGCATCGTGTAATGAAAGTCCCTTTACCCGATCCTTCAGCTCTTCATAGAACACCTTACGGCTGTCATCCAAATTCTCGTTATTCACCCGCACAGGCAGAACGAAATGACGGAACTCACGCTCCGGAATTGTCTTGCCCCACGGCATTTCCTCACGGGCTTTCAATGAATAATCAATATTTTCCAGATAATACTCACCGGAATAGTCCGTAATATCCCCCAATGGCATATAAGCATATAGGAAGGTCAGAGCTTCCCGCTGTTCGTCACTCATCGGTTGTTCGAACACCTGAAACAGGTCTCCGTGCGACAACTTTGAACGTCGGGTTTCAAAGTCTTGCTGAACGGCATTCCGTTCGGCAGCATCAGTTATCAAATGTTTGTTGTTGGTGCACGAGGTAAAACTCAGCATTAAACTAAGCCCCGTGGCACATAGAGCCAATAACTTCATGTTGTTAATTAATTAAGTTAGCAATTATTATTGGCTACAAAGATAAAACTTTTTAGCAGGAATGCGAAAATAAATATTTTTAAGTGCCCTAAAAGCTATTTATCTGCAGAAACATTGTGCCGGGAAGTATCGGCATTCGCATTTTGCTTTTCATAATACTCTTGTTTCCGCTTATTTGCCTGCTGCACCAGACTGGTTACATATACGGTAAAGATAGGAAACATCATCATTCCAAGCGCAGCCAGTACCACCGAAAGTATCTTGCCGGTCGGAGTCACGGCATAAATATTGCTACCCACGGTGGTCACATCCATAAATGCCCACCATAATGCACTCCAATAATCTGTCACCATCGGGTTCACCTTATGCTCCAGCACAAAAAATATCAGACTGGCAAAATAAACTGTCGCCATCAACATAGTGATATAGGAAGTGAACAAACCCGAAGCTTTGCTTCCCGAGAGCCACCCCACCACAATGGCCAGCGCATACCCTCCTCTTAGAAGAGGTATAAAACGAAGAAAATAACTTACCTCCGGAGAAAAAGTGATGTGATAATAATCAATGATATTCAGATATGGAATAGAAACCAGCAAAAAAACAAAGTGACTGCTCAAGTATCTCCATTTATCGGGTGCCAGAAAGAATTCAAGCAGAAAATCAAAAAGGAAAAACATACATATCCAAAACTGTATTCTGAGATAACTCCCCTGATTAATAAAAGGAATATTATGGAAAGTATCCATCGAAATACTTATGATTAAGAAAAGAGACAGACAGAGGATTAAGACATGCAGAATCCCATAAATTCCTTTTCGGGAATAGATAAAAGAAGAAAATGCTGTTTTCATAAACTATACCTATTTATTATTGTTTCCCCTAAAACACCTTAAAACTGTACTTTGTTTACTCGGCACAACCGGGGTTAATAAACCTAAACGGATAAACATCAATTCGGGGAGGTTGTTATAGACACGTAACAAAAACAAATATATTTTTTAAACCTAAACTTTATGGCAAACATTAGCAAATCAGTCAAGCTCGGGGTATTTACCCTCGCAATTATGAATGTAACTGCGGTTGTTTCCCTGCGTGGGCTACCTGCAGAAGCCGAATATGGACTGAGTTCGGCATTTTATTATCTTTTTGCAGCCATCGTCTTTCTGATACCGACTTCATTGGTAGCAGCAGAATTGGCAGCAATGTTTCAGGACAAGCAAGGCGGTGTATTCCGCTGGGTTGGTGAGGCATACGGAAAGAAGTGGGGTTTTCTGGCTATATTCCTTCAATGGGTGGAAAGTACAATCTGGTATCCTACGGTATTAACTTTCGGAGCGGTGGCATTGGCATTTATCGGCACAAACGACGCTCACGATATGTCACTGGCCTCCAACCGCTATTACTCATTGGCTGTGGTGCTTATCATTTACTGGCTTGCCACTTTCATTTCACTGAAAGGGATGGGCTGGGTAGGAAAAGTTGCCAAAGTCGGCGGTATGGTAGGCACCATCATCCCGGCAGGCCTATTGATGGTGCTGGCAGTTATCTATCTGGCATCGGGCGGACAAAGTCAAATGAACTTTGACGGTAACTTCTTCCCCGATTTCAGTAATTTCGACAATCTGGTACTTGCATCCAGTATTTTCCTTTTCTATGCCGGTATGGAAATGGGCGGTATCCATGTGAAGGATATGGAGAATCCTGCCAAGAATTATCCGAAGGCTGTATTTATCGGTGCAGCCATCACAGTTGCCATCTTCGTACTGGGTACTTTCGCATTGGGTATCATTATTCCGGAAAAGGATATCAACCTGACTCAGAGCTTGCTGGTCGGCTTCGACAACTACTTTAAGTATGTACATGCTTCCTGGTTATCTCCTATCATTGCCGTTGCATTGGCATTCGGTGTGTTGGCAGGCGTATTGACTTGGGTAGCCGGTCCGTCCAAAGGTATCTTTGCCGTAGGTAAAGCCGGTTATCTGCCCCCGTTCTTCCAGAAAACCAACAACAACGGTGTGCAGAAGAATATCTTGTTAATCCAAGGTTTGGCCGTGACATTGCTCAGCTTGTTGTTCGTAGTGATGCCATCCGTACAGAGCTTCTATCAAATCCTGTCACAGCTCACCGTGTTATTGTATCTCATCATGTACCTGTTAATGTTTAGCGGTGCCATTTATTTGCGCTATAACATGAAAAAGGCTCCACGTCCTTTCCGTATCGGCAGTAAAGGCAACGGTTTGATGTGGTTCATTGCCGGACTCGGTTTCTGCGGTTCATTACTGGCATTTGTGCTCAGCTTCATCCCGCCCAGTCAAATATCAATCGGCAGTAACACCGTATGGTTTGCCGTATTAGTTATAGGATGTATCGTTGTTGTCTCTGCTCCGTTCATTATCTATGCATCTCGTAAGCCATCATGGGTAGATAAGAACACACAGTTCGAACCTTTCCACTGGGAAGAACAAGCTGCCCCGACAGATGCCCCAACAACCGGAGAAACAAAATAAGCTGTCTCCCATACTTTTATCTTGGAAAAGAGAGTGCATCAAAATAAAAATTGACTTTGAACACTCTCTTTTTCTTTTCCCGCCTATATTTCTTTCCTTTCATTCTTCCTATTCAAGAAAACATTCCTATATTTGCAGAGTAATTATCTTTAAAATTACTCTTTAATGATATGAAAGTGTTGGGTTATGGATTTATTGTGATGCTGCTATTGGTATGCCTTGCCGGGTGTACTCATTCCCCTTGTTCATCCCAACATAAAATAGCACTTATCCATTCTTACCAGAGAGGTTATAACAACGCCGAGCGAATTAACAGACTCTTTGCCGATGAACTGAAGAAAAACGGGCTACAATGTGAAATTAAAAGTTATTATCTCAACTGCGAAAAATACGGCAGCACAGATGAAGAACGTCGCATTTCCGGGTTCATCGACGATTCGAATATATGGGGAGCCGATTTAATAGCAGTCCTTGACGACCAGGCCACTTATTCCCTGATGTCATGCAATCATCCGAAAGTCAGAGAAATACCTGTCGTTTTCAGCGGAGTGAACTACCCCAATACAGAACTACTGCAACAATATCCCAATGTAACCGGATACATCGACAGACCCGATTACCTCAAGACTTGCCAGATGATTGAACGGATTATGGGAAAAGTATGTATCCACGTTATTAAAGGAGGTACTTTTCTGGATAAAATTATATGGAAAGACCTGGAAAAACAATGCACAGGACACAATATCAACATACGCGACAGGGTGAATGAACGGATATTAAATATATCCCCGGATTCACTAGAGAATAAAAAATTCTCTCCTTTTGATTCGGAAAAACCAACCGAACTCTCTTATCTCGATACAACCATGATTGCCAAACTGGTCAGCGACTCTGTTCCCGCACGCCGGTTATTGTGGATGGCCAGCGGAGTTTTCGATTATTCCTTGTTTCTATATACCAAACGTGATTTCACCACTTTACGCATCGGCAGTTTGTTTGACAATCCCGGGTTTGAGACCATAAATGAAGGATTCGGAACAAATGACTATATGCTCGGAGGCTATTTTACACCTATCGAAATTCAAATAAAAGATATGGCGGCAGGAATAAAAGAAAGACTGGACAAGAAAATGCCCGGTCAGCAATTACAGCAATGCGCCAAACAGTATGTCATCAATTGGGTTACTTTGGAGAAATATAAAATACCCGAAGAAAGGATTCCCGAAGAGTATATAATCATGTACAAACCTTTCAGCAAAAAATATTCCACTCTTATCCTGACCATCAAAATCGTTGTCGGCATCCTCCTATTGTTATTTGTAAGCTACCTCATTTATATATATGGACGGGAGAAAAAACGGAAACAGGATGCTTTGCGCAACTTAAAATATGAGCATGAGCTACTGATCCTTGCCATGGAAAGCGGAAATACGTATGCATGGCGGTTTGATGGAGAAAAAGCCATTTTCGATCCACAGTTTTACGAACTGATTCATTATGACTCTCCGCAAATGAACATCGATGATATGGTAAAATTCATTCACCCAGACGAACGAGAGAGATTTCTGCATCAGGTGGCCAACCTTTCAGACCATCCCAAACGGACAGCACAATACCGCTGTAAGTTTACAGGTGAATATCAATGGTGGGAGTTTCGTTACAAACAGATTTGTCACAATGACAATATTCATATCATCACCGGTCTGCTGCAAAATATCCAAGAGGTAAAAGACAAGGAAGAAGAGCTGATTCAAGCCCGCAAAGTTGCAGAGCGGGCAGAATTAAAACAATCTTTTCTGGATAATATGAGTCATGAGATACGCACTCCTCTCAATGCCATCACCGGGTTTTCCAACCTGCTGACTACGGAAAAAGACCTTTCGGAAGAAGAGAAACAGGAATTTATCTCCATCATCAATGATAATACCGATTTATTGCTCAAACTGGTTAATGATGTGCTGGAACTATCACGCATTGAATCCGGCAATATGTCATTCAATTACCGGGAAGAGAGCGTCCGTTCTTTGCTCAACAGTATTTACAACACCCATCAACTGACTATTTCATCACCCTTAAAATTTATCAAGGAGTTTCCCGAAGGAGATGTATTTGTACACATAGACAATATGCGTATGACACAGGTCATCACTAATTTTCTGAACAATGCCAAAAAGTTTACAAAGAGCGGACATATCAAATTAGGATACCATCATCAACCAGCCAGTCATGAAGTGCATATTTTTGTAGAAGATACCGGAGCCGGTATTCCAAAAGAAGAACTGCAAATCATATTCGACCGATTCTATAAACATAATGAGTTTGCACAAGGAGTAGGACTTGGCCTGTCTATCTGTAAAGTGATTGTTGAAAAAATGCAGGGACGTATCGAGGTTACTTCCGAAATAAACAAGGGCAGCCGTTTTACTGTCGTACTGCCCTGCCTGTAATTGAGTTGTTTTAGTATTCTTCCATTTTAAGACAATATTCTTTTCGGTAGTGTAAAATGTAAAACAATATAGCCCAACATCCCGGCTATCACCGTACCGCTCAAAACACCCAATTTTGCCTGACTTAAAAGAACCGGAGAAGCTTCGAATGATAAATTAGCTATAAACAGGGAAACGGTAAAACCGATACCTCCCAACAAGCAGATACCTGCCAGGTTCACCCAGTTCATACCCCCGGCCATGCCAGCCAACCCACTTTTGACAATAAGCCATGTAAAAAAGTAAATACCTACAAATTTTCCGACTACCAATCCCACCATGACCGCCCATGTAGGTGTTCCCACTTCAATGCCTCCGTGACCGGCTGTCAGCACCACACCAGCATTAGCAAAAGCAAACAAAGGAATAATCACATAATTCACTAATCCATGCAGACTATCTTCCAATGACTGTAAAGGAGAAATCACTCTATCGGAAGCCGATTCGATACTTTTCAACACATTAATCTGCAATTTGCTCAAAATTATACCTTCTTTGTCTGTACTCGGAAATATTTCTATGTTCTCCTTAATACGGTTAATATACTTACCTATCTTATAATGTGGTGTAGCCGGAATCGTAAACGCTACTATCACCCCTGCAATAGTGGCATGAATACCACTTTGTAAAAACAGATACCACATCACCAGTCCCAGTAAAAGATAAAACCAACGATTGTGTATATGCAAATGATTACCGGCACAAAGCAAAAAAAGCACTCCAAAAGAATACAACAAGAAATTCACATCCAGATGGGAGGAATAAAATAAAGCGATTACCAGAATACCACCAATATCATCCACCACAGCAAAAGCCGTCAGAAATATTTTCAGACTGATAGGTACACGGTTGCCGAATAAGCTTAGTACCCCCAGGGAGAAAGCAATATCCGTTGCCATCGGAATAGCCAGACCACTCTCGGCATCCGTACCCGACGTCATACAATAATAGATAATAACCGGAACAATCATCCCCCCGCAAGCCGCCACTATCGGCAACAAAGCCTGTCGAAAACTGGACAACTCACCCACCAATGTTTCACGCTTAATTTCCAGTCCCACACTAAAGAAGAAAATAGTCATCAAAGCATCATTAATAAAATTCATCAAGGTCATGTGATTCCCATTATGACTGAACAAATTAAATTCCCCTATCTGAAGATGTACTTCTTTATTCCAAAAAGCTGCATAAGCGTCTCCCCAGGGAGAATTAGCTATAATCATCGCCAGAAGAACGATAACCATCAATAGAATTCCCCCATTAATGTGATACCGCGTAGCACTTAGAAACGAAACATTCATGTTTCCGATTTTGAGTTTTTCCATGTCTTTCCTGTTATAATATTAGATTCGTGATAAATTCTTATAAAACACGAACCTTCCTGTTATCTTTGAAGTCAATAACAGAAAGGAACGCTTTATTGTTTGTATAAAATACTCTTCTTACGAAGTATATGTCAGCCGTTATAGCTTCGTAACGCCAAGTTTTTCACCCACAGTACAAATATACTGGTTAAAATTAAATTTAGCACAAGAGTTAACACAGAAATTACCAGTGCAGGGCCTCCTAAATTATATCCCAATGCAATAAAGATGATTCCCGCTCCTACTTCTCCACGAGTAAACATACCGATAGATAAAGCAAGACGCTCGCTCAACTTACGGTCTCTATAGAATAACACAGGAAACAGCTTCCCGACATTCGATAACAAAGACACGATTACCACATGATAAATAATCATTCCCCAAGACATCATTTCTTGCGATCCGGTAATGGAATGAGTACCGCTATGCGTCTCCGAAAAATCCACTCCGACAAAGAGAGGCATACTCATACCCACCAGGAACATAAACAAGAAAGAAACACCGGTAGATACCTTATGCTCCAAAGGAGTATCTATCTCCTTATGTTTCATAACCATACCCAGAACGAAAGCCGGCAATAACACTTCAATATGGATACTTCCTTCGTCTCCATAAAAATATTTGCTCACCATATACACCAACTGTGTAACTGCAAAAACTGCCACCGAATAAAAGAAAATCGCTTTCCAGTCTTGCCGCCAATTGTATTTCCCTAACTGTTTCCAGCCGATAGAGAGCAGAACAAACACTACTAAAACAATGATAATCAATTGCCAGCGCAGCCCCACCATCATTATTTGCAACGGAATCATCAGCAAGATGGTATCCAGGTCGTCAAAGATAGCCAACACCTGAATCTTTTTATAAATCCAACTTGATTTTAATCCGAGAGCCGCCAACATGGTAAACAAGATACCTGCAGAGGTGGGCGCCGCAAAACGGCTTAACAGAAGATTTTCTTTCCATGCTTCCCAGCTATGCCAATATTCGGGCGGTAGCAAGACAAATACATAATAAACGGCTATCAAAATCCATGGCATCGCTGCCGTAGCCATTGCAATAAAATAATCCTCAGCATAACTCTTCCACCTTGTTTTATCCATGACAAACTCACGTCCGACATTAATCATAATAAAACTCAGGCAGATGTAAAGCAATACATCAGACACACTCTTTATGGTAGTATACCCTTCACCTACCGCCCCCGGTAAGATTTGGGACACCAAAAGACCCATCATCAGAAAGGCCGAAAAAGACAGAACTTTTCTCATTTATATTTATTTAAAGATTATATAATAATGGAATGATTGCCTTGAAAGTTCTGCTGACAGCGACAATCATTCCGGGTATTTTAGATTTTTAATCCAACTTCAATACTGCAAGGAACGCTTTCTGCGGTACTTCCACATTACCAATCTGCTTCATACGCTTTTTACCCCTCTTTTGCTTTTCAAGCAATTTACGTTTACGACTCACGTCACCACCGTAACATTTTGCCGTTACATCTTTACGGACAGCCTTTATCGTTTCACGTGAGATAATTTTTGCGCCGATAGCCGCCTGAATAGCAATATCAAACTGTTGACGTGGAATCAACTCCTTCAGCTTCTCACACATCCGCTTGCCCAAATCGTATGCATTGTCGACATGTGTCAATGTAGAAAGAGCATCCACCGACTCACCATTCAACAGAATATCCAGTTTTACCAGTTTGGAAGGACGGAAACCTGACTGATGATAATCAAATGAAGCATAACCCTTGGAAATACTCTTCAACTTATCATAAAAGTCAATCACAATCTCTCCCAACGGCATTCTGTAATGTATTTCCACACGGTTTCCCGATACATAATTCTGACGCACCAATTCTCCGCGCTTGCCCAGACACAAAGTCATAATAGGACCGATATAATCGGTTGCAGTAATCACGGTAGCATCAATATAAGGTTCCTCGATATGGTCAATCAGAGTCGGGTCCGGCATACCTCCGGGGTTATGCACCTCATTGGCATGACCCTGCTTGTCATATACCATATACGATACATTCGGAACAGTAGTAATCACATTCATATCGAACTCACGATCCAAACGCTCCTGTACAATTTCCATGTGCAGCAGTCCCAAGAAACCGCAACGGAACCCAAAGCCCAAAGCCAATGAAGACTCGGGCTGGAACGTCAATGAAGCATCATTCAACTGGAGCTTCTCAAGCGAAGCACGAAGATTTTCATAATCTTCCGCTTCAATGGGATAAACTCCCGCAAACACCATCGGCTTCACCTCTTCAAATCCGGCAATTGCCTTCTCGCAAGGACGGGCAATATGAGTGATAGTATCTCCCACCTTCACTTCCCGTGATGTCTTGATACCTGAAATAATATATCCCACATCACCGGTACGCAACTCATTACGAGGCATCATATCCATTTTCAAGACTCCGATTTCATCGGCATCATATTCCTTACCCGTATTGAAGAACTTCACTTTATCTCCCTTGCGTATCACTCCATTCTCTATCTTAAAATAAGCAATGATACCACGGAACGAATTGAATACAGAATCAAAAATCAAAGCTTGAAGCGGAGCCTGGTCATCGCCCACCGGATGCGGCACACGTTCGATCACAGCCGCCAGAATATCTTCCACTCCCATGCCGGTCTTGCCCGATGCACGAATGATATCTTCACGTTTGCAACCCAGCAGGTCGATTATCTCATCTTCCACCTCCTCGGGCATTGCACTTGCCATATCACACTTGTTCATCACGGGAATAATTTCGAGGTCGTGCTCCAATGCCATATAAAGGTTGGAAATAGTCTGCGCCTGCACTCCCTGTGAAGCGTCCACTACCAGCAAAGCACCTTCACAGGCAGCAATCGAACGAGATACTTCGTATGAAAAGTCTACGTGTCCCGGAGTATCAATCAGGTTAAGGATATATTTTTCTCCCTTATAGGTATATTCCATCTGAATGGCATGGCTCTTAATAGTAATGCCTCGTTCTTTCTCCAAATCCATATCGTCCAACATCTGTCCTTCAGTCACCTGAATGGTATTGGTGAACTCCAACAGACGATCGGCCAAGGTTGATTTTCCATGGTCGATATGTGCAATAATACAAAAGTTACGGATATTCTTCATCTTCGTCGTTTAAATTTCGCGCAAATATACAAAAAAATGCGTTGGCTACATACAAAAAACGATGTGCCAACGCATTTTTTTATGAGTTTCTTTTTCTTGTTTACACCAATTTTACAAAGACTTCCCCTTCTACTTCAGAAGTTTCTACTTTGTCTTCTCTTAACAACCAACCCAAACCAAGATAAAAATCCTTATCAGCCTTCAATTTCGCAGCCTTTTTGATTTGTTTTTGTGTCAAACCTTCGGTTCCGTTCAGTGCTTCCCAGATTTGTCCGGCAAGAGCACCAGCTTTTTCTTTCAACATTTTCGATTTACTTTTAGTTAAACGTTAATCCGCATCCGCTTTCAGCATTGACGAATGTTTGTGTTTCTTATCGGTTGCAAAGATACACAAAATTATGTTATTCAACACGTTTGAATCAGAAAAGTTTTATTTTCTATAAGAAAAAGCGATTTTCTCAGTTATTTTTTATGCATTTCGAGATATTCACTCCAAATTTTAGCAGCTTCTTCCACCATCTTTACACACGGACGCTTGGCATAATACTGTTCCGTGCGGGCTTCCGGGGTAGAAATAACCGGTTCTTTTTTGCTTAATCCCAACAAGTCGGCACATCTCAATGCACCGTTTCTGCGCTTGAATTCTTCCGCCAATTCCTGCACCAGCGCATAATTGGCAGCCTTTCCCTCACGATCACTGCCTTCCGTAGCCCCGGTTTCGAGTCCGGCAAGCAGGAACATGCCACAAGCCGCCCCACACGTTTCACGCATACGTCCTATACCGCCTCCGAATGAAGCAGCCATCCGCAACGCCTGCTCACGCGTAAAGCCATACTCATCGGCAAAGGCGGCAACAACAGATTGGGAACAGTTATATCCTTCTTTAAATAAAGCTATTGCTTTTGCTACTCTATCTTCTTTCATTTCGCTACATTATTTACTATTTCATGGTTCATATATCCTTTCAGATTCTCCACCGCAATGTCCATCAAACGTATACGGGCTTCTTTGGTTGCCCAGGCGATATGAGGAGTGACAAAGCAGTTCTTGGCCGTCAGCAGCGGGTTGTCGTACTCAGGTGGTTCGGAACATAAAACATCCAGACCGGCGGCAGCAATCATCCCCTTATTCAGTGCATCAGCCAAGTCTCTTTCATTCACCAACGGACCGCGCCCGGTGTTAATCAATATAGCTGTAGGTTTCATCATGGCAAGACGAGCCGCATTGACCAATTCTTTTGTTTCTACAGTCAACGGGCAATGCAGACTCACCACATCACATTCACGGAACAACTCATCCAATTCCATTTTTTGTATTCCTTCAGGCAATTGAGACTGTACTTTCGAAGTATACGCACACACCTTCATCCCGAAAGCAGAAGCAATGCGTGCAGTTGCTTTTCCTGTATTTCCCAACCCTACAATGCCGATTTTCTTTCCATCCAATTCCGTCAATTCGGTATCCCAATAGCAGAAATCGGAATTGTCCGCCCAACGTCCCTGCCGATTGGCATGGGCATAATGTCCCACACGCTGAGTAATGTTAAGAAGATGTGCAAACACCATCTGTGCCACAGAAGCGGTACTGTAGGCAGGGATATTCGTCACAATAATACCGCGTTCCTTGGCAGCCGCTACATCCACTATATTATATCCGGTAGCCAAGACACCGATATATTTCAATGCAGGCAATGCCGCCATATTCTCCGCAGTAATCACCGTCTTATTGGTTATAAGTACTTCCGCTCCGGAAGAGCGTTCCATCAACTCATCAGGAGCTGTACGGTCATAAACCGTCAGCTCACCCAATGCTTCCAGCCCATTCCATGACAAATCACCGGGATTTAACCCGTAACCATCCAAAACAACTATTTTCATACCCTTTTATTATGATTATTCTTTAAACTTATCTCCCCAAAGCCCTTGCATCCGTTCTTTCAGTTTTACTTCCTGAGCATTATTCTGCGGATGCCAGATCCGGCTGTTTTTTATCTCATCAGGCAAAAACTGCTGGTTCACAAAATTTCCCTGATAAGCGTGTGCATATTTATAATCCTTACCATATCCCAACTGCTTCATCAGCTTGGTAGGAGCATTGCGCAGATGCAATGGCACAGGCAGGTTTCCCGTAGAGCGTACCAACTCCAATGCACTGTTGATTCCTTCGTATGCAGAATTACTCTTCGGACTGGTAGCCAGATACACAGTTGCCTCTGCCAAGGGAATACGTCCTTCGGGCCAACCTATCTTCATCACCGCGTCAAAAGCCGTATTTGCCAACAACAATGCATTCGGATTGGCGAGTCCGATATCTTCTGCCGCCGATATCACCAACCTCCGGGCTATGAAAGCCGGATCTTCCCCGCCTTCCACCATCCTCGCCAACCAATAAAGCGCACCGTCGGGGTCACTGCCCCGGATAGACTTAATGAAAGCGGATATAATATCATAATGCATTTCACCATCCTTATCGTATGCCAGCGGATTCTGCTGCAAGCGTTCCGTCACTTTTTCATCAGTTATCACTATCGCTCCATCATCGGTATCGGCCTCAACCACCAGTTCCAATATATTCAGGAGTTTACGGGCATCTCCACCCGAAAAGCGAAGCATCGCGTCCGTTTCCTGCAACTCGATATGCTTCTCCTTCAAAATAACATCCTTGGTGATGGCGATATGCAAGAGTTCCAGCAAATCATCTTTTTCCAATGACTTCAATACATATAATTGACAACGGGACAGTAACGGGCGAATCACTTCGAAAGAAGGATTCTCTGTAGTAGCTCCAATCAAAGTCACCACTCCGGTCTCTACAGCCCCCAGCAACGAATCCTGCTGTGATTTGCTGAAACGGTGAATTTCATCTATAAATAAAATGGGACCGGCCTGCGAAAAGAAACGGTTGCTTTTTGCTTTCTCTATCACATCACGCACATCCTTCACCCCCGAAGTGACGGCACTCAGCGTATAGAAAGGAGTTTCCAGCTTATTGGCGATAATTTGTGCCAATGTGGTCTTTCCTACCCCCGGAGGCCCCCAAAGTATGAAAGAGGAAATGCGTCCTGCATCAATCATCTTCCTCAGAATTGCCCCCTGTCCTACCAGGTGCTTCTGTCCTATATAATCATCCAGCGTCTTCGGACGCAGACGTTCTGCTAACGGTTGTGCCATAGTTGTATCTAGTTATACTGATGTTGCAAAGTTAATAAAATAATACCTTTAATCGGCTCACTGACATAAAAAAGTGCCCCTGCATTTTGTTCAAATAACAGGAGCACCTCAAGAATATAACAGAAATGGTTTTTCCAAATAGCCGAAACAACAGTTTGATTAGAAAGTCATCATCACCATCAATCGGATACCCCATTTATTAGCACCCGGATTATCCAGATAATTAAGACGGCGTACGTAGTCGATATGTAGTATCTTGAAGATATTATGAATACCTACCGAACATTCCATATAAGGCGTTTTAGAATCCATCACAAAACTGGTAGGATGCCCGTCGCGCGTGGGAAACAGGAACAGTTCACTGTCACCCGGATTCTTCAAGGGATTATTCTTGTCCGTCAAATGACCGTACAGCATTTTGAAACCGATAGCCTCACGCCATTTTAACTTCTTCAGCAATGGAATTCGATTGAATATCTTTCCATTCAAATCCCAGGAAATATCAAACGAAGCATAACGGTCGTTCAAAAATTCCATGTTATTGACCAAATTGAAAGTCTCACGCTGGAGAATATATGACAAGTTGGCTGCCGGCATAATCAGCAATGGGAACGGCACTTTATTCCACTGCGCCCCTCCCTTCAGGAACATATCAATCTTGCCCCATGAAGAAAACCAAAAACGCTTATATATACCTACTTCAGTCAGGTTGTAATTATATTCACCTCCAAACACACCTTTAAAACCGGTCGTATGCGACAGCGTGAACACCGGGGCATCAAAAGACACCGGCAAGCGACGCTGCTTGGTATTGATATAAGTTTCTCCCGGTGCATATCTGAAAGCCAGCGAAGCCTCCATTGTTTGAATGTCCGGTATCAATGTTTTCTTGTCATCATTGGTAATGTATGCCAAGCCGCCGGTAGGTTCATCTTTACTATGCTTCACCTCAACAGTGGTTTTCAGTCCGTATTGAGTTTCATTCTCATACTTCAATGCAACATTGCGCACGTATGACATTTGGTCCACTGTAGTAGTCTTGAATGACACAAACACATTATCCTTATCTGTCTTCAGAAACTTATCCGTCGGCGACATCACATCATATCGGTAAGTCAGAGTGATGGAATTTTTCGGGAACTCGCGCGGCAGGTATTCCTTTTTATTGAAAGAATATTCCATTTCCGCCATATACTTGGAACGATGATCTTTGAAACCGTAAGCATAATACCCCTTAAAGAATAAATGCGGATTCAGGTTTGCCGTAGTCTGCGCACTCATACGCAGGCGAAGCCCGTCTATATAGTTATTTGAAATCATGGTATTCACCGGACCTATATCCACCTTGCTCGGATGATCTTTCGTTCCGGTTTCCACAAAATTCTCAACAAATGCTTTCAGCACAAATATCACATATTTAAAGCCGGGCATCTGCTCCAACCTCTTGACCAGTACATCCATCGAGCTTTCCGTCTCTGTCAGCGGCACCTGCCGATACTGATTCCAGAAATCCTCTCCCCTCATCATAGCATCCGCCTCTTTTATTTCCGCTCCCTTTCTCTTAAACAACTGTTGCGGCAATTCATCAAATGCATAATCCGAATAACGTGTCATTCTCCGGATTTGAAACCCCTGCATAATTTTCATCAGGGTCAGCTCCACAATCATGTCGTCTGTTTTCAGCACCCATTCACCGTTCGGCAGTTGCTCAAACTCCTGAATGATATCCATGTTATCGACAAAGTTCACACCCGATTTTTTAGGCAGATTCATGGTACACTTCTTTACAGTGTAACTGGAGTCGGCCAATACATACAAGTGTCCTGTAAAACCGAAGTCCTGTGAATTATTGGGAACAAACGTCAAGTGGAAGCAACGATCCTTATCCACATACGTCGTATCCATAATATAATATTTGTAGAAAGAAATGGCATCGCTGGAAGATATAGGACTGATAAACGGATATTGCAGCAAGCGGATATCATCATCATATATATTCACATCCGTGAATACGTCTTTCAATACCGTACTCAGCATATCCCCTGTAGCAAACAATTCGTTCACCCCCGATGAATTCATACCTTTAATGATATTCTTCTCACTCTTCGGATGCTTACGATAAATTTTCTGTGAGGCCGTTTCGTCCACAGAAACAGGAAGAATAAACTTACCCGTTTCCTCGCAAAGCTCAATCTGATCTTTCAGGAAAGGCATCTTTTTGTACATCCCTTTGTCCAGCATTTCGGGAGTAACATCATTTAAAGCCATCGTAATCTTCTGATACTTATTGTATTGATAGTAATCATTTTCATCCAGCTTGTTATTTCGCTTATGGGCAATGACTTTCTTCATCATCTCCACCGCCGGATTATTCTTACGGGAATATTTTTCCCGTTTAGGCTTCACGATTACTTCCTGCAACTCGATATCATCCGAACGCAATTTTACATTCATCGTTTTGGTTACTCCGGGAATAATATTCACCACCTTGTTGACATAACCCACCGATGAAAATGTCAGTTTATTCCATCCCTGACGCGTTTCCACACTATAATGTCCGTCAGCATCCGTTATTCCGCCTACTCCTTTTCCCTCATAATACACAGAAGCATAGGGGATTGGTTCATTCGTTAACGAGTCAGTTACAACGCCTTGTATTTTTTGGGCAGACGCAGCAATTGTACTAATCATCAATACCCAAAACAATAAAAACGACTTTATATATTTATTCTCCATATCTTTCTACCGGTATCTTATATATATACGAGAATGCAAATTTAATCATTAACTTAAAAAGAAGTTGCTAATATAATCTAATAAAAAAAGAAATCTTACGTTTTGACCAATATTTAAGTGAAATATAACAGATTATTCACTTGAGCAAAAGACAATAAAAAAGGGGTCTTTTCACAAAGCCCCCTTTTTAAGTTTTCAATAGGTATTAGTTTTTTTTAAGGTAAAAAGATTGTTTTCAGGATAACGATGCAAATATCGAGCCTTTTTTTAAACCAGCCAAATAAAAAACTATGCCATACAACATGTTTTTAGACTTTTCTGTCTTTTTTGGCTATTTACAAACCGAAAAGCTCTTTATCTGCCTCATTACATAGACAAAGATAAGATTTTTTTGGGAGAATGAAAACATTTTATCGTTTTTATTCCTTCCCTATAAAGTGCTCATCCACTTTTCTGCTATGCTTTAATACTTTGGCATCAATGAAAAAAACTATCTCTTCGGCAATATTCGTTATATGGTCTCCTGCCCTTTCGAGCTTGCGAATCACAGTCCCCAGTTCCAGACAAGTCAAAAAACAATCGGGATGCTTTCCCAAATATTTAGTCAGCACCCCCGGAGCATCCGCATTAATCTGATCCAACAAATTGTCCTTGCCGAAGACAGCCAATGCCAAATCCAAATCTTCTTCATTCAATGCAGTCTTGGTCATTTCAAGCATACCGAGTACTTGTCTTTGCATCTCCTCTATCCGCAGTTCACGGAGTAATTCTCCATCAAGTGCTGTTTCATCGCTTCTCACCACAAAACGGGCAATGCCTTCGGCAAAATCTCCCAACCGCTCTAAATCGCTGTTTATCTTGAACATGGCCAACACAAATCGCAGGTCTATCGCCACCGGATTATAAAGAGCAATGGTATCTTCCACATCGCTGTCTATCTTCAGTTCGAAAGCATTAACCCGTTTCTCTCGAACAATCACCTGTTGCGCCAGGTCACGGTTGAATGTCAATACCGATTCCCCGGCCCTGTCCAACTGGTTATACACCAGTGTCCACATTTCGTTCACCTCTTTTTTCAGTGAGGTAAGCTCTGATTCTATAAATTTCACCATAATATCATCTTTCTTTTTGTATTCTTTTTTTCTGACGGTATCCCCATCATCCAAAACGTCCCGTAATGTAATTTTGAGTGGCTTCTTTGCTGGGGTTTGTAAAAATCTTCTTCGTATCGTCATATTCCACCATCGAACCCATGTAGAAGAAAGCGGTTTTGTCACTGACCCGTGCTGCCTGCTGCATATTATGGGTTACAATAACAATGGTATATTCCTTTTTCAGTTCGTGAATCAGTTCTTCCACCTTAGCGGTAGAAATGGGGTCGAGCGCCGATGCAGGTTCATCCATGAGCAAGACAGAAGGTGACACAGCCATGGCACGCGCTATGCACAAACGCTGTTGCTGTCCGCCCGAAAGGGCAAAAGCGGACTCTTTCAACTTGTTCTTCACTTCATCCCACAAGGCAGCTCCTTTTAATGTTTCCTCCACCCGATGACGGATAAATTCATTATCCTTCACTCCATTTACCCGCAACCCATAGGCAACGTTCTCAAAAATACTTTTCGGAAAAGGATTGGGACGCTGAAACACCATTCCCACATTCTTGCGAAGTTCGTCCACCTGCACAGATTTATCATAGATATTCACGCCATCTATCTGTATCTTCCCCTCAAGGCGTGCACCGGGGATCAAATCGTTCATACGATTAAAGAGACGGAGAAAGGTAGACTTTCCGCAGCCCGACGGACCGATAAAAGCCACTACCGCTTTTTCTTCAATCGCCATACTGATATCTTTCAATGCCTGGAAATCTCCATAGAAGAAATTCACATGTTGCGCATCTATCTTATTCATATATTATAGATTAATTCGTTTTTAATTTATTCGAGAAATACCTGCGAAGTCCGTTCGCCAGCAAATTGACCACCAGAATAATAAGGATAAGCACTAAAGCAGTTCCGTAAGCAATGGGCAATTGTGACTCCATATCGGTTCCACTGGTCGATATGACATAAAGATGATAAGGGAGGGCCATGCATTGGTCCAATATGCTATGCGGCAACTGCGGCAGGAAGTAAGCGGCACAAGTAAACAGAATGGGTGCGGTTTCTCCCGATACCCTTCCCATTGCAAGAATAAGCCCCGTGATAATATTAGGCATCCCCATCGGAAGAATCACGTAGCGGATAGTTTGCAATTTGGTCGCTCCCAACGCCAGGCTGCCTTCGCGGTAACTATCCGGAATAGCTTTCAAAGCCTCCTCGGTAGTACGGATAACCAACGGCACACAAAGCAAACCCAATGTGAGTGAACCCGCCAGAATACTATCGCCAAAACCCAGGTACTTCACAAACAGCGCCATACCAAACAAACCGAAAACGATAGATGGGATGCCGCTCAAATTATTCGTCATCACCCGTATGAAGCGGACCAATTTACCTTTCGGAGCATATTCGTTCATATAAATACCGCTCATCACGCCCACAGGAAAAGCAAACAATGCACTGCCTATCATCAAATAAAAAGTACCCACGATAGCCGGCCAAATGCCTCCTCCCGTCATTCCGTCGCTGGGAGGCGAAGTGAGAAACTTCCAGTTGATAACTCCTATACCTTTATATATAATAAAGCCCAAGATGCAAAACAAAATCAGTACAATACTGTAACTAAGCAGTTTGAACACTCCGAACGCAATCCACTGTGAACGTCTCTTGCGTACCCCTTGTCGGGCATTAAATATATTTTTTTCCATATTCTATCGTATTATGACTTTCTTCCGAAACCCGCTCCGGTTTTGGATGATATATACTCTACACTAAAATTGATAATCATGGTAATCAGAAACAGCACCACCCCCAGCAGAAACAAGGCTTCATAATGTGCGCCACCGGCAGGAGCTTCTCCCAATTCGGCAGCAATCGTTGCAGGAATTGTGCGTAGCGGTTCCAGAATCGTTGTCGGTATCACAGCCGCATTGCCGGTCACCATCAGCACAGCCATCGTCTCACCAATGGCACGTCCGATGCCCAGCACCACTCCCGATGTAATGCCTGAAATGGAAAACGGAATCACCACTTTATAGATGGTCTGCCAATGCGTGGCTCCCAAAGCCAGACTCGCCTCGCGCATGGCACGCGGACAATTACGCATAGCATCCTCGCTGACCGTGATAATAGTAGGCAAAGCCATAATAGCCAACACAATGCTTCCAGCCAAACCGGTCTCTCCCACCGGCAAATCGAACACCTTTTGAATGAGAGGTACAATAACTATCAGCCCGAAGAATCCGTATACCACCGACGGTATACCATTCAGCAATTCAATAACCGGTTTCAGAAATCCGCGTGTGCGGCTGCTTGCTACTTCCGACATATATACAGCCACAGACAATCCGAACGGCAATGCAAAAAGAATCGCAAAGAAGCTCACCCAAAGTGTTCCCATGACCAAAGGAACAAAACCGAATTGCGGGGCCGGAGTTGCTGTCGGGAACCATTCTTTACCGGCAAACACTTCCGAGAAAGAGATATGCTCATCTTTCAGCAAACGACCCGGAAAGTCCTTCTCTATAAACTTTGCCGGGACAAAAGCAATGATACCCGGATGGTCTGCCACTACCTTACCGATACATTCTCCCGCCTTGTCGTATTCCGCCCCCAACTCTTCTTCCGAAAAATAAGAAGTAATATCTTCCAGCCGGAATACCTTAATTCCGATATCGGGACCTCCCACTTCACTCCAATTGGTTATCTCTTCGTCAAACACATCTTTAATTTGCACCGCACTCAGTTCCCTGACCGGATTCTTCCCGTTGACAGCCAGCACATACCCTTCTTCTGTTACCTTGTTGCCAAAGAGTCCGAATGCCTCCGTAAACAGAAAAATGACAATCAGCACTATCGTAATACTTGTGATAAAGCCACTGCAAGTCAATATTCCTTCGACAATCTTTTCCCAAACTTGTTTCATACTGTTTTAGTCTTCTATTAGTAATTGATGCAAAAAAAGCTTCTCGATATTAAAATGATATGAAAGGAGCTTGAAGTATTTGCTACAATTATATTACAAAGTTGTTACACCCGGACAGAAAAGTCTACTCCTCCACCTGAAAAGCAACACCTCACCTTGTAACGGAATCGTAATACACAAGTAAAACAAATGACACAGGAAAACGTTTCTTTTGCACATGAATTAATATAATAACTTATGAATCAGTTAAAAGCCCTGTTTTTCTTTGTCTTATCAATTTGCAGCCTGCACACTGCCGCACAACGCATCAAAGGCAGCGACACCGTATTACCTGTCTCACAAGAGACTGCAGAAATATTTATGAACACTCACCCCGAGCAGCGGGTAACCGTCACCGGTGGCGGGACCGGAGTCGGCATATCCGCCCTCATGGACCATACCACCGATATCGCCATGGCTTCACGTCCCATCAAGTTCAGTGAAAAAATGAAGTTGAAAGCTGCCGGACAAGAAGTAAAAGAAGTAATTATCGCTTACGATGCCCTTGCCATCATCGTCCACCCGGACAACCCTGTCAGCCGCCTCACCCGGCAACAATTGGAAGGCATCTTCCGCGGAAAAATTGTAAACTGGAAGCAAGTGGGAGGCCCCGATATGAAAATCATTGTCTATTCTCGCGAAACCTCTTCGGGAACATACGAATTCTTTAAAGAAAGCGTCCTAAAAAACAAGAACTATATGAGCGGCAGCCTCTCCATGCCGGCAACCGGCGCCGTCATCCAGTCCGTCAGCCAAACCAAAGGAGCCATCGGATATGTAGGTCTTGCCTATCTGTCCGACCGTGTCAAGCCGATAGCCGTCTCGTATGACGAAGGAAAACACTATGTACTCCCCACCATGGAAAACGGAACCAAAAGACAATATCCTGTAGTGCGTCCGCTCTACTATTATTATAATGTGTCCGACAAAGCGAAAGTCAGCCCTTTCATCGAGTATGTACTTTCCCCTGCGGGGCAAAATATTATAAAAAAGGGAGGATATATTCCCGTGAAATAACGCATATCCCAAAAAGAATACGTATTTTTGCACCTTAAAGTGTAAAATTAATATCACTATGACTGAAATGAACGCTACAGAAGCTACAGAAAAGAGAAGTCTGAACTTCATCGAACAGGCAGTAGAGAACGACCTGAAGGAAGGTAAAAACGGAGGAAAAGTCCAAACCCGTTTCCCGCCTGAGCCCAACGGTTATCTCCACATCGGTCATGCCAAGGCCATTTGCCTGGATTTTGGGATAGCCGCACGCTATGGTGGAGTATGTAACCTGCGTTTCGACGACACCAACCCGACCAAAGAAGACATGGAATATGTGGAAGCCATCAAGGAAGATATCCAATGGCTCGGATTCCAATGGGGAAATGAATATTATGCATCCGACTACTTCCAGCAATTGTGGGACTTCGCCATCCGTCTCATCAAGGAAGGAAAAGCTTATATAGACGAACAGAGCTCCGAAGTGATTGCCGCACAGAAAGGCACGCCCACCCAGCCGGGTGTAGAAAGCCCTTACCGCAACCGCCCTATAGAGGAGACACTCGAACTGTTCCAAAAGATGAACACCGGAGAAATAGAAGAAGGAAAGATGGTGTTGCGTGCCAAAATAGATATGGCAAGCCCCAATATGCACTTCCGCGACCCTATTATCTACCGCGTAGTAAAAACGCCCCATCACCGTACAGGCGAAACATGGAAAGCATACCCCATGTATGACTTTGCCCACGGCCAGAGCGACTTTTTCGAAGGTGTAACCCACTCTTTATGTACACTGGAATTCGTTCCTCACCGTCCGCTCTACGACCTGTTTGTGGACTGGGTAAAAGAAGGAAAAGACTTGGACAACAACCGCCCTCACCAGTACGAGTTCAACAAACTGAACCTGAACTACACGCTGATGAGCAAGCGTAACCTGCTGATTTTGGTAAAGGAACACTTAGTAAACGGTTGGGATGACCCCCGTATGCCGACCCTCTGCGGTTTCCGCCGCCGTGGTTATTCTCCTGAGTCCATCCGCAACTTCGTTGACAAAATCGGTTACACCACATACGATGCCCTGAACGACTTCGCGCTGTTGGAGAGTGCGGTGCGCGAAGACTTGAACACCCGTGCCACTCGCGTATCCGCCGTAATCAATCCGGTGAAACTTATCATCACCAACTACCCGGAAGGACAAGTGGAAGAGATGGAAGCCATCAACAATCCCGAAGACCCGACAGCCGGCACACATACCATCGAGTTCAGCCGTGAGCTTTGGATGGAACGCGAAGACTTTATGGAAGACGCTCCGAAGAAATACTTCCGTATGACTCCGGGACAAGAAGTCCGCCTAAAAAATGCATACATTGTGAAATGCACCGGTTGCAAGAAAGACGAAGAGGGCAACATAATAGAAGTATATGCCGAATACGACCCCGATACCAAAACCGGCATGCCCGGCAGCAGTCGCAAAGTGAAAGGAACACTGCACTGGGTGAGCTGCGCTCATTGCCTGAAAGCAGAAGTACGCCTGTATGACCGCCTATGGAAGGTAGAAAACCCACGTGACGAAATGGCTGCCATCCGCGAAGCCAAGAAATGCGATGCACTGGAAGCCATGAAAGAAATGATCAACCCGGATTCATTGCATGTTCTGACCGAATGTTATGTAGAAAAATACCTTGCAGAAGCCAAACCACTGGATTACTTACAGTTCCAGCGCATCGGCTACTTCAATGTAGATAAAGACTCCACGCCTGAACACTTGGTGTTCAATCGTACCGTATCTTTAAAAGATACCTGGAGTAAAATTAATAAATAAAAAACTGCTTATGAATAATGACCTGTCTTCCTATTTTGAAGACCCGGAATTTAAAGAAGCGTTAGAAAAATACGAGGGTATGGTGAAAAACCATACCCCCGCTTATTTTGATGCTGACGAACTGACAGACATCGCCGAATATTATGCTTCAAAAGGAAGACAAATAGAAGCAGAAGCCGCAATAGACTTTGCTTTACAACTGCATCCCAACGATACGGATGCCTTGATTTTTCGTGCCCGTTCCCTGGCCATGAAAGGCAGGCTGGACGAAGCATATATGGTTATGGACTTGATTGAAGACCGGTCGGATCGCGAGGTGAGGTTCTTGAAAGCCGATTTGTTGATGGAAGAAAAACGCATGGAAGAAGCCGACCATGTATTCGAAGAACTAGCTGCCTACGAAGAAGGAAAACTGGAAACCCTTATCGATATTATCCTCGCTTATATAGATGCCAATCAGGAAGCTTTGGCAAAGAAATGGATCAAGCACGTGGGCGAAACATACGATCTTGCCTCCCTTTCCCAAAAAAACCAGAAGTTCAGAGACCTATTGTGTGACTTTTATATCACTTTCAATAATCCCGAAGCGGCCATTCCTCTTCTGCAAGCCACACTCGACTGCTATCCCTACTCCATCAATCATTGGAACAGTTTGGGCAAATGCTACTTGAGCACCAATGACTATGAAGAGGCACACGAAGCCATAGACTTCGCACTGGCCATCGATGACAGCAATGCGGAAGCACTGACGCTTAAAGCCTTTTGCTACCAACAAAGCGGTGAACTTCAAAAATCCTGTGATTACTATCTCCGCCTGGCAGAGCAACAGGAAAATAAAACACGTGCTTATCTGGCATTGGCAAAGACCTATTTTGAGATGCAGGATTATACCTCCTCCATCTATTATATAGAAGCACTGTTGGACAATAAAGACGCATTAAGCAAATACGAACTGTCCGAACTATATGGCGACATAGCTTTATGCCATGCCGCCCTGAAGCACATCGGCGTGGGACAAGCATCCATCCGGCGTTCTTTGGAACTGAACGAGAACGACCCCGATACGCTTATCGTTGCAGGACGATTCTTCCTGATGGAAGCCAAAGCATGCAATGACGAGACTGCCAAAGCAGAAAACCAGGCCAAAGGAGAACTATACTTCCGACAGGCATTGAACTTAATCATGGAAGACGAACGGCTGGACTATCTGTTCACTATCGGCGCTGCTTGTTTCGACACACAGAACTTCAAGCTTGCCGCACAATACTACGAACAAATAAACCGTGAGTTTCCCGACAATGCACCCGCCACTTATTTCTTTCTGGCCTATTGCTATTTCTATCTGGAAGAAGCCATCTCCTGCATGCATTACATCGCAAAGATGAAGCACGAACTGCCCGATGCGTACAGCAACCTGGGCACAAGCGACTCTATACTGAGCGATACACGCTTTAACGAATTAATGCGTAACCTGAAAGACAGTGTCAATAATGGAAAAGTAGACTTAGATAATTTCTTATAATTAATTAATCATGGAATCAGTTGCATTTATCCAATGGTGCTTAGATCACCTTAATTATTGGACTATTACGTTATTAATGGCCATTGAAAGCTCTTTTATCCCCTTCCCGTCGGAAGTGGTGGTTCCCCCGGCCGCTTATAAAGCTGCAGGAGGAAATAGTGACCTGAATGTATTTCTGGTAGTTATTTTCGCCACCATAGGAGCCAATATCGGTGCCATCATCAATTATTACATTGCTTACTTTGTCGGCCGACCCTTGGTATACAAATTTGCCAACAGCCGTTTCGGTCACATGTGTCTGATAGACGAGGCAAAAGTACAGAACGCCGAGCATTACTTCGACAAGCACGGTGCTCTTTCCACCTTTATCGGCCGCCTCATTCCGGCAGTACGCCAGTTGATTTCAATTCCTGCCGGCCTAGCCAAAATGAAGCTGTCCACTTTTCTGCTCTACACTACATTAGGTGCAGGCATCTGGAACTGTATCCTGGCGGCAATCGGCTATTATCTGCAATCAGTGGTACCCGAAGAACAACTTCTGAGCACAGTAACCGAGTACAGCCACGAATTGGGTTACTGCTTCATTGCCATTGGTGTATTGGTAGTGGGCTTCCTTATTTACAAAGGACGAAAATAAGTGAACCTTTTTCTACTTACGTTTGTTATAATTACAATATCAGAACTAAAACAATAAAATTATGGCAAAAACAGCATTCAAAGGTACACCGGTAACATTAGCCGGCGAATTTGTAAAAGTAGGAACTCCCGCACCCGAATTTACATTAGTAAAAGGTGATTTAAGTAATTATACATTGAAAGACGGAAAAGGAAAGTATTTGGTACTCAATATCTTTCCGAGTATGGACACAGGCGTATGCGCCACCTCTGTGCGTAAATTCAATCAATTGGCAGCCAACCGCCCGAATGTGACGGTACTGGCCATCTCAAAAGATTTGCCTTTCGCACAGGGACGCTTCTGTACCACAGAAGGCATCGCCAACGTCGTTCCCTTGTCCGACTACCGATATACTTCCGATTTCGCACAGAAATACGGCGTACTGATGACAGACGGACCTTTGGCAGGACTTCTGGCCCGCTCGGTAGTGGTCATCAATCCAGAAGGCAAAGTGGTATATACGGAATTAGTACCCGAAATCACTCAAGAACCCAACTACGAAGCAGCCCTGAAAGCTGTGGAGTAAAGTAATTCATAAAGGTGCTTTCACACCTAACAGCACGTTAATCCGCTTATAATAAGCGGATTAACGTGAAACTCTAAATACTCCCGGCACCGGACGATAAGCATCAATACCGACAACCTTCTCTAACATATTCCTCGCCATCCAAGACTTTATACGACGATAAGCCGTACTACGCGTCATGCCGCATACACGCTCCAATTCAAGACGAGTGATGTAACTGTTGTATTTAAAATAGTCACTCAGTATCCCCATCAGTTCGATATCCGAATAATTCTTCGTATGTCCCCCTCTTTCGGAACGGATAAACTTCAGCCCCTCCAATTTACCGCATATAGCCTTCTCCGGCTTATACACCACCGACTTAAAACGGATGGATTCCGCCCGCACCTCTCCTTCCTTCTCCACATCGCCCGGACACGATAATGTCATCTGGAAATAACCTATACCGTCGATATGCACACAATTACCTTTTTGCAATTCCTCCACAAAACGGTCACTCATTTCGCACAACACTGCCCTCAAATCACTCTTTGTCAAACTGGTCGCCTTCTGTATGTCATCCCCCAAACTCCAAATACTAATCGTTTTTGACCTGGCTACACGGGCGTGCAGATGCACCACCTCCTTCCCATCCACTTCACGGGGAGGGCTCTTATACAAATCATATTCCACCTTCATAATCTTCTCCTTTTACTGACTATTTCATACGTTTTTTCCTCATCGTTTCAGCCAGATGAAATGACCATCCCACCCGGCTGACATGCTCGATTCACCCAGGTAGAATGGTCGTGCCAGCCAAGTGGAACGATATCATTTACAGCATAAAGGTAACAAAAAAAAGACAGACAGACACCACGTCAGGCATTTATTTCCGATAAACGGAAAAATATCTGCTAAAGCTGCGAAATATTTGCAAACCCCTCTCCCAAGGTTGTAACTTAGCCGCATAGAAACCCAAAAACAAAGAAAAATGAGCAAAAGGAACTTGAAAAAGCTGAGAAAAGAGAATGAATCTTTAAAAGAAATGTGTGCCCGAAAAATGGCTCCGTCCACTGACCCTATACTGGATGCCATTTTGCAGATGGAATCTTACCTGAAACGCCACTATGATTTCCGCTTTAACCGAATGAACGAAATAACCGAATACCGCACGCACGGTACTTTGCCTTTCGCTCCGCTGAGCCAACGAGACTTGAACTCCATCTGCATTGCAGTCCGCAAAGCAGGAATAAATTGTTGGGATAAGGACGTCAACCGTTTTATTTACTCCACACAAACCGGCAGTTATCACCCTTTCCTGCTCTATATGCAGGAACTTCCGTTATGGGACGGCACAGACCGACTGACCGACTTGGCACAGCGTGTTTCTACCGATGATTACTGGATACGGAGTTTCCACCGATGGATGTTGGCAATGGTAGCCCAATGGATGGGGCTGGACAACACCCATGCCAATAGCGTAGCCCCCATTCTGGTCAGTCGGAAACAAGGAAAACAAAAATCCACGTATATAAAAATGCTGGTACCGCCCGAATTGCAAAACTATTATACCGATGACTTCAACCTGAATTCCAAGGGACAGGCCACTCGTAAATTATCGGAATATGGGCTGATATGTATGGATGAATTTGACAAGGAAACCACCAAGAAGATGCCTTTATTAAAGAATCTGATGCAGATGGCAAGCCTGAGTTTCATCAAATCATATCAAAAGAGCTTCTCCAAACTGCCTCGAATCGCTTCGTTTGCCGGTACATCCAACCGCAAGGATATTCTGACCGATCCTTCGGGAAGCCGCCGTTTTATCTGTATCGAAGTGGAAGAGAAAATCAATACAGAAAATATCATACATTCACAAATCTATGCCCAGTTAAAAACAGAACTGTTGCGTGGGAAGCGTTATTGGTTTGACAGTGACGAAGAAGCGGAAATCAATTTCCATAACCGGGAATTTTACAGACAATCAACAGAAGAGAGCATATTTAATTGTTGTTTCCGGGCGGCACAACCTGATGAAACGTATATGGAACTGTCGGCAGCAGAAATCTTCCTATGTATCAAGAAGCGCTATCCCCATGCATTAAAGCAGGCATCTCCGGCTAGTTTCAGTAAAGTATTGATGTCACTTGGAGTAGAAAGGATACATACGCGCACCGGCAATCTCTATCGGGTGATAGAAATGAGATAACTCCTTTCACACGAATGCGCTATAAATCAATATTTTACAGCGCATTTTGTGTGAAAGGAGTTTTTCTAAACTTTTCTTTCCGTACTATTTGGGGCTTTATTCTTAGTCAGCAAAGCTCAAGTCACATACCGGTATTCCGACCTGATACTTTCTCAAAGCATTCTCACTCATCTTCCGTTTTACCTTAGAAACGGGTACCAGATAATAGAGCATCGGATTATTCGGTTTCTGTCCGTACCCTATTAATACAAAATCAACTTTCTTCCTTCTCCGGTCAATCAATTCTTTCCGTGAGAATTTATAAGCACCACTTTCTGTAAAAGGATACCAAGTGCACATCACATTCACCGGCTTATCTGCTCTATTCACAAGAGTAAGAAAATTACCCTCACTTACCGTGCGACACTTTATCAAACCTCTCTCATTAATGAACTTGCAAATGAAGGAAGCAAAGGTGTTATTATTGGTATCCTTTACCTGTGCAAATGATATTGTCGGCAAGAAAAAGCATAAAAATATGCTCAACTTAAAATATTTACTCATTGTTGGACCACTATTTATAAATTAAATTGGTAATCTTAACAATGGAGAGAAGAGATTTGTTCTAGTAAGAAAGACTATCTTCTCTTAACCCTTATGAATATTATGCCATAAGTCCTCACCCCATAAAATCCATAATACACCTGCCATAAATCCTAGAAATATAAATGCAATAAAAATCAAAGGTTTATTAGGACCGGAAGCATGTAATGGAACTGTTGCCGGCTCAACAACAGCAAATACAGGCTTAGCTTCCTGTACCTTAGCTCTGGCTACTTGTAATTGAGTTTCCACCTGACTGTACACTTGGTTAGTAATTGAAGTAGCATTTTGCAAACGTTCACTTTCTATTTTTACAGACTCTAGACTCATTCCCCGATTAGCATCCATAAATTTAGCATACCTCATTTGTGCATCATAATATTCTTGCTTCCTTTCATTACAAAGTTTTTCCAAATACTCACAATCCTCTTTTGCCTTTTTTATCCTGTAATTTGTTATATATTCCTGCAATTTGGCAACTGCAGTATCAGCTACTATTGCAGCCACCAAAGGATCTTGAAAAGTTACAATTATAGTAGTCATTTCTGACTTTTTATCAATCTCAGCTTTTAATGCTCTCCTCAAAAAATTTAATTTTCCTTCTTGTTTGGGAGTAAGATGAAATGGATTAATAGATGATTGAATAGAGTCTTGAGATTCTGTTTCAAATAATAAAGATTTCACTCCACTTATAGCTAAACTCGGAATTCTCATAATATAATTCCACCATGGACTTTTTTGTGTATCAATATAGTCAATAAGAGACTCTGAACGAACATCATCAAGTGTTTTTACACGGACATTAAATATCTCTAATAAAAAAGGACTAGATTTTATAATTTCGGGAAATAAGGTTACATTTAAAGCATCTTGTTCAATTCCAGCACTCAATCCACCTAATCCTAACATAGATGCCATTCCCGCCGCCATATTATTTCCTCCTGCTTTTCCTGATTCCGGTGAAAGAGTAACCTTAACTTGATATGTTTTAGGAATACTAAATGCTACAACCAATCCTAATATAGATCCTATACCAATGATTTTATAAAGCACTTTACGCTTTAACAATAACCGCTTTACTATAGCTGTGAAATCTATCTTTATTATTTCTTGCTCACTTCTTTCCATAATAGGGAATCTGTTTAATTATACAAAAAAAAGAATTTAACATTACTAATCAATATCGTATTTTACTCTTTATTACTTCTATAATCTTATAAAAATATCTTAATGATAAAATCAATCTATTTGTGTAAATACTATTTTCTTTACATGCTTTTAAATGTTCTTTCATTATTAATATATTCGAACTAATACCAGAAGTACTTGCCCCTCCAATACGCATAGTTACCATATCAATTGGTAAATATAATGTTTTTATTTTACCTACGAAAATAATCCGTAAAAGGAACTCAAAATCTGCAGCAATACGATAATCCGTTCTATATTTACCGTATTGATCAAAATATTTTTTTCTTAAATAAAAGGAAGGATGTGCTGGCATAAAACCTAAACGCATTAGATAAGGTCTAAATATTTTAGATGAGTAATACCTGATACATTTATGAAGATTATTTGGAGAAACAAAATGGACGTCACCATATACTGCATCTAATGTCTTGTCAGACAAAAATGATTGAGCAACAATCTGCAAAACAGAATCACTCGTAAAGAAATCATCGGAGTTCAATATACCAATCACATCACCACTAGCCATATCAATACCCTTATTCATTGCATCATAAAGACCTTTATCTTTTTCCGAAATATATTTAATCCGATCTCCAAATTGAGATTCATACATCTTCACAATATCAATTGTATTATCATTGGAAGCACCATCAACAATAATATATTCTATATTTTTATATGTTTGAGCCAAAACAGAAATAATAGTATCAGTCAGTGTTTCAGCACTATTATATGTTACAGTAATAAGCGATATCTTCATATACTATACTTTTTCATTCCATGCTTTATGATACAACTCTACAACCTGATCATACATTCGCTCCCATGAAAAACGCTGAGCGTTAATAATTCCTTTATTAATTATTTGGAGACGCATAGTATCGTCTTCTAAGATTTTTAAGCACCTATGTATCTCATCCACGGACAATTCGTGTATCAATAAGGAGTCATCTCCTATAATTTCAGGAATAGACGAAGCATTATATGCAATGACAGGACAACCTGCTTTTTGAGCTTCTAAAACAGGTATTCCAAAACCTTCATATTTAGATGGGTATAATAATACATATGCACAATTATAAAAAACATTTAGCTGTACATTATCAATTCTTCCTGTACAAAACACCCTAGTCATATCTTCAAAATGTTCTTTCAAAAAAGACTTTTCTTCATTAGAAAGAGGAGCACCTACAATAACTAAATTCAATTGAGAAGACGCAATAGCTTTAACCGCTAATGAGAAGTTTTTATATCCGTCTCTAGCTCCTACAAATAAAGCATAACTTCTAATAGGAAAAGGTAATTCATTCTTTTTTAAAGATAAAGCCGAAATTTTATAGTAATCATCAGAAACTCCATTATAGATTACCTTTATCTTTTTTTCATCAAATTCAGGTATAAAATGTAATAAGTCCTTTTTTGTTGCTTCTGATATACAAATTACATAGTCAGCTCGTTTTATCGCTCTTCTTTTTTGTAAGGAATGTACCCACTTTGATAACCCATGATTATAGTATTCATAAGTAAAGTCATGTACTGTAGTTATATTTATTGCTAAAGGATTAGATGAGGTACGATAATATGAAGAATGAAATATAAACTGTTCTTTTTCATTCGGCAAACGTAGATTTAAATATCTCACAAAAGGATTTCTCAAGATTCCTTTATTAATCATTTTATCTTCAATATATGATAACTTTGTAGAAAATATATTCTGATTATCATAATGAATACACGATATAAAAAAATGATCTCTAAATAAGCGAGAAAGCAGCTCATACCAAACGACTGAAATGCCACCTGATTTTTGAAGAGAAAAAACAATATTATCAAGAATTATTTTCATCATAACTAACTTCTATTGATTTTTTACACAATAGTTTTTCAATGCTAAACAGTAAGAATGGAAATAATAAAAAATTATAGAATAACATTTTATTAACAATTGGAATACTATCTCGGAATAATTGAAAAGGTATTATACCGCAAATACAATAATAATATGTTTTAGTAAATAAAGTTCGTCCATTCAATCGCAAACTAGTTAAAAAAAAGCCAAGCAAAAATAAGACAAAACAACTACCTAAAATGCCAAAATTAGCTATTAACGAAACTAATAAACTAGTAGCACCAAATGGATTATCATAATTAAGAGTTATTGGCTGAATAAATTCCGCTTTATTAGGAAATAATAGAGTAGGAACAAAATTCAAAAAAGAAGAAAAGAAATTATAGGGTATAGCAATAAGCGGTAATTCATTTGAAGAAAACATAGATTCCACACTTATCCAAGTAAAAACAGGCTCTGCAATACCGATATATAAAAAAGAATCTATAGAAAATCCACTATCTCCTAATCTCCAAATGCCAATAAATAAAAAAAATAATACAGCAATAAGCCCACCAACCAAAACTTTTTTAATAGAAATGACACCTTTATCCAAAAAATACAAAGTGCAAGTTACACATGGAATTAATATATACATTCTTGATCCCATACCAAGTAATATAATAGAAAATTCTACTAATGAAGAAACTAAGTAAAGGTCAATAAAATAATTTTTTACATTTAATTTGCCTTTACTATAAATATATAGAAAAAGAAAAACCATATTGATAGTAGAAATAGTCCCCATAAACCCATCGTCATATTCCACTAAATATCCTTGAAATAAATTACCTGCATTAGCCATTATTGTATATTGTCCTAAGAAAAAAAAGGGTAATGAAATAATAAATAAATCTCTACTACTTATTATTAAATCAATAGATGGTTTACCCCTCTCCTTCTTTATAAATTTAAGAGGCAAAAAACTACCTAAATAGAAAGAGATAAAAAATATTGTAACAATAATACAATAACTCAAAACATAATCAAAACTAAAATATTGATATACAGATTTCATACCAGGATAATCACCAAACGCTCCTTGCACTACAATCCATAGAGGCAACAATAAATAATAGATAAAGCCTATCAAGAAAAGAATATTATGATATAATCTTATTTTCATAGAGGAATTATTAATTTAGCACCATAAAAAGCGTAAATCATGGTATTTAACTGTACATTTTATTGCAAAATAAAAATACTGTAATTGTGCCAATAAATACAGTAGCATTCCGCGAGTTTTCATATGAGTAAGACGTCCAAATTTCATCGCTTTAAAACGATTTAGTTTGCTATTAACCGAATCATCATAAAAGCCTAATGAATGATTCATTTGACTCGATAAAACAAATAATTCTCTATTCTCTCTACAATATTTATACATAAAATCATTATCCGTTTCATAAAACTTTAACTCTAAATTGTATCCTACGAATTTATGTTTCAAGTATTGACATCTAATAGCCATACCACTATTGATCGCAGTAATATGCTTAGCTGGAAGAATCCCTAAATTAGGTCTTTTCCAATAAATTCCCTTAACGCCATAATTTTTTGATGGGCTAATTATCAAATTATGATGCTTAACCACAGGAAGAAATAAATTAATATCAGGATTTTCTGAGATTGCAATTAATAATTCCGAAAAATAGCCTTCAGGTATTATTGTATCATGATCAAAAATAAGCAATATATCATCATCATCACAATCCTGATATATTCTAGTATATATTTCAGATAATGAAGTATTACACCCATCATTTCCATAAATTTTATGAGAGACAAATGAGCTTAAGAAAGCTAACTCCACATCAGTAATTTTTGTCAACGAATTATTCCATAATAGCAATTGAACATCAATTGTAATTTCACTAATATAGTTCTTTATAGATAAAATTGTTTCTGAGTCAAATGCCTTCTTATTATATAACACTACTAATATTCTCAACATATATATATTTAGTTATTTCATTTTACTTAAAACAAACCTTATTGGAGCGAGTAATAATTTCCCCAATTTATATTCTCTAGAATTTAATAATTGTAAATATTCAAAACTATCAAGAGGCGAATAGAAATATTTTTTATATAAAAGAGAGTGATTTAGCCAAAGCTGTTTCCTTAAAAATTTATACTTAGTATCATCTAATTGTCTAGCCATAGATCTTTTCCTTATTCTATAATAAAATAGAATTTCATCTATTTGACAAACACTACATGTTGGATACCTTTCTAAAATTCCTAACCAAAAATCCCAATCTTCAAATCCATATTTCATATTTGTATTATATCCACCAACCATATTAAAACTATCACGATGATATAAAGCTGAACAAAAAATACAATTCACACCCAACATTTTCTCTAAAGAATATTTAGGCAATAACCATTCTCCTGTTTGCTTCCCAAACAGTTTAGCCCTACAATACACAATCTTCACTGTAGAGTCATTTGCAAAAGCATTTATAGCCCTCTCCAAATACGTTGGAGCTATTAAATCATCTGAGTCTAGAGGAAGAATATATTGCCCATTACTATTAAGAATCCCATAATTTCTTGCAGCGCTCAAGCCTTTGTTTTCTTGTGAAAGATAGATAAAACGACTGTCTTTCTTTATATATTCTTGCGCTACTTGCTCTGTATTATCGTCAGAACCATCATTCACTATAATGCATTCCCAATATGGATAAGTTTGTGAACTTACACTATCTAATGTCTCTGCAAGATAATTCCCCTGATTGTAGCAAGGAATAATAACTGATATTAATGGAAAAGTATTCATTATCCAAAAAAAATTATTAGATCAATGTTTTTTTAAGAAATCAAAAACAATGCGATAAGGTAAATTCAAAATATAAAATATAAAACGAAATAATAACTTTCGCTTATTCATGCCTAATTTATCCAAAACATATCGTATCTGATAATTATATCTATTAATAAACCTAATATAAAAAGGGGCAAAAGGCTTTATATATAAAGAATATACTAAAGAGTCAACTTTAAAAAAACGTTTGAATAATAAATCACTAGTTGTTCCTCCAAATATAGACCCTGAATGAATTCTATATTTTACAGTATATATATCCATATAATAAATCTTTTCCCCATGCAAAGTTACTTTCAACCACATAGGCCAATCTTCACACATAGGAATATTCTCATCAAATCCATCAAGTTGCTCCCACATTTTTTTACTCATCAACACAGATGGAGCTATGACTAAATTATTCATACACAAACATTTATACTGATCATATGCTGTAATATTCACATTATCTCTCATTATTAAAGGCAAACTATAAGTATTCTCAACTCTACACTCCTCATCAAAATGGTTTATATAAGCCCGAACTCTAGACTGACAAATTCTAATATAAGGATGCTTAGCTATAAAATACATATAATTCTCTATACAATTCTCATACAAACAATCATCTGCCGCAATGCACTTAATCCATTCTCCCTGTGCCTCTTGATATCCTCTATTACAATTAGCAGACACTCCTGTATTATGAGGAGTAGTAATAAGCTTAGTTCTTATAAAGCCATGTTTGTTTACATCAAGCCAATCTTGACAAAGAACAACAGTATTGTCTTTAGAACAATCATCTGTTATTATCAATTCAAGATTTTTATAAGTCTGCTGTTTGATACTCTCTAATGTTTCTAAAATATATTTAGAAGAATTATATGTAATAACAACTATTGATACTAATATTTTTTTTTCTAACATTTTTGTTTAAATTAATTTACCACAAAAAGCGGAATAGTATCACTGTATCTTACAGTAATCCACACTTCAATATGCAATTGATTAATATCTCTTTTCTTAAAAAAATTATCATACATTCTAAATCAAAAGATATAAAATTCTAAATAATCATCTACTTTTCAATTGAGTCAGATCAATCAAATTCCACTTTAAACATATAAAAAAATATGTTACTCCTCCTAATAAACTTCCAACGATCAACATTAACACATAATTAGTAATAAATATTCTAACAAATAGAACAACCAATGACATTAATAAAATTGCTAATATAATTGGTTTAAACGCTTTAATTTGTTGCCAAGCGCCATATCCCAAAATTTTACCAGGATAATAAGCATTAATAAAGAAAGCAATAAAAGTTGTTATCAAATCTCCAACAACAACAGCTGTCACTCCCATTGGTATAGTTATAATCAAAGATAAGATTCCTATTGGAATTTTTATAAAATCTACTTTCATAAATAAATCAGGTCGTCCTATAGCATTAAGTACATTCATATTTATAGCAGAAAGAGGAGTCATCATTCTTGCAAAACAAAGTATCTGCAATAGAATAACACAAGGTAGCCATTTCTCCGTTAAAAGGACAACAATCAATGGAGTAGCTAGTAATGCCATCAAAGACATTATAGGAAATATAAGTAAAGCAGTATAAAATAATGATTTTGAATAAATCTCAACCATCTGTTCGCGCTGTTTTTGGCACTCACTTAAAATTGGGAATGTAACAGTTCCCATTATATCATTTACAGTCCAAGCTATCATTTCTGAAAACTGAGTAGCGCGAGTGTAATATCCTAATTCACTTGTTCTATATGATTTTCCTATAGCAATTGTAGCTATATTATTGTAAATGGTACTTATCACTCCTGTCGCAAGTAATTTCGATCCAAACCCAAATAAAGTTTTAAATGAATGTAAAGAAAACATCCATTGTGGCTTCCAACGAGAATATAAAGGAAATAAAAAAAACATAGCTAATGTAGAGGCAAGTGTTTGACCAACTAAAGACCACACTCCCCAATGTGTATACGCCATACTTATTCCTATTCCTCCACCGATAATAGTTGCTATAAAATTAATGTGGGCTAATGATTTAAAATCCATTGCGATCATTAATTTTGCTCGTTGAACAATATTTAAAGAACCAATGATTAGATTTAAGGATAATATCTTTAAAATATTAGTTAAAACCTCTTCATTATAAAAATTAGCAATATAAGGAGAAGCTGCATAAATGACACAATAAATAACAACAGATATTGCTAAATTAAAAAAGAAAACCGTTGAAAAATCTTCTTCTGTTCTTTCTTGTTTTTGTATCAATGCTTTTATGAATCCACCTTCAATAAAAACAGTTGATAATGATATAAAGACAGTCAACATACCTATCAATCCATAATCCGTAGGAGAAAGTATGCGAGCTAATAGAATACTAATAATAAAAGATGAACCTTTTACTGAAAATTTTTCTATGAAATTCCAAAGAACTCCCTTTAACAATCTTCTTTGCGTAAATTGAGCCATTTTCCAACTAAATATATACTAAATTTTTACTAAGTTTTGTTTTTCAAGAAACGACCTCAATATACTATCCATTGCTACAATCTCCTTCATTGTTAGATAGCGCTGAGATATATCTCCATTCAATATCGAAACTACAAATTCACGAATTTCATAACGAAGTCCATCTCCTTCATAACTATAAAAATACTTCTTATTACAATTTCTATCTTCATAACATAATTCAAAGAAATCTGTTTTCCACCAAGGAGATGGTACATATACATAACCTTTTGTCCCTGATATAATCATATTTCCCTCAGTTTTTATGCCTAAGCCTACTTTAAAAGATGCAGTTGCTTTTTTATATGCAATAATACACTTAGTATATATATCCACATTCCAATTAAACTTAGAGAAAAAATGAATCTGTTCATAAGCTACACCTAATATTCTAAAAATAGCCAACAAAGGGAAGTAAGAATTTTCAGTCATACTTCCACCACATTGCGATGCGCTAAATTCTCTTAAAGAAAAATCATCTAATAATGTCGAAACAGAGGCTTCAACATCAACAACATCGCCAATAACACCTGTCTTTATTAAATTTATCAAATGTGAAAAAGCTGGACAATAGGCTGTTTTTAAGGCACACATTAATATTACTTTTCTTTTAATGGAAAGCTCAAATAATTCTTCTGTCTGCTCATTATTCATTGTAAAAGGTATCTCACAAAGAACATGACAACCATTATTTATTGCGCATTTTGCATAATCATAATGTGTATTATGAGGTGAAGCAATATAACAAGCATCTATATTAGAAAAAAAAATATTCATATTATCAGAATACCCCCGTAAACCCGTTTCTGTACAAAATATAGATAAATCTTCGTGGATAGGATTAAAAACAGAATCTATTACAACAGCATTTACATGCTTTGCTTCTTCTAAAAAACGTTTAGCCATACGACCAGAACCTATAATACCTATTTTTATAGTCCTTTGATTTTCGTTACGCAGCATTGTACTAGAAATTCCTTCTGTTCTTGGTAAGTACACAACCTTACAATATTCCTTTAAATAATCAAAGTGTCCTTCCCAATCAGAACCTATAGCAAAAATATCAACTTCGTATTTTTTTATATCATCAATCTTCTGACCTTGATATTCTTCTATTATTATTTGATCAGCAAGTCCTGTTTGTCTTACTGCTTCTATTCTCTCCATCAAATTATTACGAACATTTAATTTCCCTCTTTCTAAATCAAAGCTATCTGTAGTTATCCCTACAATAAGATAATCTCCTAGCTCTTTAGCTCTTTTCAAGAGATTTATATGCCCATAATGTAATAAATCATACGTCCCGTAAGTGATAACTTTTTTCATGGTCTATCTAGATTCAATTTCTTTTATAGTTAAAGCTAGTTCTAATAAATCCTCTAAACTTTGTTCGCCCATATGAGATACCCTAAAAAAGCCGGGAACAGATCCAGGCATTATAAAAATATCTTTCTCTTCTATTAGTGCTCTAAATATTTTATCAGAATTCCTATTTACATAAAATCCTGTTATTGCATACGATGGACATTCTGCAGGTATATTCCAATTGTTTTCCATGCAAAGTTGGCGAAAATAAAGAGCTCTTTCTTTTACCTTATTTATTACATTGCGTACTCCACCATCTTTTCTTATCTGTAACAAACGCTTATGTAATTGTAAAAAAATAGATGTAGCAGGACTATACGGGGTTTGACCTCTTTTCATATTTGAAAGATTTTCTTCAAAATCAAAATAATATCCTAAATGTGCAAAAGAATATCCTTTCAACTTGGGAGAAATAAAAATAATAGAAAGCCCAGGAGGAATATTTAACCCTTTTTGAGTACTAGTCAGGCAAATGTCTATTTCCAAAGTTTCCATATCTAATTCCTCAGCCAAAAAAGAACTTATAGCATCAACAACTAATGAAATATTGTATTTTTTACATAATTTCGATATTTTTTCTAAATCAAACTTTTGTCCAGATGATGTTTCATGATGCTGACATAATAGTACATCAGGTTTTTCACGACAAAGAACATTTTCCAAATCAATATAATCAATATCTTTTGCAAATGAAACTTTATAATCATAAGATTCTACTTGATAATATTCACATAAAGCATACCATCGATGACCAAATGTACCTCCATCTATAACAAACGCCTTTTTCTTTGTTTTCACATAATTAGAAACAATAGCATCCATAGCTCCCGTTCCAGAGCCTGTATAAATTATTACATTACCTTTGGGGCTTCCTATAAAATCAAGTAATAGAGCCTCTGATTCCAAATTAATGTCAGAAAATTCTTTTGTTCTCATATAAGGAATTTGACAATTCCCAATTGCCAAAATATCTTCTCTTATATTTCCAGGAAATACATAAGATTTCATCTTCTACTTTCTATTTTAAGTTGTTTACATAAATAATTATATATGTTTTCGGAAGCTAATATTCCGTTAGGAGGCATCAATTCTTCTTTAAGCAATAGAGTTCTTTTCTCTTTTAAAGGATCTACACCATTTATCACATTAAGAATAAAAGCTTCAACATCTGCCTTTTGTTGTGCTAAATAATGAATATCAAAACATTTCTTTCCAATACTATTAAAATCATTTCGAGCCTCAAAATTAGATATAATTCTTTGCACAGGCTTATTAACATAGATATATTCAATTAAAAAAGACCCACTATCATGAATCATCGCATCACTCGTTAAAAATAAATCTATATAATCAGATTCACACAACATACCATTTGACATCTTATTCCAACTCTGATAATATAAATCTGTTTTCTCTTTTCCCCAATTAGGTAATTTATATAATTTTTCTTTTAACAGTGGATGAGGTTTAAAAGCCATTTGAATATTTTTCTCATATTTCATTGCCATACATTGCATGAACTCCGCATATAAAGGAAAGTTTGAATAATTCATTGGCTGATTTTCTCCAACAGTATGATGGGGAGCCCAAATAATACGTTTTATATTACGTTCTTTCTTTTTCCATGGATCAATTGGTATATATGACTTATCAATCAATCTGTCAATTCCAGAATAGCCAGTTAATATTACATTTTTACCTTTTATATCAGACTTCTCGTAGGACAGCTTTACATGAGAATTAGTCTCATAAAAATGTATCCACAATAAATTATGTAATAATTGATTATATTCAAGCTCATCTAAAATTGCAGACTCTCTAAAGCAATAAGGAGCATAGCAGGTCAAACAATCCAAAAAATTAGTAATATAATATCGATCATCAATTAAGCCTTTATAGGGATTAGTATAAAACACTATATCTGGTCTACATATTTTTTTTACATCCAAATATTTTTCTTCTTCCTTATTATATGATTTAATTACATTATAGCCTTTTGTTTTAAATAAAATATAACAACGATCCATTTCCTCAATCATATAGTCATATCCATAATTTATAACCGGACAAACTATAATAGTCACGTTAAACCGTCTATCTTTTACCAATATATTATATAAATAATCATATTTCCATGTTGAAGCAAAAGTTGCAAAAAAAACAATATTAAAGCATTTCTTCTTCTGTTTTCTTTTTAAAATTATGGAATATCGATATAACTGATATTTATACACAACATTCCACTTAACTTTTCTCAACATATTAAATAATTTTTCTATCATACAACTATAATGAAAAGCCATTTATACATTCCACACATTTCATTACCTCATCCATAGTCATTACAGGGCTCATTGGTAAGCTTAACTCTTCATCATGTATCTGTTCAGTGATAGGAAATGAAAGATCATTCCATTCTTTATAGCACTCTTGTTTGTGCGGAGGAATGGGATAATGAATAATTGTTTGAATTCCATTATCTGCCAGATATTTCTGTAACTCATCTCTGGATTTACATCGTATCGTAAATATATGAAACACATGAGCATCCCAATCCTTCACTACCGGAACTGTTATTAATGAATTCTTTATATTCTCAATATAATATTTAGCAACTGCTTTACGCAATATTACATCCTCATCCAAATGTTTCAACTTCACATCTAAAACAGCAGCTTGAATTTCATCCAAACGACTATTACGACCAATATATTTAAATACATATTTACGAGTAGAACCATAATTGGCAACAGCGCGAATAATTGTCGCTAATTCTTCATCATTGGTTGTAACTGCACCCGCATCTCCAAAAGCTCCTAAATTCTTTCCCGGATAAAAGCTATGACCTGCCGCATCTCCAAGTGAACCAGTCTTTCGACCATTGTACTTACATCCATGAGCTTGTGCATTATCTTCAATTAGCTTCAAATTATATCTCTTACAAATATCTCCTATTTTTTCAGTATACGCACATTGACCATATAAATGCACTATTAAAATAGCCTTAGTGCGTTCTGTTATAGCTGCTTCTATTTTATTTTCATCTATCTGATAAGTGGTAATATCCGGCTCTACCAACACTGGTTTCAGTCCATTTTCCGAAATTGCTAAAATAGATGCTATATAAGTATTAGCCGGTACAATTACTTCATCACCCGGTTTCATTATACCCATTTCTATATAAGCCCGAAATATCCAAATTAATGCATCCAATCCATTTGCACAGCCTATCGTATATTTAGTGCCTATATATGCGGAATAGTTTGCTTCAAACCGCTCATTCTCTGACCCTTGCAAATACCACCCAGAATCTACAACACGATTCACTGCTTCATGTATTTCATCAGCATATTTAGCTGTTATCTTTTGTAAATCTAAGAATTTTATCATAATAAATCTAGTATATGTGTATTTCCTTCTTTATCTTTATAATTAATATCCAGTAAAACACCCTCTTTGGTTACATATCCTTGGTGTTTGGCCGGATTTCCAAACCACACTGTGTAAGGAGGTATATCTTTTGTTATCACACTTCCTGCTCCTATAAAAGCATATTCTCCAACAGAATGTCCCGCTATAATTGTACTATTAGCACCAATAGAAGCACCTTTTTTGATTATTGTCCTAGCAAATGATTGAGGATAAACTTTTGACCGTGGAACTAAATCATTGGTAAAAGTCACATTAGGTCCAATGAAAACATTATCTTCAATCTCGACACCATCCCATATTTGCACACCTGACTTGACTGTTACATTATTTCCAATTATAACATCATTCTCAATCAACACATTAGCACAAATATTACAGTTATCCCCAATTCTGGCTTGAGGAAATACAACACAAAATTGCCATATATTTGTCTCATTACCAATATTCTGAGACATTACATCTGATAGAGGATGGATTCTTGCCATTAATCTTTTTTGTATCTTATAAATTTATCATAATCCCTAATATAATCGTTCTCATCATATTTATGTGAAGCTAAAACCAAACATACTGACCCTGACGAAAAATCATCTAATGTCCTCCAGATTCCCGGAACAATATACAAGCCTTGATATGGACGATTCAATAAAAAAGTTCGTTTAACATTACCATCATCCAATGTTACTGTAAAACTTCCACTGGCAGCAATAATGAGTTGACTAAGTTCTTTATGAGCATGTCCTCCACGACTTTCACCCCCCGGCACATCATAAAGATAATATGTACGTTTTACTTCAAAAGGAACTGTTTTTCCATTTTCAACCACTGTTATATTCCCTTTCTCATGATGATGTTTATCCAACTCAATCATCGTACAATCATAGACACTACTTTGCTTCATCTCTTCATGCTCTTAAATTGTTCATAATCATATATATAATCAGAAGGAGTATATGGAGTGGATGATAATACAAGAGCCAAAGAATTCGTTGAGAAATTATCCATACACCTCCACAAACCTTTGGGAACATATAATCCATAATAAGAACGATTCAATGAAAAAACCTTTTGCTCTACTCCATCGTCCAACATCACATCAAAACTACCGGATAGAGCTACAATAAACTCCTGATTTTCTTTATATGCATGTCCTCCTCTGGCTTCTCCCCCAGGTACATCGTAAATCCAATAAGCACGCTCTATTTTAAAAGGAATATGGTTATTCTCTTCTATAAAAGATAAATTACCTCTTCTATCCAAGAACTTTGGAAGATTTATAATATGTGCATCCATCATATAATTAATCAGTTGTTATATTATTAATAACTTGTTTTCTCTCAATCACTTTATCCATATACATATGCATTCCTGTCCAAACCGCTACATCCGCAATAAATAACAATGTATTATTAACATAGCTAACCAACAGGATATTACTCAAACTAAACAAAAAAGAAATGAACAAAATAGTAATCATCGCCTTTCTGACACTAAATCCCATGGCAAGAAATTTATGATGGATATGCGTTTTGTCCGGCAAAAAAGGACTTTTGCCATTACGCACTCTGCGAATGACAACACGAATTACATCCAGACATGGGACCAGTAATACACTGAATGCAACCAATATGGCACCATTATAATTGAAATTCATCATTACATATTGGTTCATTGTATATTTGATTGTTAGAAAACTGAGAATAAAACCTAAAGTCAAACTGCCGGTATCTCCCATGAATATCTTTTTACCACGCTCTGCCTGACCAAATACATTGTAATAAAAGAAAGGAAGTAACACACCGATAGTAGTAAAGGCTAAAAGACTGTATAGCCAAAGTCCATTATACATAAATAAATTACCATATACAAACAGGGCGACAATGCTAAGCCCAGAAGCCAACCCGTCTATACCATCAATTAAATTGATAGCGTTTGTAATAAATACAACTAGCAAAATAGACAAAGGTATTCCTATGTATGCAGGAATGAAATAAATACCAAACATCCCATAAAAATCATTCACATATAAACCTGCCAATGGGAACATAGCTGCCGCAAAAATCTGTACCAGAAACTTCTGACGCCAGCGTACTCCTACTAAATCATCGGCAATACCGACAATGAAAAGCAGGGTCAAACCGCTACACAACAATAAAAGTTCCGGAAATTGAGTGGTACCATCCATCCAGAAAAACCATCCCGCCTTCTTGCATAATGCCACCAAAAATGTAACGGCAAAAAGTATGGTGGGAAAAAAGCAAACTCCGCCCAAGCGCGAAATGGGACGTCTATGAACCTTTCTTCCATCAGGAAGATCAAACAATCCTTTCCTTCTCGAAATGATGATAATATTGGGAATAATAATACGTGCCAAACTGATAGCCAACACGAAGCCTATTAAGATAATTATCAAATGATCCATCATAATTCAAATTATAAAACCAAAGAATAAGTATTCTCACTACGAGATAAATCATAATTTAAACGACAGATATGATAGTACCTACCATTACCCCAATGGGATAATGAGACAACAAAGGTTGTTTTCTTTCTTTGCGAAATTACGTCCATTCTTTTAGTTTTTGTGTCTAGTTATTAAGTCTTTCTATATATCCTATGGGCATCTCTACACAAGCAAATCCCAATGCTGCAATACGAACGGCAACCTTGGTTTTTCCGTCTACAGTAACCAACTCTCCTTTTAATCCCGATAAAGGTCCTTTTATTACCCGCACTTTTTCACCGGGTATCAAAGAAGGATCGTTGAGCGAAATGGCACTGTCCGAATAATCGAGCATAAACCGAAATCGCTCCATTTGTTCATCGGGTATGACCAACGGCACACTTTCGCCACGATTCACCATATACCGATTCACCGAATATAATTCAAGCACTTTCTTCCGCTCCAAAGCATCTACATGAACAAATACAATCATAGGAATCAATACCCTGGATATTTTTTTCCGGTGGTCACTCCATTGATGAATTTCTTCTTGTATCGGAAGAAAATTTTCAATTCCCATAGTGTTTAGGCGAGCACTTGTTTTCTTCTCGTGATAAAGGCGGACGTATACAGCCAACCACTGCTTTGGGTAGGCTTCGCCGTTACCTGTCACAATAGCAGGTAAATCAAGCGCTTCTTTTTCTGAATTCATAAAACTCATAATTAGCATTTTAGTACATATCTATTATCATAAATTTGATAATAGACACATCCATTATACTAAGGCAATGCAAATATAGCGTAATACTGCGTAATAAAACAGTTTTTTTTTAATTATTTATCCTATTTTCCCGCATATCAGCAATCATATTCAAAAAAATATTTTGCAAATGAATTAACATTATCTATGTTAGATAGATACTTATGTTTAACAGAATTAAATGTAAATTGTTTCGGCTGTATCCTATTATCACTGCTACCCCTCCGGATTATATCAAAAAGAAGACCGGCTAACTCATTTCAAGTTAATCGGTCTTCTGCTATTTTTTAAGATAAATACCATTGATACATCTTATGCACCCCTTCCTCAATATCAATCCGATGATGCCACCCCAATGCGTGCAGTTTACTCACATCAGTCAGTTTTCTCATGGTACCATCCGGCTTGGTCGAATCAAAAATCACCTTGCCCTGATACTTCGTTTCCTTCACTATCAAATCGGCCAGGGCAGCAATGGTGATTTCTTTGCCTGTGCCAATATTGATATGGCAGTTTCGAACATCCTTTGTGCCTTTCTGATAAGTATCTTCAAAATTGACATGTTCCATTATGTAGACACTGGCATCCGCCATTTCCTCACTCCACAAAAATTCGCGAAGCGGTTTACCGGTTCCCCACAACACGACCGATGGTCCGGTGATACCGTATTTATGTAAAACAGACAGTATTTCACCCTCGCTTGCAGTTCCATCTACGCCCTCTACCGGTCGAAGACTCAGGTCTTTACGTATGGCTCCCCAATCAGACTCATTCAAACATTTAGCCAAATGAATTTTACGAATCATAGCAGGCAGAACATGGCTGTTTTCAAGATGGAAGTTGTCATTCGGTCCATACAAATTGGTAGGCATCACTGCGATATAATTTGTTCCATATTGAAGATTAAAACTTTCACACATTTTCAATCCGGCTATCTTGGCTATGGCGTATGGCTCATTAGTATATTCCAACGGAGAAGTCAGCAACGCATTTTCTTTCATGGGTTGTTCTGCATCGCGGGGATAAATACAGGTACTACCCAAGAAGAGCAATTTCTTCACTCCGTGACGAAAACTCTCTCCTATCACATTCTGCTGAATCTGCAGATTCTGATAGATAAAATCAGCCCGATATAGGCTGTTCGCCATAATGCCTCCCACATGAGCTGCTGCCAAAATAACATATTCGGGCTGTTCTCTGTCAAAAAAGGTTTTTACAGCAACTCCATCAAGCAAATCCAATTCTTTATGAGAACAACCTACTAAGTTAGTATATCCTTTCTTCTGTAAATTATTCCATATAGCGGAACCCACCAATCCATGATGGCCTGCCACATATATCTTGGCCGTTTTCTCCATTATTTCCCGATTTGCTCCTTCAAATACAATTTTTTCACAAATTTCATATCATGCTGCACCATAATCTTCACCAGCTCCGGAAAAGAAGTTTTACGTGGATTCCACCCCAGCATTGTTTTCGCTTTGGTGGGGTCGCCCAACAACTGCTCTACTTCGGCCGGACGGAAATACTTGGGATCAACAGCCACCAATTCTCTGCCTGTGTTCACATCGATTCCTTTTTCTTCCACCCCTTTTCCTTCCCAACGCAGTTCTATACCGACTTCCTTAAATGCCAATGTACAGAATTCACGCACCGTATGGTACTCTCCGGTTGCTATCACAAAATCTTCCGGTGTCTCATGCTGAAGAATCAGCCACATACATTCCACATAATCTTTGGCATATCCCCAGTCGCGCAAGGAATCGAGATTTCCCAAATACAATTTATCCTGAAAGCCTTGAGCAATACGAGAGGCTGCCAATGTTATTTTACGTGTCACGAAATTCTCTCCGCGACGTTCGCTTTCATGGTTAAACAAGACGCCGTTCACGGCAAACATTCCGTAGCTTTCACGATAGTTCTTTGTAATCCAAAAACCATACTGTTTGGCAACTCCGTATGGAGAACGCGGATAAAACGGAGTTGTTTCTTTTTGAGGCACCTCCTGCACCAGTCCGAACAATTCGGAAGTAGAAGCCTGATAAATTTTGGTCTTTTTTTCCAGCCCCAAGATACGAACTGCTTCCAGCATACGCAATGTGCCTATCGCATCAGCTTCAGCAGTATATTCGGGAACATCAAAGCTTACTTTTACATGGCTTTGCGCTGCCAGATTATATATCTCATCCGGTCGGACAGCCTGAATGATTCGAATTAAAGAACTGCTGTCCGTCATATCTCCCCAATGTAAATTTATCAGACGGCTCTTCTTCATATCTCGCACCCACTCATCAAGATAAAGATGCTCAATACGCCCTGTGTTAAACGAAGAAGAACGGCGCAAAATACCGTGTACCTCATAGCCTTTGTCAATCAAAAACTCTGCCAGGAATGAGCCGTCCTGCCCTGTAATACCTGAAATCAATGCTACCTTTTTCATGCTTATAAAAATTTATTTAGTTTCTTTTCTCTAAAAAGAATAATTTAGTCATTCAGCTGAAAATTCCTTAATACGCTGTTCCTCACTCAGTCTGCAAATAAGAAGTGTGTCGTCTTTTTCCGCTACGATATATCCGTCAAGCCCTTGCACCACCACCTTTTTCTCCTGCGTGGTATGGATAACACAATTCCGTGTCTCATATAATTTTATATTTTGCCCTATCTGTGTATTATTATGAGCATCTTTAGGCAAATTTCCGTGTAAGGAGCCCCATGTGCCTAAATCACTCCATCCAAAGTCGGAAGGGAAAACAAATATCTCATCCGCCTTTTCCATAATGGCATAATCGACAGAAATGTTTTCACACAGCGGAAAATTTTGATTAATCATTTCCTGTTCCTGTTCCGTATAATAGTAAGGAAGTAATCTTTCGAAAATTTTCGAAATGGCCGGTTGATACACCCGCAATGCGTTTACAACCGTACTCACATTCCATACAAAAATACCGGCATTCCAAAAGAAATTATTTTTCTTGATATATCTCTCAGCTGTCTCCAAATCGGGCTTTTCTTTAAACGAATACACTCGATACACTTCTTTGTTGGAAGTGGAAGGTATAGTTAAATCTGCCTCTATATATCCATATCCTGTTTCGGGACGGGTGGGTTTCATACCCAAAGTCAGAATTGCATCCGAATCGGCAGTGAACTTCATAGCAGCATCTATCACCCGTTGAAATTCGGTTACATCCATCACAATATGGTCACTGGGTGTCACCACCATGTTGGCTTTGGGATTACGCGCCTTTATTTTCCAGCTCACATAAGCAATGCAGGGAGCCGTATTGCGACGGCAGGGCTCACGCAAAATATGGTCATCTGCTATTTCAGGCAATTGTTCCTTTACCGTTTCTGCATACTTCTCTGAAGTAACCACCCAAACATTTTCAGGCGGACAAATACCTTTAAAACGCTCTGCCGTTAATTGAATTAATGTACGTCCACAACCTAATACATCTATAAATTGTTTAGGATAATCGGGGGTGCTCATCGGCCAAAATCGGCTGCCTACGCCTCCTGCCATAATAACGAGGTGATTATTCTTAATATTCATACACTTTCATTTTACATTGTATAAATGCAAAGATAACCATTATTTTCAGAAAAAGACATTGTATATTAATTTATATACTCTATATTTGCATGAAATCAACAAATTTCTGTCTACGGACAATTATAAAATTTACCATAATGAAAGGAATTGTATTGGCCGGCGGTTCAGGCACACGCCTTTACCCCATAACGAAAGGAGTTTCCAAACAACTGCTCCCTGTATTTGACAAACCGATGATATATTATCCCATATCTGTGTTAATGTTGGCAGGCATCAGGGAGATATTAATCATCTCAACCCCGTATGACTTACCTAGCTTTCAACGGTTATTAGGTGACGGAAGTGATTTTGGAGTTCGTTTCGAATATGCAGAACAACCATCTCCCGACGGTTTGGCACAAGCTTTTATCATCGGTGAAAAATTTATCGGGGATGATTCAGTATGCCTTGTTTTGGGAGATAACATATTCCATGGAAACGGACTTTCTGCTTTACTGAGAGAAGCTGTACACTCAGCCGAATGTGATAACAAAGCAACAGTATTCGGATATTGGGTAAGTGACCCTGAAAGATATGGAGTAGCAGAGTTTGATAAAGAAGGAAACTGCCTGTCCATTGAGGAAAAACCGGCTCAACCCAAATCCAATTATGCCGTGGTAGGGCTGTATTTCTACCCCAATAAGGTCGTAACAATTGCCAAAAACATCAAGCCATCGGCACGCGGAGAGTTGGAAATCACAACCGTAAATCAATGCTTTTTGCAGGAGAAAGAGTTAAAAGTACAAACACTGGGACGTGGATTTGCATGGTTGGACACAGGCACCCACGATTCTTTGGCAGAAGCAAGTACTTACATAGAAGTCATTGAAAAGCGCCAGGGCTTAAAAGTGGCTTGCCTGGAAGGTATAGCATTAAGAAAAGGCTGGATTTCGACAGAAAAGATGCGCGAACTGGCTCAACCGATGCTTAAGAACCAATATGGACAATACTTACTTAAAGTAATTAGAGAATTAGATAAATAATGGAAGTTATAAAAACAGCAATAGATGGGGTTCTTATTTTAGAGCCCCGCATTTTTAAGGATGCAAGAGGTTACTTTTTTGAAAGTTTTTCTTCTCGCGAGTTTGAAGAGAAGGTGTGTAAAACCACTTTCGTGCAAGACAATGAGAGTTTTTCCGGATATGGTGTCGTGCGAGGATTACATTTTCAGAAACCTCCTTTTACGCAAAGTAAAATAGTACGTGTCATAAAAGGTTCTGTACTGGATGTGGCAGTGGATATCCGCAAAGGTTCTCCAACATTCGGACAACATGTGGCAGTGGAATTAACCGGAGAAAACCATCGGCAGTTATTTATACCAAGAGGATTTGCTCATGGCTTTGCCGTACTTAGTGATGAGGTCTTATTCCAATATAAATGCGATAACTTTTATGCTCCGCAAAGCGAAGGAGGTATTGCATGGAATGATCCTGATTTGAATATTGACTGGCGTATTCCGAAAGATAAAATCATTTTATCAGAAAAAGATAAAATGCACCCTACTCTAAAAGAACACAAAACTGTCTTTAAGTACAATTAATCTTATATAAACAGTAAGAGACTACCCAAAAGTATATTACGTTATTTTTTACTCTATCATTCTGAGCACAACAAAGAATCCGTAAACTATCAATGAATATATTCAGATTCTTCACACTACTCATAATGATAAAATAACCGAGGGATATTCAGTAAATCCTATAAAATTAGCCAACTAACTCATACTTAAAGTCTTGCGAATTAGTTGGCTTTTTTGTATCTTTAGTTAGGGATATTTCTGAATATTCCTAACCGATTTTTTGGGTAATCTCTTTTATTTTAACCTTTCAATCCTTATTTCAATATATTAGCAATAGACGCCGCTGTTAATCCTAATGAACCTATAGATGAAGCTATTCCCAAAATTGTTTGGAAATTCATTCTTCCGTTCTTATCTTTTATCGGTACAATAATCTCGCACCCCGGCTCAATCATATTTCGCCCCGAACCTTTGACTTTGGCAACCTGACCGTTCATATAAATGATAAATGCTCTGCTCTTACGGGCATTGTTTGCAAATCCACCGGCCTGACTAATATAGTATTTCACTGATTTATTATCTTTATAGGCTACGGTATTAGGCAACATCACCGCACCGTTTATCTTTACAGTATTACTCAACTCAGGAACAACCAACTTATCACCGGCACGAAGCACCACATCCGCACTGGAACCCGGATTCTTCATTGCCAATTCCAAATCAATACCCACCGAATAAACACTGTCCAAATCCAACTTCAATGAGTCCATATTGGCTTGCCCCATTTCACGGCGCATCATCTTAAACACATCTTCCATACGCTTCAGCTCCTCATCATTCGCCTGACGAATCAGCTTGGCACCTTTCACATAAGCAAAAGGAGTTACACCACCGGCCTTTTTTACCAAATCAGAAAGACGTTCACTTTTATTGGTCAGCGCATAAGTACCGTCATAAAGCACCTCACCCGTAATGTCTACATTGGCCTGTTCCTGATAACCCGGACTTCTTCTGACATACACCTGATCATAAGGCTGCAACACAAAACCGGGCTCACCATCAATTACAAATCCATCCTTCAAAGAGAAAGAATACATTTTACCAATAGTAGAAGAAACATCCGTACTCTTATTGTCCTTGATACGGCGTGAGACATCCACACGGACGGTAGAAGCCGACTCTTTCAAGCCACCTGCCTGAATAATGATATCTTCCAGCGTCGTGTTGTCGGCGTACGGCAACTCCCCGGGACGAGCTACTTCACCAAACACTGTAATTACACCCATATCCTGCAAATCATGGATACTGGGAATATATAGAACATCATTCTTCTGTAAAGGAATATCGGGGATAGTGCCATCGAGCACCTTCTTTATGTCGACAGAAATCACCTCACGTGTCAAATTATCACGCTCACGATGTAACACGGCACGGGCAGTAAACGCATCTCCCATCAAACCGTCTGCTTTTTCCACCAACTGGCGAACCGTATTCAATGAGCCTCCAAACTGATAGATTCCCGGACGGTAGACCGCACCCTTAATCTCCAGCTTATTTTCAAAACGATTCAAGATAGCCTCAGCCGTTACCTTGTCACCATCTTTCACCGGGAAGACTGAATAATCGATATCATCAATCGTATATACTTGATATTCCCTGCCATTCTGACGAATCATACGCAAGGCACGGGTGTATGCATCTCCCGAAAAGCCACCGGCATACTTAAGCAGGGTCTTTACATTTTCGCCATCCTTCATTTCGTATTTCATGGGGCGTTTTACATTTCCTTCAATCGTCACCAAGGCTTGATAAGGAGGCACAATGACAACATCCCCCTCCTGCAGACGAATGTCATCAGTGGCTTTGCCACGCATAATAAAATCGTACACATCGATTGTAGCAATAGGCTTACCGCCACGAACTAACTGAATGGCACGCAAACTACCAATATCATTTACTCCGCCTGCACGGTAAAGAGCATGGAAAACAGAAGAAAAAGAAGAAAGCGCATAAGTACCCGGAGTCAGTACCTCTCCCATCACATTTACCTGAATGGTGCGGCTGTCTCCCAGTGTCACCTTTATCTGTGAAACAGGTTTTTCACTGTCTATGCCAGCATAAATCCGGTTCAGCTCCTTGCGTAAATAATCCGTTGCCTCGCTCACCGTCATGCCATTCAGATACACCAAACCAATATCTTCTATATTAATGTATCCATCAGGAGAAATATTATCGCGTATGGTAGCTTGATTAGTTCCCCAAATATCTATAATCACTTCGTCTCCGGGCCCCAAATGATAATCCACCGGAGTAGCCAGATTCACACTAGGCTCAAATGTCAAATTCTTGGTATTGAAAATATCACGTCCGAAGACCTTTTCCTCTTTCTTCTCTTCTTCTTCCTGCAAATAAAGAATCGTGTTATTGTCATATACAATATTTCCATCTCTATCAATGGTATAGGTACCCATCTCCTTGGGTTCCAACGGTTCTGTCGTTACATATTTATAAACAGGAACTTCTTTTTTCTCCGAAGAATCATCAAAATTAAAATTTTTATCGATGTAATCACTGCCGTCCTTTCCGTCTTCCTTTTCCTTAACCCCGTTCTTGGTACGACTGCGCCCTTTCGTGTTGTCTAAAGTAGAAGACGATGAGTTTTTTCCATTCTTCTTTTGCTGTTCGTACAGTAATTTGACACGTTCCGCCTGTTCCTTGGTCACTCCCCTACGAGCAAGCTCCGTACTAATCTGCTGCTGGCTTTTACCTTGCAACAAACCATTCTGCACATATTCCACCACTTGCTTATCGGTCATACCACCCCCCACCTGCGCAACAGAAGTGACAGACAGGCAAATTAATAGCAATACAAATGTTACTATTTTTCTCATCATAAATCCTTCAATAGTTCTTTTAATTTATTTTTTCGACTAGTTTAGTATAAACTCCGCAAAAGTAAGCAATCTTTTTGATATAAGCATTAAAATATTGCTAATAAAAAAGTATGTATCATACTTCATTATAAAATCGTTATCTTCAGTTATCATATCAAAAAACTCAAGAGAGAGCAACAAAACAGCCAAGACAGTTTTCATAAACAAGGGTGACTACTTTTGAAAACAATAGAAACATCTTTTTTGTTTCTCCGGATAATCCAATTATTCATCCCCCTCTCCTTTGGATAAAAATCTTGCTTTTGTCCTAAAAAGGATAATTTATTTCCCCGATAATATCCTCACTGACGATAATATCAACAAAAAAACGACTTATGTTCCCAAAATTAATCGATTTATATTGCTTAATACCAATATTTTTCCTTATTTTTGCCAAACATAATAAAGAATGATATGAAAAAGAGAATATTGATTCTGGACGACAAAGAAACAATAGCAAAAGTACTGTCTATTTATTTAATGGCTGAATATGACTGCATTTGGTTGCAGGACGGAGTTCAAGGAATGAAATGGCTACAAGAAGGGAATCTGCCGGACTTAATAATTTCAGACATACGCATGCCGGAAATGAGAGGAGACGATTTTCTGGAATGGATTAAGGCTAACGAACTGTTCAAGCACATTCCCGTCATTATGCTGAGCAGCGAAGACAGCACCACCGAACGAATAAGACTACTCGAAATAGGTGCGGAAGACTATATCGTAAAGCCCTTTAACCCGATGGAACTTAAGATCAGAGTAAAAAAGATAATCGAATAGGTTATGACAACTAATCTGCTTTATATAGGAAAAAGCAAGTCTTTTTTGACTCAATTCGGAAAGTTGGAAGATGTGCAATTAATTTATGCCAAAGACCATAAAGATGCCATTACCATTTGTATCAACCTTAAAACGAGAGAGAATATTATCATCCTCTATGAACAGGGTAACTTGAAGGAGGATGTGGAAAACATCACTCTTTTCAGGAAAAAATTCTATCAGGGTTATGTAGTGCTGGTCACCGGCGGCTTAAAAAAAGAAGAAAGCGCTGCGTATCTGAAAAGCGGAATCAATGATACAATCAGTCCCAATATTTCAAAAGAAGAGCTGATTCAGAAGATTGACTTAATAAATAAAAGACAAGAGTTGCTCTACATCAGCAACAGAAAGAAAAAAGTGGTAAAGCGTTTCATACTGCCTCGGTGGAAACGCTTTTTTGACATCACTTTTGCCGGTATAGCGCTCATCGTTCTGTCACCGGTCTTCCTTATTATATCATTGGCAATTAGATTGGAAAGCAAAGGTCCTGTTATTTATAAAGCAAAAAGAGTAGGAACGAATTACAACATCTTTGACTTTCTGAAGTTTCGCTCCATGTATAATAACGCGGATAAGCATCTGAAGGAACTGACAGACTTAAACCAATATAAATCTGAAGATGACACGGCTACCGAGCCCAAAGGATTCTCTGATGATGACCTGGATGGTTTTCTAATTGGAGACGACGGCGTTATACTGGTTTCTGATGACTTTATCATCCCTGAAGAAGTGTTCGCATCCAAACGCAATAGTGAACAGGACCAACCGTTTGTAAAAATAGAAAAAGACCCTCGTGTCACAAGAGTAGGACGCTTCCTACGTAAATACAGCTTGGACGAACTACCACAACTTATCAATATATTGAAGGGAGATATGTCTGTGGTAGGCAACCGGCCTCTCCCTCTCTATGAAGCCGAGCGCTTGACGAACGACGACAGCATAGATCGGTTCATGGCTCCTGCAGGACTGACAGGCTTGTGGCAAGTGGAGAAACGGGGAGACCCTGGGAGGTTGTCTGCCAAAGAACGAAAAGAACTGGACTTGAAATACAGTAAAGAGTTCTCGTTCGGAATGGATATGAAAATTCTACTAAAAACATTTACCGCTTTCATTCAAAAGGGAGATGTATAAACAATAATAAAAAATGATTTAAAGGGGAAAAGACATTTTATGAAACAACTATATGCTATTATCATTCTCATATTTCTGTTTGCAGGCTATGCCAAATCTCAGGAAACACACGGAACACAGCAATCTGTCACAACACAGGATGAAGTAAATTCAAGTATAAATATAGATATAGCCAAAATCAAATTACCTCCACTGAGTGTGTTATACGAAAATGCACGCAGCACTCCAAGCATCGAAATTCTGGAAAAAGAGAAACAATTACAAAAAAAATTGTTAGCTAAAGAAAAAAGAAGCTGGATGAGTCTTTTTAATGCTTTCGGAAATGTTTCGCACGGCATTGCCGATAATATCGGCTCGTCTACCGACCCTACCACTCCTTTAATTTATCGTTATACGGGAACAGAACAGACTTCGTGGAGCGTGGGAGGTTCTGTCACACTACCGCTCGAAACGTTATTCGACCTACCTGGCAAAATAAAACGACAACGCATTCAGGTAGATATCGCAGAATTGAGAAAACAACAGGCATATGAGGAATTAAAAATACAAATAGCCCATCTGTATGTCCAGATTTTATCGAATATCGAAACCTTACAACGTTCGGCAGAACACCTTGCTTTATATAAAGGTGCATCTGCCATTGCCGAACAGGAATACAGAAACAGACGCACGACAATAGATGCGGTAGCCCAAACGAAAGAAAAAGAATTTGGAGCCAATCAGGGGTTTGCATCTCTGCGCTCGACTATCAATGACCAATTGTTAATGCTCGAAATTATTTCTCATACACCAATTCTTACCATTCAGGAAGAGTTAAGTGTCACCGAAGGAATTGACAAAAGTGAAAATACTGAACTGAAATAATATGGAATTATTCAAATATATAGTAAGATTTTTCTATCGCATTCGCTGGTGGATGGTTATCTTTCCGTGTATTGCCGGTGTTATAGCATGGTTTATGACCCGAGACCTTGAAAAGACATACGATGTAAAAACAACTATTTTTACAGGGATTATTTCAGGATACAATGTAGATGTTACCGACTCCCGCAATGCAGGAGTACATCTGAGCAATCTGATGAACATCATCACAACCGAACGTACCTTGAAGATTGTCTCTCTCAAGTTGCTTGCCCGTTGCCTTGTATATGGGGATGCCGAGAAGAATACAAGCTACATCTCGGCAGAACACTATCAACAGTTAGTGGGTAGCGTTCCCAGAGAGATGAGAGCGCTCATCGACAAGCAGAATGAGGAAAAAACTTACAATAAGCTGGTTGCTTTTGAAAGGCCGTCTGTTAATAATTTTATTTACAGATTGCTTAACTATACGCATCCTTACTTTAGCATACCGCTCCTTTCTCAGAATATCAAAGTAGCCAGATTGGGTAACAGTGATATGATAGAAATAGCATACAGTTCCAATGATCCCGGAATTGCTTACAATACACTTGATATATTGAATGAGGAGTTTGTCAAACAATATCATGAACTGCGATATGGAGAGACCGATAATGTTATTAAGTTTTTTCAGGAAGAGCTGGCTCGACTAGGTAAAATGCTGACCTCTGCCGAGGACTCTTTAATAGAATACAACATTGAACACCGTATCATCAACTACGGCGAACAAACCAAACAGGTGGCGGGAATGGATGCCAGTTATCAGATGATGGATAATGACTTGCTCATCACTTACTCCACCAGTAAAGCGTTAATTGATTTTTATGAATATAAACTGGGAGATATTGCCAAAGCAATCCGTACTAACAACCTATTCTTAAACAAACTTCAGCAAATATCACAATTAAATACAAAAATCTCTACTATGGAGATTACTCCCGACCAAAAAAATCAACAAGTACTGGAAAATGAGAAGGGGGTGCTTAATGATGCAGAGAAAAGTATTAATGACATTGCAATGCAATTGAGTGCCGAATCAGCTTCAACCAACAATGTACCATACGAAACCTTGATAAGTCAATGGCTGGAGCAGGTCGTATTGATGGAAAAGACAAAAGCACAGATGGATACCCGCGATATCATGAGAGAAAAGATAGACCGGGATTTCCTGTACTTCTCTCCTATCGGTGCTACACTCGGACGTAAAGAACGGCACATCGGCTTCGTGGAAAGTAATTATATGTCAACAATGGGGGCATTGAATGCCGCTATCTTACGCCAAAAGAATCTAGAGATGACTTCGGCCTCACTCAAAATCATGAATCCGCCATTGTTCCCTCTTACTTCTTCTCCCACCAATGCACGGATGATTATACTTTCGTCCATATTGGGTACCTTATTGTTTATCATTGGTTATTTCCTGATTATCGAAATCTTAGACCGTACCCTCAGGGACAAGATACGCACACAACGCATCACCGGAAGTACTGTTATCGGGGCTTATCCCAAAGACAGCGCCCTACGATACAGAAGGTATAATAAGGCAATAGACGAAATGGCCATCAAGCAGTTAAGTACTAGTCTGCTACCCCATCTAAGTGTCAGCAAACAACGAATCATCAACCTACTGAGCACGGAAGAGAAAGATGGCAAGACGCATATAGCATTAGCTCTGGAACAATATTGGACAAGCATCGGACTGGACGTGAGACGCATCACGTATGACGAAGATTTCTTAAGTGAAGACAGCCTGTACGTTCAGGCTAACAACATAAAAGACTTGTGTCCTGACCTTGGAAAAGATGAAATTCTTTTAATAGAATATCCGGTGCTAAAAAGTAATCCGATTCCTCCCACACTATTAAATGAGGCTTCTGTCAACCTGATGATTGTACGTGCAAACAGAACATGGAAAGACATTGACCAACTGATGTACAAGCGTTTATTGCAGGCTAAAAATGAGCAAATACCCTTGTTCTTCTACTTGACACAAGCCGGCAGAAATACGGTTGAGGAATTCACCGGACAACTTCCTCCGTATACGAGATTTAAAAATATGGAATACAGACTCTTTCAATTGGGGTTGACTGCTGTTGAATATAACAAGAAATAAATGATAGTTAAGGAATATAACATCTTTGAAAAAGGAATCAATGCAATTGTCGTGACTGTCGGATTATTGCTTTGTATCTGGACTGCCACTACTATGAAAGCGACAGTAGCAACCGCAATCGGTCTGATTCCCTTCCTGCTTACTTTTATTTTTATCTGCATCAAAAGGCCGACTATTCTTCTATGCATCACCTTTATTATCAACTATATTATAATGGGAATCAACCGATATTATCCGATTCCGATCCCCATCACCAATATCTTCGACCTATTATTCGGCATTATGTTGACGCTCATCATACTCAAACAAGTATATACGGATGACGACAACAGAAAGAACGCAATGAATGCTTACACATTCGTCTTGTTAGGATGGCTGTTATACTGTATCATCAATGCAGGAAACGGCATCACGGGAGAGTTATATCCCGAAGCGTGGCTCAGAATATTAAGACCTTGGGCCATCTATCCGTTGCTCACATGTTTCATTCTATCCATACATTGCAACCGCTATTCTTTTCTGCATTATTTTCTGATTCTGTGGGGAATATTCACCTTGTTGGCTGCTGCAAAAGGTTATTGGCAAAAGAACAAAGGATTTGACAGCACCGAACTGGCATGGCTGTGGGCATACGGTGCACGCACTCACTTCATACATTCGGGCATCCGTTATTTCTCGTTTTTTACAGATGCAGCCATATTCGGATCTACTATGGGACTATCATGCACCACCTTTTTCTTGTCGGCACTATACTCCAAAAACCGATACCTCAAGCTATTCTATTTTGTAGTCAGCATGGCAGGATTCTATGGTCTGCTCATTGCCGGAACACGAGCCGCCATTGCCATACCGATAGCAGGATTGGGTGTTTTTCTCTTCTTATCAAAGAACTGGAAAATCGGTATGCTATCATTCCTTTTGCTTGTCGGCGGAGTGGGAATGTTGAAATACACAAAGATTGGAGAAGACAACCGGTTGATACGTCGTATGCGCACTGTCTTCGATTCGAATGACCAATCACTGCTCGTACGTTTCGAAAATCAGAAAGCACTCAAAGCCTATATGTCGGAGATGCCCTTCGGAATAGGAATGGGCGTACAAAACGGAGTCATTTCCCCTCAAAACAAATACTATTTTGTCTCCATCTGTCCTGCCGACTCAAGCCTTGTAGACGTATGGATACAGATGGGCGTAGTGGGTTTGAGTGTTTTTCTGGGCATGCACGCCGTATTATTCATATTGGGTGCGTATATCATACTGTTTCGAATCAGCAACCCCGAAATAAGAGGACCGCTGACAGGTATGTTATGCGGATGTGCAGGCATGCTTGTCGCCTCGTATGCCAACATGGTTTATTTTCAGTTTCCTAACGGAATCCTGATATATTCTTGTTTTACGTTTATCTTTCTGGGCCCTCATTTAGACAGATTATATACCAAAGAACATGAACAGCGCACAACCTGACATATCAGTTATAACTGTCAATTACAACGGTTATCATGACACTTGCGAATTCATTGATTCATGGGTGAACACCGTCACGTCTGTCCCCTATGAAATCATTGTCGTAGACAATGGCTCAACCGCCAATGAAGGGTTCTTGCTGCAACAGAAATATCCTTCCGTCCATGTCATACGAAGCGAACAGAATCTAGGTTTTGCAGGCGGCAATAATCTGGGTATAAAAAGTGCCAAAGGAAACTATCTTTTCTTATTGAACAATGACACCCTTATTGTAAAAGATACTGTATACCTGTTAATCAAACGCCTGCTCTCCTCAAAAGGTATTGCCGGTATTTCCCCGTTAATACTTAATTACACGGAGCCGCACACCATCCAATTTGCAGGATATACTCCTCTGTCCTCCATCACACTCCGAAACCGTACTATAGGTAGAGGAAGCCGAGACAAAAGCTGTTATCCGGCAAGGAAGACATCTTACCTGCATGGTGCTGCCATGCTCCTCAAAAAGCAGGTTATAGACCAGATAGGACTTATACCGGAAGAGTATTTCTTGTATTACGAAGAGCTGGAGTGGTGCACCCGCATGACTGCGGAAGGATATGAACTTTGGTACGATCCGGCTTTTGAAATATGGCATAAAGACGGCAGTTCCAGCGGAAAAGGGAGCCCCTTGCAATGTTATTATTTAAGTAGAAACAGATTATTATATGCATATCGCAACCTTCCCGGTTGGAGACTGTATCTTGCTTTACTCTACCAACTGGTCATTGTATGTCCTAAAAACATCATCACAGCATGGAGCAAAGGGCAAAAAAAAGCAGCCAAAGCACATCGGGAAGGCACAAAAGCATTTTTCAAACTTAGAAACAAAGACAAACAGCTATGATATTTATTGGATATTTAGATTTAGTATTATTCGCATTATGCGCTTTCACTGTTGTCTATCTGCTGATATATGCCATAGCAGCAACAGTCAAACGCACAGACAAATATTCCGAATCGAGAATAAAACATCGTTTCGCCATTCTCATCCCTGCCTACAAGGATGATGAATACGTCTTTTATGCCATCCGGTCTTTTCTGCAGCAAGACTACCCCATCGACTGTTTTGACATCATCGTCATTTCCGACCATTTGAAATCGGAAACCAACCGACAGTTGGCCCAACTACCCATCATATTATTAAAAGCCAACTTTAAGAAAAGCTCCAAGACCAAATCCATTAAAGCAGCTATGTCACAACTCGCAGACAGCCAATACGACATTGCCCTACTGATGAATGCCGACAATGTGGTAGAGAAAAATTTCCTGAACGAAATAAACAATACTTATGCAAGCGGTTCTAATGCCATACAAAGTCACCGAATACACAAAGACAGACCCAACAACATCATTGTTTTGGACGCAGTAGCAGATGAAATCAATAATTCCATTCTGCGGGCCGGTCATGTCACCTTCGGGTTATCCGCCTCACTCAATGGCTCCGGAACAGCCATTGACTTCAACTGGCTTAAAGAAAACATCAGAAAGTTGAGCGATGAAGATGATGAAAAGACCATTGAATCATTACTGCTAAGAGAGCGAATCTATGTGGAATACCTGAACCAAACCCGCGTATACGCCCTCAAAGATGGTGGAAAGAAACGGTTCTATGCCCAACGCAACAGTTGGATAAAAGCACAATATTATTCCCTGTTTACCAACATAGGCAACCTGCCCCATGCCATTTTCAGCGGAAATTTCGATTATGCCGACCGCATCCTGCAATGGTTCATTTTCCCGCGCACTATTTTGTTGGGAATCATCCTGCTCTTTGGCACAATAATGGTATTTTTTGACTGGGTAGCCTGTGTTAAATGGTGGCTATTACTCTTCTGCTTGTTGTTCACAATGGCTTTGGCAATCCCTAACTACCTAGTAGACGATAAGTTCAACAAAGCGATGAAAGCCATTCCGGTCATGGCTGCAGGAATGATTGTCAACTTCCTTTTCGGGAAAAAGAAAAAGTAAATCAATATGCTGTCGGGAGCGATACATATCATTGAATTTGTACTATATATCTATTTTGCCGTCTGCGTAGGATATATAGTTATCTTCTCTGTTGCGTCTTGTTTCTTCAAGTCACAACAATATCCCCAAAGCCATGATTTCAAACGCTTTGCCATACTCATACCCGCTTATAAGGAAGATAATGTAATCCTTGACTGCATCCATTCCGTATTACAGCAAACATACCCTGAACAGCTATATGACGTCATTGTCGTCTCTGACGGAATGGACGATGCAACCAACCATCTGCTCTATCTGGAGTCACGCATCACTTTACTGAAGATACAGGAACAAGAAAGTTCCAAAGCCAAAGCTTTACGCCTAGCAACAGAACATATATCCTACCTCCGATATGATTATGTCATCATATTGGATGCTGACAACCTCATTCCCACCGATTATTTATACGAACTGAACAAAGCGGTATCCCAAGGCGCAAAAGCCATACAAACACATCGAAAAGCCAAAAACCTGAACTCTGATACAGCCATACTGGATGCAGTCATAGAAGAAATGAACAACACCATATTCAGAAAAGGACACATCCAATTAGGATTCTCCTCAGCACTCATCGGCTCGGGAATGGTCTTTGATTTCCAATGGTTTAAGCAAAATATCATACATACACACAGTGCCGGTGAGGATAAAGAATTAGAAGAACTGTTACTCAGCCAAGGCATCCACATAGAATATGCCGATAGCATAGAGACCTTGGATGAAAAGGTACAAAAAGCAGACAGCATGCGCCACCAACGCCGCCGCTGGATGGCTACTCAACTGTTCCTTGCTCTCAAAATGGGAAGTAACCTGCCTTCAGCCCTCCTACATGGGAATCGGGATTATCTATTAAAAACAATTCAGACATTTATCCTTCCGCGCAGTATCCTTATAGCAGTACTGAGTACCATCTCACTCATTTGTAGTATCATTTCCCCGTTTTCGTCCGTCAAATGGTGGATTTTATTTATATTGCTGACTCTATCACTATACATTGCCATCCCCCCCGACATGAGACATAAATATGCAGGCAAAATAATAAAACAACTACCTTATTTTACAATCATTATGACACTTAATTTATTTCATTTAAAAGGAATGGCAAATAAATTTATTCATACGCAACATGGACAGTTATGAATCTAAAGAATTATCTACATAAAAATCCCAAGTTAAAGAAACGGATTCATCGATTCATCATGCATCCGGTGAAAACGCGCCCCTATTGGTGGATACGGATACTGCAACCTATCTATATTAAAAAAGGAAAAGGGGCGGTAATCTATCGCAGTGTCCGAAAAGACCTTCCCCCCTTCCACCAATTCCGGTTAGGTAAATATTCTGTCATTGAAGATTACTCCTGCCTGAACAATGCCGTAGGAGATATCATCATCGGCGATTATTGCCGAATCGGACTGAGCAATACGGTTATCGGCCCTATCCGAATAGACAACGGAGTCAATATTTCTCAAAATGTGGTCCTCATCGGCTTGAACCATAACTATCACGACATCACCAAAAACATCATCGAACAAGGCATCACCACCTCTCCTATCCATATAGGAGAACATACCATTATCGGGGCCAACGTGATTGTACTGCCCGGTGTAAACATTGGGAAACACTGCTTTATCGGTGCCGGCTGTGTGGTAACTAAAGACATCCCTGATTACTGCGTCACGGTAGGCAACCCGGCACGTATCATCAAGCGGTTTAATCCACAAACACAAATGTGGGAAAAAGTCAACTGAGCAATTATGGAAAAAGAAATCAAAATATTAGTCTGTGCACACCAGGAAGCAGCCCTCCCGCCACATAAATACTTCTACCCCATCCAGGTAGGAGCCGCCCTCACCAACACCTGGTTCTACCATGCGCAAGACAATACCGGCGACAACATTTCTGACAAGAATCCCCATTTTTGTGAGTTGACAGCACATTACTGGGCTTGGAAAAACATAAGATGCGACATCATCGGACTGAACCATTACAGACGTTTCTTTGATTTCTACCGATCGTTTGCTTCCTTTTCACCCGACAGAAGTTTCATTAATCGTGATTCGTTTCTGAAAAAGAAATATTGCTTTCCCGATTTAGAGAAGTTATTGAATGATTATGACATCATACTTCCTTCCAAACGTCATTATCCTTACAATGTGGGCACGCAGTATGCCGTTTTCCACATTGTCAACGACCTCCATATATTAAAGGAAGTAATTCATGATGTCAGTCCCGAATACTCCACCGCTTTCGATACACTGATGTATCACAGAAATGCCTATTCCGGTTATAATATGTTCATAACCCGATGGGAACATTTCGACGGATACTCCGAATGGCTATTCAAGGTTTTATTCGAACTGGAAAAACGTGTAAAGCTCTCCGGTTACCCCGACCAAGCCCGGCTGTTCGGCTATTTATCCGAACGGCTCATCAACATATATTGCATCCGAAACCGGTTGAAGGTGAAGTACATTCCTGTCATCATGCCTCTGGATGAAGCATTTCGAAATCCCAGCAACCTCCGTTACACCCTGCGCCGCTTAAAAAACGACTTGATATATAAACTTACAAAAGTATAAAGTATGCCACTCATATCCGTCATCATCCCAATATATAACACCGAACGACTTCTGCCCAAATGCATAGAAAGCGTTTTGGCACAAACATTGTCGGACATCGAAATAATTCTGATTGACGATGGAAGTACAGACGAGAGTGGAAAAATATGCGACAGCTATGCTTGTAAAGACAAAAGAATACATGTGACACACATCCCCAATCACGGAGTAAGCCATGCACGGAATAAAGGAATAGAACTAAGCCAAGGAAAGTACATCCATTTCATGGACAGTGACGACCGGATGGAGCCCGAAATGTTATCGGAACTCTATCGTCTCATCCTCCGATATCATGCAAATATGTCTACATGTGGTTACTTGATCGAGGACGAGAACGAAAACATCATTTACCAAATAAAAGAGGAACAAACCTACGTTCTGAATAATCAGGATGCCATATCTTCTTTGTTTCATGACTCTTACTACAGATACAAAGGCAATTTATGGGATAAGTTATACGATAAAAAGATTATTGACAAACATCAATTAGCATTCAACGAAAACATATACTATAATGAAGACCGACTATTCATCTTCCAATACATGATACACTGCACATCAATAGCTTGCACCACCATTCCTTATTATCACTATATCATTAGAAATGCAAGTGCCATGCACACATTCGGAAAGTCATATCATGCCCATATGTGTACATTTATGGATGCTTTTGATATCATGACCACCCTCTCCGCCTCTTTTCCCGAGTCTGTCAGGAGAACCTTGTCTCAAGATTACATCCACAGTTCGATTTCATTCTTCAAAAAATATGCCACTCAAATGCCCATGCATGAAATACAAAACCGGATTCGCACTATCAAAAGAGACCAGTATACCTGTCTCTCCGTATGTGAAAAAATAAGGTACACATTATCTTTTGCCCACATACTGGTTCTTAAAAAATTCCATAGTCAGCCAATCCAGTGATAGCAGCGCAGCAAGAATTTCACCAACCTGTAAACCATCCTATGAAATCCGGCCGTCCTGTTCAATTCCGGAATCAATTCCAACAAAGGAGAGTCTGCATATTTATATTTTTCATAATCCTTCAACACCCTTTCAGGGAAAAACGCCTTCAACACACGATACCTCTCCTCCCTCAGCAAATCAGTCTGCATAGTACTTAATCCAGACATATCGTAATCTGAAATAATTTTATCCAATCTGCGATAAGAAGTGTGCTGAAAAATCAACCTGTCCACAAAAAAAGACCAATCCGCAACTAGCACTAAAGACTCGTCAAACCCTCCCTTTTCAAACAGTGCCCTCCTGATGAAAGCCGCCTGATGAGGAGGATGATTTCTAAATAAATCCATCATAGACAAATCATTACAGGGAGGCACTTTAAGCCCGCCGGTTCCTACACACTCCACCGTTCCAATGGCGATATCCACATCAAGTTTCTGCGCCGCTACCCATTCCAAAACAGAAGAATCATGAAAACAGTCTCCCGAGTTCATAAACACCAAATATTCGCCATGAGCCTGCGCAATCCCTTTGTTCATCGCATGATAGATACCCTTGTCGGACTCGGACACCCAATAACTCAGTCGGGCAGCACATTGTTCAATCACCTCTTCGCTGCCATCCGTAGAGCCACCGTCAATAATAATGTATTCGTAATCTCCAAAAGACTGACCAAACACACTCTTCATCGTCTTCTGCAGACCAACTTTATTATTATAATTTATCGTTATAATGGTAAATTTATTCATTCTTTATCCAATCAAAAAAACGAAGCACAGTGCCAACCGCCATTCCAGCCATGCCCAACACCAAGCGTACTCCCATCGATGGCTTATTGTGGGGATGGCACATATTGTATTCCGTCATACAGTTCAACATTCTTTTGCAATAAGCCAACTTCAAACTTGTATAATTTCCTTCCCAATACTCCCTACCATTGGTACCTGATATTCCACGCCACAAAGGACGTATTAAGAAAGGATAAAAGACAAAATCTTTTTGTTCATCAATGCTCGTAAAAAGAATATGCTCAAAGTTACATCCCTTGCTGTCATCTATCCTCTCCTTACGCGCCAAAAACGAATGTTGCAAGAAACCTTTATCGGTAATAAGCATTCTGCTGTCCGAATACCTCTCCCTCCTATCCATCTCACTCTGAATATCACAGTGAGGAAGGATATACCGATGAAAACCTATCATGCTATTTACATTCAATAATTTTAATCGTCCTGTTATCTTCACCAAAAAGTCACATTGGTGCACAAACAAGGAATGCTCTAATGCATACTCCAGGATGAGCGCCTCCCCATATCCTTTTCCTTTCTTCCTGTCAAACTCCTCATTTCCCTGAAATGTAACAAATTCCAAACGCCCACAATCTACAAACTTCCGAAAATCCCCACTGATATCAGTCCCCGAATTCTCAACAAAAACAATCGGATAATCCGTCTGTAAAAGATAAAACTCCAGTGCATCCTCATACTGCCTCCTCCGTATATCCACATCCGTAAGAGAAGTATGAATCATCTTCCCCGGATTAATACAAGCAGTGAGCACAATGACATATTTATTTCCCATACCACTATTCTTCCACTTTTCGTAAAAAGTCCAACCAATCCTCTCTGAACAGCGAACTCTTGATATTAAGATGTTCGCAAAAACGATTTCCGAAGAAAGAACTGCCAGGAAGAACGGTAAAGTACAAATTAGACTTCTCGGTGGTATAGCGTTTTACATTCCGTTCAGCAATATCAAAAACGATATGATATCCTCCATCGGACAATGTATAAGGAAAAATGACAAACTTAAGTTCATAAATACCGGGAGAAAGCGTCGTCAAATTCTGCGAATCATTATAATCCGTCCGTGCCAAAGGATACCCCCAAGAACTGTATAAATTAAAGCCAATTACCAACGAAGATATCTGCTTGGCCACCTTCACTTTCATGTACACTCTTATTTCAGAATCAGTATAAAACATACCGTCGTGATTTGAATCAATCGAAGCATACAACAGCTGAAGCACGTTGGGATCGCCATCCATACTTGTAAATTCCCGCTGCGTAACAATACCTCTTTGATAAGCATTTATCACCTCACCCATAATGCCTGAAAATGCAACGCTGCCATTCTCCAGCAAAACACCTTTGCGACACAACTGCTGCATACTTCCCATATTATGACTCACAAACAACACCGTTCTTCCCTCTCCTTTCGCCACATCCTGCATCTTGCCGACCGCTTTCCGTTGAAACTCCGCATCACCCACCGCCAAGACCTCATCCACCACCAAAATCTCCGGTTCCAGATGAGCAGCCACAGCAAACCCCAGTCTCACTGTCATCCCCGAAGAGTAACGCTTGACCGGTGTATCAATATATTTCTCCACACCGGCAAAATCGACAATCTCATCCAGCTTGCGAGTGATTTCGTGTTTCGTCATGCCCATAATAGCACCATTCATATAAATATTCTCGCGTCCGGTCAAATCAGGATGAAAACCTGTTCCCACTTCCAGCAAAGAAGCGATACGCCCCTTCGCCCTGATACATCCCGTTGTGGGGGAAGTGACACGAGACAATATTTTCAACAAAGTAGACTTGCCCGCCCCATTCTTGCCAATGATACCCAACACCTCTCCTCGCTCTACCTTAAAATTAATATCTTTCAAAGCCCACACAAAATTTCCCATCGCTTTCTGAGAACGATCGTTCACCTCGCCGATACGCAGATAAGGGTCTTCCTTTCCACGTATCCGTGCCCACCAGCGATTCAGGTCACGGCTCAATGTGCCCGTACCGATAGAGCCCAAGGCGTATTGTTTACTCACATTATCAAATTCAATTGCTATATTACCCATACTACATATTGTCAAATTACATCCATAAAACTACGCTGCACTTTATTGAAAGTGATCATTCCCCACACTACAATCAGGACCGTGAAAAGGAAACTGTATCCCAAATACCACCAGCTAAAAATTCCTTCACCCAAAAATCCGTATTTAAACGTTTCGATAATGGAAGTCAACGGATTAGCTATTATCAACCACATATATTTTTCATGACTTTGCTGCATCACCGACAGAGGATAAATGACCGGAGTGGCATACATCCACAACTGCACCCCGAAAGTAACCAAGAACCTCAAATCACGGTATTTGGTGGTAAGCGAAGAAATCAGCAGACCGAAACCAAGCCCCAACCCTGCCAGCATCAGCACCAATAAAGGGAACAGACAAGCGTACTCATTTATCGAATAACTATTTACATCCGTCGCACCACCATCAAGCACACAGTACAGATAAATAAAAAGAAACAGTATAAACTGGATACCCATTTTCACCAAACTGGACACCACAATAGACAACGGAACAATCAACCGCGGGAAATACACTTTTCCGAAAACATTCTGATTGGCATTGAACGTATCCGAACAACGATTCATACACTCGGCAAAATAATTCCAACACAGCAACCCCGCCATATAAAACAATGGCCGGGGAAGCCCGTCTGTAGAAATACCGGCAATGCCTCCAAACACAAACATAAACATCAGAACAGTAAACAACGGTTGCAATATAAACCACAACGGACCTAATATTGTTTGTTTATAAAAAGTCACAATATCACGCCGGATATACATCACCAATAAATCACGATACCGCCACAACTCTCCCAAGTCCAACTTGAAAAATCCTGTTTTCGGCACAATCACCAATGTCCATTTCTCCTCTTCCATCATCTTTCTATTATCTCTTTCCACTCTTTTATTATGTTATTTATACTAAACTCGCGAGCATACTCCATGGCAATCCTACCCCTTTCGGCCAAATCCGTACTTGTTGCCATACCAACCATCCGTTCAGCCAGTTCCGCTATATTTCCATTTTCAAAAAGTACTGCGGCACGGCTCTCACCCAACAGCTCCTCCACAATGGGCAGATTTGAAGCAATAACCGGTAGACCGTGTGCCATTGCCTCCATCAATACCAACGGCATCCCTTCCCACCTCGATGCCAAAACATAAACCCCGGCTTGAACATAATAAGAATTTACATCGTTGGTAAACGGTTCTATCCTTACCCTATCTTCCAGCCCATTTTTCGCTATCAAAGAACGATACAAAGAGTCTTCGGGCCCCTCGCCCACAATAACAAGATGCCATTGCATATTCCGCTTGGCAAACAAGGCAAACGCCTCTATCAACAAATCAAAACCTTTATGATTCTTAGAGAACCGCCCCACCGACAAAAAAGACTTATTATCAGGCCGGGCAGTTCTCTTCACTTCCATTGTCAGCGGATTGTATATCACTCTCGTTTCCAGTCCCAACTCCGTCTTATATCTCTGTTGATCCCTCCGGCTCAGGACAATAATCCGTTCAATATCAACCATCCGATTGCAGAAAAACGCCTTCAACCGGGGAAGATACGGATGCTTCTTTTCAAAAAACGCTTCATAAGAATTGTGCATCCAGCCCACCGTTCTCGGTACATTCAACTTAGACCGGACAATAGCCAAATGAAGACAACAATAGGCATGCACCCCAATCGCCACATCATAGTTTCCACCATTTATTTTCTCTATCAGTTCGTCCTGATAAGGCAATAAGAAGAAACTCCGTGCATACAGAGAACAAGTCCATTCATTCTTCGGAAGTAAATATTTACACACAAAACTACAGCACTTCTGTCGCAAACGCCGCCAGATACTGACCGGAGCATAGATGAGAGACACAAACCTGACAGAAGACCGATGGTAATCATACCGGCGGGTCTGCCTAATGTCATCCGTGGTCAATATCGTAACCTCATACTCCTCCGAAAGCCGTTTCGCCACTTCCGCCAGGACACGCTGCACTCCGCCAACGCCGAAAACCGTATCACAATAAAAAAGAATCTTCTTCATCACTCATCAGCTTCATTAAATGACAATTCCCTCCGAACAAAGAATCTCGGGATATCTCTCAGAATAAAGTTCCGTTATCCGGCAAGTATTCATTTTAAACCTTGCCCTGTCAAAAAAGCCACACACCGTTCTTTTTAATTTATTCGGATTATACCCGCATCCTATCCCCAATATCCGCCGCTGATAAATGCGGAGATGGTTGTGATAGCAGAACAAGGGCAATAATATTTCCCCCATAAATCCAAAAACACGCTGCGCGTAGTGATAAGGAGACAAACGAAGGTGTTTCTCCACCTCGTACAATATGGAAAACAACCATTCGGCATAACAATGAAACAATTCCTTTTTCATGATGAACATATTCCGCTGGGGAATATAGTTTTTCTTATAAAACACGTCCAGCACACTGTTTCTGTAAGCAGGATACAGCTTCAAAATAACCTGCTCCAATATCATATAATCAATGAAACCGGAGTTGAAAATATGCTCATCGACAACAGACCTGTCAAACACACGGGCAGTAGGCAATATCACATCATATTGAGTAAAGACATCAGCAAAATCAAGAGTAGAAGGAGTTTTTACAAAACATTCCCACGTAATACTATCCGATTCGATATGTTTGAAAATATATTTCTTCGGCGAGAGATCAAAATAACGCCGGTAATGACACAACCCTATATAATCGACATCTTTCAGATTCTTCCAAGCCCAATACAAACCGGTCAATTCACAATAAGTTTTATTCTTACCGCTTATATTGTCCCCCACATCATCTCCCTGACAGCCTAAATCAATAGTGGAAGCCGATTTACCTACCTGAACAGGCATATAAATATCGTCATCTCTTACAGGACCTTCCTTATGGGTACAGACCAAGATTCTTACATTATGTTTTTCCATCATCATTTTTTATTATTGCCGTGTGTAGCACATATACAAAGATAGTCTTTTTTTTAGAAATTCGACTATTTAAGCATGATGTTTAAAAAATATTCCTACTTTTACACCGACATCCCTTACACAGAAAACAATGAAGACAGAACACTTTAGACAGCCCCTTTCGCTGATGCGTTTTCTGGCAGTAATATTAATTACCAATTCGCATATCGGGCCTTTATATCCTCCTCATCTGCAATTCCTATCTACCGGAGGGGCATTGGGCAACTCTTTATTCTTTTTTTGCTCGGGATTTGCACTGTATCTGAGCAACCGTGACACTGGGTTTGCTCCGTGGGCAATTAGGCGGTTTACAAGAATCTACCCCAGTTTATGGATATTCATGACAGTGTGTTTCCTCGGAGGGATACAGTCTTTCCGTCTGCCGGACATTATTATTCCTACCTTTTGGTTCCTGCAAGCCATCTTTGTATTCTATGTTTTCTTCTTCTATTCCATCAAGTTTTTTGAAAGGCAGTTGTGGAAAGTCTGTGCCGCCTTTATCTTTCCGTTACTCGTCACCTATTTCTATGTGCCCCATCATGAATGGATTATCGAAAACACCGAACACAACCACTTTTTACATTGGTATTTTTATTACATCATTATGCTGTTTGGAGCCATCGCCGCCCAACGGCGGACAAATACAGAAAGCCCTTCTTCCATCGCCCGACCGCTGTCGGCTGTCCTATTGATTGTCACCGTCTACTACAGCTTAAAAATATATATACTTCACTCAGCCAATCCCATCTATGATGTACAACTCTGCATTCCCATACTGCTGACACTCTTTAGCATTTATATGTTCCGACTTTTTGAAAGACTCTCCAATATTGGAACAAAAAAAACGGCAGCGATTGTAAACTATATTGCAAGTCTTACATTAGATATTTACATCGTACAATTCGTGATTATGGGCTACTTCACCCGATATACTTTTCCCTTTGGATACTTCGGTTCTATTGCTGCAATCTTATTGGCCGCCGGCATACTGAATTACATTTCGAAATACGCAACCTCCTTCTTAAGAAACAGCCTGTCAAAACTTATCATATAGACTCCTTGATCGACAGTCATATATGGATGCAATTCTTTTCTTAAAAAGTTCAATTCTGTCAATCACATATCTTTTTATCGGAATCCCCAACAATAATACACCTACAACTGCAAAGAACACCAAATAAGGGAAAACGACAGAACAAATAAAGAGAGATAACCATCTAAAAAATAAACAAAACGACCAAAATAAAAAGATGAAATATAAATATCCAGTCCATAAAAGGACACATCTGCCTTAAGTGCGGTCATATTACACCGATAAAACATTCGGAGTGCAGCATTACAAAAAACATTATAGGTAAAGAGACATACTTTCAGAAACATCTACTTATCTTAGAAAAGAAGGAAGAGTTTCAAAAAAAGAATAAGGTCTTTAAGCAAAACAATAAGGTCTTTGAATAAAACATCAAAGTCTTTTTCTAAAAGGCCTTAGTCTTTTGAGGATTTTATGTGAAAGCAGCTCTCTATTTTTCCCTTCACACCGAAATACCGATTAATAAAGGGTTTCAATAGCCGCAATGTGTGAAAGCTATTGTAAACTAAACTTATAGAATAGCAGAAAATGACAAGAAACAAAGATACTTTTAATACAGAAGCAAAAAAACAGAAAAGCGTATCCTTGCTTATTTTAAATAATTTCTTTTTAACTTTATACTTTCCAATCATTTCCGTTGCGTTTTTATTTGGGATTCTATCAGGAAAAGCTTATTTTTGTGGGAAATAATATGAAGGATGAAAATAGTGTATGTCTATGACGCCATCGCGCGAATCGGAGGCGTAGAAAAGATTTTAGCAGACAAAATGAATTATTTTGCCGACGTATGCGCGTACGACATTTATCTCATCACTGCAGCACAGGGAAATCACCCCTTCTCATTTCCTATATCCGCACGAGTCAAACATATCGACCTCAATGCCCGCTTTCACCTGCAATATCAGTATAAAGCTCCATTGCGATGGTGGATGAAGTGGCGGCTGGATTGCGACTTCGAAAGGAAAATAAAGAAACAAATAGCACAAATAGACCCGGACATCATCATTGCTACCACTTACTATAAAGCAGATGTGGTGTGTCGGCTGGAGTGCCGCGCCAAAAAGATAATCGAATCGCATTGCGTCAAGTCGCATACCGGCATCAATGATGGAATCAAACGTAGCAAACCCATTCAGCTTTTATACGATTATTTACTCAAGAAGAGCTTCCTCACCATCGAAGAAAAGAGCGATGCCATCGTATCGCTCACCGAAGGAGACAGTAAGGAATGGAATGCAGACTGTAAACGAAAATTTGTCATACCCAATTCCATACCCGAGATTCCACCCGCCACCAGTCCCCGCACGGCACAGCGCGCCATAAGTGCCGGCCGGCTCACCAAAGAAAAAGCATTCCACCGGATGATTGCCGCATGGATGAAGGTGTACCGCATACATCCCGAATGGCAACTGGATATTTACGGAGAGGGTGAAGAAAAGAAAGTTTTATTACATACAATTAAAGCGTTAGGACTGGAAGGAGTAGTGAGAATCCACCCTTTCAGTACCGACCTTGAGCAAGAATTCCTCGACAGCTCCATGTTTCTGCTATCTTCATTATATGAAGGTTTCGGACTGGTACTCATCGAAGCGATGGCCTGCGGACTCCCCTGTATCGCGTTCGATTGTCCATATGGCCCGGGCGAGATAATACATCACAACAAGGATGGGGTGTTACTACCCGATTTTGACAAATTGTCGACAGATGCCCATGAGTTATGGACAATGGCATGGTCTGTTAACAAACTGATTTCGAACCCATCTTTGAGAGAAAAGTTAGGCAACGCGGCAAGAGAAAATGCCAAACGTTTTCTGCCCGACAAGGTGATGACAAAATGGATTGATTTATTTAACCAACTCGCAGCACGATGAAAATAGTATATATACACGAAAGCATCGCCCATAAAGGCGGACTGGAACGGATATTTGTCGACAAGATGAATTATTTGGCAGACCGGTTACAGTATGAAGTATATCTGCTCACAGCCTCACAGGGAAATACACCTGTCAGTTTCCCCTTGTCCCCCCGGGTCAGGCATTTCGATTTGGGAGTCCGATTTCATTCGCAATACCAATACCAATATCCCAAACGTCTGTGGGAAGCAAAAAAATTGGATAATCTGCTCAAAGAACGCGCCCAAATGATGATAGACAATATTCATCCTGATTTTATCATCTGCACCACGGCCTGGAAGCCTGAAGTAATCGGCCTGTTGAAAGGAAAGGCAAAGAAAATAATGGAATCGCATTGTGCTAGAGAATATATGGCAATATCGGACAATTTCAGTCGGGGCTGCGTCCGCGATTGGTTTGACCGGTATGCCGCACGCACCAAGTTCTGTGCTGTGCGGAAATATTGTGACGTGTTGGTAACGCTGACCGTAAGCGATGCACGGTCGTGGGCAAAAGGATGCAAGCAGCCGATACGTATCATCCCCAATTTCACATCGTTCGTTTCTTTGGAAGACTGTCCCAACTATAATGTGCCCCGTGCCATAGCCGTGGGGCGGCTCACTTATCAAAAAGGATTTGACCAACTGATTAAAGCCTGGGCGGAGGTCTATAAGATATATCCCGCCTGGAAGCTAGACATCTTTGGCGAAGGAATACTGAAGGACGAGCTGAAAGCACAAATAAAAGCTTATGGACTGGAAAACACGGTGACTATCCGCCCCTTTACGGACAACATAGCGGAAGAATATCTCAAGAGTTCCTTCTTCGTGCTCAGTTCCAATTATGAAGGTTTCGGGCTGGTGCTCATCGAAGCAATGGCGTGCGGATTACCCAGTGTGGCATACAACTGTCCGCATGGACCCGCTGATATCATCTATAACGAAAAAGACGGTATGTTGGTGGAGAAAAATGATTTAAAATGTTTTACCCGGAGTTTGATAAAAATGATCCAATGTAATGAAAACAGAGAGTGGATGGGGCAAAATGCCAAAATCGACATGAAGCGTTATTCGCCGGAGAACATCATGGCAAAATGGGATAACCTATTCAAAAAAATGATATGAAAATTATATATGTATATGACACAATAGCCGTTGTGGGCGGGATAGAACGAATATTTGTCGACAAGATGAATTATCTGGCAGACCACTTACACCACGAGGTATATCTGATTACTTCGTCACAGGGAGAACATCCAATCAGTTTCCCTCTATCACCCAATGTGCAGCATATCGACCTTGATATACGTTATCATGTGTGCTACGGCTATCCGCTGCCCCAACGCATATGGATGAAGTTCAGGCTGCAACAACTAAGCAAAAAGCGTCTAAAAGATACAATAAAAAAAATAGATCCAGATATTATCATTTGTACTACAACCTACATGGTGACTGAGATATGCCGGCTGAAATGTCGCGCCAAAAAGGTCATCGAGTCACATGGGGCGAGAGACTTTATCCACCTTACAGATGATTTCAAGATGGGGTTCTTTAAAGACTTGAGAAATGAATGGAACACACGCAGACGTTTCCGACAGATAGAAAAATGCAGCGATGCTGTGGTGGTAACGCTTACGCAAGCGGATGCTAAAGCATGGAGCAAAGCACCGCATGTGCGCGTTATTCCCAATTTCACAAAATTCATCGTTCCCCAAAGCAGTTCGTGCGAGGTGCACCGCGTAATAGCGATCGGACGCCTCACCTATCAGAAAGGATTTGACAGACTGATTGATGCGTGGACTATCGTCAACAGGCGACATCCCGACTGGAAATTGGATATCTTCGGCGAAGGTATCCGCCGGGAGGCATTGAGCAAACAAATCCGTAACAACGGTTTGGAAAAGTCGGTTACCATTCATCCTTTTACGAAGAATATAGCACAAGAATACCTCAACAGTTCCATCTTCGCCCTAAGTTCCAATTATGAAGGTTTCGTGTTAGTGCTGCTGGAAGCAATGGGCTGCGGACTGCCGTGTGTCGCCTTTGACTGCCCTAACGGACCGGCAGAAACAATCCGAAACGGAGAGGATGGTTTCTTGGTGGAAAATGGTAATATAAAGGAATTTGCCGAAGCTCTGTGCCACTTCATAGAGCATGAAGAGGAACGCAAATCATTTGGCCACCGAGCACGAAAAAACATTGAACGCTACGCACCGGAAGTTATCATGCCGATGTGGGAAAAACTTTTCAACGAACTGAAGGAGAAATGAAAATTGTATATCTATATACGTCCTTGACCACCGTAGGTGGTGCTGACAGAATTGTCATTCAAAAGGCAAATTATCTGGCCGACGTAATGGGGCATGAAGTGTATGTAATCACTGATTCGCAGGCAGGAAGGGCAGTCATCTTTCCGCTGTCGCCCAAGGTTAAGCATATTGACCTAGACATCAACTTCGACAGACAATACCGTCACGGCTTGCTGCTCAGAAGTCTTTGCTATTTCATGCTCATGTTTGTTTACAGAAAGAAACTCGGCAGATTACTGGAACACATCAAAGCAGACATTGTTATCAGTACATTGGGACGTGATATTGACTTCCTGACTCAACTGAATGACGGAAGTAGAAAAGTGGGAGAAGCCCATACCACCCGAATGAACTTACGCAAAACACAAGACTTGCTGGAAGGCGGATTCGTACATCGTATGATAGGAAAACGACTTAAAAAAAAGATAGATACTGCTGTAAAACAACTAGACGCTTTCGTCGTACTCAATGAACACGAGAAAGAAGAATGGGCAACCGTCAGACCCGCCGTTATCATTCCTAATTCATTGCCATTCTATCCCGCCGTTCCAAGCACATTGTCAGCCTCCAGAGCCATTTGTGTGGGCAGATTGGAATGGGAAAAAGGAATAGACAGGCTGATTGATATCTGGTTGTCGGTGCATAATACACACCCCGATTGGGTATTGGACATTTACGGACAAGGAATGCTTCAAGACGAACTACAGCAAAAAATTATAGCTGCAAATGCAGGAACTTATATACACCTCAAAGGAAGCAGTCCCGATATTATGTATGAATATCTCAACTGTTCCCTATTGGTATTGACATCCAGATACGAAGGATTCCCAATGGCACTGCTCGAAGCTATGGCCTGTGGAGTGCCCTGCGTAACATACGATTGCCCTTTCGGACCACGGAGTATGATTACGAATATGAGAAACGGTATTCTTGTCGAAGAAGGAGATAAAAAGGAAATGGTGGATAAAATAAATTATCTGATTGAGAATGAAAAGAACAGAAAAAAAATAGGAACCAATGCGCGAAAATATGTATTACAGTATTCGCAAAAGAATATCATGGATAAATGGAATATCCTTTTTAACAATTGCCTAACCCTCACATCATGAGAATTATTTTTTTATTATATCACGGTTTCTCCGAGAGCAGCGGCATCAGCAAAAAGATTCTATGCCAGATAAAGGCATTGCGCGAGCTGGGACATAGAGTGAACGTCTGCACATATGACATGAATAAAAACCGACACCGGGTGCGCATGATGGATGAAGAGATTATAGAAGATTATGGCACGGGAAAATGGGCAGCCGTCAGGAAAAGGATTTCATACGATGGCATCTACCGCTATGCCGTTACTCAGGAGGTCAACATGATTTATGTGCGTTCGTTTCACAATGCCAATCCGTTTACGGTCCGCCTGTTCTACCGGTTGCAGAAAGCCGGAATAAAGATTGCAATGGAAATCCCCACCTATCCATACGATTCAGAGTATAAAGGCTTTCCGTTCTTCACCCGATGCGGATTACAAATAGACAGACTCTTCCGCAAGACGTTGGCAAAGCGAGTCAACGGTATTGTCACATTTTCAGACGAAAAAACGATATTCGGCCAACGCACTGTCAGGATATCCAACGGGGTGGATTTCGATACTGTTCCACTCCGAAAGACAATAAACAATAATTCGTCCCCTACTCTCCATTTAATAGGAGTTGCGGAAGTCCACTACTGGCACGGCTACGACCGACTGATACACGGACTAGGAGAGTATTACCGACAGTATCACGACAAAGAAATTTATTTCCATATTGTAGGCGGAGTATGGAAATCAGAAATGTATCATTCGCAACACGCTCCGGGTTTTCATGAACTCATTACCCACTATCACATCGAGAAACAAGTCATTTTTCACGGACAGAAAATGGGAAAAGAGTTGGATGAACTATTCGACCTGGCAGACTTTGCCATCGGTAGTCTGGCACGCCACCGCAGCCACATCGATAAAATAAAGACACTCAAAAACAGGGAGTATGCAGCTCGCGGCATACCGTTCATCTATTCGGAAACGGATGAGGATTTTGACCATATGCCTTACATTCTCAAAGCACCTGCCGATGAAAGTGCCATCGATATCACAAAGATTATCCGGTTCTGCTCAACTCTCGATATTCCACCGAAACAAATAAGAAACTCCATCTACCATCTATCTTGGAAAAATCAAATGGAAAAGGTGATAAAAGAGTTATAAAAATTTTAATATCAAAGATAAAAAACTTACATTTGTCAAACAACATACAAGAAGGGGCAGTATGGATAGAAAACCGGTTATCGTTTATTGTACGCCGTCTCTTTATATTCCCGGAGGAATAGAAAGAGTCTTAACAACAAAGGCTAATTATCTGGCAGATGTGGCGGGATATACAGTCTACATCATTTTGACAGATGGTCAAGATAAATCACCTTATTATCCGTTGTCTTCTCAAATACGACTCATCCAACTGGGCATTGAGTTTGAAGAGCTATGGGGGGTGCCTTTGTACAAAAAAATAATAGTATACCTCCAAAAACAACGCATATATAAATGTAAACTGAGAAATGTCTTGTTCAGCATTAAGCCCGATATTACCGTCTCTTTGATGCGAAGGGAAATAAATTTCATCACTTCCATAAAGGATGGCAGCAAGAAAGTGGGCGAACTGCATATCAATAAAAAGAATTATCGCAACTTTAAAACAGAGACCAACAACTTCTTCAAAAAAATGCTCTCTACTTTTTGGAGTAAACAATTAATTCATAAATTACAAAAGCTCGATCAATTCATTGTTCTTACTCAAGAAGATAAAGAAGATTGGAAAGAAGTAAAAAAATCAGTGTCATTCCTAATCCTTTACCATTTTACCCGGAAACCTTTTCACAATGTACACAGAAAAATGTCATTGCTGTTGGTCGGTTCTCGCATGAAAAAGGATTTGACTTATTAGCACAAGCTTGGAAAATCGTCTGCCGGAAACATAACGACTGGCATTTGCAATTATACGGAGGAGGAGATAAAACTTCCTTATACAAACTAATATTACAATTAAATATTACCGACAGTTTTCAAATAAACGAAGCGACTACCGACATTTTGAAAAAATATACTGAGAGTTCTATTTATATACTAAGTTCACGTTTTGAAGGCTTCGGAATGAGTATCGCAGAAGCAATGTCCTGCGGAATTCCTGTAGTTTCTTTTAACTGTCCGTGTGGACCTCGCTATATTATTCGAGATGGAGAAGATGGTATCTTAGTAGAAAACGGGAATGTGGAGCAATTGGCGGATAAAATATGCTATTTAATTGAAAATGAACACAGAAGAAAAGAAATGGGACGCAAAGCGCATATCAATATAAAAAGATTTGAAACAGAGCAGATTATGTCTCAATGGATAAAGCTGTTTGAAGAATTATTAAGAATATAGAGAGTCATGAAATGGTATACCGATTATTTATCCGCATATGAAAAGCCATACAGTGAGTTGCCTCCCCCACTCACCAACAGAGTCAAAAAAAGAATCAGAGAGTTGAAACATCCCAATCCTTTGGTTTCAGTGGTGGCTATCGCTCATAATGAAGGAAACAGAATTTTCTCTTGCCTATGGTCGATATGCGAAAACAACTGTCACTTTCCCATAGAAATCATAGTCGTCAACAACCATTCTACAGATAATACGGAAAGTATATTGAAGAAACTAGGTGTGACTTATTATAATGAAGAACAGAAAGGACCCGGATTTGCCCGACAATGCGGACTGAATCATGCCAAAGGAAAATATTGTGTTTGCATTGATTCGGACACGATGTATCCTCCTCTCTATATCACAACAATGACAAAAGCATTGCAACAAAAAGGAGTCATGGCAGCGTATGCCCTTTGGAGTTTCCTTCCCGACAAACATTATTCACAAACAGGACTTTTTTTCTATGAAAAACTGCGTGATGTTTATTTCAACATACAGCATCTACGAAGACCTGAACTCAATGTACGAGGAATGGTCTTTGCTTTTCAAACAGACACGGCACACAAAGTAGGTTTCAGAACCGACATCATTCGTGGCGAGGATGGTTCGCTGGCATTGGGACTGAAAAAATACGGAAAAATAAAATTTGTCAGAAGCCGTAAAGCACGTGCTGTCACAGGCTATGGCACTATCTCTGCCGATGGTTCACTTTTCAACAGCTTTTGGAAGAGGACGGTCAAAGGAATTAACAATTTTACCTCTTTGTTTCATTACAAAGAAAAATATGAAGACGAGGATTCAAACTTGATAAAATAATCAATACATGAAAATAGCAATAGAAGCTCAAAGAATATTTAGGAAAGAAAAGCACGGCATGGACTATGTAGCCCTTGAAACCATAAGAGAAATACAGAAAATCGACCACCAAAATGAATATTTCATCTTGGTGAGTCCGGGAGAAGACAGGTGTCTGCAGGAGTCGGACAATATGCATATCGTACAGATAGATTACCCATCTTACCCTTTGTGGGAGCAAATCGGACTGCCGTCAACCCTGAAAAAGATACAGCCTGACTTGTTGCATTGCACCGGCAATACAGCTCCCTTGTGGTGTCATACCCCACTGATACTAACCCTGCATGATATTATTTTTCTTGAGCCGAAGCAAGGTAAGAACCAATCTGTATATCAGAAATTAGGACGATGTTACAGAAGGTTCGTAGTTCCCCGAATCTTGAATAAATGTAGAAAGATCATTACCGTATCTAATTTTGAGAGGGAGCATATCTGCAAATTCCTACATTTGGAACCGAAAAAGATAACCACTGTGTATAATGGCTATTCTTCGCATTTCAGGCCCATCACGGAATATCAAGCCGTGACACAAAAATACATCGGAACGAAACATTATTTTTTCTTTCTCGGCAATACCGACCCCAAAAAGAATACAGCAAGAATACTACAAGCCTATCGGCACTATCTGAACACTTCGTCTCAACCCCTACCGCTTCTCATCGCTGATTTAAAAGAAGAAGTTATCAATAATTACTTACGTACATACGGTCTGACGGATATCAAATCCATGCTTTATTACCCGGGTTATATCCCTAACAAGGATTTGCCTGCCTTGTATAGCGGGGCTACTGCATTCATTTATACTTCGTTACGCGAAAGTTTCGGTATCCCTATCTTGGAAGCCATGGCATGTGGTACACCTGTTATCACCTCACAAACCTCTGCTATGCCCGAAATTGCCGGAAAGGATGCTATCTCGGTAAATCCTTACAATCCAGAAGAAATAGTTCAGGCTATGGTACGGCTGGAAGAAGACCCCGAATACCATCATTCACTGTCACAATATGGTTTGAGAAGGGTACAGCAGTTTTCTTGGAAAAAAACTGCGCTTAAAACATTAGAATTATATAATGAAATAATACAACAATGAATACACTTGAAATCATATTCTTTATTCTTCTGTCCATCGTTTTCTATACTTATATAGGATACGGAATCATACTTTGGATATTAGTCAGAATAAAACGGATTTTTATAAAAGAAAAGAGTTATCATACGATGGAAGAACTTCCCGAAGTAACTCTCTTCATCACAGCCTACAATGAAGAACAGGTGGTAGAGAAGAAAATGCAAAATTGCCGCGAACTGGATTATCCCAAAGAGAAGTTCCAAATAGTATGGGTAACGGACGGAAGTTGTGATGCCACCAATAAAAAACTGAAAGCATATCCCGATGCAACTGTGTACTATTCTGCCGAACGGAAAGGAAAGACTGCAGCCATGAACCGCGGAATAAAATTTGTCACTACTCCGATTGTGATTTTTACGGATGCCAATACTTCTATTAACTCCCAATCGATCCGCGAAATGGTACGTTACTTCAATAACCCGAAGGTGGGATGTGTGGCGGGAGAAAAGCGCATCAATATGCACACCAAGGATGAAGCAGCAGTGGGAGGTGAAGGAATGTACTGGAAATATGAATCTTTTCTGAAAAAATTAGACTCACAACTCCATTCTGCCGTAGGCGCAGCAGGAGAATTATTCGCCATTCGCACTTCCTTATACGAACAAATGCCCAATGATACGCTATTGGATGACTTTATCCTTTCCTTAAAAATCGCCATGAAAAAATATATTATTGCATATTGTAACAAAGCATACGCCATGGAAAACGGTTCGGCAAACATGAAAGAGGAAGAAAAAAGAAAAGTACGCATTGCAGCAGGAGGAATTCAAGCCATTTATCGGTTACGAAAGCTACTCAATCCATTCCGTTATGGAATACTCAGCTTTCAATATGTATCTCATCGCGTACTAAGATGGTCCATCACACCAATTGCCTTGTTTTTGCTCGTACCTCTGAATGTATTATTAATCATTTACAATGAGCATTCCCGCTTCTATATCATACTCTTGGTGCTGCAGTTATTATTTTATGCAGGAGGGAGCTATGGATATTATTTATCCACAAAATCAGTAAAAAACAAATTGCTCTATATTCCTTATTACTTTCTGTTCATGAATATAAATGTCATTAAAGGCTTTTTCTATTTCATAAGAAAAAACAAAAATGACGGTACTTGGGAAAAGGTACGCAGAGCCGTATGATTACCCCAAATATGAATGTATCATTTCGCGAAGTTTGGCTGCCATAACAGGCTTTGCCATATAGTTATTACATCCGGCAAGATATGCCTTTTCACGGTCACTGTCGTATGCATTAGCAGTAAGAGCTATAATAACAATCTCTTCATTGAATGTACGAATCACTTTAGTAGCTTCCAAACCATCCATTACGGGCATCTTTATATCCATAAGTATCAGGTCCGGATGCTCTGCACGACATATTTCAACAGCCTCTGCACCGTTAAAAGCACGGAGTATTTCATAATCCTTCCGCAAGATAATAGACAGTAAAAGGAAATTACTTTCCGTATCTTCTGCAACTAATATTTTTTTCATCTCACTATTTTGCTTGTTTCTCCATGCAAAATTACGATATAAAATGATATAAGCAATATTTTTTTTGTATATTTGCTGAGATTAATAAAAACATTACGACTTAATATTAAGTTGAGTACCGTAAGATTGATATGAAGGCTTCTAACAAAATATTACACGAAAAACAGTATGCCGAAAGAATCCTAGAGATTACCGGCGATACAATGTTCTTTGTATACAAAGACGGGACCTGTCTTGACTTTAAGCCTAACCGACCGGACTTCTATATCAAAGAGGAAGAAGTGGTAGGCAAAAATATTTTTTCATATTTCCCTTTGGAGACAGCTCGGAAAATGCACAAGGAATTTAAAAAAGTCATTGATGGAAAGGTGTTGTCCTCGGCAGAAAACTATAAGCTCATTCTGGGAGAAGAAGTGAAATATTATAAATGCATTATTTCGAAATTTAATGAAGACCATCTGATATTTCAATATCGAGACATTACGGGGCGCAGTGTAGTAAGGCTGAAACTGGAAAAGAAAATAAATGACTTACGTGAAGTAGAAAAAGCAGCCCATATCGGCCTGTGGACTTTTGACTCACTCACCCGAATTTTCACTTACTCAGGCTATACCCAGGTGTTTTGTGATAATGAAGAAGAAAAAACAATTACTTTTGATGAATATATCACCTATATCCATCCCGAAGATAAGACAAGAGTTGAAAATTGGATAGAGAATTATTTGCATGGAAAAGAAAGTCAAGATACCATTTCATATAAATTGCTGATAAATGGCAAGATTGTAGACATGCGACTGAAAATCTATAATCGGGAAGTATATACCAACCGTATTTTGCTGGAAGGATATATACAGAATACATCGGAAATAGTATGGAAAGCTGAGCGTTCCAATCAACTAAAATCAGCGTTTCTTGCCAATATGAGTCATGAAATACGTACCCCGCTGAATGCCATTTTAGGATTTTCACGTATTATTGCCGAGACAGACAACTCCGAAGAAAGATTACAATATTATGATATTGTAGAGAAGAACAATATGCGCTTGCAAGAGCTGATTAACGAAATTCTGGACTTATCAAAGATAGAATCCGGAATGATGGAGTTCAACTATGCGCCTGTCAATCTCTATAAATTATGCGATGATGTTAAAAACACTTATCGCTTCCGTTGTCAAAGCGGAGTAGATTTGATTTTCGAACAGTCAGACCGTTCTCTTTACATATCTACCGATAGAAACCGGCTCTTCCAGATATTCTCCAACTTAATAGGCAATGCCACTAAATTTACTCAAAAAGGACATATCAGTTTTGGATATAAAAAGGTGGACAACCAGATTATTTTTCATGTGACCGACACCGGCACCGGTATTCCGGCCGAAAAGCTTCCCAAGATATTCGACCGCTTTATGATGGCCAATGACAATGTTGCCGGTACAGGACTGGGACTTTCCATCAGCAAAATAATTGCCGAGAAACTAGGAGGAAAAATTTGGGTAAACTCCAAACCGGGGAAAGGGACGACATTTACATTCACCATCCCCTATATATCTGTCAATGGCGAAGTAAAAAGAGAAAGTCATACTTTCACACGCTACACAAACAACAAAGAATCTACACATAAAGAGATTGTCATACTAGTAGCTGAAGACAACCAAAGTAATTATGACTTAATAGAAGCCATGATTGGTAAGACCTATAAGCTGGTACATGCCCTTGACGGTATGGAGGCCATCCAATTGTATGAAAAATATAGCCCCAACCTTATTCTCATGGACATAAAAATGCCTAACCTCGACGGTCTGGACGCCACACGCATCATCAGAGAAGTATCCCCCAAGATACCTGTTATTGCTGTTAGCGCCTACGCTTACGAAAAAGATAAAGCAGCCGCAATAGAAAGTGGATGCAATGAGTTTTTGACCAAACCCATATCTCCTGATTTATTAAAAGATACAATTAATAAATATTTAAAAAACACATAAATTATGGGAAGACTAGCCGTATACAAATTTGCATACCTTTTATCCATCATATTCACTCTTCTGATATTAGGATTATCCGTTTTCGCTTATTTTGCAGGAAGAATAGACCCAGAAAGCAATATGTTTGCAGCCTATATTGCATTTGGAAAGCCTATCTTAGTCATTATCAATATCTTGTTATTTTTTTATTGGCTTGTCAGATTCAGGTATTGGGTATGGATTCCGCTACTTGGTTTATTGATAAATTACGGATATATTACTTCCATGTATCAAGTTTACAATTCGACCAAATATGCCAATGATACCCAACTGAAAATCGTGACTTATAATGTACATTCATTCGGAGGAGAAATCACCGGTTTCTCGGCTAAAGAATTTGCTGACATCCTGAACAAAGAAGGAGTAGACGTACTATGCTTTCAAGAGTACAGGGGCAACGGAGATTTCACCACCAAAGACTTATATAATACTTATTCCAAAAACTTTCCTTACTCATATCTCCCGGAAGGACGCGCGCAAGCTATTTATAGCCGCTACCCCATCAAACAGTCTCAGATTATTGAGTTTCCAAACACTAACAACGGAGCTATTTGGACAGATATAGATGTTAAAGGAATGACTATCAGGGTAATCAACGTGCATATGCAGACCACTAACCTTGACCGAATGCGTTCGAAAGCCGCACAAGCCAGAGAAGTAGGAGATGAAGAAAAAGAAAATCAAATTTATACACAGTTCACAGATAATATGGAAGCCAATATCATTCAACGCGCAAAGCAAGCCAAAGATATCGCTTCATTGGTAAATGCCACCGAGACTCCAGTTATCTTATGCGGTGATTTCAATGATACTCCGGGAACATTTACTTACGAAACACTGAAAGGGAATCTGCAAGATGGTTTTCTTTCTGCCGGAGAAGGATATGGAGCTACTTATCGCGGGCTGCACAATCTGCTCAGAATCGATTACCTGTTCCACTCCCCTTCTTTATTGGCCCTCAAATATGGTACAATGTCATACGATATGAGTGACCATAACCCCGTTTATTTGGAAGTAGGACTCTAGTAAAAAACAACCTTCTTATAACTCATAATGCACCCCTCTATTTTAACCCTATATTGTGATAAATCAAAGCTAAAATAAAGGGATGCTCTTTTTTAAAGTTTTTTATCTATAAGATACTCGGCTTCTATCTTACGACCACTGTCATGCCTTCAACGGAACCGAAAAATAAAAGGTAGAACCTTTCCCCTCCTCCGATTCAAACCAAAGACGCCCTCCATTCTTAACGGCAAAATCAAGGCACAACAACAGTCCCAAACCGGAACCCTCCTCATTATTCGTGCCATATTTACTAAAGTGAGTCTCCGTATTCAACAACTTCCGCTGGTCCTCTTCACTCATCCCCTTTCCGCTATCCCTGACACTGACCACCACACTGTCGTCTACTATCCGGGCACCGACCACGATTTCAGAATCATTATAACTAAACTTAATCGCATTGCTCAATAAATTACGCATAATGGTCTTCATCATATCGATATCAGCATGAACCTCTATCTTATCATCTCCCAGATAACGCAATTTGATATTCTTTATGCCTGCCACCAGATTAAAAATCTCAATGACTGACGCAATATTCTCAACAATATTGAAATCCTGATACACCACATTCAATTTACCAATCTGACTTTTTGTCCACTTCAAAAGGTTATCCAACAAAGCAAACACATCCTCGGTACTTTGGTTGGCCATGCTCAACATCTGATACATTTCTTCTCCAATCTGAGAAGGAGGCAAACTCAGTATCAACATATTGAGTACCATTTTAATGGAACCCATAGGAGAACGCAGATCATGAGCAATCACAGAATAAAGCTTGTCTCGCCCCATGATTGTTTTGCGCAATTCTTCCGTTTGACGCAGAATAATTCTTTTTGCCGCCACCAGCGAAATCTGGTGAGTAACACGAATCACCAATTCTTCCTTATTGAAAGGCTTTGAAATAAAATCGTTCGCTCCCACCTTGAACCCTTTCACGATATCGGAAGTCGTGTTCAAAGCAGTCAGAAAAATAATAGGTATATTCTGAGTCACAGGATTCGCTTTCAGTTTCTCTGACACCTCAAAGCCATTCATTTCCGGCATCATAACATCTAACAGAATCAGATCCGGCTGCTTTTCGGCTGCCTGCACCAACGCGTCCTTACCATTATTTGCAGTAACGACCTTAAACTTCTCGTTTGTAAGCAATACCTTTAATAGCAACACATTAGAAACCACATCATCCACTACCAAGATGGTGTATTCCGAATGATCTATCACTACATTAACATCTGCTGTCATATTCGCCACTATTTAGAGAGAATTTGTTTAAAATAATTAATTACTTCTATCAACCCTTCCTCCAACCGTACGGTTGGTTTCCAGTCCAATTTTTCCTTTGCCAACGTAATATCAGGCCGACGCTGACGCGGATCGTCATAAGGAAGAGGTTGATAAACTATTTTTGACTTTGAGGCCGTCAGTTTCAACACCAATTGTGCCAGTTCCAACATAGAAAACTCACGCGGATTTCCAATATTCACCGGTCCCGTAAAGTCATCCCCCGTGGCCATCATACGCACCATTGCCTCAATCAAATCATCCACATATTGAAAGCTGCGGGTCTGCTTTCCGTCACCATAAATCGTGATATCTTTATTCTGCAAGGCTTGCACTACGAAGTTAGAAATAACACGCCCATCATCGGGCAACATATGGGGACCATATGTATTGAATATTCGCACTATTTTTATCTTCACCCGGTGCTGGCGATAATAATCCATACACAATGTTTCGGCACACCTTTTCCCTTCATCATAACAAGAACGGTAACCGATAGGATTCACATTACCCCAGTCAGACTCCTGCTGCGGATGAGAAATCGGATCACCATACACTTCGCTTGTCGATGCCTGAAGCATACGTGCATTGTTTTTCTTTGCCAGTCCTAACATATTAAAAGTTCCGAAAACAGCAGTCTTTGCTGTTTTTATCGCATCATATTGATAATGAATGGGGGAAGCAGGGCATGCTAAATTATATATCTCATCCACATCCGCACAATACGGATTCACCACATCATGTTCCACCAACTCAAAACACGGATGTCCTATCAGATGCTTTATATTATCTTTGCTTCCGGTAAAAAAGTTATCAAGACAGATAACCCGGTTACCCTCGTTTATCAGACGCGTACAAAGATGCGAACCTATAAAGCCCGCACCGCCACTTACCAGGGCTTTCTTCATCCTTCTATCATTTATATTATATTTTCTTTCGTAAAGCAAAAATAAGCGATTAGTTCCATTCCTGCAAACTTTAAATACAATATTATTACTTATATTTGCAGGCATGATAGTTAATCCGACCAATAAATGAAAAAATATCCAACCATTATGAGCATAGCCGGCTCCGATTGCAGCGGAGGCGCCGGCATCCAGGCCGATCTGAAAACCATCTCGGCATTGGGCGCTTATGCAGCCACCGCCATCACCGCTATCACAGTTCAAAATACCACCGGCGTACGTGCCATCCACCCTGTACCCCCTGTTTTTGTACGCGGACAGATAGAAGCCGTCATGGACGACATACGTCCCGATGCCATAAAAATAGGAATGATAAATGACATTGAGATTGTAAAGGTTATCTCTGCCTGCCTGCACAAGTACCGACCCGCGTATGTGATTTTCGATCCCGTCATGGTATCTACCAGTGGGCACAAGCTGATAGAAGATGACGCCATTGCAGCCCTTACCGACGACTTAATGCCCCTCACCTCCCTCATCACACCCAATCTGAGGGAAGCAGAAGTGTTGACAGACCATCCTATTAATAATGTAGAAGAGATGAAATCGGCTGCCCTCGAGCTATTGAAATTCGGTTGCAAAGCCGTCCTCCTGAAAGGCGGTCACCTGGAAGGCGGACTAATGTGCGATGTGCTGCAGATAGCCGGAGAAAGTACTCCTCACCTGTTCACCTCCACCAAAATAGAGAGTCCGAACACCCACGGAACCGGTTGTACCCTCTCTTCCGCCATCGCCACATTCCTAGCTTTGGGTTATGTGATGCCGCAAGCAGTGGAACGTGCCAAACGCTACGTCACCCATGGCATAGAGGCAGGGAAAGATATCCGCATCGGTGAAGGACACGGCCCTTTAAACCACTTTTATCATCCTGTCCCTATGAATATTAAGGAAGAATAGCACCTAGTTTCCAAAGAAATAATTACCTTTGCAACGTTTTTAAACCAAAAAAGGAAAAATATGAAAGCATTTGTATTCCCCGGACAGGGAGCACAGTTTGTAGGTATGGGTAAAGACCTGTACGAAAACTCGGCTTTGGCCAAAGAATTATTTGAAAAAGCGAATGACATTTTAGGATACCGCATCACAGACATCATGTTTGAAGGTACAGACGAAGACCTTCGCCAAACCAAGGTCACTCAGCCTGCCGTGTTCCTTCACTCGGTTATTTCAGCCCTCTGCATGGGTGATGATTTCAAACCTGAAATGACAGCCGGACACTCACTGGGTGAGTTCTCTGCCTTGGTTGCCGCCGGAGCCTTGTCGTTCGAAGACGGATTGAAGCTGGTATATGCACGCGCCATGGCTATGCAGAAAGCCTGCGAAGCACAACCTTCGACAATGGCTGCCATCATCGCATTACCTGATGAAAAAGTAGAAGAAATATGCGAAGCCATCTCTAAAGAAGGCGAAGTGGTGGTTGCCGCCAATTACAACTGCCCGGGACAAATCGTTATCTCCGGTTCCATCGAAGGCATCAATAAAGCTTGCGAACAACTGAAAGCTGCCGGTGCAAAACGCGCTCTGCCTCTGAAAGTGGGTGGTGCTTTCCACTCTCCGCTGATGAATCCGGCCAAAATAGAACTAGAAGCCGCCATCAACGCAACTGAAATTCATACACCAAAATGTCCTGTTTATCAGAACGTAGACGCTTTACCTCACACCGATCCTGCTGAAATCAAGGCTAACCTGGTAGCTCAGCTGACCGCTTCCGTTCGTTGGACTCAGACAGTGAAGAACATGATTGCCGATGGAGCCGACGAGTTTACAGAATGCGGACCGGGTGCTGTATTGCAAGGCTTGATTAAGAAAATAGACAAAGACGCAAACGCTCACGGAATAGCATAAATAAATATACACCGTCATTCTTCCTCAAAAGCTCAAGAGAATTTTTCCAAGCAATGGAGACATCTTCGGAGAGGAACGACGGTGTATTTTTATCCCATCTTTTTTCCATATCTCGTTAAAAATGATTATGTTTGCCCATGTAACAAACGAGATAAATTAATGAATACATTCAAATACAACATAGGGTATGCCCTGAGCGGAGGATTCATCAAAGGATTTGCCCACTTAGGAATCATGCAGGCACTACACGAACACGGCATAACACCGAACATACTTTCCGGAGTAAGTGCCGGTGCACTGGCTGCCGTATTCTATGCTGATGGCAGAGAACCCTATCACATCATTGAACTCTTTGAACACCATTCATTTACCGAACTCACAACCTTTTCCATTAACAAACAAGGATTGCTGAAGCTTGACAGTTTCATTGATTTCCTGGAAAGCAACCTGCGAACCAAACTGATAGAAGAACTTCCCATCCCCACTATTATCTCGGCCACCGATTTGGACCACGGAAAAACAGTTTCTTTCCGCAAGGGGAAAATTGCTGAACGGGTAGCTGCCTCATGTTGCATGCCGGTACTGTTTGCACCACAGAAAATCAATAATACTTATTACGTAGATGGAGGAATATTAATGAACCTCCCGGTAACTCCCATCCGCGAAATGTGTGAAAAAGTGATTGCATTCAACGTCAGTCCATTGGTGGCAGACGAATATAAAAAGAACGTGGTAACAATTGCTTTAAGGGCCTATCATTTTATTTTTCAAGCGAACACTCTGTCACAAAAGCCTCTGAGTGATTTGTTGATTGAACCCTACGGACTGGAAGGATACAGCAACCGAGAGTTGGAAAAAGCCGAAGAAATTTTTGAACAAGGATACAATACGGCGAATGAAATTCTAGACCATTTGTTACGAGAGAAAGGAACTATTTGGAAATAAATAAAAAATAATATAATGAAAACACAAGAAAAAATTATCATCTACCAGGTGTTTACCCGTTTGTTCGGAAACGGAAACCCTCGTTGCAAAACCAATGGCTCTTTGGACGAGAACGGCTGCGGAAAAATGGCTGACTTTACGGCCAAGGCTTTGGGAGAAATCAAGCGTCTGGGTGCCACACACATTTGGTATACAGGTATCATCGAACACGCCACCCAAACCAATTACAGTCGCTACGGCATACGCCCGGACCACCCTGCCGTAGTCAAAGGAAAAGCCGGCTCACCATACGCCATCAAGGATTATTATGATGTAGACCCCGATTTGGCAACCAGCATCCCCGACCGGATGAAAGAATTTGAGAACTTGGTAAAACGTTCACACAAGGCAGAACTAAAAGTAATCATTGATTTTGTTCCCAACCACGTTGCCCGCCAATATGGTTCAGACACCAAACCGGCAGGAGTGGCTGATTTGGGCGAACAAGATGATGTAAACCTAGCATTCAGCCCGAATAATAACTTTTATTACATTCCCGGCACAAAACTGGAAGGCAATATCGATCTTCACCGCGGTGCCGCCGAACCCTACATAGAATTTCCTGCCAAAGCCACCGGCAATGACCGTTTTGACGCATGGCCCGGCATCAATGATTGGTATGAGACAGTGAAGTTGAACTATGGCGTGGATTACATGAACGGACGAAGCACCCATTTCGACCCCATTCCCGACACTTGGAACAAAATGCTCGACATATTGTTATTTTGGGCATCAAAAGGCATCGACGGATTCCGGTGCGATATGGCAGAAATGGTTCCCGTTGAATTTTGGGGATGGGTCATTCCACAGGTCAAAGCGCAATACCCCAACCTGATATTCATTGCCGAGGTTTATAATCCGGCAGAATACCGCAACTATCTTTTCAATGGAAAATTCGACTATTTATATGATAAGGTAGGCTTGTATGATACGCTGAGAGCCATCACTTCGGGTTGGGAATCGGCTACCTCCATTCCCAGTCGCTGGCAAAGCCTGAGTGGAATAGAACACCGTATGCTCAACTTCCTTGAGAACCACGATGAACAACGCATTGCTTCCGATTTCTTTGCCGGAAACGGTGCCCGCGCTATCCCTGCCATGATTGTTTCTGCTTGTATGAATGACAATCCGGTCATGATTTATTTCGGACAGGAAATAGGCGAACAGGGAATGGATACGGAAGGATTCAGCGGACGAGATGGACGTACGACCATCTTCGATTATTGGAGCGTGGACAGTATCCGCCGTTGGCGCAATAACGGCAAATTCGATGATAAGCTGCTGACCGAAGAAGAGAAGAAACTACGTACTTTCTATTCCAGACTATTAAATTTATGCAACACGGAGAAGGCGATACGCGAAGGAGTATTCTTTGATTTAACATACGCTAACCTGGCAGGATGGGTATTCAACGAACATAAGCAGTATGCTTTCATGCGTAAGCTGGATGATGAGTTGCTGCTGATAATGGTCAACTTTGACAGCATTCCGGTGCGGGCAGCAGTCAACATTCCGCAACATGCTTTTGATTTCTTGGGAATACCTTATAACTTAGAATATAATGCAGTGGAATTGCTGACAGGAAATACAGAGAAATTGGTATTGTCACCCGACAAGACGACGCCTGTTTTATTGGATGCCATGAATGGAAAGATTCTGAAGTTCAAGCTGTAAACACGAAACAGACAATGAATAGCAGAGGAATGTCAAAACTAAACCGATCTATCGAAAGGGGTGTGTCAAAACGTGGATAATGCTGTCGTGTAGTTCGTAGGGGCAAGGTCCGCTCGCCCGAAAACAGTTTGCTTTGTGTCTTCGGGCAGGCAAGCCCTGCCCCTACTGACAAAATAACAATATTATCATTACCCCTACAGTCGCAAGAAATATCTTTCGCCCGAATGCAGATAGAATAGAGCGTCTCATGCCGGCACACTCTCTCTGCTGCATTATCTTATCGTTTCACCAAACCGATTTTTGCGTTCAGCTTAAAATAATAGACTCCATTTTCGCGCTCCAAATAACCATATTTATCTTTTTCGGTAGAACCTTTCTCAAAACGAGAGTTATTGAACAGAAAATCGGCAAAGGTCTGACGGTCTGCCTTTTGATAACACAATATTTCACCACTGCCGTCCACCAGTAAGAAGCCGGATACAGCCGAATCAACTCCGGTAAAGAGCTTTGCCGGACGCATTCCCAAGGCAAGTGCCAGCAGGAATTGCTTCATCTTATATTCGTAATAATGATGCTTGGTAATCAATTCCTCTTTAATCTTCAACGGATTGACTTGCTTCATCACCTCCGTCAGCTCGCTCACTCTGGTGATGCCGTCCAGATGCATGATGCGCAGCATTTCGCCCAACATGCGGGGAAAGTGCAGGTCTATCATACTCAAATTGCTACGGAACACTTTGTCGGCCACATCGCTATACTTCAAGACACCTCCCAGACGTTCTATCATCAACATACGTCCCGCCACATCGTCTTCCTCGCCAAATGCATTGATTTTATTGACTGTGGGAGTGGCAAACTTGATGCCAGTCTGCTCAAACTTCAGGTTAGCAGTTCGTCCACCGTCCAGTAAAGGAAACATGGAGCTGAGACGAGAACGGACACAGAAACCCGTCAAAGGCGCATCCGCACTGTAAAAAGCAACATAAAAATCGGTACGGTCATCCGTTTTTGCTTCCAAATCAAAGATAGCCACCTCATCCAAAAACTCCTCCACCCCATCGGGTGACATAACATCATTTTCACGACTCGCTTTCACAGCCGATAAAATCAGTTCCGCCACAGCAGAAAAGTCCTCGCGTGCCACCAGCTTATCAATTTTTTCTCCACAGATATGTATATTTTCCTCACTTTCAATAATATATCGGCGGGTTCCGTCGTGTTCCTCCCGCTGAATCATGGCAACGGGCAATCGTTGCGCCTCATTCTTCTTCACTTCAGGAGTTCCCGCATATACATAACCATCCGCCAGCAAGCGGAAAAAGGCGTAAAGTTCGCCCCACTCTCTCTTTGTTGCTTCAAATGCCATATCGATTACTGTTTAATGGGTGCAAAGATAAGTAAAAGAAGTATTAAAAGATGCCTTTTTAAGAAAAGCAAATCTTAAACAATGTTATGCAATATGTTTTTTAGCTTCAATTATTTGCTATTATCCCAAAAGTCCGTACCTTTGCAATGTGTTTTTCATAGTATTAGATTTAAGGTTAACAAAGGTTGGAGCAAGGCGTTGCTCCTTTTTTTATTTTGTACAGTCAGTATGCGAATGTACATGAAAAATATACTTTCTTACACAAAGAAGGGAGCAAGTCAAAAAGTGTATTAGCATAATATTTTGAAAAAATTCGGGTCACTTATTTATTCTTGGGGATTTAAATATCACATCATATCACAAACTAAGGGAAGAATAAACCGTTTCCTATGGCCGGTCAAGGTCTTTTAAACGGAAGATTATTACAGTCTGCGGCAATGGACTGTACAGTCCACTGTAGCAGACTGTATGGTCCACTGCAACAGACTATACAGTCCGCTGCCGGAGACTGTAGTAATCCGACGGACAGACAGGCATAATCGAAAGGACGAAAACGCTTGGTCCGGCTAATGAAACGGCTTAGGAAACTCAAAAACGCATGCAGGGGTTGAAAACCGGAGGAGACAACATCAGGGGACAGGTATTTGATTGATATGTTAAATCCCCAAGAATAATGACTGCCCCCAAAGAAGCTACTGAACAGTGCCACAATACTCACTCCCATGTTTTTACAGGTGGTTTTATATTATCCGATGATTTACTTATTTTACTGCCTCCGCCTAAACAAGCCACACCCGATATCTGTTTTATGAATAAACAATAATCTTTTAATATAAAAAAATGAGAACAAAAAACATTGCGCTAATCGCATTAACCATTATGCTATCCATTCACATACAGCGGATAGAAGCGTGCACCCGGGCTGTATACATCGGACCCGACAATCTGATTGTCACCGGACGTACCATGGACTGGAAAGAGGATATCATGAGTAATCTGTACGTCTTTCCGAGAGGTATCCAAAGAGCAGGATATAACAAGGGAGAGACGGTGACATGGACTTCGAAATACGGCAGTGTCATCGCTACAGGATATGACATCGGCACATGTGACGGAATGAATGAAAAGGGATTAGTAGCCAGCCTTTTATTTCTTCCCGAATCAGTGTACAAGCGTCTCGGAGACAAACGTCCGGTAATGGGAATCAGTATCTGGACACAATATGTGCTCGACAATTTCGCCACTGTGCGGGAGGCGGTAGATGAACTCAAAAAAGAGATATTCCGAATTGACGCACCTCAAATGCCCAACGGCTCAGCCTCCACTTTACACCTGGCTATCACCGACAATACAGGGAATACGGCTGTGCTGGAGTATCTGAACGGAAAGTTGGAAATACACGAAGGAAAAGAATATCAGGTTATGACAAACTCGCCCAAATATTCATCACAACTGGCCATCAACGACTATTGGAAAGAGATAGGGGGCTTGCAAATGCTACCTGGTACAAACCGTTCAAGTGACCGTTTTGTGCGTGCATCATTCTATATTCATGCCATCCCGCAGACTCCCGACGCACGCATTGCCGTTCCAAGTGTACTGAGTGTGATGAGAAATGTATCTGTTCCCTTCGGCATCACCACTCCCGGTAAGCCTCACATCTCATCTACACGTTGGCGTTCGGTTTGCGACCAAAAGAACAAGGTGTACTATTTTGACAATGTATTGACTCCCAATCTGTTTTGGCTCGACTTGAAAGAAATAGATTTCAGTCCGAAAGCGAAGATAAAAAAACTGTCTTTGACACACGGAGAAATATATGCCGGAAATGCCGTCAAGGATTTGAAAGACAGCAAGTCTTTCGTATTCCTATTTCAGACACCTACCTTATAGAAATTAAGAAAAGACTCAAAACAGCCGATCTTTCCCTTTCAGACACGGGTTTCACGATTTCCTCTTCCCCACTGCGTGAAATCCGTGTCACTCATATCTTCCTCCAAAGAAAACACTTTGTTTATTCCTTTTCACAAAAAAATGATTTATCTTTGGCGAACTAAATTCAGATTCACCATGAAAACCAATATTACCGATAACATAACGATTCGGGAAGTACGCATAAGTGATTCACAAAAAATATACAATGCCATTCATTTGCACCGCGAGTACTTGCAGGAATGGCTCCCGTTCGTCACATTTCTGACTGCGGAAGAAGAAAAAGCATTTCTGAGCTCCGTGCTCCGAGTTCCGCGTGCCCGTCGGGACTTCATTTATATTATTGAAGAGAAACAAGAAGTGTGCGGACTGATAGGTTTTCATTATTCCGATGCAGCAAACTTGCGTACAGAAATTGGTTACTGGCTTCTGCCCAAATACCAGCACCGGGGAATCATGACCAAATGTGTGCGCCATCTCTGCCGGATTGCCGTCGAAGAACGAGGCATGAACCGCATCCAAATCCGTTGCGCCGAAGGAAACACTCCCAGCAATGCCATCCCGCAAAGACTCGGCTTCCACCTGGAAGGAACTGAACGCGACGGGGAACTGATGTATACAAAGAAGTTTGTCAACCTCAATGTATACAGCATCTTAAAGAAAGAAATAAAGCAATGGAAGGATTAAACAAAAACAATAGACAGAAATATCCGGCAAAAGCACATAATCTTTGAATATCCAAACACAATAAAATAAATTTATTATGGAAATAAACCAAGCAGCTCCCAAATTTCAGGATGCATCCATCGCCCCCATGCATACCACGGAGCATATCGTAAACAGAACAATGGTAAACCTCTTTGGCTGCGAGCGTGCAGTGTCGGCACATATCGAACGCAAGAAAAGCAAATTAGATTTCGCATTACCTACCTGCCCCACCAAAGAGGAGATAAACCGCATAGAAAAAATTGTGAATGAGACTTTTAAAAAAAATCTGCCAATCACCACGGAATTCATCACACAAGAGGAAGCCGTGGGACGGTTTGACCTAAAACGTCTGCCCGACCATGCCTCCGAAACCGTGAGAGTGGTGCACGTGGGCGACTATGATGAATGCCTCTGCATCGGTCTGCATGTGGAAAACACTTCGCAAATAGGTATATTCAAAATCATCAGTTACGATTATAAAGAAGGTATTTTCCGTATGAGATTCAAACTTACAGAAGCCCAATAGCTGCCAATATGTCCTTGAAAATTACATTTTGGCAGCAGCCTGTCGGTGTCAACGTTTAAATAGTTCTATCCTCTCTTAAAGTCTTACCCCTGACCTTTAAGAAAGGTTTTATAGGTTTAAAAGAGCGGAATATAGCACACGGGAAATCGAACTAAAGGTATGGTGTTTGCATTATGAGTAGTGAATGACGGAATCGAAAGAAGCCGGAGTTCAAAAGTAACTAAAATGTTTAACCATAAACCAAAAGGAGATTAAGATTATGATGCCAGTAAGAAGAGCCAACCAAACTTGGTTGCCAAGTATTTTTAACGATTTCTTGAACAATGACTGGATGGTAAAAGCCAACCCGACAGCACCGGCCATTAATGTCATCGAAACAGAAAAAGAGTATAAAGTAGAAGTTGCCGCTCCGGGAATGAAAAAAGAAGATTTCCAAATCCATATCAATGAGGACAATGATTTGGTCATCTCTATGGAAAAGAAAACAGAATCTACAGAAGGCGACAAAGGAGGCAAGGAAGAAAGCCGTTATCTGCGCCGCGAATTCTCTTACTCTAAGTTCCAACAAACCCTGATTCTGCCGGATGATGTAGATAAGGATAAAATAGACGCCAAAGTGAATGACGGTGTCCTGACTATCGAATTACCGAAACGGACTCCTGAAGAAAAGGAAAAAGCAACAAAGGTAATCGAAGTTAAATAAACGATAAAACCGAAAACCTCCCGAAACACAGCTGCAATGCCATTCGGAAAGTAATAAAGAGGTGTGTCAAAATTCCAAAGCAACTGTTACGTTGTTATCATAGAGGAATTTTAACACACCTTCTTGTTTATATATAAAAATAACCAAACATAAAAAAACGTACTCCATCCTTATCTACAGACACGCTTACCTTAAAGGCAGCCTTTTCGCCCTCCCGAATACAAAAGTTTAAAAGATATACTTAATTTTTTCTTAAAAACCTGCCTGTTTATCAATATTACGCTTTATCTTTACCGAATAAATTAAAACAATATTCTAATTTAATCATAGTTTATTATGAAAAATACCACTAACCAACACCACAAAGGGAAAAAAGCGGCACTACTTGCCTTGGCATTTCCACTTGTTCTGGCAGGTGCACCCGTGCAGGCTGCCCAACGAACGTATGTCGCAAGTGAAACTGCTCTTCCGAGTCCTCAAATTGTGGGCATCAAAAGACTCAATCCGACAGCTGTCGAAGTTTTGTTTGCCAACAACCAACGCATGACACTGGATTTTTACGGTGATAATATCTTCAGAGTCTTTCAAGATAATGCCGGTGGAATCATCCGAAATCCGGAAGCCAAACCCGAAGCACAGATATTGGTAGACAATCCCAGAATGTCATTGTCAAAGTTGGACATTGACGACAATGGAAGCACAATCAGTATCACAACCGGGCATATCAGCATACAGATTGACAAAGCCACTTCGTTACTGAAAATCACCAACCTTAAAACCGGCAAGGTAGTAGTGGAAGAACTTGCTCCCGTTTCGTTTGAGAAAGATAAAGTAACCATCACCCTGAAAGAAAATCCGAAAGAATATTTCTACGGAGGTGGTGTGCAAAACGGAAGATTCTCACACAAAGGGAAAGCAATTGCTATCGAAAACCAAAATAGCTGGACAGATGGAGGCGTGGCTTCTCCTACTCCTTTCTATTGGTCTACCAACGGATACGGCGTAATGTGGCATACCTTCAAGAAAGGTAAATACGACTTTGGTGCAGAAGAAAAAGGGAAAGTAAAACTATCTCACGAAACAGATTATCTGGATGTCTTTTACATGGTGAGTGACGGTGCCGTTGCTTTATTGAACGACTTCTACCAACTCACCGGTAATCCGGTATTATTACCCAAGTTCGGCTTCTATCAGGGACACCTGAATGCATACAACCGCGACTATTGGAAAGAAGACGAAAAGGGAATCTTGTTTGAAGATGGAAAACGTTATAAGGAAAGCCAAAAGGACAATGGCGGTATCAAGGAATCTTTGAACGGTGAAAAAAACAATTACCAATTCTCGGCACGTGCTGTGATAGACCGTTATAAGAACCATGATATGCCTTTGGGCTGGTTGCTCCCTAATGACGGTTACGGAGCCGGATATGGACAAACCGAAACATTGGACGGCAATATCCAAAACCTGAAAGAACTGGGTGACTATGCCCGCAAGAACGGAGTGGAAATCGGGCTTTGGACACAATCCGACCTCCATCCCAAAGAAGGAATCAGTGCATTGCTTCAGCGTGATATTGTGAAAGAAGTAAGAGACGCCGGTGTGCGTGTTCTGAAAACAGATGTTGCATGGGTAGGCGCAGGCTATTCATTCGGCTTGAACGGTGTGGCCGATGTGGGTAAAATCATGCCTTATTATGGCAACAACGCACGTCCGTTTATCATCTCATTGGACGGATGGGCAGGAACTCAACGCTATGCAGGTGTATGGTCGGGTGACCAGACCGGCGGCGAATGGGAATACATCCGCTTCCATATCCCGACTTATATCGGTTCGGGCCTTTCGGGACAACCTAATATCACTTCCGATATGGATGGTATCTTTGGCGGAAAGAACCCGGCCGTAAATATCCGCGATTTTCAGTGGAAGACATGGACACCGATGGAGCTCAATATGGACGGCTGGGGCAGTAACGAAAAGTATCCTCATGCCTTGGGTGAACCGGCAACCTCTATCAACCGTATGTATCTGAAGCTGAAATCAGAGCTGATGCCATATGCTTACAGCTTTGCCAAAGAAGCTGTAGACGGAATGCCTATCATCAGAGCCATGTTCCTCGAATTCCCGAACGACTATACGATGGGCAGCGCCACCAAATACCAATATATGTATGGAACCGACTTCCTGGTGGCACCTATTTATCAAAATACCAAAGCAGATGCCGAAGGCAATGATATCCGCAACGGTATCTATCTGCCCGAAGGCGAATGGATCGATTACTTCACCGGCGAGAAATATGAAGGCGGACGCGTTATCAATAACTTCGCTGCTCCTCTGTGGAAACTCCCCGTATTTGTCAAGAACGGAGCCATCATCCCGATGACTAACCCGAACAATAACGTGAGTGAAATCAACAAGGGTCTGCGCATTTATGAAATGTACCCCAATAAACACACCATGACCGTGGAATATGACGATGACGGTATCACCGAAGCATATAAAGACGGTAAGGGTGTAACCACTTTCATTGAATCGAACGTTACTCCCAAAAACGAAGTGCTCATCACCGTACACCGCACTCAGGGTAACTTTGACGGCTTCGTGAAAGAAAAAGCCACTGAGTTCAGAATCAATGTAACCGAAAAGCCCAAAGCTATCTCTGCCAAAGCAGGAAAAAGCAAGATTAAGCTGACCGAAGTTGCATCTCTGGAACAATTCCAAAACGGACAGAACGTATACTTCTACGATGCTGCTCCCAACCTGAATAAATTTGCTACTCCGGGAAGTGAGTTTGAAAAGGTAACCATCGTTAAGAATCCTCAACTTCTCATCAAGCTGGCTCCAATGGATGTTACCACTAATCAGATTAACGTAACAGTCAGCGGATTCCGTTACGCACCGGCCGATACTTACCGCATCACTTCGGGCTCGTTGACAGCTCCGAAAGCCGAAGTAACCGCCGAAAATACGGAAGCTTATACGCTGAAACCAACATGGACTCCGGTAGCCAATGCAGACTATTATGAAATAGAATTGAATGGTATTCTTTACAGCACCATCAAAGATACAGAACTGCTATTTGAAGGATTGGAAGCCGAAACAACTTATGACTTCAAGATTCGTGCCGTAAACAAGGACGGTCAATCAGACTGGGCAAGCTTTACAGCCAAGACAAAATCTAACCCATTGGAATTTGCTATCCGAGGCATTAAGGGTGAAGTGACAGCCAAATCACAAGAAGGATTTGAAATTGATCGTCTCTTCGACTTTGCCGAAATGGGTGATATGTGGCACACCAAGTACAGAGCCAATGCTTTGCCGTTCGACATGATTATTGACTTGAGAAGTGTCAACCAATTGGATAAATTCCACTATCTGAGCCGTAAGGACGGAGGCAACGGAACATTGTTGAAAGGAACCGTTTCATATAGTATGGACAAAGAACACTGGACTGAAGCCGGTGCATTTGAATGGAACCGCAAGGATGAGGTGAAAGTATTCACATTCACAGAACGTCCGACTGCACGTTACATCAAACTTTCTGTAACAGAAGGTGTTGGCAATTATGGCTCCGGTCGTGAACTGTATGTATTCAAAGTTCCCGGAACTGAAAGTTACTTGCCAGGCGACATCAACAATGACGGTAAGATTGACAACAACGACTTGACTTCTTATACCAACTACACCGGTTTGCGTAAAGGCGACGGCGACTTTGAAGGTTACATCAGCAATGGTGATATCAACAAGAATGATTTGATTGACGCTTATGATATCTCGGTAGTATCCACTCAGTTGGAAGATGGTGTAGACGAAAGCAATGAAACTGAAAAAGTAAGCGGAAGAATCGAAATGAGCACTGCCAAACGTAGTTATAACAAGGATGAAGTCATTGAAGTGATAGTGAAAGGTATAGACCTTAAATCTGTCAATGCACTGAGCTTCGCTTTGCCTTATGACCAGCAGAAGTTTGAATTTGTCGGTGTACAACCGGTTAGCATGAAAGAGATGGAAAACTTTACTTATGACCGCCTTCACACCAATGGCACAAAAGCATTGTATCCAACTTTCGTCAATATCGGCAACAAACCTTCACTCGAAGGAACCAATGACTTGTTTATCTTGAAATTAAAAGCTAAACAAAGAGTAAACTTCAATCTGAAGATGATTGACGGATTATTGGTTGACAAGAAACTGAACGTTTGTAAGTTCTAAGAGACTTCACTGCCCCCAGCAGTAATTAAAAAAAGCTATATCAATACTCAAAACAGAGTGTGATATAGCTTTTTTATTTTGTGGAGGGTTCTAGTTCCTCTTTCGAAAAGACTTACAATGAATACTTATCCAATATCTTCTCTATAGCTTCCTGCGATACGGGCTTAGTTAAATAATCGTTGCATCCCGCCTCTATTGCCCTTTCCCTGTCCGACTCGAAGGCAAAAGCTGTCAACGCAATAATAGGAATATCCTTCGAATAACCGCGAATCAGACGAGTAGCTTCCAAGCCATCCATATAGGGCATCTTTATATCCATAAATATCAAATCGGGATGATTCTCCTTATACATATCGACAGCCTCACGACCATCCCGGGCACGTATCAGCTTATACTTCTTGCCAAGAACAGTGTTCATGAGTAAAAAATTACTATCCACATCTTCCGCCACTAACAGGGTGCGCAATTGCAATGACTTAATGGCCACTTTCAAGTGCTGTTCTCTTTCCGCATTTTTTTTAAACTTCTCCTGCTTGTTATACATATCATACGGAATAGTAAAGCGGAACGTAGAACCTTCATGAAGTTCAGATTCCACCGTGATAGCGCCGCCCATCTTTTCTACAATCATCTGACAAATAGCAAGTCCCAGTCCAGTTCCTTGAACAAAAGAATTCAACTTGACGAAACGACCGAAGATATGAGATAATTTTTCTTCAGAGATACCTATGCCGGTATCCTTCACATAGAAATCTATATAATCCTTCTTCAACTTGAAACCAAAATGAATCTCACCTTCATAAGTAAACTTAATCGCATTGGTTATCAAATTGGTAATGAGTTGCAATATGCGATTCTTATCCTCGTTAATCATCAAGCTGTCATTCTCATTATCCAAAGTCAGTGTCACCCCTTCCTGCACACGACCTTTATGGATTTCATAAACATTACGGCACATCTCACCTAAATCCATAGGCTGCTTGATGTATTCAAATGTCCCTGCCTCTATTTTAGACAAATCAAGAATGTCATTAATCAGCTGCAACAATACGTCTGAATTCTGATTGATGATTTCGGAATAAAGCTTCTCGTCCTCCCGATTGTCGGTAGTAGTCATCAATCTTGAGAAACCTACAATGGCATTCAGGGGAGTGCGTATTTCATGACTCATATTAGCCAGAAAAGCACTCTTCAGACGGTCGGACTGCTCTGCCTTGATACGTGCCTGAATCAACTCCTGTTCTATATTCTGCACATTAGTAATATCCCACGAAATGCCTATAATAAGAGGCACACGCCCTACAAGCGGAATATGCGTCTTCAGAGTCTGAACAATGCGCGTCTCACCGGCAGCGGTCACATAGGTTTCCTGCATCTCCAGCCGCTCCCCGGTACGCATCAGTTCCAAGTCATCCTGATGAAATTTCTCCGCATCCGACCTTTCCGGAAATATCTCGAAATCGGTACGTCCCAATGCACGCGATGCCGGAATTTTGGAATGATTGGCGAGTGCCTTGTTCCAATACAAATATCTGAAATCATCTTCCGGGTCTTTTACAAACATATATACCGGAATATTATTCAAGATGGCATCCAGCAGATAATTCAGTTCGCGCAATTCATCCCTATTCTTAATTACATCCGTAATGTCCTGAGTGAAGAACCATACAATCTCTTCCTGCCCATCTTCCATTATGAAAGTGGATACCTGATGCACACGTTCTTTTACTTCCCCCACCCGGGTATACCGGGCATGATATCCCATGCTGCCCCCGTTATCACGTATTTCCTGCACTCGTTTTTCAAATATCTCTTTTGTATGAAGAGAAACCGGCAAATCATAGACTTTCTGTACACCCAGTTCGCCTTTCACACCATATTCTTCAATGAATTGCTTATTGGCATACACCAAAGTGCCATCGGTAGAAGCAGCCAGAATGCTGTCACTCACCTTATCAAGCACGCGCTTAAACACTTCCAGATTCTTTTGTGTAACCACCCGCTCGCTGATGTCACGACACATGATTAACACATACTCTTCATCCAAAGGAAAGATACGGTTTTCGTAATAATGATGTGCACCATTAACATCCAGTTCGTGATGGGCTGTAGAACCTTTGCCCGTCGCAATCACTTTCTGAAGATTATTATAAACATTGTGATATGCCTCCTCGGGTATCATGTCGCGCATATGCATACCGGCAAAAGCACTATTGGGAACTCCCACATGATTGGTTTCTTCACTGGACACCACCCCTATACCTGTCCCTTCATGATTAAACACTGTGAGCATATCCGGCAAAGACTCCAGAATCCTCACTGCATACTTCTCCTTAAAACTCTGATTCGTTTCTTTTTCTTTCAAAGAGGTCAGTTCCTCTTTGAGCCGATGATTTTCGTTTCGTAACCTCTCAAGCTCCTGCTCCAATAATTCCCTTGTTTTCTCTTGCCCCAACATACCAAATAAGTTTATAATTACTTATGGGTCAAATATAAACACTTTCCATGAACAAAAGAAAGAATCATCGGAATATTTACCGTTAAATTCAATCTTACTAAATATCCACCGCAGCGGTAGGTATAATTACCTGACGCTACGATGGATAAATAATGGACGAAAAACTGATTACTTGTATTCTTCCCAACTCTTGATGGCAATGTCGTCTATGGTCATGGTGCAGAATGCATTGATAAACGCACTTGCCAAACGAGCATTGGTTATCAAGGGAATATTCAAGTCGATGGCAGCACGACGGATTTTATAGCCGTTGTCCAGTTCGCCGGCAGTCAGGTTCTTGGGAATGTTGACCACCATATCTATCTCCTTCTTATGAAGCATATCCAGTGCTTGAGGCTGTCCTTCTTCGCTGGGCCAGTACACGCGGGTATTCTCCACACCGTTCTCGGTCAGGAACTTGGAAGAGCCACCGGTGGCATAAAGTTTATACCCTTTCTTCTGCAACATACGGGCAGCATTCAAGGTATCGGCTTTCTGCTTGGCATTACCGGTGGACAGTAACACGCCCTTTTCGGGAATGCGATATCCAACGGAAAGCATGGCTTTCAGGACAGCACACGAGGTATCAGAACCGATACAGCCCACCTCACCGGTAGAGGCCATATCCACACCCAGCACCGGGTCGGCTTTTTGCAAACGGTTGAATGAGAACTGACTCGCTTTAATTCCGACATAATCCAATTCAAAAAGATTTTTGTTAGGCTTCTCTACCGGAAGGCCGAGCATGACTTTCGTTGCCAACTCGATAAAGTTTATCTTCAGCACTTTGCTCACAAAGGGGAAGCTTCGCGAAGCGCGGAGATTACATTCGATTACCTTGATATCGTTATCCTTTGCCAAATATTGAATATTGAATGGTCCCGATATATTCAATTCTTTGGCTATCTGACGGGAGATGCGCTTGATGCGGCGAACGGTCTCCACATATAGTTTCTGCGGAGGGAACTGAATGGTGGCATCGCCCGAGTGCACTCCGGCATATTCAATATGCTCACTGATAGCGTATGCCACAATTTCGCCATTTTGTGCCACGGCATCCATTTCCACTTCCTTGGCGTGCTCGATGAACTGGCTCACCACTACCGGATGCTTTTTCGATACATTGGCAGCCAGTTTCAGGAAACGTTCCAATTCTTCCTGATTAGAACATACATTCATGGCGGCTCCGCTCAGCACATATGAAGGGCGAACCAATACCGGGAAGCCCACTTTGTCAATAAAGGCATTAATGTCTTCCATGGAAGTCAATGCACTCCATTCGGGCTGATCTACTCCGATACGGTCAAGCATGGCCGAGAATTTATCACGGTCTTCGGCATTGTCAATGCTCTTGGCACTTGTTCCGAGGATGTTAACTCCTTGTCCGTCCAGGCGGAGAGCAAGATTATTCGGTATCTGACCACCGGTGGAAACGATGACTCCATGCGGGTTTTCCAGTTCGAGAATATCCATCACACGCTCGAAAGTCAGCTCATCAAAGTAGAGGCGGTCACACATATCATAGTCGGTAGATACCGTTTCGGGATTGTAATTAATCATCACGCTGCGGTAGCCTTCCTTACGGATAGTCTGTAATGCCTGTACGCCACACCAGTCGAACTCCACCGATGAACCGATGCGATAAGCTCCCGAGCCGAGTACGACAATTGATTTATGGTCGCCCAGATATTTCACGTCATTGGCAACACCGCTATAAGTAAGATACAGGTAATTGGTCTGTGCCGGATATTCGGCAGCCAGCGTGTCAATTTGCTTCACCACCGGAAGGATACCCGCCTGCTTGCGGTGAGTTCGGACATACAGGCTGCCCTCTTCCATGTCGCCATCAAACCCGATGGCACGAGCAATCTGGAAATCAGTGAAGCCCTGCACCTTTGCTTTACGAAGCAAATCAACAGGCATATCGGCCATCTGCTTATGGTTGTTTCCCCATTCATGCAATTCCTTGGAGGTATTCATTATGTTCTGCAATTTTTGCAGAAACCATTTATCTATCTTGGTCAGCTCATGGATTTGGTCTACGGTATAACCCGCACGCATGGCTTTGCTGATGACGAAGATGCGCTTGTCGGTCGGCTCGCGCAAAGCCTTGTCCACATCGGCTATTACCAGTTCTTTATTCTCTACAAAGCCGTGCATACCCTGACCGATCATGCGCAATCCTTTCTGAATAGCTTCTTCAAAGGTACGTCCGATTGCCATTACTTCTCCCACCGATTTCATGGACGAGCCTAATTCACGGTCTACACCGTGGAACTTGCCCAAATCCCAGCGTGGTATTTTACATACCACATAGTCCAAGGCCGGTTCGAAGAATGCGCTGGTGGTCTTTGTCACGGAATTCTTCAAATCAAACAGACCGTAACCCAAACCAAGTTTGGCGGCAACAAAAGCAAGCGGATAGCCTGTGGCCTTGGAAGCCAATGCAGACGAGCGCGAAAGACGGGCATTAACCTCTATGACACGGTAGTCCTCCGATTCGGGGTCGAACGCATATTGCACATTGCATTCTCCCACGATACCGATGTGACGGATGATGCGGATAGCCAGCTCGCGAAGTTTATGATACTCCGCATTGGTAAGAGTCTGCGAAGGAGCAATGACGATGGACTCTCCGGTATGAATGCCCAACGGGTCAAAGTTCTCCATATTACAAACGGTGATGCAGTTATCATAACGGTCACGGACCACTTCATACTCCACTTCCTTCCAGCCTTTCAGACTCTTTTCCACCAGCACTTGCGGCGAGAAAGAGAAGGCTTTTTCGGCCAGAACATTCAGTTCTTCTTCATTATCGCAGAAACCTGAGCCCAAGCCTCCCAAGGCATATGCAGCGCGGATAATCACCGGATAGCCCAGTTCCTTGGCGGCACGGCGGGCATCTTCAATCGTTTCCACTGCCTCACTTTTGATGGTCTTGACATCTATCTCATCCAACTTCTTTACAAAGAGTTCTCGGTCTTCGGTATCCATGATGGCTTGCACCGGAGTACCCAACACGCGCGTGTTATATTTTTCAAAGACACCGGCTTTATAAAGAGCCACACCGCAATTCAAGGCGGTCTGCCCACCAAAAGAAAGGAGCACACCGTCGGGACGTTCCTTTTCAATCACCTTTTCTACAAAGTAAGGAGTGACAGGAAGGAAATAAATCCGGTCGGCCACCCCCTCGCTGGTCTGCACCGTCGCGATATTGGGGTTTATCAGAATGGTTTCGATACCTTCCTCCTTCAACGCTTTCAGAGCCTGCGAACCTGAATAATCGAACTCTCCGGCTTCACCAATCTTCAAGGCGCCGGAACCTAATAATAATACTTTCTTTATTTCGTCTTTCATATATGTTCTTTTTTATCGGGTGCCCGATGACGGCAACCAGTTTTATAATAGCTTCACGAATTCATCAAACAGAAATTCGGTATCTGTAGGTCCTGACGCAGCTTCGGGATGGAACTGTGCCGAAAACCAAGGCTTGAATTTATGTCTGATACCTTCATTCGAACCATCATTCATATTGATAAACAGCGGTTCCCAGTCATTTCCCAACGTATTATTATCGACTGCATAACCATGATTCTGACTGGTGATGAAGCAACGCTCCGTTCCTACCATGCGTACCGGTTGGTTATGGCTGCGGTGTCCATACTTCAGTTTATAGATGGTGGCACCTCCCGCTTTGGAAAGCAACTGATTCCCCATACAGATACCGAAGATGGGCTTGTCGCTCAGAGCCATCGCCTTACGAATATTCTGTACAGCCTCATCACACGTATCCGGATCGCCCGGTCCGTTCGAAATAAACAATCCATCGTATTCCATTCCTGTGAAATCATAATTCCAAGGCACGCGAATCACCTCCACGCCACGCTTCAGCAGACATCGGATAATATTGGTTTTCACACCGCAATCCACCAAAACCACTTTCTTTTTGTCCGCTCCCTCATTGTAACGAATCACTTCTTTGCACGAAACCTTATCCACATAATTAATGCCTTCGTAACGGGCTTCGGGCTGATTATCGGGATCGTCATCAAACACAATTTTCCCCATCATCACCCCATGTTCGCGAAGCACCTTTGTCAGTTCGCGGGTATCAATGCCGGTAATGCCGGGCACTTGCTCGCGCTTCAACCAGTCGGCAAGACTTTCTTTTGCATTCCAATGGCTGTACTCCTCACTGTAGTCACTTACAATAATGGCTTCGGCATGTATGCGTTCACTTTCCATTAAAACAGCAAGTCCGTTAGGCCCGACAGTGAAAGGAGGAACACCATAATTACCCACCAACGGATAAGTCAAGGTCATCAACTGTCCCGCGTATGAAGGATCTGTCAAACTCTCTGGATAACCGGTCATAGCGGTATTAAACACCACTTCACCCGCTACCGGTTTCTCATAACCGAACGACTTGCCCGAGAAACGGCTCCCGTCGTCAAGAATCAATGTTACATTTCTCATTTAATCTATCTTGAATTTTGTTCTCTTAGAATTGATATATCTTTTCTATATAGTCTATAAATGCCTGATTTACCAGCTTTACACCGCCCGGTGTGGGATAATCTCCACTGAAGTACCAGTCTCCGGTGTGCGACGGACAGGCTTCGTGCAATCCATCCAAGGTCTGATAAACAATCTCCACCTTTGCCCGTGTTCCCTTCGGAGTGAGCAATTCCACCATCTTGGCAGCAATCTCCTCATTAGTGAACGGTGCGTAAATTTCTTTCACATAATTCACCATCTGCTCTTTGGGCAACCCCGTCTGATTCTTCGACTTATGGTAAGCACGCGCGATGACATCTTTCATATCGCGCTCCTTCAAGAGTTCGATGGCAGCCTTGAATGCGATAAACTGATCCATGCTCGCCATATCGATACCATAGTAATCGGGATAACGCACCTGCGGAGAAGAAGATACAATCACAATCTTCTTGGGATTCAGACGATCAAGAATACTGATGATACTCTGTTTCAGCGTTGTTCCGCGCACAATGCTGTCGTCTATAATCACCAGATTGTCCACATGAGGTACCAGGCTTCCGTATGTAATGTCGTACACATGAGCTGCCAAGTCATTACGGCTGTTACCTTCGGCAATGAATGTACGCAACTTGATATCCTTTATCGCCACCTTCTCGCTGCGGATGCGCCAAGAAAGGATTTTCTCCAATTCCTCGTGACCGGGATTATGCCCCAATTCCTCTATCTTTCTTACCTTCAGCTCATTAAGATAATTATCGAATCCTTCGAGCATACCATAAAACGCCACCTCCGCCGTGTTCGGAATGAAGGAGAACACGGTGTGCTCCACCTCATAATCTATCGCTTTCAGGATAGGGTTCACCAACTTCTCACCCAGCAATTTCCTTTCCTTATAAATATCCATGTCACTGCCCCGGCTGAAATAGATACGCTCAAAAGAGCATGCCTTCTTTTCCTTTGCCCGGTTGATTTGCGCCAGACGCATCTTTCCGGCTTTATTCAGCAGGATAGCCTGCCCCGGCTGCAACTCGTTGATGCTTTCGACAGGCACATTGAGTGCTGTCTGAATGACCGGACGCTCTGAAGCCAACACCATGATTTCGTCATCCATGTACCAAAATGCAGGACGAATACCCCATGGGTCGCGTACAGCAAAGGATTCTCCGCTTCCTGTCATTCCGCAGATGACGTAACCTCCGTCCCACTCCTTGCTCGATGTCTTAAGCACATTGGCCAAATCAATACGCTCCTCAATGGCATGAGTAATGTCCACGCCTTTCAATCCTTCGGCCTCGCACTGCACATAGAGGCGCTCCACTTCACGGTCGAGGCGGTGTCCCACTTGTTCGAGCATGATATAAGTGTCGGCATACTTGCGCGGATGCTGCCCGTCAGCAGTGATGCGTGCAAAGATTTCATCCACATTGGTCATATTGAAATTACCACACAACGCCAGATTCTTGGCACGCCAATTATTGCGGCGCAGGAAAGGATGCACATACGATATACCACTCTTCCCGGTAGTGGAATAACGCAGATGCCCCATATACACTTCCCCCGCAAAAGGCAAGTATCTCTTGGCATATTCGGCGTCATTCAATTGTTCGGGAGTCAAATCCTTGAAATTGCCCTGCACATTGCCAAATATCTCTGTTATCGCTCCCGACCCCAAGGCCCTTTCGCGAAACATATATTCTTCACCGGGGTTGGCTTCCAACTTCACACACGCCAGTCCCGCACCTTCCTGTCCCCGGTTATGCTGCTTCTCCATCAGCAGATATAGCTTGTTCAAGCCATACATCCAAGTTCCATACTTCTCCCGGTAATACTCCAACGGTTTAAGCAATCGTATCATTGCCACGCCACATTCATGCTTTAACGGTTCCATTCTCTCTCCTTTAACCTCATTATTTTATACTAAAAAACTCTCGTTACTCTTTTCCAAAGATATCTCCATTGTTTACCATTGTCCTCCGCACTTTTCCCGCTTACCGGTACATCTTGATTTTATCAACGGTTTCGGACAAGCGAATGTTTTCTGCTGTCCGGGTACGATAAAAAACAAAAATAAGTCTAAGTAATGGGAAATACGGAAATATTCAAATAATAGAATCAAAAAGACGGAATTGGGACTACGGCTGAAGATAAATCCCTGTTGTTGAAGTGTTTTTGAGCGGAATGCGTAGTTTTGTGTAATACTTAACCTTCTTCCTATGTCAATCAATGCAATGCCTGCACTGCCATAGCCCCGATGTTCCCACCGTTTCGGGCTTTTTATGAAGGCAGAGTAAGCATCTCGTTTCTCAATGCAGCCTACTGTTCCACACATAATCTACTAAAATATATGTTCTGATTCGGCTGCAAAGATACAAATATCAATTAACATAAATGCAATAAAAAACCATAAATAATTGACGAAAGCAATAAAAAAGCAAGAATAAAAATCGAAAAGAAATATTTTACTCATTTTATTAATAAATATGAATACTTACATTCTTAAATACATGAAGAAGTCTACCAATAAATCCGACATCAATTGACATAACAAAAGCGGATAACTGAAAAATTATCCGCTTTTAGTTTCTTCGTTTCAAAAGAAAGATATATATTTGCAACGCTTTTTCAGAAAAGCACCCCGCGCTTGCAGAAAAAACAGTTGCCGAAATGGCTCAGTTGGTAGAGCAATTCATTCGTAATGAATAGGTCCCGGGTTCGAGTCCCGGTTTCGGCTCATCAAAAAAGCACTGATTATCAATAATTTAATCAGTGCTTTTTCTTTCCTAAAACGCTGAATGAATAAATAAAACTATATTTCTACAAATATATTTGCTTAACATACCCTTTAGATTGAAAACTGTTTCCTTGTCCATTATTGCAAGACATAGCTGTTTCTCTCCGGAATGTTTGATAAGAAAGCAAGTCAGAGAACCAACAAGCTCTTCTTCGACGCGACTCATGGTATAGCCTTTTGTCCTGCTTTTACCCTTCTCTTCCTTAATTAATCTCTTCTTTGTATTTTATCACCGCCCTATAATGCAGTTTATGTGCCAATGCTATAAACTCATCATTTAATCTTTGAGGTATACACGACTCACCGGTAATATTATCTGTGCCATCACAATAAATACTGACCCGCCCCACCAGATACATGAAGTGCTTTACGTCTATATCCTCACTACCCAGCGTTCTGACAAAAAAATCACTTGAGTAGTACTCAGGGTCTTCCATTCCTTCCATATTTTCCTTTCTATATTATATGTAACAAAGGTCGGGATTTAATTGGAATAAACAAATAAAATCTCCGATACTATTTCCCTTTATCAGAAAATTGTATCGGAGATTCACCAAAGCACTCCATTAAAAATAATGCAGAATTTACTTCACTATAAAGCCTCTTTTATCCAAATAAGCCTTAAAACGGCGAAGGTATTCTTCATCGGGACCGGCAAAAAAAGAAACGCCCGAAGCTCCATTACCATAGGCTTCATCCAATGCTTTCTCAAAATCATCTTTGATGTCGCCAAACATTAACCCTGCATATACCTTTGCCCGACCATTGACGGTTTGCACGCTTTCCTGCACCGAACGACCGATCCATTCCGCTCCTTCGTAATAGAACTTATTATAAATCATCGGGAAATAAGCATCCAACGACCAGTTGCCCCAATCCTGACGAACCATCTTCCGTGCCATGGACGGTCCGGGGAATACGGCTGCCGAAATAAACTTATGGTCGGCTTTTACAGCTTTCGTTATGGCTTCTACCACATGAGTGACCGCATCCAAACGGAAGTTTATCCAGCTCTGATTCTCCATCGGATATTTCAGTTCCAAAGGATCTTGCCCAGTTTTCGCCTTGAACAGCGCCCGACAAGTATCACAATAGCAGTAGTCGTATTCGGGCAATTCTTCTTTCTGTTCGATGCCATAGTTTTTCCACAAGCTGACCGGCAGCACGACATCCGGCATACGGACGTAATCCAAATGAACTCCGTCCACATAGGGTTTATGAGCCTCTTTCACGTAATCTTCTGCCAAATAGGGAGCCACTCCCGAATGATTGGGGCAAAGGAAACGATAATAATCCACATAAGCAGGCTTATCGTGACTCGACTCTCCCTTGCGGTTGACAGCATACCAGTCAGGATGCTTGTCCAGCAGTTCCGCACGGTTCATCGTCCACTTCCAATAGTGGGCTTCCAAGCCGGCTTCCTTGCACATGCGGTAAATGTTTTCATCATAATCTTCAAAAAGCACACCCGAAATACCACATTCTTTCAACAGTTTGAACCACTGCTGCCAGTCTGCCGCCGAACGGCCTTTAGGAAAGCCCGTCCATACCCAGTTCTTCACTTCGCGCGGAGCTATTTTCTCTATATGGAAACGTCCTTCATTATTAATGACATAACGCACTCCCTCTGCCGGATTCGATATAGCGATGCGATATGTGTTCCGGGTAGCCTCCACTGTGATTTCCGCACCGGCAGGAAGGTCTTTCAGCTCCTTTTCCGTAAGAAAGAAACTGTCTTTGGTGCGCAGATAGTTATGCTCCTTTCCGTAATATTCCTGTTGGGCATAGAACATGGCCCACAGCAACTTATACATGGGTTGGTTGTAAGGATAGACAAACTCCGTCTTGTCCGTTCCCACCCGAGAATCGGAAAAGTAAAGATACCCCCAACGGTCGGGCATGTGCATGTCTATTTTGCCGGTAGCACTCCACACCCAGTTTTCTTCAGGTCCGTTCGGCTTCAGCCACTGCACGCGCGAGAAATTGATACGCCACGTATTTCCCGCCTTCAGGGGATTATTGAAATTCATGGTCAATGCCTGATGAGGAATGGCCATTTCCACACTCCAATATTTGTCCTTATCCTTTGGCTTATTCAATGTTCCCTCGCAATGAACAGCCATCTGCATCCCCGGACAGTCCCACTGCACCATGAAGTTACCACCGGAGCGATAAGGTTTATCCAACATCAAGTCGAATATCACGCCACGGGCATTGGTCTCGATTTCAAAGTAATTATGTCCGTCACTATCCGGGTCAATAAACACCTCGAAGTCATTATCATAGTAAATAATGGTATCGCGCCGGGTCAGACGCGCCTTTATATCTTCTTCTTCAAGAACGGCACCAATATACAGATAATCGTCGTCCCAAAGCATTTTGGCCGTTGTCTCATATTTGGGAGCGGGGAATCCCTCTCCGCTGATGTCGACAAAAGGAGCGGTAGCTTCCGCCTTCTGCCAAGAGCTTTCGTTCAACTTACCGTCCATCTTCAGTTTGCCGTCCGCACGATAGCAAACATACGTGCGGGGAGTTGTCAGGAAACGTTCATATTTCTCATACAGGCTCTGAGCTCCGGCAGGGAGACAAGACAGCAACAGCAGGAGCGGATAAAAGTATTTCATTCTTTTCATTATTGTTCCAAGGCTTCAGATTAATTACTTTCAATCACACGCCCCACGCCTCTGTACAGTTTGACAGGACCGTCCAAAAGAACTGCCAATACCGTGATTTGGCTGTCCAGCACTTGTTCGGGCACATTGATATACAGATTGCCGGGCACATCACTCCAGTAGTTTTTATTATGCACTTTATAACTGAGCATGGCTCCGTTGCCCACCACCCACACGCGGTTCACTTTATTGACCAAGCCTTTCACTTCCACCACTCCGTTCGGTTTGTAAGGCAGATACAGATAAAGAATATCTCCTGCTTTGTTCAGCGTCGTGTAGCCTTGGAAATGTTCGGCCGGAATACCCGCACGGGTATCATAAACCGCTTCTTTATGCTTCTTTGTCCAGCGGCCGAATTCTTTCAGTACAGCCACCTGCTCTTCGGGAATGGTCCCGTCTTCTTTCGGACCGATATCCAGCAAGAGATTGCCTCCGTTGCTCAGGCAATCGACAAACGTACGAAGCAAGATGTAAGGTGATTTATAGTTGCTGTCGGTATGCTGATATCCCCATGAGTCGTTCATGGTCATACAAAGTTCCCAATATTTGTCTTCCGGACGAACCACCGGTACACCTTGTTCGGGAGTGGCATAATCACCGTATCCCTGAATGCGGGAGTTGATAATCACATTCTTATTGTCCGAACGAAGCAAATCCACAATACCTTTTGAATTCCAAGCTTCGGCACTCTGCTCCCAGTCGCCGTCAAACCAATAAAGGTCGGGCTTCCATGTCTTGTTCAGCTCAGCCAACTGACCGAAATTGAATTTATTGAACTTTGCCCAACGTGCAGGGTCGTCCTTATAACGTACCTCGGTGCGCGTCTTGTTAGGATAATCGGGATGCGACCAATCCAGCAAGGAATAATAAAAGCCGAGATGCAAGCCCTGCTTACGCACCTCTTTCACAAACGGTGCTATCAGGTCACGTCCGGCAGGCGTGCTCTTTACGGTGCTCAAGTCTCCCACTTTGGTATCCCACAAAGCCACACCGTCATGGTGCTTGGTCGTGATAACCGTGTACTTCGCTCCACTCTCCTTTATCAAATCCACCCATGCCTTCGGGTCGTATTGGGAAGCAGTGAATCCGCCCGCCTGATTCATATACTCATCGTATGGCAGGTAATTATTAAAGAACGACCAGCTTTCGGAAACTCCTTTGACGGCATAGATTCCCCAATGAATGAAAATACCCAGCTTTGCCTGTGAAAACCATTCCATACGTTTGTCTTTCTGTTCGGATGTTTCTTGCTGAACAGCTGCCTCCTGCGCACGCAATGGAGACAATGCCAGGAGCAGACCAAGAAACGGCAGTGATAATCGATAATTTTTCATATACATACTAGTTTTAATTAATATCGGTTAGCAGGATAGTTAGTATAATCTGTAACTTTCTGAACAAAGATAACGCATTTTGCCCTTTCAGACTTAAAGTTTACAGACTTTTTCTTTTAAATTCCTATCTTTGCAGTGCTATAATCAAAACTTATGAGAACAAAAAAGAAAAAACAATCTTCCAACAAGACATTGCCTCTGCTCATTATCGCAGTACTGATAGGACTGATGGCCTACAAATACCGGCTGTTGGACGAAAAGTTCTTAAAAGGTCTGCCCGATATCATTCCTACGGAGCAAACCTCTGCCCTTCCGTCCTCCGCCCCGGCCGATGCTTTGGAAATTCCGGTCATGCAATCGCGCACCGGAGGCCAGCTTATCAAGAGAAAAGGATATACGCTGTCATACAATGCCGACTATAAGACACCGCAATGGGTAGCCTGGGAACTCACCGGGAAGGAAACAAAAGGGAAAGAAGAAAGAACAAACAAATTTTTGCCCGACCCCGATGTGCGCGGAGCGAAAGCATATAGCAACGATTATACCAAATCCGGCTACGACCGCGGGCACATGGCACCGGCCGCCGACATGAAATGGAGCAAGCAAGCGATGGCGGAATCTTTCTACATGAGCAATATCTGTCCGCAAAACCCCAACCTGAACCGCGGAGACTGGAACGACCTGGAAGAGAAATCGCGCCAATGGGCTAAAAAGTATGGAGCGGTCTACATCGCTTGCGGACCTGTATATGACCACGGCAAACCCAAAAGAATAGGAAACAATAAAGTCGCCGTTCCCGATGCTTTCTACAAAGTAATCCTCATCAACGACTCAAAGACCCCGCAAGCCATCGGCTTTCTGTTCCCCAACAAAGCGGGACATAAGCCATTGAAAAAGTACATTGTCACGGTAGACAGCGTGGAGAAAAGAACAGGCATTGACTTTTTCCCCGCATTGCCGGATGACGTAGAAAACAGGATTGAAGCGGAACCGGCAAAAGCACTTCCTTAAATAAATACGTCTGTTCCACCCGGGGAGGCATTGCCACCTCCCCATCTTAGTATAAAGACAATGCAACCTTTGAGTGGCGGTGACTGGCATTTCAGCTTAATAATCCAAACGAATCAATAGATATTGCATCCGACAGGCTGATACATTCTTCACAGCCGTCCGTTGTCTTCATTAATCATCGGCATTGACCTGATAAACCGTGCCACTGATTTATGAATTTCCGGCACCGATTAATAAATCAGTGGCAGAAATTCATAAATACATCAAGAGTCGACCGGCTTTATGTATGGAATCCAATTGCTTTTCAAAGGTAAAGATGACAGAGTATCATCTGACGACCGGACTTTTTTCTATAAACTTTTACACCGAACTCACGTATATTTATCTATCTTTGCACCGAAAACAAATTGACAGCAATGGATAAAAAGAAACGTAATATTTTAGTAATAGTTATATTGATAATTATGCTTGCCGGAGCAGGAAGTGCCGGAACGGTTTACTATTATTTCTTCTCCCGACAGTTCAACTTATCAAAAACTGCTTATATCTATATTGACAGAGATGATAATTTGGATTCCATTTATAGCAAAATAGAGTCGACAGGACATCCTAAAACCATGTATGGCTTCAAATTCCAGGCGGAAAGAGGAAATTACGGAGAAAACATACGCACAGGACGGTATGCCATCCGTCCTGAAGACAATATGCGCTATCTGTATCGCCGCCTTTCGATGGGATATCAGACTCCGGTCAATCTCACCATCCCCGGCGTACGCACCTTGGACAGACTGGCACGCACTGTCGCCCGCCAGCTCATGATTGATTCTGTGGAAATAGCCCGATTACTTGCCGACAGCAGTTATTATACTCAAATGGGATATACCAAAGAGACCCTCCCTGCCCTTTTCATTCCCAATACATACGAAGTGTATTGGAACATGAGTGCTGACGCTTTTATGAAACGTATGCAGAAAGAGCATGCTGCCTTTTGGAACAAGGAAAGACGGGGCAAAGCAGCAAATATCGGTCTCTCGCCCGAAGAAGTGGCAACACTTGCCTCCATAGTGGAAGAAGAAACGGCCAACAACGCGGAAAAGCCGATGGTTGCCGGACTTTACATTAATCGCTTGAACAAGGGTATGTTGCTGCAAGCAGACCCCACCGTGAAGTTCGGGTTGCAGGAGTTCGGATTAAAACGTATCCTCAACAAGCATCTGGCTGTCGATTCTCCTTATAATACTTACAAATACGCCGGCCTCCCTCCCGGACCGATACGCATACCGTCTATTCAGGGATTGGAAAGTGTATTGAATTATACGCACCACAATTTCATTTATATGTGTGCCAAAGAGGACTTTTCGGGTACTCATAACTTTGCTGCTACGCTGTCACAGCACATGGCAAATGCCCGTCGATACCAACAGGAGCTTAATAAAAGAAGGATAAAATAAAAACCGCCCTACTTCTTTAAGAATCTTTTATATTGCCCTTTAGCACGTGTTGCCTTACCATATTGCACCGCGTGCAAAGGACAAATATGATAGCATCCCAAACATTGGGTGCAGTTATTGCCCCATTGGGGCTTATCGGTTACTTCTATATTATGTACCGAACAAACTTTCTCGCATTTTTTACAAGCAATGCAGGCATCCGTTGCATAAAAAGGTTTGGGAGACATTAAAAAGGTATTGAAAAGCGGTCTAAGTAGATATGTCTTGGTAAACGGCAACGCTCCTTCGTGGCAATTGAAATGTTTCATGTGTATCCTACCGGCCAGTTCGCCATTGATAAAGTCAAGACGTGCCATTGCATTCTGTACTTTCTGTTCCTCCACATCCTCGGCATCAACATCAAATCCCGGTAAGGAAACATAAGTATTGGGCATCGTAACAGAGTAGCCTGCCACGCAGTGCCATCCTTTTCTCCGAATAGCAGATGAAAAAACCTGGGCAGTACGCCCCGTATCATCTCCACAGGTGCAAACAAAAAAAAGATACTCCGGATTCTTCATCTTTAATTGACGGATAAAACGAAGCACTATTCCGGGAGGCCCCCATGCATACACAGGGAAAACAAAGCCGACTTTCTCACCGTCTTTTAAGGCATACTCTTTATTTTTATTTATTTCTTCAGCAATGGCCAACAACTCTTCTTGCTGAGCTTTTGCAATTTGCCGGGCAACCCAAGCCGAATTTCCCGTACCGGAAAAATAAAATATCATAAGCGTTTACATTAATCTTTCAGACCATTTATTTTATAAAAAAGAAGCGATGCTAATCTTTTGAATTAGCATCGCCTTATAATGAAGCCGCACCAGTGATGCGATGAAACTCCGAATGACAGGTTTTGAGTGCTCTCTCCCTTTGTAATCCACCGGCATAAATGCTACCCGAAGGCGTGGCCCGCCATTGGAAGATGAAGCGTTGTCTCGGTTTTCAGATTAGTTTGATGAGTTTCCCAATCCAACTAATGCGGCTCGCTTTTCATCTCTTTCTGTATGACAAATATACAGCCTTTTTATGATATAACCAAGAGTAAGAAGAATTTTCTTTGTTAAAATTCATAAGGAATATAGTAACTGTCTGTCATTCCGATTGATTGGCTATTCATCTCTATTTACCATAGTCGGGAACTGATTCTCCCTGTCACATATAAAAATAAAAAAAGAGCCACCTCTTATGAGATGACTCTTTAATTATAATATGTCTTGTAATAACAATCTTACCGACAGTTATATTTAAGCAGCTTTTGCTTTAGCAACAACAGCCTTAAATGCTTCCGGATGATTCATAGCTAAATCAGCCAACACTTTGCGGTTGATTTCAATACCTGCTTTATGCAATGCACCCATCAATTTAGAATAAGACATTCCTTCCAGACGAGCAGCAGCATTGATACGCTGAATCCACAAAGCACGGAAATTGCGTTTCTTGTTCTTACGGTCACGGTATGCGTAGGTCAAACCCTTTTCCCAAGTGTTTTTTGCTACTGTCCATACATTCTTTCTTGCACCAAAATAACCTTTGGTAAGACCTAAAATTTTCTTTCTTCTTGCTTTTGAAGCAACATGATTTACTGATCTTGGCATAGTTTTAATTCTTTTTGAATGTTAGCGCCCCTGTTTCACACAGCGAACTTAAAGCTAAAGACATTCGGTTAATACTTAAAATAATACGATTACGCTTTTTTCTTTAGATTACTTCATGCAAAGAAGTTCTTTCACCTGATCCAAGTTAGCATTAGCTACTAAGCCTGAATGTACAAGGTTTCTTTTTTGCTTTTTAGTTTTCTTAGTCAGAATGTGACTGTGAAAAGCGTGCTTTCTCTTGATTTTACCTGTTCCGGTAAGAGCGAATCTTTTTTTAGAACCGGAGTTAGTCTTGATCTTTGGCATCTTGTTTTAATTTTAAATAATTATTATTCAAATAAGGTGGTAACGCACTATACCGGCGCGTTACGCACTCTTTTTATTCTTGTGTTCCTTCCGCTTTCTTTGGAGCATCAGCTTTTTTAGGAGAGCCTGCTTTCTTCGGAGCCAAAGAAATTGTCATTCTCTTACCTTCCAACAATGGCATCTGCTCTACCTTGGCATATTCTTCCAGGTCATTGGCAAAACGAAGTAATAACACTTCTCCCTGTTCCTTAAAAAGAATGGAACGACCTTTGAAGAATACGTAAGCTTTAACTTTATCTCCATCCTGCAGAAAACCGATGGCATGTTTCAACTTAAAGTTATAATCATGGTCATCTGTCTGAGGTCCGAAACGGATTTCTTTTACGTTTACTTTTACTTGTTTAGCCTTTTGTTCCTTTTGACGTTTCTTTAATTGATAAAGAAATTTAGAATAATCAATAATTCTACAAACCGGAGGAACAGCATTGGGTGAAATTTCAACTAAATCGGCTTCATGCTCTTCAGCCATCTTTAATGCCTGAGCTATCGGATATACTGCCGGTTCTACATCATCGCCCACTATGCGGACTTCTTTGGCACGAATCTGTTCATTGATTCTGTGTTGCCCTTTTAAACTGTCATTCTTCATTAAAAAACTATTAGTTCCTGTTTGTTTCTTCTTATTTAAATTAGTTATTTCTTTATCTTAACGCAAAAGTCCATACAAAAGTTTAATCATGTATTCTTTTGCAAACGGCTGCAAAGTTACCATTTATTTATCATATTAGAAACTTCTTCGGCAATATTTTTTCCGAATTCTTCAATTTTCATGGTTCCTTTATCGCCTTCGCCCTGTCTGCGAACCGAAACTTCACCGTTAGCCGCTTCTTTTTCACCTACAATCAGCAGGTAAGGAATGCGCTTCATTTCATTGTCACGAATTTTACGGCCAATCTTTTCGTTACGACCGTCCACAATAGCGCGGATATCGTATTTTCTCAACTCGGCTTTCACCTGCTCGGCATAGTCATTGAACTTATCCGCTATAGGCAGGATAACGACTTGTTCGGGAGTAAGCCACAAGGGGAATTTTCCGGCTGTATGCTCAATCAACACTGCTACAAAGCGTTCCATTGAGCCGAAAGGTGCGCGGTGAATCATTACCGGACGATGCTTTTGGTTATCAGAGCCCATATATTCCAATTGGAAACGTTCCGGCAAGTTATAGTCTACCTGAATGGTACCCAACTGCCAACGGCGACCGATAGCATCTTTTACCATGAAGTCCAGCTTAGGTCCATAGAATGCGGCTTCACCATATTCTATCTTTGCAGTCAATCCCTTTTCCTCACAAGCTTCAATAATAGCCTGTTCAGCCTTTTCCCAATTCTCGTCACTACCGATATATTTTTCACGGTTCACTTTGTCACGCAAAGAAATCTGAGCTTCTACGTTTTCAAAGTTCATGGACTTGAACACAATATTGATGATGTCCATCACACGGAGGAATTCTTCCTTCACCTGGTCGGGACGGCAGAACAAGTGAGCATCATCTTGTGTAAAGCTGCGCACACGAGTCAACCCGTGCAACTCGCCGCTCTGTTCGTAACGGCATACGGTTCCGAATTCTGCAATACGCAAAGGCAAGTCCTTATAAGAACGCGGGGAGTTCTTGTATATCATACAGTGATGAGGACAGTTCATCGGTTTCAAGAAGTATTCTTCTCCTTCTTCCGGTGTATGGATAGGCTGGAATGAATCTTTACCATACTTGGCATAGTGACCGGAAGTGATATACAGATTCTTGTTTCCGATAGGCGGACACATTACTTCCTGATAGTCGTAACGAGCCTGGATACGGCGCAAGAAATCCTGCAAACGGATGCGCAGTGCAGTACCTTTCGGCAACCACATGGGAAGTCCCTTACCTACCATATCCGTAAACATGAACAAATCCATTTCTTTACCTATCTTGCGATGGTCGCGTTTTTTGGCTTCTTCCAACATTGCCAGATATTCGTCCAGCATCTTTTTCTTTGGGAAAGTAATACCATAAATACGCGTCATTTGTTTGCGGTCTTCCTGCCCTCTCCAATAAGCACCGGCTACCGAAAGCAACTTAATAGCTTTGATAGGTGCAGTAGACACCAAGTGAGGGCCACGGCAAAGGTCAGTAAACGCACCTTGTGTATAAGTAGTAATGTGACCATCTTCCAATTCGGAAATCAATTCACATTTATATGTCTCACCTCTTTCTCCAAATTTCTTCAAAGCGTCTTCTTTGGCAATACTTTCACGCACCAAAGTCTCTTTCTTTGCTGCCAGTTCAGCCATCTTTGCTTCGATAACGGGCAAATCCGAGTCCTTAATGGTAGCTTCTCCCGAATCTACATCATAATAGAAACCATTTTCGATAGCCGGACCGATACCAAACTGAATACCCGGATAAAGTTCTTGCAATGCTTCTGCCAGCAAGTGAGCACTTGTATGCCAAAAAGCATGTTTACCTTGTTCATCTTCCCATTTATAAAGAACAAAGTTTGCATCTTCATTGATAGGACGTGACAAGTCAATAGTCTCGCCATTCACACCGCAAGCCAAAACATCTTGCGCCAGGCGTGAACTGATACTTTCTGCAATCTGCAGACCTGTTACTCCTTCGTTGTATTCACGAACAGAGCCGTCGGGGAATGTTATCTTTATCATAATTATTACGTTTAATTCTTCCTTGAGGATGCAAAAATAACGAATTCTTTTTGACTTCCTCTCTTTTTTGCAAAAAAATGTTATTCTTTTCTCTCTGTGAAACGTTTAATAATATTGTACGCAGAGAATAAGCCTAACTCACCGGCTTTACTCAAATCTTGAATTCCTTGACGGTTATTACCCAAATAGATATGGGTTAATCCGCGATTATAATATGCTTCGGCAAATTTGGAATCCAGTTCTATCGCCTTGTCATAATCGACAATGGCAGCACGGTAATCTTTCAGTGACGAAAGCACATTGCCTCTGTTATAGTAAGCGTAGACAAAATCGGGAGCCAACTCTATCACTTTATCCAAATCGCGTTTCACCATTTCATAATCACCGGTCTTGGTCTTCTGTTCTTCTGCATTTTTGTCATTGTATTCTTTCGCCACCTTTTGATACTCCAGCTGTTTGAAACGAATCAAAGCACGGTTGAAGTAAGCCGGGAAGAATTTGCTTTCGCACATAACAGCCTGATTCAAATCCTCGATGGCATTGTCAAAGTCTTGCACAAGATAGAAGTCCAAAGAACGTGCAAAGCGCTTCGTCACATCATTCGGACTGGCTACAATAGCAGCCGACTGCTCGTCGATGGATGCAAAATGTTTTTTCACTTGTTCTTCCGTCAATGGTGCTTCCTCATTCGTGATAAGCAAACGTTCAGGCAATACCTTGTTTGAGTTCAGCTCTTCTATATATTTATGATAGTTAACCTGACGCTTCACATCATTATGTTTTTCATAATAAGTAAGCACGAACATAGGTTGCGGAACAATGGTCACGTTCTTATCCTGTACACGTCCGCGATATTCACTTTTATACTTTTCTTCACCTTCTTCGTTATCGGCAACTACAATCTTTCGATAATTGTTCATATTTTTATCAGACTTCTTGCGTGTACGGTTTCCGCTCTCCGAATTATCCGCTGTCTGATTATTCTGACTTACACCGTTTTGTTTATCCAACTGAGCTTTGAGAACTTTAAACTCATCGGCATCAGCTCCTTTTATATCTCCCACCTTCTTGCGCGCCTGAGCTCTATACTGATAACCAATCAAAAAGTTAGGATATTCATTTATCACCGTAGAATAATCCTTAATCGCCCCTTTATAATCCCCCGTCTGGTCACGAAGCAAACCGCGATTGAAGATAGCCATCATATTGTCAGGTTCCATATTGATAACAAAATCAAAGTCCTCGATGGCACGATTGTCATCACCTACCTGGGCACGTAGCAAGCCTCGGTTATAATGACCGATAAAGTTATTCGGATCTATTTCAAGAGCAATATCGTAATCACTCATTGCGCCTCTCAGGTTTTTCTGATGATAACGCGCCAAAGCACGATTGATATATACACCTGCATTACGTGTCGAAAGATGAATAGCATGGTCAAAATCGGCTTCGGCATCTTTATATTTCTGTTGCTGAAGTCTGAGAATCGCACGGCTCGCCCATGTATCCGGATCATAACGGTCTATCTCGATGGCATGCCCGAAATCCTTCTCGGCAGCAATCGTATCTTTTTGTTTCAAATCAACTTCCCCACGCATCAAATATGCCTTTGTGTAACGCGGAGAGATGGTGATTAATCGATCCAAGTCATTCTTTGCACCCGAGTAATCTCCCTGCTTTATCTTACACAAAGCCATATTGTGCCATGCACCTATATTTTCGGGATCAAACTCCAGTGCTTTCATATAATCTTCAATGGCACCGGCATAGTTATCCTGACGGATACGCGCCAATCCCCGCACCTGATAAGCGCTGACTACAAACGGATTCCGTTCTATAGCTTCCGAGCAATCGCTTTCCGCACCTTGAAAGTCATCAAGGTTTATCTTAGCCAGCCCCCGATAAAAGTAAGGATCGGCCAAGTAAGGTTTCGCATTGACTACCTGATTAAAATACTGAATGGAAAGGACATAATCCTCAAAATAGAGAGCATTGCGTCCAATTGCCATTACACGGTCCGTATTAATCTGGGCAAAAGCCAGACCGGGACACATTATTAATATATATAGGTACAGAATCCGTTTTATCATCTTATTTCAAAGTTTTCACCTTATAAGAGCAACGTGCCTTGCCTTTCAGCATAGCGCCCAACTTGCCTTTTATCATCTGCTTACGCAGCGTAGAAAGGTGGTCGATAAACATCTTACCATCCAAATGGTCGAATTCATGTTGCATCACACGTGCCGGATAACCTTCCACCCACTCATCATGTTCTTTCAAATCTTCATCCAGATAAGTGACATGAATACGGTCCGGACGCTTTACTGCTTCATGGATACCGGGAAGACTCAAACATCCTTCCTCCATCGAAACTTCCTCTTCACCCACTTCTATGATATGCGGGTTGATGTATGCATGACGAAAACCTTTCAGTTCAGGATATTCATCCGACATTACATCAAGGTCTATCGTAACCACACGAATGGGAAGTCCCACTTGAGGAGCTGCAAGCCCCACTCCGTCTGCACGTCCCATTGTCTCAAACATATTTTCGATTAACTCTTTCAAATTAGGATAATCCGGTGTAATATCTTCCGCTTCTTTGCGCAATACCGGTTGTCCATAAACATAAATTGGTAATATCATTTCTCTTTTATTTTATATATTTCTTTGATTCCAAATAGGATTGTAAAATAATGGTAGCACTGATTTCATCAACCAAGGCTTTATTCTGTCTATCTTTTTTCTTGAGTCCGCCATCCAGCATGGCCTGATGCGCCAAAACAGAGGTGAACCGTTCATCAACCAGTTCGACAGGTATATTGGGAAGTTTTTTCTTTAACTGATTAATGAACGGAACAATGTTACGCATATTCTCAGATTCCTGATTATTCATTTGCTTGGGATGCCCTACAATAATTCTTTCTACCGGTTCACTCTCCACATACTTCAGAATAAAGTCCATTAACTGATGGGTGGGAACAGTAGTCAGGCCATTCGCAATAATCTGCAAAATGTCTGTAACCGCCACTCCCGTACGCTTTTTACCATAATCTATTGCTAATATTCTACTCATATTGAGCACAAAAATACAAATTTATTCCATACCTGTCTGATATATAAAGATAAATTATAGAAAAAGCCTTATCAATAGACCAGCTTCACATTATCTACCCAAAAAGTATTTCCGGGAGAACCTACATATGCTCCACCGTGACTTGAAGAGAACTGCAATAGCATGTGTGTAGGTTTTTCATCAGGTGAAGCCCATCCCGTTTCTTTAACAAGGACACTCTCCCCTTTACTGTTACGGGCATAACCAACCGATCTCAATCCCATAAACTCAGGATTATATCGAGGGTCTTGGGTTATATCACCATATAGAATCTCATAAGTAGCATCATTTTCCCATCCATCAGAATCCTTGTCATACTTCACAACCATCGTCCCCACTCGTTTTGCTGTGATATTCCCTTGAGCATCCTCTGTACGCTTTTGAAGATAAAATACAGTAATAGCACAGTCCTGACCTTTCACTACTTCTTTTTTGCTAAAGCCCGTCAAACGGATACGATTTTTCTCACCGGACATTTTAACTTTATAATCATAACGAAGCGCTTTGGGCTTTTCTGTAAACGGTATGCCCCAATTCATGTTTTTCACCCCTTCTTTCGTACTCGTAATAGGCTCTTTCATATCACCCAAATAAATGGCTCCGGCAGCCAATACGGTTATATTGACCATGCCCAGCACTTTCATTCTTTCAATATGCGTCTCCAAGCGGGCACAATAGCCATGATAACGTTTTTCCTTATATACCGTGTTATTAGTTTTGACAATCCCCATCACCTTCGCCATCACATTGGATGTCCCCCAAGGAGACCCTCCCATATTTTCATAAGCCACATTACCATCAACCTCCTGAGTCGGAGCTATCTCATAAAGAAGTCTGGTATTTCCACCTATAATCGATGACTCATGAATCTTACGTGTCACCCATTGTTCCATATCACCATATTTAATAGGAACTTCTCTTTCTTGAGAGAAACCATTAAACGGTATGACAGCCAGCAAAGCAAGCAATGACATTCTACTGTAATACTTCATATCCAACTAGTTTTTATTGTTGTTTTAGAATTAACAAAGTTATAAAAAAAAGCGGCAACTTCGCAGTTACCACTTTTAATAAAGAAGAATAGACTATATTTTCTTCTTAATTTACCAAAAAGAAATTATTAATATACTCTATAAAGTAACCATGCCTTCTGGAAGTCGTCACGGTTAGGATATTTCGCTTTAAATTCTTCTTTAGCTTGTGTAGCTTGTGCGCGGTCATCAAAAGAAACTGCAATTACACGATACATGTTTCTTTCGGGGTTGTAAACCACTTTAGCACTATAACCCTGCCCGTCCAGATATTGTTTCAGACCTTCAGCATTTGCTTTTACGCCAAAGCTTCCACAAACAACACTATAAGCCTTCAAACCATCACCTGAAACCAGCTCCACTTTTTCTTCACGAACCGGGCCGGCTACCGGAGCAGGAGCAGGTGCAGTTGCAACAGGAGCAGCTACTACAGGAGCAGCCTCTACCTCTTCGGCTGCAGCAGGAGCCTCAGCCAATTCCTGTTGTTTTGCCTTTTCGTATGCTTTTTTGTAAGCGCTTTCGCTTGATTTACAAGAGGAGAATGCCAAAGCTACGCACAATCCCATACCCAACACAACTAATTTTTTCATGATTATTCCATCTTTATAAATTAATACTCTAGTTTAATCCTATAATAATTGTTGCAAAAGTAGCAATATATCAACAGCATTCACATCTAACACGCAGTTAAATTAAGTTAATCAGCCTATAATCGTCAATTTCTTACTAAGAAACATCCCCAAATAGCAACAACTTTCAATTTTATTTGTTAGTTTTGTAATGTTCAAAAATTAATAAGACTATGAAAAGTTTAAGTATTTTAGCTGCATTTCTGGGCGGAGCCGTTGTAGGTGCAGCAGCCGGAGTTTTATTTGCTCCCGAAAGAGGAGAAGATACTCGTAATAAAATTGTTGACGCTTTGCGTAAAAGAGGTATCAAACTGAGCCGTACCGAAATGGAAGACTTGGTAGATGAAATTGCTGCAGAAGTAAAAGAATAATAAGGTATCATACAACTTGCCTTGTCATTCTAAACAAAATTGAAGAATCTATATACATATATTATATGTCTATGGATTCTTCATTTTACCTCTTTACCGATTGACACACAGCCATCATACACACATAAATGGCAATATTTAATGTAAAAAACAACAGCGAATGTTTGCAAACGATAAGAATATAGACAACCTGCAACAACTCTTTGTAGAACTGAAAAAATATGCAGAGCTGCAAAAAGATTATGTAAAACTGCATTTAGTAGAAAAGCTGACCATATTGGTATCCTCTCTGATTCTGGTATTGGTATTGGTTATTCTAGGTATCATTGCCCTCTTCTACCTTTCTTTTACATTAGCTTATGTATTGGCTCCTCATGTAGGCGGATTGATGGTTAGTTACGGCATCATCACCGGATGTATCATCCTACTGATTATATTAATCATATTCTTCCGTAAACGTTTGATTATGCAACCTATGGTTAACTTTCTCGCCAATCTGCTTTTAAACGATGACTGATTATGAACAACAACGATTCTAAACATACACCGATTATCACCCTGGAAGAGATAGCCCGGCGAAAAGCCGAAAAACGGGAGGAAGTGCTCAAAGCGAAGACACAAATAACCGAAACTTTGCGCGAATTATTTGTACCTGAAGAAAATAAGGGTGGTATAGAAGGGATTATGCAACATGTAAATACCGGAATAGCCGTTTATGACGGAGTAATGACCGGCATCAAAATAATGCGGAAAGTAAGAAGTTACTTCACCAAAAAGAAGAAATAGAAAATCTATAAATTAACATACCTATTAAACAAATCAAATGAAAAGACAACTACTGGGAGTGGCAGCTTTTATGCTGGCATTATCTGCACATGCACAAGACAATCCGTTGTGGATGCGTTATTGTGCCATTTCACCTGATGGAACTTCCATCGCATTTACTTATAAAGGAGACATTTACACAGTACCGGTCAACGGAGGCAAAGCTGCACAGATTACAACCAATGCAGCGCACGACACTCATCCGGTATGGAGTCCCGATGGAAAACAAATCGCATTTGCTTCCGACCGCATGGGCAGTATGGATATATTCGTAGTAGACAGAGAGGGAGGCATCCCAAAAAGATTAACCACTCACTCCGGCAACGAAACACCCGTAGCATTCAAGGATGCAGACCATATCCTGTTTCTGGCAAATGTAATGCCGTCAGCCGAAGATGCCCAATTTCCATCAGGACAATTCCAACAGGTATATGAAGTTAGCACTACAGGTGACCGTCCGGTCATGTTCTCCTCCATGCCTATGGAAGATATCAGCATCAACAAAACCGGCAATGCTTTACTCTACCATGATAAGAAAGGTTACGAAGATCCCTGGCGCAAGCATCACACTTCTTCTATCACACGCGACATCTGGCTGTGTTCATTGGACGGAAAACGCAGCTATCGCAAGCTAACCTCTTTTAATGGTGAAGACCGTACTCCTGTATGGGCTTCGGACGGAAAGTCATTCTATTATCTGAGTGAAGAAAAAGGTTCATTCAATGTATTCAAACGTGCACTGGATGGAACAAGTTCCACCCAGCTCACCCACCATACCAAGCACCCGGTCCGTTTCCTTACTGCTGCCGACAACGGCACACTCTGCTACGGATATGATGGAGAAATCTATACAATGAAAGAAGGAACCGAACCTCGGAAAGTACAAATATCCATCTTAACGGACAAAAATGACAAAGACCTGATTCGCCAAATCAGACGAAACGGTGCAACAGAAATAGCTCTGTCTCCCGATGCTAAAGAAGTAGCATTCATTCTGCGCGGCGATGTTTACGTCACTTCAGTGGAATATAAGACAACAAAACAAATCACCAATACTCCGGAACAAGAACGCGACATCAACTTCGCTCCCGATGGAAGAAGTATCGTGTATGCTTCGGAAAGAAACGGTTTGTGGCAAATTTATCAGGCAAGCCTGAACAAAAAAGAAGAGAAACAATTCACTTATGCTACAGATATTAAAGAGGAGAAACTGACCGGTTCAGCCATTGCTTCTTTCCAGCCCCAATTCAGTCCTGATGGTAAAGAAATAGCGTTTTTGGAAGACCGTACCACGATTCGTGTGCTTAACTTGAAAAGTAAAAATGTCCGCACTGTAATGGACGGTAAGTTTGAATATTCATACAGTGATGGTGATCAATGGTATCAATGGAGTCCGGATAGCAAATGGATTCTCACCAACTATATTGGCATAGGTGGATGGAACAACCAAGATGTGGCTTTGGTTAACGCATCAGGCAACGGAGAAATCCATAACCTGACCGAAAGCGGCTATACAGACACGAATGCCAAATGGGTGCTCGACGGAAAAGCAATGATGTGGTATAGCGACCGTGCCGGATACCGCAGCCACGGCAGTTGGGGAGCTGAAGCGGATGTTTACATCATGTTCTTCGACCTTGACGCATACGAACGTTTCCGTATGAATAAAGAAGAGCTTGCCCTTATCGACGAAAGCAAGAAAAAAGAGGATGATAAAGAGAAAAAAGACGAGAAGACCGGCAAGAAAAAAGACGATAAAAAAGACACAAAGAAAGATGAAAAGAAAGAAGAAGTCAAACCTTTGGTTTTCGACCTCGAAAACTGTCGAGACCGAATTGTCCGCCTGACTGTCAACTCTTCTCATTTGGGAGATGCTGTTCTCACACCGAAAGGAGATAAACTATATTATCAAGCTGCTTTTGAAGGCGGATATGATTTATGGGAACATGACTTAAAAGAGAATAAGACGAAGATTGTGATGAAATCTGTCGGTGGCGGTGCCATGTATCCCGACAAAAAAGGTGAAAATGTATTCCTATGCACAGGCGGAGGCATCAAAAAAGTCAGCGTAAGTACCGGAGAGCCTAAAACAGTTGAATTTGAAGCTTTCTTCGATTATCAACCATACGGCGAACGCGAATATATCTTCAACCACGTATGGCAACAAGTAGAAGATAAATTCTATGTAAAAGACCTGCACGGGGTAGATTGGAAGGGTTATCGTGAAGCCTATTCACGCTTCTTGCCTTACATCAATAACAACTATGATTTCCAAGAGATGTTAAGTGAATTGTTAGGCGAGCTGAACGGTTCTCATACCGGTGCCCGTTATTATGGTTCAGGAGCCTCTCTTTCCACAGCCGCTTTAGGTGTATTCTATGACGAGACTTACAATGGAGACGGCTTGAAGATAAAAGAGATATTGGCCAAAGGACCCTTTGCCATCAAGAAAACTGACGTTACTCCGGGATGTATCATTGAAAAGATAGATGGCAAACCGATTTTAAAAGGCCGGGATTATTTCCCACTACTGGAAGGTAAAGCCGGTCGAAAGGTATTGCTTGCCATGTATAATCCTGCCAATGGAAAACGATTTGACGTGACCATCAAAGCCATCAGTAGTGGCGAACAGAGCAATCTGCTTTACAAACGCTGGGTAGAACGCTGCCGTAAGAATGTGGATAAGCTGTCGAACGGTCGTATAGGCTACGTACACGTCAGAGGTATGGACAGCCAAAGTTTCCGTGAAGTATACAGCGAATTGCTCGGACGTTGCCGCAATAAAGAAGCCGTAATTGTAGACACACGCCACAACGGAGGCGGTTGGCTGCACGATGATTTGGCTACCTTATTGAGTGGTAAAGAATATCAGCGCTTTGTTCCACGCGGACAATATATCGGTAGTGATCCATTCAATAAATGGCTCAAACCTTCCTGTGTATTGATTTGCGAGGATAATTACAGCAATGCACACGGTTTCCCATGGGTATATAAAGAACTGAAAATCGGTAAACTGATTGGTGCGCCCGTTCCGGGAACCATGACTGCCGTATGGTGGGAAACACAGATTGATCCAACTATTGTATTCGGTATTCCGCAGGTAGGCTGTATGGATATGCGCGGACAATATGCCGAAAACCAATTGCTTACACCTCACATTGAAGTGTATAATGCTCCCGAAAAGGCACTCACAGGAGAAGACCAACAGTTGGAAGCAGCCGTACAGGAAATGTTGAAGACCGTAGGTGAAAAGAAATAAAGGCAACTTTCTACACGTTAGTACGTGTGACCTTATACATACGTATGTATAGCCTCACACGTACTAACGTATTAACTTATACATACTAACGTGTAACCCCACACATACGAACGTGTTTTTCTTTTTTATATATGTATTCCATACTCATGCTTCACTTCATCCATCACAAATGTACTCTCCAGCGAACCCAGACTATCTATGGTTCCCAAGACATTTAATATAAACTCCTGATAATATTTCATATTGGGGGCATGTATCTTGAGCAGATAATCATAACTTCCCGAAATATTATAGCATTCCGTCACTTCAGGAATACCTTGTATCATACGGGTAAACTCAGCTGCAATATCCCGATTAAGCCTCCTGAGTTTCACACTACAAAATACCACAAAACCTTGATTCAGTTTTTCTGCATCAAGCACTGCTATATACTTTTTAATGTATCCCCCACTTTCAAGACGCTTGAGTCGTTCAAATACCGGAGTAGAAGACAGACTGACGCGTGCAGCCAGTTCTTTAGTGGTAAGTCGTGCGTTTTCTTGCAATGTACGAAGTATCTGCAAATCTGTTTTATCCAATGTATCCATAGTGCAATATTCTTTTAAAGTATGACATCCAACAGTAAAACAATAATTTTATTCTATATATCACAACAAATATAGATATATTTTCCATTTTTCCACAATATATTGTTCGATATTACCATCAATTATAACTTTGCAGCCAATAAATCAATCATCAGTTTAACTAAAAAGAATACAACTATGGCAACTAAGAGATTACATTTTGAAACATTACAACTCCATGTAGGACAAGAACAGCCCGATGTAGCAACAGATGCGCGTGCAGTCCCCATCTACCAAACCACTTCTTATGTATTTCATAACTCAGCTCATGCAGCAGCACGATTCGGCTTACAGGATCCAGGGAATATCTATGGACGTCTGACCAATTCCACTCAAGGAGTCTTTGAACAACGTGTAGCAGCGTTAGAAGGAGGAGTAGCCGGACTTGCGGTAGCTTCGGGTGCAGCTGCTATTACCTACGCATTTCAGAACATCACTCGTGCCGGTGACCATATCGTTGCCGCCAAAACAATTTATGGAGGAAGTTATAATTTGCTGGCGCATACCCTACCCGACTATGGTATAACCACCACCTTTGTCGACCCGAATGACTTATCCAATTTTGAAAATGCAATTCAGGAAAACACGAAAGCACTGTTCATCGAGAGTTTGGGCAATCCCCATTCTAATATTATCGATATAGAAGCTGTAGCAGATATTGCACACCGTCATCAGATTCCTTTGATTGTAGACAATACTTTCGGAACTCCTTACCTCATCCGACCCATAGAACATGGAGCAGACATTGTGGTACATTCGGCAACTAAGTTTATTGGCGGACACGGTACTTCTTTAGGAGGAGTCATTGTAGATTCCGGTAAATTTGACTGGGCAACTTCAGGAAAATTTCCACAACTGACCGAACCCGATGCCAGTTATCATGGAATCCGTTTTATCGATGCGGCAGGAGCAGCGGCTTATGCCACTCGTATCCGTGCCATTTTATTACGAGATACAGGAGCAGCCATCAGCCCATTCAATGCCTTTATCCTACTGCAAGGCCTGGAAACTCTTTCTCTACGTGTAGAGCGTCATGTAGAAAATGCACTGAAAGTGGTGGAATTCCTAAATAGACATCCTAAAGTAAAAAAAGTAAATCATCCGTCACTGCCCGAACATCCCGACCATGCTTTATACAACCGCTACTTCCCTCATGGAGGCAGCTCTATCTTTACAATTGAAGTGCAAGGAGGGCAAACAGAGGCCCATAAGTTTATAGACAGCCTCGAAATATTCTCTTTACTGGCTAATGTGGCCGATGTAAAATCACTTGTTATCCATCCGGCAAGCACAACTCATTCACAGCTAAATGAGCAAGAACTTAAAGAACAGGAGATTTATCCGGGAACAGTACGGTTATCCATCGGAACAGAACATATTGATGACCTGCTGGCCGATTTGGAACAGGCACTTGATAAAATTTAAAAGCACGAAAGCAGACTTTGTATGAGGATGTGTCAAAATGAAAAGATTTATCGTTTTGCGTCAATAACAATAGAAGGATAACTTTATGATTTTGACACACCTCCATCTATCATGGATACATCATTCTTCTTTGTTCAAGTTGTTTAATATCTTTCTCCTTCAATCCTATTTTATCTAAAAGTTTAGGAAGATTATGGTCATTTAAGTAATAACGGGGGCGAGTGACATACCGCTTACTGGCGACAGACAAACTATCTTCTTTATAATCGGTTTGTATGCCACCCAACGACAACATTGAATGAAAAACAGATGCATTCCCTGCCACCGGCTTTTCACGATTCATACACACAGCCTCATATTGAACAGGATATCCTTTACGATACGCCTCAGACATCCAAATCAGGAACGGAACATGCAACTGATAGTATGAAGGTACCGGAGACGCATGCAAAAACAGTTTCCGGTCATCATCAAAAATATCCTCTCCATGATCGGAAGTATAAAGCATAGCCGATGAAGCATTCGTGCGTTGCAACATTTCAATCAGTGACGCCAAGAAGCCGTCTGTATAACAGATTGTGTTATCGTACGCATTCAATAAATATTCACGGTTCTCATATTTCGCATCGGTCAGGCTATCCGGCCTGAACACTGCCATATCCGAAGGATAACGTTCTTTATAATTAAAATGGGAACCATACATGTGCAACACGATAAACAATTTCCGATGTCCGTCATTTAGTTGTTTATCCACTAACTTCAATAATTCATCATCTGATATATTCGTTTCCTCAGGTGCATCTTCTTTTATAAATTTCCATTCATCCGCCTCCATTCCGAAGAAATCAATAAAAGAATGATTAGGCCGCTGATTGGAAAAAAAAGCTGTATGAAACCCTGCTTCTTTAAAAGCAGTAATGATACCCTTTTCCCGATAAATACGATTGTAATTTTCAGCAGAAGCTCCCGAAAGGAGCATTGGCACACTTTTATGCGTTGTATTTGATTGGGTAAGTACATCTGTAAATGCGACCAAGCCTTCTGTTTTATCCAACAGCGGAGTGGTATTCCGTTCATACCCATACAGCCCAAAGTTACAAGCCCTTGCAGTTTCTCCCACTACCAACACATATATCTCTGCCTCATCTTTATCGTGTGTGGCTTGTGCACCAAAAGTAAACTCCTTTGAACTCTCTTGATAACCGGCTGTTTCACCGGCACGCTCTATTGCCAAAGTCAGATTATAGCATACGTTGACCGGATACATATCGAGTTTCAATGCATAATCCTCATGGTCTGCATAGCACAATGCGGTCAGGATGACTCCTACTCCCATTGTCATCCGGGCATATCTCCGCTGGCGATATATAAAGTATTGATCCAGTTTCTTATTCCCTGTTATCGAAACAATACCCAAAGCCAAAGTGGGCAAATATACCACAAATACGCCAATCACAGCAGGCAACAAGTTATCCAGAAGCTCCATAGCCTCACCGGAATTGGTTGTCAGCAAATTCAAAAACATATCGACTGCTATAATGGACTGTCCGAAAAGATAAAGCAAAACCAATTGAAAAGCAGCAAAGAAAACAAAGGGAAACAATATCCATATTATCTTTCCGGGTTTCCGGCTCAGCGTCATCACCATCCAATATACCGATACCGGCAAAATAATATTACATATACGTACCAATAAAGGCATTTGCTCTGTGAAGAACAATGCCACATTAGGAATAGCTAATACAATTATAAACAGAAAAAATAATTGTCTCGGCTCACAACACCATTGATAGATCTCTTTAAAACGCTTCATTTATATTAAATAAAAACCCCGATTGTCCGTTCTTTCCAAACCCATAATCGAGGCGAACATTCACATTCTTTTTAAATTCCCAACGGTATCCGATACCATAATTAGGCAAAACGCGATTGACACGCAACGCACTGAACTTATTAAACACCGTTCCTGCACCAATCCAAGCCACTATACCATTACGTTTCCAAATATGTTGGCGTAATTCTATCTGCCCTTCCATTTTATGTTTATCACGATAGCGGCCCTCGTAATAACCACGCATCGAGTAAGAATTGCCCAACAAAGCCATCATTGACCAAGACGGGTTGCCAAAATTAAACATCCCCCTAAACTCTCCGGCAAGCAAACCTCCTTTCCAAACAGGATGATAATAGCTGGTACGCAAGTCGGTGGTGCTGAAAGCGTAATCATTTCCCATAAACTTGGGACGAAAACATTGCGATATATTCAGATAATATCCTTTATGAGGATTAGTCAATACATCACGTGAATCATACACCAAGGAGAATCCGGCACCATAATTAGTTGTAGTCAAATCCATTCCTTCCAACAATTCGGGACGTTCCAAGTTCTTTCCATGCACATAATCATAAGCTACCATCGGTCCCAAATACAAATTGTCTGTCAGTTTAAATAAAAAACTAGCTTTTATCTGTGCCTGCCAACGGTCCATATCCGTTTCGTTGGCATCTACATTTCCCATATCATATCCCATTCCCCAAAATTTGGAAGGGAAAGAATAAAAGTATAAGGTATAATCCAAACGATATTTATCTTGTGGAAAAATATGGGTACCACGAATTCCCAGCAAATAAAAACCTACCGTAGATACATCGCCAAACAGGGAAACATTGGAGGGAGGAAGAATAGTATCATTCTTATCCGAACGGTAAAGCCCGGCAGCTACCAATCCAAGTCCCAACTTGGTATCTGTACTATAATGAGGTCCACCGATGATACTGAAGTCAAACTTCTTGTGCTTCTTATTCTTGTTCGCATCATTAAAGTAGTCAAGAAACTTATTGAAAAAGCTTCTTTTCCGTACAGTGCTGTCTTTGTGTTGTATCGTATCTGTTGGAAACTCAAACAACTCACTGTGTCTGGGAGTTGCAAAAGATATGCCCGCCATACATACGAATATCCATGTTAAAAGTAACAATCTCTTCATAATGTATTCATATATAAGAAAAAAGCAGATTTGGATGCAAAGATAATCCAAACCTGCTTTAAAGTGGCATTTTAAATTATAAGATTTTGGTCTGAAATTACTTATTTCTGTCCTAAATACCTTATACCGGTTGCTTTCCTATAATCTGCCAATGCTATTTTCTGCTCATAATATGATTGGATAAGATTTGTATATGCCTGTACCCAAGTCAACTGTGCAGAAAGTACATCCAAAATAGTCAGCCTACCTTCCGTATAACTAAATGTATTCAAATCCAAATTCTCTTCTGCTAACTTGCAGTTTTCCTTAGCAATATCTATCTGACGGGTATTTTCTGTCAGACTAGTCCATGCTTTGGCTACCTCTTTCGTGATTTGGTCTTGTTTATCTTGCAAAGCATACTGCTTACCAAGTAAAATCGCTTTTTGTGCAGCCGTCGACTTAAATCGCGCTCCCCAGTGGAACAACGGCAACTTGACAGAAGCATACACATTACTATTAAACATTGTTTCGCCCGAAATGTTCAACATTTGTGTCCCCCAAGTCTCCTTAAAGCCGATAGACAAGGATGGATTATATTTTGCAGCAGCCAGTTTAACCTGTCTTTTTTGATAATCCACATCCAACTGAGAAATAGCATAATCAGGACGAACATTCAGTGCAGCATCAGCACCGACATAAGCTGGTAATGGTAACTCAACGAAAATAGAATCAACCAAACCTACTTCTTTATCCGGTTCCAATCCCATCAACACATTCATGTTCTGCAAAGCTATCTGATAAGACTGATAACTGCTGGAACGTTGCAACTCTGCCTCTTTCAGGCGAGTCTGCATTTGTATCAAATCTGTTTTACTGATATAACCGTCATCATACTTATCTTGTAACACTTTGGTCAACTGACTGATAATTTCCACATACTGACACATCGTTTTATACATCTCTTTCTGAGCCGCAGTACCCCAATAACTGGCTTCTGCAGCATAAATAAGATTATCTGTGGTCAAATCTACCGACTTGTCAGCTATCTGAGACTGAATTTGTGATGCCTTATAAGTATGATAAATACTTCCTCCTGCATAAATAGGTTGGACAACTCCCACTTCGGCACTGTAAGAATCATGCTCCATAGGAACAGCCATTCCGCCAAAATCCATATCATATTTATTTATACGATATTGATAACTACCCGTGGCATCCACTGCGGGGAAGAAAGCTGTTTTCGCAGCTTTCATTGCTTTCTGCATGGCTGTACGTTGTGACACACTCTGCTTCAAAGTCTGACTATAATCCAACACTTTCTGTTCGAACTCCGTATAATTTACGGTAGTCTGAGCTGAAACCGTGCCGGACAAGCACATCATTCCAAGTATATATATAAGATTCGTTTTCATTATCTGTCTGCTCTGATTTTAAAGAATATACAATAAGTCACCGGAAGCACGAAGATGGTAAGAATGGTTGATACGAACAAACCACCCATAATGGTAGCTGCCATACCTGCAAACATCGCATCACCCAACAAAGGAAGCATACCCAAAATAGTGGTTCCCGACGCCATAGTTACGGGAACAATACGTGTTTTGGTAGCCTCAACCACGGCAGGTACTGCCCCTTTGCCATCTTTCAGTTGAAGTCCGATTTCGTCTACCAGTACAATCGCATTCTTGATATTCATACCAATCAAGCCCAACAAGCCCAAAATGGCAAAGAAATCAAGAGATTTACCGAACAACAACAATCCCCATACCACACCGATGAACACCAATGGCAACATCAGCATAATCAATACCGGTTTGCGGTAATTGCTCGGGAAAAGGAATAATAAAACGACATAAATCAACAAGAATGTCAACGGAATATTCTTTGCCAAAGCAGCATTACTTACATCTTGTGTCTCCTGTTCACCAAAGTATTTCATCTTATAACCTTCGGGCAGTTGCATCTGTTCCTGTACGGCGGTCAACACCTGCTTAAAGGCAGCCATCGTATTGGCACCACGCTTCGGTTCACACTGCATCATCATGCAACGTTCACGGTTGAAACGACGCACTACGTTATAATCATAACCCAAAGAAAAATTATCAATCACCTGCTCTACCTTAACTGAATTTCCTTTAGTGCTGAATACCGGAACACTCTTCACATCATTCAGGTTCATATTTTCTGCATCTTCATCCTTCAATAAGATAGGAAGTGAAATATCCCCCTCACGATACTCGCCCAACGGCAAGCCATTGGTAGCAGTACGGAACGAATTGGCAACCTGTTGACGGGTAATACCAAGGCGCAAACCTTTCTGTTGTGAGAACATCGGTTTCCATACCGGCACTTTATCACCCCAGTTAGAACGTATATCCGTCACCATATCACATTCATGCGCAATCTTCTTCGCACGCTCCACCAAGGCGGTCAGCGTATCCGGATTTTCACCGATAAATCCGATTTCAATGGCAGCTTCGGGCACCGGTGACAACGCAAACAATGCCGAACGGGTAATGATATTCGGAAAATTCTGAGTCATGTGTTCATAGAACTGTTGTTCTACTTCGGCAGCATCTTCAGGGTCTTTTGTTTCCACCATCACATTGGCATAGTTAGACTTCGGACCGAAAGAAGAACTTGCCAGATAGTAACGCAACGGAGTACCACCTAAAGTCACAGAATAAGATTTTACTTTTTCATTCTTCTCCAAATACTCTTCCACCTTCATCACGTCTTCGTCTACCGCATGAATACTGAAACCTTCCGGGAATACCAAATCGGCACGGAAATAAGGTTTATTCATCTTCGGAAAGAAACTCTGAGGCATAACTGCCATAATGACCAGAGAAAGCACCAAAGTAACAACAACAGTAGTCAGTGTTATAAAACGGCGCTTAATCAATAAAGTCAAGAGCTTCTCAAACTTATGATAAATTTTGGTATCGTATGGATCCTTACCTTCACTACCGGGAGTAGCCTCTTGCAAAATAAAGTTACCGAAAGTTGTAGTCTGGCATAAAGCCAAGATCCAACTTAATCCCAATGACACGGCCAACACGATAAACAACGGTTTTACAATTTCAGCAACCGATGCAGGAGCCAAATACAACGGCAAGAATGAACAAATAGCAATAAAGGTCGCTCCCAGCAATGCCCATTGAGGCTTGATAGCACCTTCTATCAAAGAAAGATAACGGGATTTTCCGCGCTTGATTCCGATTTGGGCATTGTCTGTCACCACAATGGCATTATCCACCAACATACCCATGGCAATGATAAATGCAGCCAAAGAAGTACGGTTCAAACCCACTCCCCACATTAACATGATAAGCAAGGTACCTCCTACAGAAAACAATAGCGAACTACCAATCAACATACCGGCACGCGATCCCATCACTACAAAGATAATCAAAATCACGATGACCAATGACTCTATCAGATTGAGAATAAATCCATTATTAGCTTCATCCGCAATCTTGTCTTCGGGATAGAGAGAAGACAATTCTATACCGATAGGCAACAATTGTTCTATCTCTGCCAAGCTCTTATCCACGGCTTCACCAACAGCAACCACATTATCCTTTGCACCACTGGCTACACCAATGCCGATAGCACGTTTGCCATTGACACGCATCAATGTTGAAGGTGGATCATAATAACCGCGTTCCACTGTTGCAATATCCCCTAAACGTACTTCACGTCCATCTTTGCTAACAATCAGCTGGTTCTCGATATCTTCAAGACTAGTATAAGTACCTTCTGTGCGCAAGCGTAACTGATAAATATCGGTAGCGATATCTCCCGTATTGACTTGTACATTCTGTTTTTGCAAAATCCCCATGATAGAAGTCGGGTCAATACCCAAAGATGATAGTTTGGAAGTAGATATCTTCACATTGATTACTTCTGTCTGCTCACCATAAAGCATCACTTTCTGCACACCCTCAATCGGAGTAAGCTGCGTACGTATATGCTGTGCCCAGTCACGCAAGTCTTTGTATGAAAAACCTTCATCGGCTGTCAATGCATAATAAATACCATATACATCACCAAAATCATCGTTCACCGTGATAGTAGATGCACCGCTAGGCAGCTTCGGCTGGATATTTGCCACCTTACGACGCAGTTCATCCCATTTTACCGGCATATAATCAGGGTCGATAGTAGGCTGTAACTCAATAGAAATCTTAGACAGCCCAAAATAAGATTCCGATTTAATCTGATATACATCAGTCATTGACTGAATCTCACGTTCAATCGGTTCGGTTATCAATTTCTCCACTTCATGCGGATTCGCACCCGGATATTGGGTAACAAGAACCGCCGTCTTTATCACGAAAGGAGCGTCTTCTTTCTTTGGCAATTTAAAAAAGGAGATAACTCCACCTATCAACAAAATAGCCAAAAAAAAGTAGACAACCTTCTGGTTCTCTAAAGAATATTTTGGAATATTCATGATTTGTACTCTCCTCTTTTATTCGGTTAATATTTTGACTTGCTGACCGTCCACTAGATAAGAAGCTCCCGCAGCTACTACTTGTTCACCGGCCTTCACCTCTCCGGTCACAATTAAATCATTACGTCCCACAATGGTTCCTTCGTCATAAATCTTACGCTTCTCGACTTTTTGGGTAGAAGGATTATAAATGAATACAACCTTATTATTCAGATTGTTATCAAATACTACAGCAGATAACGGAACGGTAATTCCTCCTTTTACCGTTTCATTTTCAATATTAACTACCACACGGCAAGAAAAGCCCACCGATACCTTATATTTCTTCAAGTCAAATTCGGGGTCATCAATATAAAGGAATACAGGAACTCCGGCACCGTCTTGCGATGCTTCCACATACTCTTTTACCTTTGCCTGAAATAACTTGCCTTTATAAGCATCAAATTCTACAAAAATACTTCCGTGAGAAGTCACATAGGCAATATTTGTTTCGGGAATGGTAAATTCCACTTGCAACTTTGCCGGGTTAATCAGACATACCACACCTTGTCCCGGTTGTACACGCTGATAATTTTCCACATATTTCTTTTGGATAAATCCATCAAACGGTGCACGCAACTTTGTATCATTCAATGTGTTTTGTGCATTTTCAAAAGCAGATTTAGCATTGGTATAAGATGCCTGAGTCGTTTCAAACTCCTGCATAGATATGGCATTTTTCATCAATAGCTTCTCTGCACGTTGCATTTGCGATGACGCTTTCTGGAAGGAAGCTCTCTTTGCGTCATAATCCAACTTATAATCTGTCGGGTCAATTTCAGCTACCACCTCCCCTTTTTTCACTCTCTGTCCTTCGAGTACATTCATTGCCACCAACGGACCGGACATTTTAAACGCAAGATCACTGAATTGATCGGGCGACACTACGCCTGAATAGGATTTTTCAATTTTATTTAACGACGCAACTTCCGCCAATTTCACCGGACGGGGGCCTCGTTCCTGAGCAGGTTGCTGTCCGCATGAACAGAACAATACCACACTCACTGCCACAATAGACAATTTTCTACATTTCATACTGTTAATCTTCACATTAGTTTTCGAATGCAAAGTTCTCACATTTATTAAATGTGCACAAGTGCTAACAGTAAGATATATTAGTCTATTTTTAAGCATTTTCTTTGTAATCTGCTTAAACTGTCCTATATTTGTGGTGTATAACCAAAGTCTTCTTTATTTTTATGAAGTACACTGACGACATTAACATCTTTAAACTGAACAAAGATTTCACAGCTGAAATTGACATAACCGGTACTTTCGGACATATCTACCACTACCCTCAGCGCATGAATGGTTGTCTATTTATTCTTTGCCTGCGTGGTGAGTGTGACATAACTATCCACCTGTCTGAACACAAGATACAAAAAAACGACATTGTTACCATACTGCCCGAAACATTCGTCCATGTTCACCGGCAAAGTCCCGACTGCCGTTTATACTTAGCCGGATTCAACAAAGAATTGCTGAATGGAATAAACTTTTTCAATTCCACCAAGAATTATCTTTCGGCCCTGATTGATACACCTGTCACCCCTCTGCGTCCCGAAACATCCGAATTGTTCCAAGACTACTTTATGTTATTGATAAAAATGAAACACATAGAAGCAAAGCCCAATAAGGACTTGCTCAGCTCCATGCTGCTCACCATACTGCATGGCGTAGGCAATATTCATCAAAATACCAATGTGACCACCCGCGCTTTCAATCGCGGAGAAGAGATTGTAAAACGTCTGGTTCAATATATTATCAAACATTATACGCAAGAGCGAAGTGTAGCCTTTTATGCCGATTTGCTCCATATATCACCACAACACCTCAGCACCACCGTAAACAAGATAACCGGGAAAACGGTTACTGACATTATCGCCAAACTAGTGATAACCGATGCGGAAGCAAAACTGAAGTCCACCGACCTCACTATTCAGGAAATAGCGTATTCACTGAACTTCCCCGATATTTCATTCTTCGGGAAATACTTTAAAAGATATACAGGAATGTCACCCAAACAGTATAGGGAAAATGTAGAATAAATTTGTCTGCCTAATTGTATTCACAAAAAAAGATATGTCCGAGGAAGGGGGGAGATGCTACCCCCTAAAAGAAAGAGAAACGAAGACCGGTCAATACATAATAACTATACCTGTCGGCACCTCCCACAGTATGATACCTTAATTTCAGTTCGGTAAAATGCAGCCTTCATAAAGTGAGTACATTGCTTTCATCAGCAGACAGATACTAATATGGCAACACTTTTACTTTATCCAGGCAGGAATATACCGCAACTGTAAATATTGCTCGCCGGTCTGTATATAATTCCCCTCAAATGCCCAATCCCGAATTCGGTAAACTTTCAATCTCTTCAATAAATAGTCTTCCACTCTGAAAGATTGTTTCTTACAGAAAGAAAGAACCTTCACACTACCATCGGCAAACACATTGGCACGCACTTTCACTGTCCTGATAGCAACTCCGGCAGGGATAGAACGCCCTTTTTTATAGTCTACCCACAAAATAGCTTTTGCCTTTTCGCCCTCACAACCTCCGGCGCCTTCATCTTTGCCGGAGGCTGTGGTAGAAACTCCGTTTTTACATGCAGAGGCTACCAATAAACACAATACCAGCAATAAATAGTTCAGTCGTTTTTTCATAGTATATTAATCTTTAATCTCTTCAATAGGAGTCACATCCTCTATAATAGGAGTCTGAATATCTTTCTTTTGGCGGAAACGAATAATGTTCACCAAATCCGAAAGTCCATAAACGATACTGCTGACCCCCAATATAATAAAAGGCACAGTGGCAGCCGTAAACGGATTGAACAAAACAACAACACCAGCAATAAGCACTAGCACGGGAACGACAAAGAAACCTCCCGGCACAACCGTCCAACTACGGGCAGCAGACAGGTTTACAATCTGGCTGATACCTGCCAACACAAGAACAGCTCCCAACACATACATCAGAATACCGACAAAAAATGCCGGCATAATCATCAGCCAAAGACCAAACAGCAGACTACCCAATCCGGCTATAGGAAAAGACATTCCATTCTGCTTTCCACGAGTAAGATAACCAAAGACAGAGAACAGACCTGGTACCAAAAACAAAGCTCCGATAGTAATCACCAAATACAGGATAGCAGCTTCGGGCCATGCTACCAATAATACGCCCAATACTAATGCACAGATGCATCGGATTATAGAATAATTCATTGTTTTCATTGTTACATATTATTTATACTATTACACTTTTTCAATAATCAATAAGCGAATATACAGAATATTTCTGAAAAAGAATAAGAAAAGGCAGGGAATTAATCCACTGCCTCTATTTGTTCTGTTTCCGGTAAGCCCTGATCATTCTCGTCTTCGTCAATCAATATAGCCCAAAAGAGCCACCACAACAATAATGCAGCCAATACCACCGCTCCTATTCTTATCCAAAGTTTACGTTTCATCTTATTTCCTTTTTAATGATTTATTAACTGATGCATTAAGAACCATCCACACAGCCGAAATGTTCATAGATAAAACCCAATTAAATGAATAAGATTATGAATAATGGAAAATTTTTCGCAGGACTGGCACTAGGTGCGTTGGTCGGCAGTGCATTGAGTTGTTTCGCCCACAGCAACAGAGGACGCAAACTGAGAAAAGACATTTATGACACCATTCAGGACTTGGAAGAAGATGCGTATGACTTTGCACATCGCGCTAAGCATAAAGCAGAGAAAGTAAGCGGAGAAGTGGTGGAAAAGATGAGTCAACAGGCCGAAGCTGTGGAAGGCAAATTGAACGAAGTTACCAATAAATAGAAAAAAAAGTAAGTTTTTCTTTGGAGATAAAATCAAAACGATTACATTTGCACCGAAATAGAAACAGAAAAAGATGAAAAGAATATTAGTAAATACATGTTGGTGGCGTCTCTTGCAACTGAATAAGTCGTAAGAGAATCAGTCCATGTGTATATACTTAACATTCTAAAAGGATATTCAGAAAAGGCCTGTCGTAAGTACGACAGACCTTTTTTCGTTTATGCAATATACAAAAAATAGATACTCAATCACAATGAAAACTTATCAAGTAAACAATGAAGGTTATTACGGCGAGTTCGGAGGAGCATATATCCCAGAAATTCTTCATCGCTGTGTAGATGAACTAAAAAACGCTTATTTAAATGTATTGGATAGCGAAGACTTCAAACAAGAATTTAATGACTTGTTGCATGACTATGTAGGACGTCCTTCTCCACTCTATCTTGCCCGTCGGTTAAGCGCAAAGTACGGCTGTAAAATCTATCTGAAACGCGAAGACCTGAATCATACAGGAGCACACAAAATAAACAATGCCATCGGGCAAGTATTGCTTGCCAAACGTATGGGAAAAAGTCGTATCATTGCCGAGACCGGAGCCGGTCAGCATGGAGTGGCAACCGCAACCGTTTGTGCACTGATGAATATGCAATGCATTATTTATATGGGTAAAACTGATGTAGAACGCCAACATGTCAATGTAGAGAAAATGAAGATGCTAGGAGCTGAAGTCCGCCCTGTCACATCGGGAAACATGACACTGAAAGACGCCACCAATGAAGCGATTCGAGACTGGTGCTGTCATCCAGCCGATACGTATTATGTAATCGGCTCTACGGTAGGGCCTCATCCTTATCCCGACATGGTGGCAAGACTGCAATCTGTCATCAGTGAAGAAATCAGAAAACAACTGAAAGAGCATGAAGGACGTGAGTATCCCGATTATCTAATGGCTTGTGTGGGTGGGGGAAGTAATGCTGCCGGTACTATTTTCCACTATATCGATGACGAACGTGTACAAATCGTATTGGCCGAAGCCGGTGGAAAAGGTATAGAAACAGGAATGTCGGCAGCCACTATCCAACTGGGAAAGATGGGAATCATCCACGGAGCAAAAACATTGGTCATCCAAAACGAGGACGGACAGATAGAGGAACCTTATTCTATCTCTGCCGGACTGGATTATCCGGGTATTGGCCCCATGCATGCCAATCTTGCCCGACAAAAGCGGGCCATTGTTCTGTCCATCAATGATGATGAAGCTATACGCGCTGCATTCGAGCTAACCCGTTTGGAAGGTATTATTCCGGCATTGGAATCGGCTCATGCATTGGGTGCACTCAATAAAATGCAATTCCGTCCCGAAGATATAGTGGTACTTACTGTCTCAGGACGAGGAGATAAGGATACAGAAACCTATTTGAATAACAAACCAGAAGAAACGAAATTATGAAAACATTTATCTATACAACTAAGCACAAAACTATGTTGGGAGACCTTCATACTCCGGTAAGTACTTATCTGAAAGTACGGGACATCTTCCCTCAAAGTGCACTGATGGAGAGCTCCGATTACCACGGAAGTGAAAACAACCGTTCCTTTATCGGACTAAACCCTGTTGCCAGCATCGGCATTAACCACGGAGTCGCCACAACCACTTACCCTGACGGTAGCACAGAAGAGCATACCATTACTGCCGATTACAAAGTAGATCATGCCATAACCGATTTCCTGAACCATTTTAAAGTACGCGGAGAATATAATCATTATTGCGGTCTGTATGGATACACCACTTTCAATGCAGTACGTTACTTTGAGCACATTAATGTAAAAGACAGTTGCGACCCCAAAAATGACGCTCCCGAAATGCTCTATATCTTATATAAGTATCTGATTGTCTTCAATGACTTCCGCAATGAAATGCTTCTGCTCGAAATGCTTCAGGATAATGAAGAAAGCCATCTCGACTATGTAGAAAAAGCTATCCATAACCGCAACTACACTACCTATGATTTTCATGCTGTAGGCGAAACAACGAGCACGCTGACCGATGAGGAGCATAAAGCCAATATCCGAAAAGGTATAATCCACTGTATGCGCGGGGATGTATTCCAAATCGTTCTCTCACGCCGATTCATCCAACGTTATGAAGGTGATGACTTCAAACTCTATCGTGCGCTGCGGAGCATCAATCCTTCACCTTATTTATTTTACTTCGACTTTGGCGGATTTCGTATCTTCGGTTCATCCCCCGAAACACATTGCAAAATAGAAGGGGGGCGTGCTACCATCGATCCCATTGCAGGAACAACCCGCCGCAGCGGAAATAAACAAACAGATGACGAACTCACAACTGCCTTACTTGCTGACCCGAAAGAAAATGCCGAACACGTGATGCTGGTAGATCTGGCACGCAACGACCTGAGCCGTAACTGTAAAGATGTGCAAGTAGAATTCTATAAAGAACCTCAATATTATAGTCACGTCATCCATTTAGTAAGCCGAGTCAGTGGTGAATTAAACCCAAATGCTAACTCTATCAAAACATTCATCGACACTTTCCCGGCCGGTACCCTGAGCGGGGCTCCTAAAGTAAAGGCAATGCAACTCATCAGCCAATACGAACCTCACAGCCGTGGAGCCTACGGTGGCTGTATCGGTTTCATCGGACTAAACGGCACACTGAACCAGGCAATCACCATCCGCACCTTCGTCAGTCGCAACAACGAACTTTGGTTTCAAGCCGGAGGTGGTATTGTAGCAAAAAGTAATGAAGAATACGAACTACAAGAAGTAAACAATAAGCTGGGAGCACTTAAAAAAGCAATTCTCCTGGCAGAACAAATGTAAAAAAACACTCTATTATGAAAATAGTAATTATAGACAACTACGACTCATTCACTTACAACCTGAGTCATTTGGTAAAAGAACTCGGTGCAGAAGTCACCGTCATGCGCAATGATTCCTTTAAACTGGAAGAATTAAAAGTATTCGATAAAATAATTCTTTCACCGGGACCGGGAATCCCCTCTGAAGCCGGACTACTGCCGGATGTTATCCGGACTTATACAGGGAAAAAACCTATTCTCGGTGTATGTCTGGGAGAGCAGGCCATCGGAGAGGTATTCGGAGCCAAACTGATCAACCTGAGTGAAGTTTTTCACGGAGTACAAACACCGATAACCATAGAAAAAGACGATTATATATTTAGAGGGTTGCCACAGGAAATACCCGTCGGAAGATATCACTCGTGGGTGGTAGATACAGACGAATTCCCCGACTGTTTGGAAGTAACAGCTATGAGCCGGGAAGGATATATCATGGCACTCAAACATAAAAAATATGATGTACATGGAATCCAATTCCATCCCGAATCTGTGCTGACACCGAATGGAAAAACAATAATTGCTAATTTCCTAAACGCATAAAACAACAATTCAAACGATATGAAAGCTATATTATCACGCCTCTTCAACCATGAAGAACTGAATCGTGAAGAAGCAAAAAACTTGTTACTCAATATCACCAAAGGCAGGTATAATGACTCACAAATAGCTGCTCTGCTCACAGTATTCCAGATGCGTGGCGTCAAAGTAGAAGAACTTATCGGTTTTCGTGAAGCACTGCTTACAACACGAGTACCCATAGACTTTTCTGCCTACAAACCTATTGACATTGTAGGTACGGGGGGAGACGGAAAGAATACATTCAATATATCTACTTGTGCTTGCCTTATTGTTGCCGGTGCCGGATATCATGTGGCAAAACATGGAAATTACGGTGCAACCTCAATAAGCGGAGCAAGCAACGTAATGGAGCAACACGGAGTGAAATTTACCAATGACCCATCGATACTTACTCGCAGTATGGAAGAGTGTGGCATGGTGTATATGCACGCCCAGCTGTTCAATCCCGCCATGAAAAGCGTCGGTCCGGTACGCAAAGCCCTACAAGTGCGGACTATCTTCAATCTTCTCGGACCATTGGTCAACCCTTGCCTACCTTCCTACCAATTATTGGGTGTGGCAGATCTTCCTCAAATGCGCCTTTACACCAATGTATTCCAAAAGCTTGGCATCGGTTTTGCCGTAGTCAATAATCTGGACGGATACGATGAAATCTCCCTTACGGATGAGTTTAAAGTAATGACCAACCGTTACGAAACTATTTACAAGCCATCAGAACTCGGCTTTTCTCTCGCCCGCCAAGAAGAGCTCTATGGCGGAACAACCCCTCAGGAGGCTGCCTGCATCTTCGACAACGTATTGCAGAACCGTGCAACCAAAGCACAGACCGACTGTGTGTTGATTAATGCCTCTTTTGCCATCCAAGCTATGGAACCGGCCAAACCAATAGAAGAATGTGTCGCCATAGCCCGTGAATCATTGGAAAGCGGCAAGGCTCTGAAAACATTAAAACGTTTTATCGAATTAAACAGTTGACAACCCGGTATAAAAGTAAAGCTATGACAGATATATTAGATGAAATCATCGCCCACAAACGGTTAGAAATCGAACAACAAAAAGCCGCTATCAGCCAAGAGTTGCTGATAAACAACTGCAATGAGCCTATGCCGCGAAGGAGCATGCGCGCCAGCCTTTCGGCATCACCTTCCGGCATCATTGCCGAGTTTAAACGCCGTTCACCATCCAAAGGCTGGATAAAAGAAAACGCACAGGCTGATATCATTTCTCCTGCCTATGAAATGGCAGGAGCTTCCGTTCTCTCTATCCTGACAGACGAGATTTTTTTTGGCGGCAACCTAAAAGACATCCGTGCCGCACGTCCCCAAGTGAGCCTTCCCATTCTGCGTAAAGACTTCATCATTGACGAATATCAACTTTACCAAGCTTGCATCGTAGGGGCAGATGCAGTTCTTCTGATTGCTGCGGCACTCAGAAAAGAGCAATGCAGTATGTTAGCGGTCAAAGCGCACGAACTGAAATTGGAAGTACTTCTCGAAATTCATAGTGAACAAGAATTGGAATACATAGAAGACAACATTGATATGGTGGGAGTGAACAACCGCAATCTGGGAACTTTCCATACAGACGTGGAAAACTCCTTCCGACTGGCAGAGAAGTTACCTAAAGAAATGTTACTTGTTTCCGAAAGTGGCATTTCCAGCCCACAGACTGTCCGACAATTACGTGCAGCCGGCTTTCGGGGTTTCTTGATTGGAGAGAATTTCATGAAGACACCTCAACCGGGAAATGCTTTGAAAGAGTTTATCAGTAAGTTATAAAAATCATATTGACAAAATGATTGTAAAAGTATGTGGCATGCGCGAGCCCGACAACATTCGCGCCGTAGAACAGACCGGTCCGGACTGGATGGGATTTATCTTTTTCCCCCATTCCAGCCGTCATGTCTCTCTCCGTCCGGCTTACCTGCCGGAGCGATGCAAGCGTGTAGGCGTATTTGTCAATGAAGTAACACCCGCCATCCTACAAAAAGCGGAAGAATTCGACCTTCATTATATCCAACTGCACGGAACAGAAACTTCCGAACAATGTCTCAACCTGAAACGTGCCGGACTGGGGGTTATCAAAGTATTCCCTATTGCCTCAATGAGTGATTTGAAATCTACTGCCTGCTATGAAAATGTCTGCGACTACTTCCTGTTCGACACAGCCTGTACCGGTTATGGCGGTTCGGGAAAAACATTCGATTGGCAAGTGCTTACGGCGTATCATGGTTCCACTCCTTTTCTGCTAAGCGGCGGACTAAAGCCCGACAGTCTGCATTCTCTGAAAGAATTCCGCCATCCTGCATGGGCAGGCATCGATCTCAATAGCGGATTCGAAATCTCTCCGGGCAAAAAGGATACAACGCTATTAAACACATTTATCAAACAAATCAAATCTAACATAGAATGAACAGAATTAATAATTTATTCAGCACAAAACAAAAAGATATTTTATCCATTTATTTTTGTGCCGGCTATCCTACCTCAGACGGTACTGCAAACGTTATCAACACACTGGCAAGTAAAGGAATCGATATGATTGAAATAGGTATTCCTTTCAGTGACCCGATGGCAGACGGCCCCGTTATCCAACATGCAGCAACGCAGGCATTGAAAAACGGCATGACACTACAACTCCTTTTTACGCAACTGAAGGATATTCGCCACAAAGTACAGATTCCTCTTATTTTAATGGGATATTTAAACCCTATCATGCAATTCGGCTTCGAAAACTTCTGCCGTACCTGCAAAGAGGTTGGTATCGACGGAGTTATCATTCCCGACCTTCCTTTCAAAGATTACATGAATGAGTATCGCCCCATTGCAGAAAAATATGATATAAAAGTGATTATGCTGATTACACCTGAAACAAGTGAAGAACGCATCCGGCTGATTGACGAACATACAGATGGATTTATATATATGGTATCTTCGGCAGCCATTACCGGTGTACAGAAAGATTTCGGTACACAGAAGCAGGCATATTTCCAACGCATTGCAGCTATGAAGTTGCGTAACCCTCGAATGATAGGTTTCGGAATATCAAATAAACAGACATTCGAAACAGCCTCTGCCAATGCAGCAGGAGCAATAATCGGAAGCAAGTTCGTTACGCTACTTGGTGATGAAAAAGGAGATGCTGAAGCAGCAACCGACAAGTTGCTCAAAGCATTAAACAACGAGTAGGAGAAGCACTATTTAAACAAATGCATGGAGAAACAGCAAAAACATTTTGTTATTTCTCCATCTTAATTTTGCCATATTTCCACATATTCCGTATCTTTGTGCCATAATCCAATCAGATATACTTATGATAAAGAGTGAATATCCTTCCGTTTTGCTAATATATACAGGTGGTACAATCGGTATGATTGAGAATCCCGAAACAGGTGCTTTAGAAGCCTTCAATTTTGATCAACTTCAAGAGAATGTTCCGGAGTTAAAACGTTTCAATTACCGCATTTCTTCCTATCAGTTTAATCCTCCCATCGATTCTTCCGACATGGAACCTTCTTTATGGGCAAAACTGGTAAAAATCATCGCTTACAATTATGATAATTTTGACGGTTTTGTCATTCTTCACGGAACAGACACCATGGCATATACCGCTTCTGCCCTTAGTTTCATGTTGGAAAATTTAAGTAAGCCGGTCATCTTGACAGGTAGCCAGCTTCCCATTGGCATGTTGCGTACCGACGGCAAAGAAAATCTTATCACTTCCATTGAAATTGCCGCTGCCAAACACCCCGATGGTACAGCCATCGTTCCCGAAGTGTGTATCTTCTTTGAAAACCACTTGCTTCGCGGCAACAGAACGACAAAAATTAATGCAGAAAACTTTAATGCTTTCCGTTCATATAATTATCCATCACTTGCTACAGCCGGTATTCATATTAAGTATGAATATGACCGTATTCATAAAGCAAATCCCAATGTGGCTCTAAAGCCCCACTATCTGTACGACACCAATGTCGTCATCCTGACACTCTTTCCCGGTATTCAGGAAAATATGATACGAAACATACTTCATACCCCCGGATTGCGGGCAGTGGTGCTTAAAACATACGGTTCGGGTAATGCTCCACAAAAACCTTGGTTCATCGACTTACTGAAAGAAGCTACCGACCGTGGTATCGTCATTATCAATATTTCCCAATGTTCTACAGGAAGTGTAGAGATGGGAAGATATGAAACCGGACTTCATTTGCTCGATGCCGGAGTTATCAGTGGATATGACAGTACAGTAGAGTCCGTTCTTACAAAACTAATGTTTCTTTTGGGTCATGGCAAAAATGAAAGTGAGATACGGCATCAAATGAGTATTCCGGTTGCCGGTGAGTTTACCATACCTACAATGTAACACATTTGTAATATTTGTTTCATTAAATAGTAATAAAAACGCTCCATCTTTGCAATGCGAAACAAGAAAAGATTAGTTTTGTAGTAAATAAAAAGAGGAACGACATGAATGATTACCGCATTTTAGTAGTTGATGACGAAGAGGATCTCTGTGAGATTCTTAAATTCAACTTGGAAAACGAAGGATATTTGGTAGATACTGCCAACTCTGCCGAAGAAGCCTTAAAAACGGATCTCACTAAATACGATCTCCTTTTATTGGATGTCATGATGGGTGAGATCTCAGGTTTCAAGATGGCAAGTATGCTCAAAAAAAATAAAGCCACCGCCACTATTCCTATCATTTTCATTACTGCCAAAGATACAGAAAACGATACCGTGACCGGCTTCAATTTGGGAGCTGACGACTACATTTCAAAACCTTTTTCCCTGCGCGAAGTAATGGTACGTGTCAAGGCGGTGTTGCGTCGCACAGCATCGGGTAACGAAAAAGAAGCTCCGCAACAACTGGTTTATAAAGGATTGATACTTGATATGACCAAAAAGAAAGTAAGTATTGACGGTATTGAAGTCTCTCTTACCAAAAAAGAATTTGAGATTCTGCTGCTCCTATTGCAAAATCAGGGACGTGTGTTTTCCCGCGAAGATATTTTAGCAAAAGTCTGGCAAGAAGAAGTATACGTACTCGACCGCACCATTGATGTAAATATCACCCGGCTACGCAAAAAAGTCGGAGAATATGGAAAATGTATCGTAACACGTTTGGGATACGGATATTGCTTTGAATATCAATAAATAAAGTCTGCTTTATCATGACACTTGAACTATCCAGCCATGTATTATCGTTCAGCAAGAAGCTTTTTCTTTCTGTCATTGTATTGTTTCTTGTCTTTGCCATTTGCTTTATGGCATTTCAATATCGCAGGGAAAAGGAATACAAAATAGAACTGCTCAACACTCAATTACAGAATTATAATGACCGTCTGAATGACTTTCTCCGTGGAAAAGACACATTGAATTTGAGACTTTTAGATAAATATGTACACGAACATACGTTGGATGAATTGCGTGTCACCCTTATTGATAAAGAAGGGAAAGTGTTGTATGATAATATCGAACAGAATCCGCTGTACTTCAGCAACCATCTCAACCGGGAAGAAATAAAGGAAGCTATCAGCCAAGGAAGCGGCTATTCCATTAATCGCCAATCCGAAAGTTTAGGAGGAGAGTTTTTCTATTCAGCCCAATATTATCCGAACACTAATTATATAATCCGTTCCGCATTGCCCTATAGTGTCAGCCTGGTGCGTCATTTAAAAGCAGATTCCCATTTTGTATGGTTTACGCTTATAGTAAGTCTCGTGCTGATTTTTATCTTTTATCGTTTTACACATAAATTGGGGATGTCAATCACACAGTTGCAACAATTTGCTTTGAAAGCTGATCGTAACGAACCGATAGACACCGACTTGCAAGGAGCATTTCCGAAAAACGAATTGGGTGAGATTTCCCAACATATCATTCAGATATACAGACGACTGCATCAGGCAAAAGAAGATTTATATATCGAAAGAGAGAAACTGATAACCCACCTGCAAATATCCCGTGAAGGATTAGGAGTTTTTACCCATAAGAAACAAGAAATACTGGTTAATAATCTCTTTACCCAGTACGCCAACCTCATTTCGGACAAAAACCTGAGTTCGACAGAGGAAATCTTCTCTATTCCGGAACTTCAGCCGATTACTGATTTCATTGCCAAAAATAAAGAGCGCACAATCAGCAAAGAAGAGAAACGAATGTCGATTGTTATAGACAAAAACGGTCGTATTTTCTCGGTAGACTGTATTATTTTTCAAGACGACAGCTTTGAAATTTCTATCAACGATGTCACTCAGGAAGAAGAACAGGCACGGTTAAAAAAACAATTAACTCAGAATATTGCCCATGAATTAAAGACCCCGGTCAGCAGCATACAAGGATATCTTGAGACAATAGTCAATAACCCGGGACTGCCACGAGAAAAAATAAATACGTTCCTCGAACGCAGTTATGCTCAAAGTAATCGCCTGGCACATTTGTTACGTGATATTTCTGTCTTGACACGCATGGAGGAAGCCCCCAATATGATAGAGACTGAACAAGTCAACCTGACAGTTATGATGCAAAACATACTGAATGAAGTTGCCTTGGAATTGGAAGAAAAACAGATAACAGCATCCAATTTTCTACCCCATGGACTGACTGTATCCGGCAATGCTTCCTTGCTCTATTCCATTTTCAGAAACCTGACAGACAATGCCATCGCTTATGCCGGTACAGGAATATCAATTACAGTCCGTTGCTTCCGTGAAGACGAACGTTTCTACTATTTCAGTTTCTCGGACACCGGTATAGGAGTAGCTCCCGAGCATTTAAGCCGCCTGTTCGAACGCTTCTACCGAGTTGATAAAGGACGCTCACGCAAATTAGGCGGCACAGGACTCGGACTTGCCATTGTAAAAAACGCAGTCATTCTGCATGGCGGGACTATCTTTGCCAAGAATAATCCCGGTGGGGGGCTGGAATTTATCTTTACGCTGTGTAAAGAATAAAAGGACGCCTTTCCTATTATTTGAAAAGCCTTGCCCAAAAACCTTTAGGAGCAGGGCGTTTTTCATTATGCAGATTTTGATATACCTGCTCATAACTTAAGCGATTGTGCACCATTTCATAAATCACCCCCCAATCAGGCAACCCGCCCAAATTACGGTCATCAATAAATAAATCCGCCTTCAGTTTACGCGAATAATACCGGCTTTTATCTTTCTCTTCGGCATAATTGCTATTGACTGCATAAAATTCCAGTCCCCGCTGACGGCAAAACTCCACCGCTTCTTCCAATAAACGACCTTCACGAACGCTCCATAATATAAGGAAATGACGTTCTTGCTGCAATTTTTTCAATGTTTCTATGGCAAAAGGAATTTCTTTACCTATTGCGGGATACTTATGTTCCACGATTGTTCCGTCAAAGTCTACTGCTATAATCATAGTTACTCTAAATTATGTCACAAAGATAAGGCAAAATTTCTATTCCTCCCTTTACAAAAACCAAAAGAATTAATTGTTTTTCTAAAGATAAGCAGTATATTTGCAATGTATTGGTTTGTTTATCTTTAGTCAAAGATAAATGATTAAAAGGGAATCAGGTGAGAATCCTGAACAGTCCCGCTGCTGTATGTTTCACAAAACGCATAAGCAAACTCCATTAACCACTGGAAAGCATTTCCGGGAAGGTGCTTATAGCGGAAACAAGTCAGAAGACCTGCCTATACACTTTCACATCCTGAAGCTTTCGAGGAAAGAGCTTGGAACATTGAACATAAAGGATGATTAGCATCCGCTATCTTCTCCGTTTCGCTATCCCAAAAGAGATGATCAGGTAAAAGAAATTTTTTATAAGAATAAACTCTGCCAAGTTTATTTGAGTGCCAGCCTGATGGGAATCACGTTGGCATTTTTTTTATAGTCCAAGTAAGCACGAAATCGGGATGAGTCAGATAACGCACCCGATAATGCCACTGTTCCTCTGTCCGATATTCCTGCGCTTCCAAACACCCCTCCTCTTCCATGACAAAAGGAAAAATATGCAAATGCCGGATAAAGTCTACACCTTCCACCCCCATCACCTTGAACAATGTTTCTTTGGCAGACCAGTGAAGAAGCAATACATATACTTCATCACCTTGATTCATCGTTTTTTCTTCGTCCGGCCGCACAAAACGAGAAACAACCCTACGAACCCTTACCCCATATCTCTCAATATCGATTCCTACTTCTTCGGTCGGATGCAGGGCAACAGCCACATAACCATTCGTATGAGATATGCTGATATGTGCACTTCCATCTGCCAGATATGGCTTCCCGGAAGGAAGATAAACCACCTTCTTTTCTTCTCCGCACAATGTTTTCAGTAATACACGTACAGCCAGCCATTCATATTTCCGCATATCAGAGGTAAAATGCTCCAAGTCTTTCTCGTACATAGAAATATTGCCAAGCAAAGCCAATAACTGCTCCACCGTTTCCTCTGTTTTCCAAACCCCGACCAGCAGTCCGTTTTCTTGAATTTTCCGATATAACGGCATAATGATTACTTCGTTTCTTCCGCCACTTGGGGTTCGTCAACAATCACTTTTACTTTCAAGATTCGACGGGTGTTCATTTCCAACACTTCAAAATGATAGTTTTCATAATCCAAATGTTCATGCAACACCGGGAATTCTCCCTTTATCTCAAGTAAAAGACCGGCTAAGGTATCGGCATCTCCTTCCACTCTCTCAAATATATTCGAGTCTATCTTCATTATCTTATAGAAATCAGACAGAAGAGTTTTAGCCTCAAAAATATAAGTGCGGTCATTCAGTTTCACATACGTGCGTTCTTCATCATCATATTCATCATTGATTTCTCCTACAATTTCCTCAATGATATCTTCCATGGTTACAATGCCCGATGTTCCTCCAAACTCGTCAACAACAATGGCAATATGAATTTTATTTGCCTGAAAGTCACGCAGCAAATCATCAATCATTTTTGTTTCAGGAACAAAATAAGCAGGACGGATCAGTGTTTGCCAACGGAAATTATCCATCTTGTTAAGATGAGGCAACAAGTCCTTGATATAAAGAATACCTTTGATATTATCACGTGACTCGGCATATACAGGAATACGTGAATATGCATTATCTACAATACACTTCAGCACCTCGGCATAAGGAGTATTGATTTCCAAATCCACCATATCAAGACGCGGTGTCATCACCTCCTTGGCAGTCTCTCCACCAAAACGGATAATGCCCTCCAGAATGTTGCTCTCCTCCGATATTTCATTCTTATCGGTCAACTCCAACGCCTGCGACAATTCATCGACTGAAATATTATAGTTCTTCTTCGCCACACATTTATTAATTAAGAATGAAGAGCGAACCAACAGGGCAGACAAAGGAGAAAATAATGTTTTCAAAAAAGAAATGACAGGAGCAGCCTTACGGCAAAACTTCAAAGTATGCTGTGCCGAATAAATTTTGGGCATTATTTCTCCAAACAGAAGTAATAAGAAAGTAAGAATGACCGTTATAACCAGAAATTCAAGTATGACAGAATTTCCCCAATGGATGGTGCTGGCAAAGAAATAATTGCACAGCATGATTATCGTCACATTCACAAAATTATTAGAAATCAGAATAGTGGCTAACAAGTGTTCAGAATCGTCCAGCAGAGCACTGATACGCCTGTCGGAAGAAGTCTGCCCTTCCTCTATTTCACTCAAGTCACCGGGAGACAGAGAGAAGAAAGCAATTTCCGAAGCAGACACAAAGCCTGATGCATACAATAATATAACAGCTAATACAATAGCTATAATTGCTCCTATAGTAGGAGTAGTCACGGTCACACCGTCAAACAAATCCGCCAAGCGGCATAAATACGAGTCAGGGTCCAAGGAATCTGGTTTTAGTTAAACATCCGGTTCTTTAAAATTAAAACGGTAAATCATCTGTCACGCTGCTATTGGCGGCAGGCTGTTGCGATGCCGGCTGTGAAGCAGCTTGCGGCATATATCCTCCTTGCTGCTGAGAAGCAGTACGGGGAGTCAGCATTTCCATGTTATCAGCAAAGATTTCAACGATAGTACGTTTGATACCATTCTGATCATCGTAAAAACGGCTGCGGATTTTACCTTCGATATAAAGCTTATCTCCTTTGCGAACATACTTTTCAGCCGTTTGCGCCAATCCTCTCCACAAAACAATATTATGCCATTCGGTACGTTCAGGAACCTGAGTCCCATTTGCCAAGGTATATGCACGGTCTGTGGTAGCCAAAGAAAAAGTAGCTACAGCAACACCATTATCCAAATATCTCACATCAGGGTCTTTACCTACGTTCCCTATCAATTGCACTTTATTTAATGACATTCTCTTCTTCCATTTTAATTATCAGGCTTCAAAATTAGCGAAAAAAACTGATTTACCAAGCGAGAAACAGCAAATTTATGCAAATCTTCTATCCTAATTCTCTGATACTGTGCAAAAGAGGTAGAATCTTCGGGCAGAATAACCTCATAAAAATTTGCATAAATCACCCGATGGGATAAGACATGTTTCACTCCTTTTTGTACCAGCCGGACTAAGGGAGTCTCGCCTTCAGCCAACATTTCCCGCCACCGGGATAAAGCATAGAACTTTTCTTCGGGCACTTCATTCTCCGTTTCTATCAAAGGAAGCTCATACAGATTCTTCCAGATATCATTCCCTGTCCGTTTATTGATTAATGTATGCGCGCCCATGCGTACATAGATATAATTAAAGTAACGATTTGCCACCTTTGTCTTATGCTGTTTCACAGGCAGCGTATCCATCACCCCCTTTTGCCGGGCGACACAAGTATCAACAAAAGGGCAGAACATACAGTTGGGCGAAGCAGGAGTGCACTGCAACGCGCCAAAATCCATTATCGCCTGATTATAAATCCCCGGTTGCGCTTTATCCAACAACTCCGCCGCCACTTCCGCAAAAATCCTCTTCCCTTCTGCAGAGTCTATGGGCGTTTCAATCCCCAACCAGCGCGAAAGCACCCGATAAACATTCCCATCCACCACAGCATAAGGCATTCCATAAGCAAAAGAACAAATGGCAGCCGCAGTATACTCTCCCACTCCTTTCAAAGCCAGCACCTCTTTATATGTTTTAGGAAAACCTCCGGCACCGGCCATGCTACGCGCAGCAGCATGTAAATTACGGGCACGAGAATAATAGCCCAATCCTTGCCAATATTTCATGACCTCGTCTTCATCGGCAGCCGCTAATGAAAACACGTCAGGGAAACGTTTTACAAAACGTTGATAGTAATCATAACCTTGAGCGACGCGCGTCTGTTGCAATATAATTTCCGAAATCCATATTAAATAAGGATTCTTCGTCCTGCGCCAAGGCAAATCACGCTTGTTGTCTTGATACCATTTTATTAGTATTTCTCCAAAATTATTCATGTCTAACGTTACAAATCAGCACAAAATGTGCGTTAATTCTGCAAAAATAAGGCAAGAAAACCAAAGCTGACATTTTTTTTAGGAAATTTATTCTGAATATATTTCTTAAAGAGCTAGAAAAGCTATATATTTGCAGTCCAAAAAATTAAGATATAAGTATAACAATAATTATTAGCGAAATGACTAAAGCAGATATCGTAAACGAAATTACGAAGAAAACCGGTGCTGATAAACAAGCAGTGTTGAATACACTCGAAGCTTTCATGGATACAGTTAAGGAATCTTTGTCAAGAGAGGAAAATGTATACTTGCGTGGTTTTGGAAGTTTTATTGTGAAGAAGAGAGCTCAGAAAACAGCTCGCAATATTTCAAAGAACACTACGATTATCATTCCGGAACATAATATTCCGGCTTTTAAGCCAGCAAAGACATTTACATTATCAGTAAAAAAATAAACAACTAGAGTATTAACCCATAAAATTTGAAGCTATGCCAAGCGGAAAGAAGAAAAAAAGACATAAAATGTCAACGCACAAGCGTAAAAAAAGACTAAGAAAGAACAGACATAAAAGCAAAAAATAATTTGTAGTCTGTCTGACGACAAATAAAGAACAAACCTTGCAAAGCAACAAAATGTCTTTCAGGTTTGTTCTTTGTTTAATGAGAAAAGTGAATAATTTAAGAATACAAAAGTGACAAGCGAACTAGTAGTAGACGTACAACCCAAAGAAATTTCCATTGCGCTCCTGGAAGATAAGGCGTTGGTGGAATTCCAAAAAGAAGGAAGAAGTGCTTCTTTCAATGTGGGAAATATGTATTTGGGACGGGTAAGAAAACTAATGCCCGGACTCAATGCCTGCTTCGTGGATGTCGGTTTCGAAAAAGACGCTTTTCTTCACTATTTAGACTTAGGACCTCAATTTCATTCTTATCAGAAGTATCTGAAGCAAGTTTTAAGCGACCGCAAAAAACTTTATCCAATTTCAAAAGCTACTATGCTGCCTGACATTGATAAAGAGGGAACTGTTTCAACCACCCTCCAACAAGGTCAGGAAGTAATTGTGCAAATCGTAAAGGAACCTATTTCAACCAAGGGCCCCAGACTGACCTGCGAATTATCTTTCGCCGGGCGTTATCTGGTTCTTATCCCCTTCAATGACAAGGTTTCCGTATCTCAAAAAATTAAATCGAGCGAAGAACGCGCCCGCCTCAAGCAACTGTTGCAAAGTATCAAACCGAAAAACTTCGGGGTGATAGTTCGCACTGTGGCAGAGGGAAAAAGGGTGGCCGAACTTGATGCCGAGCTTAAAGTCTTGCTGAAACATTGGGAAGAGACCATTACAAAAGTACAAAAAGCAGCCAAACTTCCTGCACTGGTTTATGAAGAGACCAGCCGCACGGTAGCCATGTTGCGCGATTTATTTAACCCTTCATACGAGAACATTTACGTAAATGACGAAACAGTGTTCCACGAAATCAAGGATTATGTATCTCTCATTGCCCCTGAACGGGCAGAAATCGTGAAATTGTACAAAGGACAGCTTCCTATCTTCGACAATTTTGGAATAACCAAACAAATCAAGTCCTCATTCGGTAAAACGATTTCGTATAAGAGTGGAGCTTACCTGATTATTGAACACACTGAAGCGCTTCATGTGGTGGATGTCAATAGCGGTAACCGTTCCAAATCCGGTAACGGACAAGAGGCTAACGCACTGGATGTCAATCTGGGAGCTGCCGATGAATTGGCGCGCCAGTTGAGGTTGCGTGATATGGGTGGTATTATTGTCGTTGACTTTATAGACATGAACCTGGCTGAGAACAGACAAAAGCTGTATGAACGCATGTGCCAAAATATGCAGAAAGACAGAGCCAAACACAATATTCTCCCTCTCAGCAAGTTCGGACTGATGCAGATTACCCGCCAACGCGTGCGTCCGGCCATGGATGTCACTACAGATGAAACCTGTCCCACCTGCTTCGGGAAAGGTAGCATCAAACCATCCATTCTTTTTACAGATACATTGGAGAGTAAAATTGATTACCTGGTCAATAAGCTGAAGATTAAGAGATTTACACTGTACATCCACCCGTATATTGCTGCTTACGTTAATCAAGGCCTTGTGTCGCTAAAGCGTAAATGGCAAATGAAATACGGATTCGGAATAAAGATTATCCCCGATCAAAGTCTGGCATTCCTGCAATATAAGTTTACCGATATGCATGGAGAAGAAATAGACATGAAAGAGGAAATCGAAATCAAATAAAAAACGGGGAGCGAATAAATGAAGTCGCTCCCCGTTTTTTTATTCCCAATATTAATTGGTATCTTTGCTTACAAATACTAAAGTCATGATTATAGAAGATTTACAGCATTTATATCAAACATACACAGGTGTAGCTGCCGAGACAATTACCGAATTGCCTTCTTCCGGTTCCAACAGACGTTATTTCAGACTCACCGGAACACAGAATTTAATCGGCGTTTATGGTACTTCCATCGAAGAGAACAACGCTTTTCTCTATATGGCCGCACATTTTCGCAAAAAAGGCCTTCCTGTTCCCGAAGTCTATTGTGTTTCCGCAGATAAGACATGCTATCTGCAAGAAGACTTAGGTGACACATTATTATTCAATGCCATCGAAAAAGGGCGCACCACCAGTGTATTCTCGGAAGAGGAGAAGGAACTTCTCCGCAAAACTATCCGCCTACTGCCGGCCATCCAATTTGCAGGGGCTGACGGATTTGATTTTTCCCATTGTTACCCGCAACCGGAATTCAACCAACGTTCTATTCTTTGGGATTTGAACTACTTTAAATACTGTTTTCTGAAAGCTACCGGACTTGAATTTCAGGAAGACAAACTGGAAGACGATTTCCAGAAGATGAGCGATGTACTGCTCCGCAGCTCTTCAGCCACTTTCATGTATCGCGATTTCCAAAGCCGGAATGTAATGATTAAAGATGACAAACCATGGTTCATCGATTTTCAGGGTGGACGCAAAGGCCCGTTCTTCTATGATGTCGCCTCTTTCTTATGGCAGGCCAAAGCCCAATATCCTGACACTTTAAAAAAAGAACTCTTGGAAGAATACATTGACGCGCTTTGCAAATACAAACCGGTAGACAGAGAATATTTTTTCAGCCAACTGCATCATTTTGTACTTTTCCGCACCTTGCAAGTATTGGGAGCCTACGGGTTTCGCGGATATTTTGAGAAAAAGCCTCATTTCATACAAAGCGTACCTTATGCCATAGAAAACCTGCGGCAGTTATTGCGCGATGAGTATCCCGAATATCCTTACTTATGCTCCGTCTTGCGCGAGCTGACTGAATTGAAACAATTCAAAGACGAGCTGAAAAAACGCCAACTGACGGTTAAAGTGATGAGTTTTGCATACAAAAAAGGCATACCCGACGACCCTACAGGTAACGGAGGCGGTTATGTATTCGATTGCCGTGCCGTAAATAATCCCGGTAAATACGAACGCTACAAACCCTTTACCGGACTGGATGAACCTGTTATCCGCTTTTTGGAAGAAGACGGAGAAATCTTTCCTTTTCTGGAACATGCATACGCGCTGGTGGACGCGTCGGTCAAACGATATATGGAGCGAGGGTTCAGCAACCTGTCTGTATGCTTCGGCTGTACCGGCGGACAACACCGGTCGGTCTATTCGGCCCAACATACAGCTGAGCATTTAAACCGGAAATTCGGTGTAAAGGTTGTCTTGATTCACCGCGAACAAAACATAGAACAAATATTCGAATCGACTTTATGAAAGCTATGATTTTTGCAGCCGGCTTGGGAAGCCGGCTCAAACCCCTGACAGATACCAAACCCAAAGCGCTGATAGAAGTAGCCGGAAAGCCCATGCTGGAACATGTCATATTAAAGCTGAAAGCTTCGGGCTTTAATGAAATAGTGATTAACGTACACCATTTTGCCGATCAGATTCTAGATTTTCTGCAGGCTAATCATAATTTCGGTGTCGACATCCATATTTCTGACGAGACAGAAGAATTACTGGACACCGGAGGAGGACTGGAAAAAGCCGGCAAGTATTTCATATCCCCCTGCCATGAAGATAAAAACGGTATCCTGCTGCATAATGTAGATATTTTATCCAACTGCAATTTACAAGATTTAATCCGCTTCCACCAACAAACCCCTGATGTATACGCCACCATGCTGGTAAGCAGACGAATCACCTCCCGCTACTTGCTATTTGATGACAACAATCTTTTGTGCGGCTGGATAAATAAAACCACAGGCGAAGTGAAACCTGCCGGATTAAAATACGAAGAAGGAAAGTACCGGGAATACGCCTATAGCGGTATACAAGCAATCAACCCGCTATTGCTGAACAAAGGCATGAAACCGGGGAAATATTCTATTATCGATTTTTACCTGCAAGTTTGCAAAAACATCAGGATTCAGGGCTATCCTGTCGACAACCTACAATTGATAGATATCGGAAAGCCGGAGACGCTCATCAAAGCAGAAGAATTTCTAAATCAACTATAAAAGGACTTTAATAAAAAGCACGTTTCACGCATAACAGGGCATTATTCCACTCATGCTCAACGATTTGCGGTGAAACATCAAATAAATTAAAAGGCGGAAGTTTTTCGTGACAGCAACCCTCCCAAAAGACCTTGTTCTTTTCAAAAAACTCTTCCGTCTTTAAAAAAAACTTCAAGTTCTTCTAAAAAAAGACCTTGAAGTTTTTCAATTATTCCCTAAATACTTTGAAAGATAAATCTTCTTACCAAAGGTTTAATTTATTCTTTTGTGCCTCTTCCAAAGAAACAGTCTTCACCTGTTTTGCACTATTCTTGCTGCGAAGTTCTTCATACTCTCTGTTTATTCCCTCCACAAATTCTTGGCGAGACTCAGCATTCAGCAAACGGGCTGCCACCAATGCATTCTGTGAAGCATCTTTCATGTGAATAACCGGCCCTCCATAAACAGGAGCAATCTTCAGAGCAGTATGAAGTTTGGAAGTCGTAGCACCACCAACCATAATCGGAATATCCAGTCCTGCACGTTGCAATTCGACAGCCACATGTGCCATCTCCTCAAGAGACGGAGTAATCAATCCACTCAAGCCAATGATATCCACTTTCTCTTCTATGGCTTTTTGCACAATCGTTTCGGCAGGAACCATCACCCCCAAGTCTATAATTTCATAATTATTACAAGCCATCACCACCGATACGATATTTTTCCCGATATCGTGCACATCACCTTTCACAGTTGCCATCAACACCTTTCCGGCACTGCGCACTCCTTCCTGCTTATCGGCTTCAATAAGCGGTTGCAAAATACTCACAGCTTTTTTCATGGTGCGGGCAGTCTTCACCACTTGAGGCAGAAACATTTTTCCGGCCCCAAAGAGCTCACCCACTTTGTTCATTCCATCCATCAACGGCCCTTCAATGATATCCACCGCTTTTCCGTATAGCGGCAACGCCTCCGCCAAATCTTCTTCCAAATAATCACCGATGCCTTTTATCAACGCATATTGCAGACGCATCTCCACCGTTGCCTCACGCCATAACTCCTGTTCCGCCGGTTTGCCGCCGGTTTCGGTATTCTTTAAAGCTTCCGCTGTTTCAATCAGCCTTTCGGCAGCATCGGGACGACGATTCAACACCACATCCTCTATCCGTTCCAGCACATCGGCAGGAATATCGGTATAGAGCACCGAAGTGGCCGGATTCACAATACCCATATCCATGCCCTGCCGAATGGCATGATAAAGAAATACGGCATGCATTGCTTCACGGATATAATTATTACCACGGAAAGAGAATGACAAGTTACTTACCCCGCCACTGACATGTGCTCCGGGAAGATTCTGCTTTATCCAACCGGTTGCTTTGATAAAATCAACAGCATAATTATTGTGTTCCTCAATTCCCGTAGCCACAGCCAGCACATTAGGGTCGAAAATAATGTCATGCGGATTAAAGCCGACCTGCTCTGTCAAGATACGATAGGCACGCGAACAAACTTCAATCTTCCGTTCGAAGGTGTCGGCCTGTCCTTTCTCGTCAAAAGCCATCACGACCGTTGCAGCTCCCAGTTTTTTAATCAGACAGGCATGCTCGATAAATTTCTCCTCTCCCTCTTTCAGCGATATGGAATTTACGATAGATTTACCTTGCAAACACTTCAGCCCGGCTTCTATCACCTCCCACTTAGAAGAATCAATCATCACAGGAACACGTGCAATATCGGGTTCGGACATCACCAGATTCAGAAAAACAGTCATTTCTTCCTTGGCATCCAGCAGCCCGTCATCCATATTAACATCAATAATCAATGCACCGTCTTCTACCTGCTTACGTGCAATGCTCAATGCCTCTTCGTATTTCTTTTCGTTTATCAAACGAAGAAACTTACGCGAACCCGCCACATTGCAACGTTCGCCCACATTGATAAAATTAATTTCGGGTGTCTGTTCAAGCAGCTCCAATCCCGAAAGCCACATCCGCTCAGGCTTACCTGCCGGAATGTGAGGGCGTGCCTTCTGCACCAATGGAACATATTCGGCAATATATTCTTCGGTCGTGCCACAACATCCGCCGATAATATTCACCAAACCCTCGTCTATGTATTCCTTCACTTCCGAAGCCATATCTCCGGGAGTCTGGTCATACTGCCCCAAGCTATTCGGGAGTCCTGCATTGGGATACGCACTGATATAATAAGGAGCACGCGCAGCCAGCCCTTCCAAAAAAGGTTTCAACTGTTTGGCTCCGAAAGAGCAATTCAAGCCGATAGAAAAAACAGGAGCATGCTGAACAGACGCAAGAAAGGCATCCAAAGTCTGACCGGAAAGCGTGCGGCCGGCAATATCCGATACCGTCACCGAGAGCATCAAAGGCACTTCTCGTCCCACCGCCTGCATTGCCGACTCAGCCGCAAAAACAGCAGCCTTGGCATTCAGTGTATCAAATATAGTCTCTATCAGGAGAGCATCCACTCCCCCTTCCAGCAATGCTTCCATTTGCTCCCTGTAAGCACCGACCAGCTCATCATAAGTAAGTGCACGCATTGCAGGATTATTCACATCGGGACTCATTGAGCAAGTTTTATTGGTGGGACCGACAGACCCGGCCACAAAGCGCGGTTTATGGGGAGTCTTTCGGGAATATTCGTCCGCCATTTCACGAGCGATTCCGGCAGCCGACAAATTTATCTCACGGCACATATCCTGCATATGATAATCTGCCATCGACACCCGCTGAGCATTAAACGTGTTTGTCTCGATGATATCTGCACCTGCTTCCAGATACTTGCGATGAATATCTTTTATCACATCAGGACGGGTAAGGCACAGCAAGTCATTGTTGCCTTTCATCTGACCGTCAACTTGTGCAAACCGTTCCCCTCTAAAATCCTGTTCCGATAAGTTGTATTTTTGTATCATTGTCCCCATCGCTCCATCGAGGATGAGAATTCGTTCGTCAATAATTTGCTTCAATGTAGCCATTCACAATATATACTATCTCTTAAACATTCTATCCATTTCACGCCTGTCATCCTTTTCTCTCAAAGATTCGCGCTTATCATATTGTTTTTTACCTTTTGCCAAAGCGATAACTAATTTTGCCAGTCCTTTTTCATTCAGGAACAAACGGACAGGAACAATGGTAAAGCCGGGATTCTTTCCTGCCTCTTCCAATTTACGCAATTCTTTCTTGCTTAACAACAGCTTACGTTCACGGCGGGCTGTATGGTTATTATACGAACCATAGAAATATTCTGCAATATGCATATTCTTTACCCACAACTCACCATGCACAAAGTAGCAATAGGTATCTACCAGGCTGGCTTTACCCATACGGATGGATTTTATCTCAGTTCCGGTAAGCACAATACCTGCTGTGTACGTATCGATAAATTCATAATCGAACGACGCACGTTTATTTTTTATATTTACAGGAGTCGGTTTCATCAATTCAAAATAACAGATAACTCATTAAATACCGCCGCAATAAGCGCCGGACAAACAATTACAATCACCGAAGCAATCAATGTGTATCGGGTCAGTTTGGCTTCTTCCACTTTCATCAGTGTGCGTGCCCCTTCATATACCACAAACACGGTATAGAACTGGAGTATCCAATGCAAAATGGAGATTGAGAACAAACCGCTGATAATATCAAGCACAAATGTCACCACCATGGCATAACCCACAAACTGTTGGTTTAGTTCATACTGTTCGCCTCGGTTCAGCAATTTCTTTCCCAATTGATTTACAGCATAAGCAGCCAAGAAATATCCTCCAAAGAGAGAAACAAAAATGGCGCAACAACGGGTCATTGCTATCTGAAAAGCAGATACACCTGCTGTATTTCCAATAAAAGTACCTATAAAAACGGACAAGCCGCACAATCCTATCATGGGATAAACAAATGTGCCAAGCACTTTCCGCCTATCCTCTTCTGTATTGATTTCTGCCCAAGCCTTAGCCGGAGAGGAAATCAGCAACACCACTCTATTAAATAAATCTTTGTAGTTCAATGCTTAATCTATTTACCTTTGTTATACTTCAATGAGTTGCAAAGGTATAAAAAATCCCCTTTTCCCAAAGGGAAAAGAGGACTTTTCTACTTGCAATATAATGATTTATCAGTATCCGTAAGGAGCTCTAAAATCTTTAGTAGCCATTCTTACTTCTTTTTTTACATAATTTTCACCACCTCTATCCTGCATAGCTCTAAGAACTACATCTATAGAATCTGTTTCAGAGAAATGGCTATAAAGTTCTGACGAGAAAGGAAAACTGCATAATGCACGAGTAGAATTATAAGAATCGCTTTCCCCATTGTCATAATGGAATGTCAACGTCAGTTTTTCATTATCAACAATATCTTCTTCTCTATAACTCATATTAAAATAAAAAGGTGAAGATGAGTTATAATTAAGTTGAGGACTAAATGTTATATATCCCTTGTAAATAATAACTCCCCCATAAAAATCGATAACAGGATCTTGATTCTTATACAAAGTATCAGCTGCTTCTACATCTCTCGTAGTATTAATCATATTGGCACCTCCATGTAATGGAGCAGCAGAAACAATTTCAACCTTATACTGTGTATTTTCTGACGGCTCAGGCAACACTTCATCCAAATGTTTAAATGCCACTTGAGCACGCTTCACCTTACTCCAATCACCAAACTGTTTCATATTAGCAGCTGTAGGAACCAAGATTCCACCTCCATCTGCGTATAATTTATAGCCAAGAAACTCATCACCTGTAACAGTTACAAGCACTATACCGTCATAAGCACTTTCACTGTTAGTGTCCAAGCAAGAACTAAAGGATAACACAGATACCAATGCAGCAAAGAACACTGCCAACTTCATTTTTTTCATTTTCTTCTCTTTATTATTAGGGTTTGCAAAATTAATTAAAAGATTCGAGTCGTAAAGGGAAACTTCAACTCTTTTTTGTTGTTTTAATGATTAAATGAGCTCCAAACCCAAATACTGCACAATATTCTTTCATATTAACCTTTATTAATACATAAACGAACTCACTCCACTATTTCAGCAAACTGTTCTATATTATTATCCACATACTCGGCAATCTGTGCTGTGACAAGTTCCTCCATATCCATAAACTGCTCTTCCAGTTCATCAAATACCTCGTATTGCTCATACATTGCCATAAATTCTTCATCATCGCAGTCTTTTTCCAAGTCTGCACGGTTTTCATCATAAATTTTCTTGGCAGTATAAATCAACTTTGAGAATTCCTTCGCCCCAAAAAGACGCATTGATTTAGCAAAAGGATTATCAAAAAGATACGGTCCATAGCCATTTTGAATCAACTGAATAAAGCCCCCTTCATTAATCTCTTCACGAAAAAAATGATAGCCTAGCAAAGAATGTTGGTAACCATTGAGCAAGGGCATTGTTTCAGCATTAATCACACCGCCCGTCACTTCCAAATACTTATCGGTAAAAACTTTAATAAATTCGTCCATACCTTCCTCAGCACCCTGTCGAAGCACTTCGTCCTTAATTTCTATTTTACTCGTTTCCATCTTTATATAATATATATAGGTACAAAGATAAGTGATTCGGTGGAAAGAAAAAAGATTTTGGCAACTCTAGTTTGCAAAATATTGTCTCACAATAAATTTATTTAATTTAATATCAAAAAGTGGCACGCAACAGGTTGCAGAAAAGAATAAAAGGACTAACTTTGTAGGCGAAAAAGGTAACTAACCTTTTTCACGTGGTTACGAATATTTATTTTATTACCAAAAAACGTAAAGAATATGACTTATTCACACGAAGTAGAACACATGTGTGTTGTGAAGAAAGGTCCTAATCACGGACCGGCTCCTATTCCTGAAGAAGGAAAGTGGGTAAAATCAAAAGAAATCAAAGACATCTCTGGTTTGACACACGGTATTGGCTGGTGTGCTCCTCAGCAGGGTGCTTGTAAACTAACCCTTAACGTAAAAGAAGGTATCATCCAGGAAGCATTGGTAGAAACTATCGGTTGCTCAGGTATGACTCACTCGGCTGCCATGGCTGCCGAAATCCTTCCGGGCAAGACTGTATTGGAAGCATTGAACACCGACTTGGTTTGTGACGCTATCAACACAGCAATGCGCGAACTTTTCCTTCAAATCGTTTACGGACGTACTCAGTCGGCTTTCTCGGAAGGTGGTCTGATTATCGGTGCCGGTCTGGAAGACTTGGGTAAAGGTCTTCGCAGCCAGGTAGGTACTTTGTATGGTACTTTGGCTAAAGGTCCCCGTTACCTTGAAATGGCTGAAGGTTACATCAAGAACGTATTCTTGGATAAGAACGATGAAATCTGCGGTTACGAATTCGTTCACATGGGTAAGTTCATGGACGAAATCAAGAAGGGTACTGATGCTAACGAAGCGTTGAAGAAAGTTACAGGTACTTACGGACGTGTAACTGAAGAGCAGGGAGCTGTTAAGAAAATTGATCCACGTCACGAATAATTATAAGGAGGAAAGAATATGATTAGAGAAGTAAAATTCGAAAGCCAAGACCGTCGTATCAAACAGATCATTGCTGCTTTGAACGAAAACGGCATCAAAGACATCGAAGAAGCTAACGCAATCTGCGAAGCTGCCGGACTTGATCCTTATAAAACTTGTGAAGAAACTCAGCCTATCTGTTTCGAAAATGCTAAGTGGGCTTACGTAGTAGGTTCTGCCATTGCATTGAAGAAAGGTTGCAAAAACGCTGCCGAAGCTGCCGAAGCTATCGGTATCGGTCTGCAGGCATTCTGTATTCCGGGTTCTGTAGCCGACGATCGTAAAGTAGGTATCGGTCACGGTAACCTGGCTGCTATGTTGCTGCGCGAAGAAACTAAATGTTTCGCATTCCTGGCAGGTCACGAATCATTCGCTGCTGCCGAAGGTGCTATCAAAATCGCTGCAAAAGCAGACAAAGTACGTAAAGAACCTCTGCGTTGTATCTTGAACGGTTTGGGCAAAGACGCTGCACAAATCATCTCTCGTATCAACGGATTTACATACGTTCAGACTGAATTCGATTATTTCACAGGTGAACTGAAAGTAGTTCGTGAAATCGCTTATTCTGACGGTCCTCGTGCAAAAGTAAAATGCTACGGAGCCGATGATGTTCGCGAAGGTGTAGCTATCATGTGGAAAGAAGGTGTAGACGTATCTATCACCGGTAACTCTACTAACCCGACTCGTTTCCAACATCCGGTTGCAGGTACTTACAAGAAAGAACGTGTTCTTGCAGGTAAGCCTTATTTCTCAGTTGCATCAGGTGGTGGTACAGGTCGTACTCTTCACCCGGACAACATGGCTGCCGGTCCTGCTTCTTACGGTATGACCGACACTATGGGTCGTATGCACTCAGACGCTCAGTTCGCCGGTTCTTCATCAGTTCCTGCTCACGTAGAAATGATGGGATTCCTTGGAATTGGTAACAATCCTATGGTAGGTTGTACAGTGGCTTGCGCTGTTGACGTAGCTCAGGCCTTGAGTAAGTAATTCAAATAATTACCATATAGTAAATCCCTGTAACTGATAAGGTTATGGGGATTTTTATTTTCAGTATGTTCGTAGGTTGAACTGCTGATTTACCTCTCTCCTACCTTTCTAATATAGTTTAGTTTTGTATTCCTACCTAATACTGATTTCACTTTACTAAGATGGATATAGATACTACTTTAAACTAAAAAAGAAAGTATTTATTAGTCCAATGCAAAAAAAGTAGAGTATTAATACAACTATCCCTAATGATACCTTGTTAAAGTAAGAGTTATTAATTATCTTTGCATTGAAAGGAGATACACCTATGAAGCTGATTGAAAATAATATCCAAAAGATAATTGACCTATGCAAAAAACATAAGGTACATAAATTATTTGTCTTTGGTTCTGTTCTTACGAGTCGTTTTAATGACAACAGCGATGTTGATTTAGTTGTCGATTTTAATAAGGCAGAAGTAAGCGATTACTTTGATAATTTCTTTGATTTCAAATATGCTTTAGAAAATTTGTTTGGTAGAAAAGTAGATTTACTGGAAGAACAGACTATTAAGAATCCATATTTGAAGAAGAATGTGGATGCAACTAAAACTTTAATCTATGGATGAGTTAATAAAGAAACACTTGCAAGATATTCTAACTGCCATTGAAGAAGTAGAAAGTTTCTTCGGCAATGCTCCTAAAGTTTATGATGACTTCTATAGTAACCTATGCCTTAGACGAGCCGTTGAAAGAAACATAGAAATTATTGGTGAAGCTATGAATAGAATACTAAAAGTTGATAAAGATATAGCTATAACCAATTCTCGTAAAATAGTAGATGCCAGGAATTATATCATACATGGCTATGATAGTCTATCCGTAGATATACTTTGGAGTATGGTTATTAATCATTTACCAAAACTAAAAAATGAAGTAACAGCATTACTAAATATATAAGGTTTGTGACTTATTCACGACCATTTATTCAAAGCAGAGAGATTTATAATCTGGAGCGTTCTTTAAAACATTTCAATATTAACCTGTAAAACAATCATTTACGATTAATTTGATTGAATTATAGGGATGCAGTGTCGCTACTTCATACGGTATGACAGATACTATGGGTCGTATGCACTCAGACGCTCAGTTCGCCGGTTCTTCATCAGTTCCTG
>OGDF01000031.1_pt1 | contig 182454 bp, 179 predicted proteins | sample 1570141 | NCBI WGS metagenome assembly OGDF01 (sample SAMEA4370581, study PRJEB24528) | human gut metagenome | reverse complement strand
GCAAAATTTGCCGAAAAGACGTGCGCATATGCTTGTGAAGACGGGTTCTTATATTTTCACTGCCATATTCTGTATAGCTTTCTGCCTGCATTTACAGCTTGAATAAACTCCGTTTTCATGTTATAATTAAATCAATCCGAAAGGGTAGAGCGCTGACCCGTCGGAAATAAATGAAAGGAGATAATCAAGAATGTGCGGTTTTAACTTTGGAAACATCAACTGCTTCATGGACTTCATCAAGTCTTGCTTCGGCGGCAACTGCTGATAAGCTCTGACAAACATTAACATAAATAACTTAGAACATAGGCTCAGATATGCACCGTTTCCCTGAGGTGTATATCTGAGCGATTTTTATTTGTACGGTTGATTTTTCGGACGAATTATAGTATAATTGATACATAACTTATAAAGGAGGGGCAGCAATGCAAAAGGAAGTCAAGATGCAGGATATAGCCGACAGGCTGGGGATAAGCGTTGTTGCGGTCTCCAAAGCGCTAAGCGGAAAAAGCGGCGTCAGCGAGGCTATGCGTGCAAAGGTCTGCCGCACAGCCGAGGAACTGAACTATGTATATAACCCACGCCGTAAATCTGTTCAGGGCGAGCTTACGGGAAATATCTGCGTGCTTGCTTCCACAAGGTTCATTGACGCTGACTCCTTTTATCTAAAATATTATAAGCACATATCATCCCTGCTCCAGAGCAGGGGACGATACGCATTTTTTCATACCATATCATCTTCCGATGAGGAAAATCTCATATATCCCGAGCTGCTGACCCCAGGCAGAACAGACGGAGCAATAATTCTGGGTCAGATGTCAAAGGCATATATCGAGCTGATAACCTCAAAGAATTTTCCTGTGGTATTTCTGGATTTCTATGACGACAGAAAGGATATCGACTGCATCATAAGCGACAGCTTTTATGCTTCTTACGATATTACCAACTATCTTATAAACATAGGCCACAGAAAGCTTGCTTTTGTTGGCTCGGTAAAAGCTACCAGCTCCATTCAGGACAGATACTTAGGTTATGTGAAGTCGCTTATGGAGCACGGGATACACGTAAGCTCAAATTACGTCCTTGATGACCGTGGTGAGGACGGACTGATGGTCCCGATCCGTCTGCCTGTGGATATGCCAACGGCGTTTGTGTGCAACTGCGACGGCACGGCATATGAGCTTATAAAGCAGCTCAACCGTGAGGGCTATCGTGTGCCGCAGGATATTTCGGTAACCGGCTTTGATAACTCAATGTATTCGGATATGTCCGAGCCTAAGATAACCACTATCGAAGTAAACACGGAGCAGATGTCCTCGCTGGCAGTAGATACTATCCTGAAAAAAATCGAAAATCCGTCCTATAATATCGGCAGAATGCCTGTGGGCGGCAGGATAATCTATAAAAATTCGGTGCGCTCCCTTATATCCGACAGCATAAGATAACCAATTTGGTAAAATTAAATAGTATTATGCGATAAAAGTTAACTTTTTTAATAAAAATGATGCTTGCAGAAAAGTTAAATATATGAGATAATTATTATAGATAACTATTTTCTATTATTTGTGAAATGAGGTATTGCCAATGTCCCATCAGATGGTAATTGTTCTCGACTTCGGCGGTCAGTACAATCAGCTTATCGCCAGACGTGTGCGTGAGTGCGGCGTGTACTGCGAAGTCAAATCCTATAAAACTCCCCTCGAACAGATCAAAGCGATGAATCCTGTAGGTATCATCTTCACAGGCGGTCCCAACAGCGTTTATCTTGAAAGCTCTCCCACTATCGGAAAGGAGATCTTTGACCTTGGCATTCCCGTTCTCGGTATCTGCTACGGCTGCCAGCTCATGGCGCACGTTCTCGGCGGAAAGGTATCTACCTGCATAACATCTGAATACGGCAAGACCGAGACTGAATATGACAAGTCCTGCGTACTTTTCGGCGGCGTTGACGGTATGCCCGAAAAGGCTGTTTCATGGATGAGCCATACCGACTATATTTCTGAGCTTCCCGCAGGCTTCAGAGCAGTTGCTCACACTGAGAACTGTCCCGTTGCCGCTATGGAAAACAAGGAAAAGAAGCTTTATGCCGTTCAGTTCCACCCCGAAGTTAACCACACTCAGTACGGTGTAAAGATGATCGACAGCTTCCTTAAAAATGTATGCGGCTGCACAGGCGACTGGACCATGGGCAACTATGCTCAGACCGCTATAAAGGATATCCGTGAAAAGGTTGGCGACGGCAAGGTGCTTCTGGCACTTTCAGGCGGCGTTGACAGCTCCGTTGCAGCAGCTCTTCTTGCAAAGGCTGTAGGGGACAAGCTCACCTGCATTTTCGTTGACCACGGCTTTATGAGAAAGAATGAGGGTGACGAGGTTGAGGCTGCTTTCGCAGGCTGGGGCATCAATTTTGTAAGAGTTAATGCCAAGGATCGCTTCATGGCAAAGCTGAAGGGTGTATCAGACCCAGAGACCAAGAGAAAGCTTATTGGTGAGGAGTTTATCCGAGTATTCGAGGCTGAGGCAAAGAAGATCGGCAAGGTGGATTTCCTCGTTCAGGGCACAATATATCCTGATATCATCGAAAGCGGCGCAGGCGATGCTGCCGTTATCAAGTCTCACCACAACGTAGGCGGACTGCCTGATTATGTTGATTTCAAGGAGATCATCGAGCCTCTCAGACTTCTTTTCAAGGACGAGGTTCGTGCTCTTGGCCGTGAGCTTGGTCTTTCCGATGTTCTCGTTGACCGTCAGCCCTTCCCCGGCCCCGGTCTTGCTATCAGAATCATCGGCGAGATAACTGATGAAAAGCTTTCTATTCTCCAGGACGCTGACTTTATCTTCCGTGAGGAGATTGCCAAGGCAGGTCTTGACAAGAGCATAAATCAGTATTTTGCAGTGCTCACCAATATGCGCTCCGTAGGCGTTATGGGTGACGGTAGAACATACGACTACACTCTTGCGCTGAGAGCTGTTACCACTACCGACTTTATGACTGCTGACTTTGCTAAGATCCCTTACGAGGTTCTTGAGACTGCCGCTGCAAGGATCGTAAACGAAGTAAAGAGCATCAACAGAGTTGTGTATGATGTTACCACAAAGCCCCCCGCAACTATTGAGTGGGAGTAATTAGAGTCCGATTCTTTAACTGTGTAAATGTCGAAAGATGTCATAACCGCTCTGTCATTATATCATAAAAAATGTCGCTGTCAAGGTTAAAATGAATGTCGAAGACAACCTTGACAGCGACATTTTTTATGATTTCTGGCAATTAAGCGGTTGTGCCGTCGTATTATGTCATAACGTGAGACACATTTCAAAAATCACAACCGAAAAAATCACAGCACCCGTTGTGAGTGCTGTGATTTTGAACTGCTCGATAAATTGGAATTTTCTACTCTGTCGATATATGAATATACAATTGAATTCTTTTAGTTATATTTTTGATAACGTGTTTTGACACCAATTAAACAATAAGAAAAATGCTCTATCAAAATCATAGTCGCTATTATTTTGTAAATATATACTCAATTCCAAAACAGTTCTATCTTCACCTTGTACGCATTCAAGCAATTCTCGTTTTGTAAGAATAAAGTTGCCACTGTCTAAATAATGCAAATGCTGCATAATGAAAAATACCGATTTACAAGTTATTGGCAACCTTGAAATGTTGCACTCCATATCAGTGTGTATATAACGGTGGCAAATTTCATGATAGAGGTTATTTAAACTCAATTTTACATAATTTCTTTCATCTTCAATGGTATATGTTGGAACAAGATTTTTTAGTTCTCCGTAATAATCTTTGGTCGTTTTCAATAGATGAAATATTTCCAACGGATTCCAATGTTCTAAATCAGTTTTACCGCAAATAAAGCCACATGACTTATCGTAATTTCCTATTGAAATAAGTGATTTTTGATAGGTATTCAAATCCTCAACTGAAATATTGTCAATCACAACCATAATATCAATATCACTGTTTTTAGTTTCTTCATGACGAAGATAACTGCCTTGCAATCCTACATACTCCAATCTTTTACCAAAAGCATTTATTAGTTTATCTGTTAATTCATCAATATATTCATCTATTCTAAACATTCTGGGTCACCTATTTCTTCATTTCCAAGATAATTCGTGTATTCTTTTCCCTCATAAAAGTTCATTATAGGACGACGGAGTTTTGAAGGATATAATGGTAATCTGTTTAATACTGATAAATCTAACCAATCAAATCCGATTTGGTTAGTATCGCTATGAAGATTTGCATTGGTTGCTTTTCCTAAGTAATCACATAAAAATACTAAGTCAATTCTATGAAAACTTTCGCCATGAACTCCTTCTATCACAAAAAGTAAATCTTTGCATTTAACCTCTACTTCTACTTCTTCTTTTACTTCTCGTTCAACAGTTTGAGGAAGAATTTCCTCATCGTCTTGACCTCCACCGGGCAAAATATACCATTCCTCTTTGCCATCATTCAACTTTATTGCAAGCAATTTACCATTTTTAATTATAACAGCTTTTGCAGAAGTGCGTATTTGTCGTGACATATTTATAATCCTTTCAAATTCCGATTTGTCGAGCAGACATATTCAATCTGCTGTTAAAAGCATTATACCATATCAAAAGATAGATTGTCAAATCAAGTGCAACAAAATCAACAAAAAAATTTATAAAGCACTTCGAGGGGAGTACGAAAACCAAGGCGTTTACGTGGACGATTATTGATGAGATCAACAATATGCTGAATAGATTCAATAATGAAATGCGACAAGACATCATTCTGCGTATATGACAGCGGATTCAGGAAAGAATGGAAATGGGCGCTTAATATCAGAAGCGTTATTGTTTTCGGCAGGATCCGTCCTGTGACCGACCCTGACCTTGCTAAGAAAATATGCAGAAACCTGTGTTATAAATTCACCGATGATGAGAGCTATATCGAGCATGAGCTGAAATTCTCAGGGCCGAATGTGCTTTGTCTGGAGCTTATTCCAGAACATATCACGGGAAAATTAGTAAACGAATCATAACAGCATAAAAAAGCAGCCCTTTCTAGCTGCTTTTTCTTATATATTAGAGTTTGTAAATATCAATTTTTCTCTGCATAGCACTTGAATGCGCTTTCACCTGCCGCAAGGTCGCTGCCGTCCTTTTTCATGGTAAATTTACTTATCAGAGGACAGATGATAAGCGATGAAAGCATTGTAAATGAACCGCAGTTAAGGGGAGACATAATGTTCAGTTTCCAGCCCATTGCCTTTACACTCTCAACAAGTCCGGGGAACCAGCCCATGCTGAACATAACTGTATGCAGCACTGTCACACCAACGCCCCATACAAAGCACACGCCAACTGCTGTGCGGGATATCTTCTTAGAGAAAAGTCCCCAGAGGAAAGGCGCAAGGAACGCACCTGCCAGCGCACCCCATGAAATTGACATCAGCGTGGAAATGTATGCGTTCTTGTTCATGGCAAGAATTACGGAAAGTGCAAGGAACAAAACGATGAATACTCTTATCACAAGTATCTGCTGCTTGTCGGTCATATCCTTTTTGTAAGGCTTTATCATATCAATGGTCATAGTGGAGCTTGATGTAAGCACCAGAGATGAAAGAGTTGACATAGATGCGGAAAGCACCAGCACGATGAGTATTCCAAACAGCAGCTCGGGAAGAGCCTCTGTCATCATTGCGGGAATAATAGTGTCATACTGGAGTTTACCTGCGGCAGAGGTGCTTACGAAATTCTTGGTGGTATCCGCAGGGTCGGTGGTGGAATAAATGCGTCCGAAACCGCCGAGAAAATATGAGCCGCCTGCTACGACAATGGCAAAAATGGTGGAGATAATGCTTCCACGCTTAATTGCAGCATCGTCCTTGATAGCGTAGAACTTCTGTACCATCTGAGGAAGTCCCCATGTTCCGAGAGAGGTAAGAATTACTACTCCGAAAAGGTTAATGGGGTCAGGGCCGAAAAGGGAAGTATATGTACCTGTGTTTCCGCTGTTGTCGGGTATCTGTGAAAGGGAGCTGACAGCTTCTGTAAGTCCGCCCTTGTGAGCCAGAACGCATACGACTACAGATGCAATGCCTATGAGCATGATGATTCCCTGAACGAAATCATTAAGTGCAGTAGCATGATATCCACCGAGAATTACGTATATTGCGGTGAACAGCGCCATCGCCACGATACAGGCGGAATAGGGTATATGGAAAGCTGTTTCAAAAAGACGTGACAGACCGTTATAAACGGAAGCTGTGTAGGGGATAAGGAAAATAAAAATGATTATCGCCGAGGAAAGCTTCAGCGGCTTTGACAGATATCGCTTTTCAAAGAACTCGGGCATGGTAGATGTCTGCAAATATTTAGACATTATTCTTGTGCGCTTTCCAAGCAGGAACCACGCAAGAAGTGAGCCGATGAACGCATTTCCCAGACCTATCCATGTGGATGCCAGACCGTATTCCCAGCCGAACTGTCCCGCATAGCCAACAAAAACTACCGCCGAGAAATAAGAAGTTCCGTATGCAAATGCTGTGAACCAAGGGCCGATGCTTCTTCCTCCAAGAACAAAATCATCCACGTTGGAAGTTTTTTTACGGCAGTAAATGCCTATGCCTACCATTATCGCCAGGTAAGCGATCAGTGTACCCCAAAGAACCATAAAAACAATCCTTTCATTTTCCTTTTATTTTATTGCATAATAGCTTTAAATCATACATACTTTAAATTTGCTTGACTTTAAATCATTAAAGTGCATATGGTATAATTTTTCGGGGATATTGTGAGGAATATCCCCGAAATAATGATAGATCAGATCACATATTATAAACGTCAACAGCGCTTAAAAGCTCGTGCTCACCCGACAGGACAGCTTCTGCCTTGTCATTGTCAGACGTTTTGATAACTATAGCAGCATTTTCGCCTGATGTAAGCGCATACATATACTTGATATCTATGCCGTTTTCGGAAAGCTGACCGCTGAGCCCTTTCAGTGCGCCGAAATGATGGGGGAGCTTAACAGCTATAACATCACCAAGCACTGCTGAGAAACCTGATGCTGCCAGAGCATCCACCGCTGCGGCAGGCTGTGAAACTATCATTCTGAGCATTCCGTACTCACCTGTGTCGGAAAGGCTGATACATATGATATTGATATTTGCTGCGGACAGTGTTTCGGTGACTTCCTCAAGCCTGCCCAGTCTGTTTTCAATAAAAACCGTAAGCTGTTTCATTTGCACTCAATTCCTTTCATAAGATCAGTTCTGACCTTTTCTGTTATCGGTCACACGCTTTGCCTTGCCCTCAAAGCGCTTGAGAGTGTTGGGAGATTCCAGCTGGATAACAGCGTCAAGACCAAGCATTACACGAAGAGCTGACTTGAGCTTCAGGCGTATCCTTTCAAGCTCTGCATAATCGTCGGTCATCTTATCGGGAGCAAGCTCTACTCTGATAGTAAGAATATCCGAGTGATTCTTTCTGTCAACGATTATCTCGTAATGAGGGCCTATTTCCTCAGTCTTGAGCAGAACCTCTTCGATCTGGCTGGGGAATACGTTTACGCCCCTGATCTTGAGCATATCATCTGTTCTTCCGCTGAGATTTTCCATTCTTGCAGTGGTTCTTCCGCACTTGCAAGGCTCGTACATAAGACGGGTAATATCTCTTGTGCGGTATCTGATAAGCGGCAGAGCTTCCTTGGAGAGGCAGGTAACGACCAGCTCGCCCTTTTCGCCTGCGGGGAGAACTTCGCCTGTTTCGGGGGCGATTATCTCGGCAAGGAAATGATCTTCATTGATGTGCATTCCGCAAAGCTCGGTACATTCGCCCGAAACACCTGGGCCAATAAGCTCGCTCATGCCATAGTTCTGTGTAATGGTAAGATTATCGCCGTAAAGCTTGTGCATCTCATCTCTCATAGCTTCGGTAAGCAGCTCGCTTCCAACAAGAGCTGTTTTGAGCTTCAGGTCAGTTTTGGGGTTAAGACCCATCTGAGTAGCCACCTCGCCGATACGGAGAGCATAGGAAGGTGTTGCAACCAGCAGAGTTGTACCGTAATCCTTCATGTACATTATCTGCTTTTCGGTGTTGCCTGTGGAAGAGGGGATAATGCAGGCACCTATTCTTTCAAGGCCGTTATGTAAGCCCAGCGCACCTGTGAACATACCGTATCCGAAGCATATCTGACAAACATCGCTGCTTTCCGCACCGCCTGCCACCGCAAGCCTTGCAACACATTCAGCCCACGTTTCCAGATCCTTTTTAGTATATCCTACAACAGTTGGCTTGCCTGTAGTTCCCGATGATGCGTGTATTCTTGCAAGCTGGCTCTTATCCACAGCAAAAAGGCCGAAAGGATAGTTGTCACGCATATCCTGCTTGGTTGTGAATGGGAGACGCTTCAAGTCATTGAGGCTTTTAACGTCCTCAGGCTTGATGCCTGCTTCGTCCATTTTTGCACGGTAAGGCGCAACCTTTTCATATACCGTTGAAACGACCTTTTTCAGCTTTTCAAGCTGTATAGCTTCGATCTCTTCACGAGAAAGAGTTTCTTCCTTTGCCCAGATCATTATATCAGCTCCTAAATTCAGCAAATTAAGTATTTTTTATAAAAAAAACTAAAACACGTTAATTTTACCATAAAATAGAAGCAAAGTCAACCTTTTTTATAAAAAAAAACAAAAATCTTACAGTGCAGTTCCTTTAACAGGGATATACAGCGATGAGATATCTGCACCCTCCAGCTTAAGTAGCCTGAGCTTTTTATCTGTTCCGCCTGCATATCCCGTAAGATTTCCGCCTGCGCCAACTACTCTGTGGCAAGGCACGATAAGCGTAACAGGATTATGTCCCACAGCGCCTCCCACCGCCTGAGCCGACATTTTGGAAACACACTTTTGCTTTGCCATGATATCGGATATCTCACCGTATGTCATGGTATGACCGTAGGGGATAGTCAGCAGGATATCCCAGACTGCCCTGCGGAAAGGCGTTCCCGATAATTTGAGCGGCGGGGTAAAATCAGACTCTTTGCCGCCAAAATAAATATCCAGCCACCTTATCGCTTCGTCAAACACAGGGATATGCTTTTCCTCATGCTGTTTGGAAAGAGTTGCTGCAAAATATTTCTGTCCGTCAAACCAAAGCCCCGTAAGACCATCTTCGCAGCCTGCCAGCGTAATGCCGCCAAGCGGGGAGTTATAATGATATGTATATTCCATATTATTCACCGTTCCAACCGTATTTTTCATATCCACACAGCCGTTTTCCTTAAATTCCACGCCCTCGTTTTCAAGCAATGAACGCTGCTCATCAAAACCCGGAGCAAGTCTGCCTGCGCTGTTAACGACTCTGTGGCAGGGATATTTTCCGTAATATTCCGCCATGCTCAGCACCTTGCCCACAAGACGTGAATTTTTTTCTCGACCGATAAGGCGTGCTATCTGACCGTATGAAGCGACTTTACCCTCAGGTATCTCCTCAACTGCGGACAGTATTTCATATATCAGCTCATCATTCAGTACACCTGACATAATTTTTCTCCATAAATTTTGTTATCAGCGCTTATTTTTGGGCGCATAATCCTTCATTCCCTCAACAGCGCCGCCCGATACCGCCCAGAAATACAAGCTTGCGGTGCTGCCTGCGATATTTTTCAAAAAGCTTTTTGTCTATTTTTCTGTGATGATACACCATGCGCATTCCACGCTGAATGGCAAGGTCGCCAAAGCTCAGTATGTCAGACCGCTGCATACAGAATAAAATTATCATTTCGGCAGTCCATACACCAACGCCATTGAGGGATGACAGCGCCTCAACAGCCTCTTCATCTGACATATGCCATACTGCGTCCAAACTGAATTCACCGCTGACGACTTTATGGGAAAAATCCTTTATATATTCAGCCTTGCGAAACGTCATACCCAAAGACTGAAGCTCAGCCGCATCAGCAGAATCAATGACCTCAGGCGTGACATGACCGTATTTTTCATTCATACGCAGCCATATGGTCTGCTGAGCCTTGGTGGATATCTGCTGACCTATAATGTGATGCACCACAGACGAAAACAAGTCCGTATCAACGGTTCGGTCAATGTGACCTACTTTGTCAATGACCTCGGCAAGCTTTTTATCCTTTGATCTTAAATATTCGATTTCTTTATCGCCGTATTGGAAATACATTTTTTCACCTAATTTATACTATTTTACTTATATTTATTATAACAGCCAGGCTGATAATCTGTCAATGTTTTTTAAGGCTGAAAGAAAGCAAATAAAAAAATCAGTCGGTTGACCGTCTAAAATCCACCGACTGAAATATGACTGGTGTTGTGGGTGACTTCCACCGCCCACACATCACAATTATTATAATCCATAAACCCGATTTTGTCAAGTATGAAAGGATAAAAATGAAAATTTATAAAGTTGAATTTCTTGTTAGAAAACAAGGCGAAACAAATTATTTTATTTATATAGAAGCTAAAAATCAGAGAAATGCTAAGGAAGCAGCAAGGCAAATATGGGAAAAAAATCATTGTTCTCATATGTTTCATTTAACCGCAAAATCTGCAAATTTAGACCATTATAAGCTTGATACATTTTATCGGATTAGAGAATATTAAAAATTCATTGCCTGCGCAGAAATGTACAGGCAAATTTCTTGACACTGCGCCATAAATGCGGTATAATGAATGTTATGAATAAAAATAGAAAGGACGGAATTAAAGCTGTTGGTATGGATAAAAAAATATCTAATTTCGCATAATCAAAGTTGTTTACGCCCCTCGGACACATTCCGAAGGGCGTTTTTTTATCTCTATTTTTAGGCGCTCGCTTCTGTCAGGTCAAGCATAATTACTTGTAAACCCAAACTTCCCCTTTCCTTAAAAGCATTTCCCAGGAACTAACGGCTTCGTCATTTCTGCCCTTGGGGGCAGGGGGCACCCGCCAACGGTCGTTTTTAGCGGTGCTGTTCTTATCGCCTAATCAAGGGCTCGGAACAGTAAAGTTTCTGTCGATTTTTCCCCCGGATGAATTTCCCCAGGTCACTTCTAATAAATGTGTCCTTAAATAGTCAGTGTTTTTTATTTATTGAATATTGCTCATTTATTTTTACTATAACTTCTTTTGCTCTTGAAAGTTCGTTCATCAAGCACGTTAATGCGATATTTTCAATTACTAATGCTATTCCAAAATCAAAAAAAAGCCTAATTGATGTTATTATTGTTATTATTAACAATATAATAAACCAAATAAAATTTTTGGATCCCATTTGTTTACTTAATGCTTTCCAATAAAATTTTTTCATAAGTTCCTACTCCCTTAATTGTCTTTAATTCGTCTTTTTAATTCCAAATAACCAATCTGCACTCACATTGTATAATTCCGCTAATTGTCCTATCGTTTCTAAATTTGGTTCAAGTGTCCCGTTTTCGTATTTTGTTATATTTGTTCTCGAGGTTGCTAATACATCGGCTACATACTGTTGTGTGTAGTCTTTTTCTATTCTGGCACGTTTTATATTAGCAGTAAAATTTTCTTTAAACATTTTTATTCCTCCTTTCTTGTTCTATTATAGCACATTGTATATTTATTTTTGTTCAATTTTGGCACTTTTACCAGTTCCATTTTGGAACATAATGTGCTATAATAGCACTATCATAAGTTCCTACTCCAAAAAACTTGTGACACCAAAGAATAAAGGTGTAAAAACTACAAAGGCAAATGTTCTCACCCCTCGAAAGCTGAGCGGTTAAGCTTTCACTTCATTTTATAATTATATTCAAAGGAGATTAACCACTATGGACAAGTTCAAAGCGCTTGACCCGACCCTAATGTATTTCCTTGGGTTCAAGGAAAAAGAGGACGATTACGAGATCCAGGACGAGAAGACAGGTAGAATAAACAAGGGTCACTACCACAATTTCATCATCAGCATTGCTGAACCGTTCGCACAGAACGAAAAATCACGTGTCGGCTTTATGGGTCTTGAATGCAACATTTACAAGGTCAAGGCGGAAAATATTTCTTCCGTTTTCGGCGTTCAGCAGGGCGATTTCAACCCGATAGCATATAACGACTGGTTCATGCAGCCCGTTGAAGTCCTTTACGATAAGTACGGCAGTATCAAGAGTATAAAGCGTATCCCGACTGCTCCGTGTACTGTAGCAAAGTTTGAAGGTTAACTTTCAAGTCCATGGAAGAAACTACAGCCTTTAATGATGTTCAGACCGTAACGCTCGGAACTTCAACAGAAATCTTTACTCAGATTACTCAAAATCAAGCTGATATGCTTGTTGAACTCCGCTCACAGAATGAAGCACTTTCCGAAATATCACAGGTTCTTTGGTGGGTGTTCTTTATTCTGCTTGCTTATGGCATATATAAGATATTTCTCGGAAATCTCTTGTCATGGTTTAACGGCTCATGAGAGCCTTTAAATAAAATAATTTAATAAGGTGGTGAAACTGAATGGCAGAAGCACTTGCAAAGGTGGATTTCTCCGCTCTCACAGCAACTATCGAAGCGATTGTTCCCGTTGTTCTTCCTGTTGTTGTGTCCGTTCTCGGTATCAGAAAGGGAATCTCCTTTATGATGGGCGTTATTCAGGGCGCTTAATCGCAGTTCCCAAAGGGGAGAGCTTGAAACTCTCCCCTTAATTTTTTTGAAAGGAGTTTTTTTATGGCTGAAAGTATAGCTTTGCCGTTGCTGCTTGCTTTACTTACTTTATTTGGAATGTCTTTTACTGCCGATAATGTCGGTGATAATTTGGGCGATTTAATCCTTGGTAACGGTTCGCCTGTTCAGGAGCTTATTGACCCCTTTTATTCTCAATATCTCCGTGAGCATAGATTTGAACACGTTACCTATGATGATTACCTTGCAATGCTTGAAAAAATGCAAAATGGTGAGATTACTTCTGACGATTTGCAATCGGCTGGTATTGATGTGCAAAAATGGTTTTCCGAGCATTCCAACAGCGTTATAACAACACGTAATGACGCTTACGGCATTTCTATTCAGAATGACGCAGGTCAAAGAGTTGAGATTAAATGGCGTGAAGAGCGTGACAATCTTAATCGGCAGTGTTGGCGCTTACATGAATATGTTTTTTATCAGAACAACCTTATTGACGATATTACTCAATTTAGTGGTGCTGCTCGTGTCACCTATGATGAAGTTTATCTGAAAAAGATTATCAGCAATTCATATTTTGACAAAGAGGCTCTTTGCTATTTTGTCGTAACTGATTATTGGACTTTAGGCATTAACGTTGCTGAATATCTCAATGCTTCTGATGTTATTGATAGTGGTAACGCCTATGATGAAGAAAGCAAGCCTGTTGGCTTTGTCACTGTTGACGGCGTATCTTATCCGCTTAATCCTGACGGCTCTGTTACAATCAATGGCACAACATATTACCCTGATACTACAGGCAAAATTAACATCGGGGAAAACTCTTATTCTCCGTCAATAAACTTCTCCGCTTATGATGACGCAGCTTTGATTGACCTTGTAAATCAGCTGCTTGCAGCTCTTAGCGCTTCCGAAAGTCCATCTACTAATTATACTGGTATTCTTGGCGCTATTTATACTATGCTGCAACGCATTCACAGTGGTGTGTCAAGTATCTCAACAAATGTTACTTCGCTTATTTCTGGAATACAGTCAATCCCTCAAAGTATTGCAGATCACTTCACTCTTGATTGGTCAAACGCAACAACTCTAATATCTGATAATTCAGTTGAGCTTAAAAAGAAAATGGGCATTTCTGCAATGTATCAGAATATCAATACCGTTACAACTGCATTTTTCGGAAAGCGTTCATTTGGTGATGATGGCAAAGTTGTTGTAACTCCTGTATTTGATAACGGCGAAACACTTACAACCGATTATCCCCATATCTATTTTACTTTGTGGGGTGTGAGGTATGATTTGCTTTCCGATATTCCTAAATTTGATAACGCCATTGCTTTCTTTAAGAAAATAGTAGCTCTGTTTCTTAATATTGCAATGATACTTTCTATTTTCAGAGCTGCCCCCTCTATTATAGTCAGCTGTGGTGAAGTAATTGGCATTCGTTCTCCTGCTACAATTTCCAATGCTTTTGCTGATTTTGGTATTTTTAGACCCAGAACAGACACTAAGAAAGGGGGAAAATAATGTTTTCTGTTATCGGTAATCTGTTTAAATGGTTTGTAGGATTTGTACCGTCTATATACATTCCTATTATTACTATTCCAAAAGATTTGATAGATATAGTTAATGCTGTGTGGTATTTTCTTCCTATGGGTACTATCTGGAACTTGTTTGTAATTGGATTGATTATAACAGGATTTCGTCTTGTTCTTGCCCTTATTATCCGCCTTAAATCTTTTATCCCTACAATGGGAGCATAAAAGGAGCTTATCAATGACACAAAAACAGCTTGATATTTACGGGGCGTATGTGTATAACCAACGTTGCCGTATGGAAGATGATATTTCCACTCTGCAACAAAATTTGCGTTGGCGCAAAATATCTGCCCTTGATTGCCTGGAGCTTATCATAGCTCAGGAGCGTTACAATGCTTTTTGTGAGTTTGTCGCAGATGTAAATATCATTTTGAAAATTAACTTTCAAAAGAAAGGTGATAAAAATGCATGGTGAACTTGTGATATACGTTATTATTTGGATTGTCTCAGGATTTCTGCTTGGTGCAGCATTGTCAATTTATGAAAACAGAAAGGAAGATAAATAATGCTTAACGCACTTCTTAGCATTCTCCGCATATTCTTTTCCCTGTTTAAATGGCTGCTTATAGCCGTTGCTGTTTTACTTCTGCCTATATTCGTTATGCTTGGCGTATATTCATTTTACTATGTTGTAATCAAAAAGCAGCACTTCCCTAAACGCACAATTCCACGCCATAACCTAAAATACACCAAAAAGCGTAGTGTATTCAAACGTCTTTATCTTGACTTTCCCAAGCGTATTGTACAGGACAGGCTAAACGCAAACCCTGATAGCTATGATACATATGGCGTGCATGTGTTTGCAGGAGAGCAAGGCAGCGGTAAAACTGTTGCTGCTATGCACTTTGCAAAAATGATAAAGGAGCGTAACCCTTGCAGCAAAATTGCAAGCAATATCAATCTGAATTACCAAGATGCACAAATACATTCTTGGGAAGATATCTTGCAAAATAATAACGGTGAATACGGTCAGGCTATTATTATTGATGAACTGCAAAACTGGTTCAATAGCAATGAAAGCCGTAATTTCCCGGTTGAAATGTTGACCGAAATTACTCAGCAGCGAAAACAGCGTAAATGTGTTATTGGCACATCTCAGGTGTTTACTCGTGTAGCAAAGCCAATACGTGAACAGGTTACATTTTTGTACCGTCCTATCACGATTATGCACGCATTAACTATTGTGCGTGTGTATAAATGCGACCTTAAAGAAGATGGTACGATAAATAAAATGCACATGCGCAACTGTTATTTCTTCGTTCATGATGATGAATTGCGTAGTTGCTATGATACTTATGAAAAGGTTAAGCGACTTTCTGCCAAAGGATTTCTTCCACGCTCTGAACAGTACGGCAATACTTCTACTGTTCATGTGGAGGGGCTTCCAGACCCCTCTGCTCCGTCCGTCAAGCCGTAATCACGGCGACGGCGGACAGAGGGGGCGGAACGCCCCCTACTTGATATTATCATCATTTTGGTGTCATACACTAAGTAGCAGGTGATAAAATGATTGGTTCAGTCCCGAAAAATCAAGCCCTATTCAATACCAAAATTAAGCGATATCCTGACGGCTCGCAGACTGTTATTTACTGTGACCGTCCAATATTCCGTGACCCATATACAGAACCCAAGGAAAGTGATATTCCGTTATTCTATGAGCCTGATAATGATAATTACTGTGGATATCCTCGACCTGATCCTAACAGCCCAAACTATAAGGCTCGCAGAAAAAAGAAGCATAAACATAGTGAGAGCAGTCGGGAAGAAGATGATGAAATGATTTACTTAGGCAATATGAAACGTGCAAAGGATAGTATATTTGATATAACTATGTGTAATGACTGGAAGTATTTCTTTACAGGTACATTTGACGATAGCAAAGCAGGGGAGAACACAACAGAAAATTTGTTATTACCTGTTCAGAACTGGCTTAAAAATCAAGTCCGCCGCAAGGGTCTGCAATATGTTCTTGTTGCTGAGTACAGCCCCTTAAATCACCGCATACATTTTCACGGACTTCTTAATGAAGCTCTTGAACTGGTTGACAGTGGTACAGTTCTTTGTACTGGAAAAAAAGCGCCTATTAAAATTGCTACTGCTGACCGCCAGAATATACCTCAGGAAGATAGAAAAACAGTGTATAATATTCCTGCTTGGTCTGAACGCTTCGGATTTACTACCGCTATTCCTGTGACTGGTGAGCCTGTGCAACTTGCACGGTACATAACCAAATACATCACAAAGGACTGTGAAAAAATCTTTGGCAAATATTTTTGGAGCAGTCGGAACATTGTCCGACAGCCCGAAATAATTCTTGCTCATACAGATGATTTCGACGGAATACCGCAGCCTGAACATACTATAAAAGGCTGCAACTTCCGTTTGAAATATGATAGCTATTTTGAAAATTAACTTTCAAATTGAAAAGAAAGGAAAGTAAAGATGTTAAATCCACATTTGTTCCGTACAGATTATTTAAGCCAAAAGCGCACGGAAATAGCTGATATAGCTATTAAGCGCTTTCGTCAGGGTTACACCCTTGTATCAATCACAAAGCGCCTTACAAAGAGCTACAGACCTATTACAGGACTCGGCTCGTCTGAGATTGGCGAGATAGCAGGAAAAGCAATACTTGACTTTGTTATCAAGGAAAATAGGGGGGATATCATATGACACAGTACAATGTTACATACAAGTATACAGATTATGACGGCTGCGATTTACAGGTAGATACTCTCTGTATCTCTTCTGATGAAAATCTTTCAGGGCTTCTTACCACACGGCAGCATGAGTGTATAACACAGATTTGCCGTGATGTTGTTGCTTTGTCTCCCATTTATGCATCCTTTACTGTTCAGCTGCTGAAAATAGAAAAGCAGGAGCAGGGGAGTTAACGCCCTTGCTCCTGCTCTGGCTTTGTGAGCTTCTCGCCCATATCTGCGGCAATGAGCGCATTTATATATGCGTTTAGGCTCATGCCCTTGCTTGCGGCGTGTGCGGTTATTTTCTCTTTTTGACCTTTATACACCCTTATTTTCATTTCTTCATAGGTTTTAGCATTATACTTGGCGCTTGCTCGTGTTTGTGCATTTGGCATTTTTATCACCTCAATGTGATTATATCACATTTTTTATACTGTGTCCATTATGCAATATATACAATAATGTACCCATTATTTCTTGTAAAATGCCTATTGATATAATGTACCCATTATGATATAATATATATAGTGAGAGAGAGGAACAGACCTCTTATGAAAGGAAGTGAGGAAATGAGCTTGACGCCTTATGAATGCAACCGCTTTGAGGAGCTTATAAGAGAGAATGAAAAGCTTAGATCAGAGCTTGAAAAACTCAAAGCAGAGCTTGAAGCCCTTAAAAAAGAGCAATAAAAAATGTAGTCGGTCAACCGTCTAAAGCACCGACTACATAACGCAAATATAATTGATGTGGTGAATACTCTCACGTTCATCATATTGATTATAATCCATAAACCCGATTTTGTCAAGTATGAAAGGATAAAAATGAAAATTTATAAAGTTGAATTTCTTGTTAGAAAACAAGGCGAAACAAATTATTTTATTTATATAGAAGCTAAAAATCAGAGAAATGCTAAGGAAGCAGCAAGGCAAATATGGGAAAAAAATCATTGTTCTCATATGTTTCATTTAACCGCAAAATCTGCAAATTTAGACCATTATAAGATTGATACATTTTATCGGATTAGAGAATATTAAAAATTCATTGCCTGTGCAGAAATGTACAGGCAAATTTCTTGACAGTTGGCGGCAAATGCGGTATAATGAATGTTATGAATAAAAATGGAAAGGAAGGAAATAGAACTGTTTGTTATGATATGATAGTGATATAAAAAATATCTAATTTCGCATAATCAAAGTTAAATTTACATACAAGCTATTACTAAAGTCAACATATATCATCTAAGCCATTCGGAAGTCTGCCGAGTGGCTTTTTTCTGTCCTGCTGAAAAATTTACAGAAGCTCCGAGAATTGCGCAGGGCGGCGCATATAATTAACCCAGAGGTCGCCCCCTCTCACGTATGGCGGCGCACTCCTGTTCGGCTTTCATTTACAGCATAGAGGACAGCACACAAGCGGCTTACCTCGGGGGGTGACCTCTTAAATGCCGTACCCCTGCGCCGCCCTGTGCAAATCTTGGAGGAGTTTGTAAATTTTTCGGCACGCACAAATGTAAGGTGCCAAACATCAAGGGGAGTGCTGGCACGACCCGTAAGATGTTATAGCGCCTTATATTATCATAGCTCGTTATTTTATATCATTATGCGTGATTGTGTAAAACAACTCATAATTGTTATAATTTGTTGTGTAATATATTTCTATTTTTTCCCAATCTTCATTTTCTAAGTACATAGTGATTTCATCATTTGTCTTTTTGCCGCTTAACAGTTCGCTAACAACTAAACTTTCAGATTTTTCTTCATAATCATCAACATATGTTTTGAATGAAATAAGTTGTGTGTTTTTATCAATACTTGTATTTGTTATATCAAGACTAATCTTTAGTTTGTCTCCTGTTACTTGATTTCTTTCAATAGTAATATCTTTGATTTCTATTTTTAACCCATCTATATATTTGGTTCTGTTGTTTATTATACCGCTATTTGTTATTATGTAATACCCTGCCAATGCGGCTACGATAATTATTATAGCAAATATTATTCCTTGGGGCGCTCTTTTCTTTCCACAATACGGGCATTTGGGATTTCCTTTTGTATTATATGTTAAGCCGCATTTTTTACACCTGTATTCTTTCATTTTGTATTCCTCCAATGTTTTATATTATATCTCGTCTTTCTGCGGCTTCTGCCGCCTGTTCTTCTGCCAACAGATCTATTTGACCAATAATTTTACCTTGCCGCTTCTCGGAAAGAGAACGGTATTTTTTTATTATGTCGGTTTCCTCTGCTGATAGCTCTGATTTTGTTAAACCCCGTTTATCGTTTGTTTTGCCTGCTATATAATCTAACGAGACTTTATATATTGTTGCAAGCTGTTCAGCAATTTCCAATGTTATTGGTGTTTCTCCTCTTTCATATCTTTGGTATGTTTTTAGTGTGATATTTAATTTTTCAGATAATTGACTTTGTTTTAGGTCGTTATCTTCTCGTAAATCTCTTATTCTTTGATATAACATATAAATGTTTCATCTCCTTTTTGTGCATTTATCCAAATTATAACACAAAAGGACAAATATGTCTTGACAACTGGACATTATTGTCTTATATTATTGTTAAAGAGGACAGATAAGTCCTTTAAAAGATAACAAGGGGGGGATATAAATGTTAAAAGTATTAAAAGCAATAAAAGAATTTTTTGACAACATTGATTTGTTCAGTTTAGCTTTTTGGCTTGCTTGTATCTCTGTTATGATAACTTCTGTTATCAGTATTTATCATCACTTTAACCCACCTGATACAATCAAGCGCAACGGCTACGAATACGAGCTACAGTATTACCCAGCTTCTTCTATCGTTGAGTATGATTGCACATACGTCTTGAAAGAGACTGATGAATAAAAATAAATCAAAGGAGAAAAAGAATTATGGAAAACAAAAAAATTACTCTTGCACCATTCAAAACTTATTTGCTCGGCTATTATGCCGTTACTGGCGGTTCGTTCCTTAATAAGGAAACGGGCGAGATAACTAACCTTGCGCTTAACCGCTATGAGTTGCAGATTGTTTCACCTGCTGACCCGTCCAAGTGGGGAGCTGATAAGTTTGTCGGCGGCTCGGTATCAGTTATCAAGATACCTTTTGACAGAGCTTTCGCATTCTTCGGTTGTTCACCTCAGGAGTTCACGCCCGAAAAATTCCTCGACCCCCTCGTTGGTATGCCTATCGTGCTTCATACCTGTGTTAACAGCAAGGGTAAAGCCGCTATAAGGGGCATAACCCTTGATAATACGTAAGGGAGTGTCTGAATGAATGATGAAACCACTTTTACTGACGTTTCCGCTCTTGATACCTTAGCTTCCTCGGAAGAGGAAGAAGTATATGGCACAATGGTTCTCGAGCTTTCCGAACAAGATAGAGAGACAATGCAGGAAATAATGCAAAACACTGAAAGCATATTTCAGCTTATTGCTCTTCTGTTTGTTTCTGTTGTTCTCTTCTCCGTATTCCGCATTCTGTGGCAACACATCGCAGGAATGTTCGGTATATAAATCTTAATGAAAGGAGATTTGCTTTATGTTTACTGCACTTGCAGCAGAGGGCGGCAATGCCCTTGTAACAGCTATGCAGGGCGTTGACTTCAGCGCAATCGGTGATACTATTTCTGCCGTTGTTCCTGTTGCTCTCCCTGTTATCGTCGGCGTGCTTGCAATCCGTAAGGGCATCAGCTTCCTTATCGGCTGTATCCATTCCGCCTAAAGACCCAAATGGGCAGGCTCTTAATGGGTCTGCCCATTTTTTATGCCTTAATGACCTTTTGAAAGGAGGTTTATTATGAATTATAACAGAATTTTGCAAATGATTTTAGCAATGATTTCTTCTTTTGCTATTATCGTTTCTTTTACTGTTCCTGTCTTTGCGGCTACTCGCCCAAATTATTCATTGGACGAATGGCAGGCGTTAACACGTGAAGAGATATATAATCTTATGGTTGAAACTTGTGCAGATAATGGCGGTACATACAAGGGCACTGTTAATGATATTAACGGTATGGGCGGCTATGCTCTTTATCGCTGTTACCGTTCGCTTAATGGTTTTGATACTACTGCCGGAAGTATTAACGGTGTCCCTATATCCACTGGTGACCCTGCATCTGCTAAATTTATGCTATCCCAACGTGGTCTTGCTGATTTTGGTGACGGTAATTATAAGGATAATGGTCATTCTTCTAATTCATTCAGTGAGGAAATGAACGACCGCTTTGACGAGTATCAGCAAGAATACCCGTACTCAGGCATTAACAATAGCGTTTGCTACAAGTTTCCTAACGGTTACTATATTTCCTGGGAGCCGTTGCAGGGCGGTCAATATGGCTATGGATTCGGCGTTGGCACGGCAACACACTTGAAATATACATATTCCTTGCGCTTTTATCTCCACAACGAAAGCGGCAAAATCATTGAGATTTCAACTGATAGTTATGACGGTCCCATAAGTTGCCCCACTTGCAATACAACACCTTATCATAATTTCACCATTCTTCCCGATGGCAAATTTAGCTACGACGCCGAGCGCACTGGTTGGGTGCATATTGGTGATTTAGCTACGTACACCCATACATTCCCGTGGTATAGCACTTACGGCGATGGCGAGGAAGATAAACCAACTGTAACGCCTGTGCCTATTACGCTATATAACATAGATAATGGCGACACTATCAACGCATATAGGGAAGGGGATAGCATTAACTATAATAATACCTACTATGATTACGGTGATACCGTGACCATTGGCGGCAATACCTATAGTGTTTATTATGATTATCGTGATATGTCTGAGGACTATTTGAACGAGTTCTATAATTACGTTTATAACTATTATTACGATAATATCGGCACTGACTATAAGTTTGATGACAGCGCCATTCTTGAAGCGCTTAGGGCTATATATGATAAGCTCCAGGCTATTTTTAATAAGTGTCAGGCTGGTTTTCGTAATGTAACCGATAAGCTTAATGAAATCATCAAGCAGCTGAAAAGCATCGGAAAGAGTGTTGACGATATAGCTAACGAGGACGATAAGACAAGCTTTATTACTGAGCTTACAAAGCTTATTGAGAAGCTCAAAAGCAAGCTTGGCATAACTAACCTTACTAAGAATATCGACAATATAACATCTGCATTCTTTACAGCTCCTACCTATACAGAGACACAAGACGGTCAGCTTCTTGCTACTTACACGCTTGCAGATGATGCCTCAACAGATGCTCCAACTACCGTTGACGCATATCCTCACTTGTATTTTACTTATAACGGTCAAAAGTATGACTTTTGGGAGTGGCTTCCTGCCTTTTCCGCAAGCCCCAGCTTGCAGACATTTAAGGATATAGTTGAGCTGTTTCTTATAGCTTCGTTCTGTATGGCTGTATTCCGTTCTATCCCTGATATCGTGCTTAATGCTGGCAAGGTTGCTGGCGCTCCCTCTGCTATGTCAGAGGTTGAAGCATACCGCCGTAAATATGATTGATAGGGGAGTGATGAAATGCTTAAAAATCTATTGTCGGACGCTGTTATTCAGTTTATAAATATTCTCATTGACTTGATACCTGAAATTGATATACCCGTCTTTGACCTTCCTAAAACACTCCTGGAAGTTCATGCGGCTTTGTATTATTTCCTGCCTATGGATACTATTCAATCGTTATTCGGGCTTACGGTTTTGATAACAACTGTGCGTATAACTCTTGCTGTAATAGTCAGGGTTAAATCATTTATTCCCTCAATGGGAGCATAAGGAGAATGTATATGTTTCAATCAGTATTTGGTGTATTTACTTCAATATTTATGGCTATATTCAAGTTTTTGATTATAGCCATTGCTATTATACTTGTTCCACTGTTTTTGAGTATGGCTATTTGTTATTTAGTCCATATCATCAAGGGCGACCGTATAAAGAAGCGAACCGTTCCACTTCCTGAGCCTATTTATACAAAGAAAAGGTCAGTGCTTATTCGGCTGTTCGTGGATTTTCCCAAACGATTTATACAAGACAAATTTGACCGTAACCCTGATGCGTTTAATTTTCACGGTGTTCATGTTTTCGCTGGCGAACAAGGTTCAGGCAAATCAATAGCTATGGTGCATTTTGCACTTATGCTGAAAGAGCAATATCCTGCTTGCCGTGTATGTTCCAATATCGACTTGAATTTTCAAGATGAAAAAATAGAGGATTGGCATACCCTCGTTGATAAGAATAACGGTGAATTGGGTCAGATCTGTATTCTTGACGAGTTGCAAAACTGGTTTAGTTCTATGGATAGCAAAAATTTCCCCCCTGAAATGTTGCAGGATATAACCCAGGAACGCAAACAGCGCAAAGCAATTCTCGGCACGTCTCAGGTGTTCACACGGCTTGCAAAGCCCATAAGGGAACAGGTGACGTTGTTGTATTTGCCTAAAACGTTCTTTGGCTGTATAACCTTTGTGCGTGTCTATAAGTGTGATTTGAATGATGATGGAACGCTTAAAGACAGGCATTGCATCAAGATGTATTTCTTTGTGCATGATGATAGGTTGCGCAATGCCTATGATACATATGAGCGTGTAGCCCGTCTTTCGGTTAAAGGCTTTCAGCCTCGTTCAGAGCAGTTAAGCAACGATACAATGCAACAGAATGTTAATATATTTAGTAAAAGGTAAGAGGACGCAAGCGGCGAAGCCGCCCGCCCTCGGGCGGCGGCTTCGCCCTGCGGCCTCTACTTGATATATTAACCTCAAAATGGTGCCATTTTTATTAAACGGGGGTTGCTATGGCTGATATATGTTGTAAATACAACGGAAAATTAAAGGTTTATCCCGATAATACTATTGTCGCCGTGTTTTCCAATTTGCCAAAGTTCAAGCTTCCTTCTTCTTCCGAAAAGACTAATCGCCGTACTGATAATTCTTTTTTGAATTGGAATTATCAGACTGATCTAAAAACCAATATATCATATGATAACGGTTATATACACGTTGATGATTGGTCGGGTGAGATTATATATATATCGCCTTTCCTGCCTGCCGAAAATCAATGTTTAACGGACGGCAACAAGGTCATTTCAAAACGTGCTGATAACGTTAAGCGTGCAAAGGATAAAATATTTGACCTTGTGGCGCTCAACGACTGGGACTATTTTTTTACCGGTACGCTCGGCGATACGGTTTTTGACCCCACAAACGCAAAAGCGGCGTTGAAGCCGTTGCAGAACTGGTTAAAACATATGGTTAATCGTAAGGGTTTAAAATACGTCCTTGTCGCTGAGCTACAGCCTAAAAGCGGTCGTATTCATTTTCACGGATTTATCAACGATATCCTTAAAATGGTTGATAGTGGTACACGTATTGTTCCGTGGGCGTCCAAACCTGTCAAAATTGATACTATACGCCGCAAGGGTTATGACCCTGCGGAATATGAAGACAGGATTGTATATAACTGCCCTCAGTGGAAATTCGGTTTTACCACTGCTATTAAGGCATATAACGGTTCTCAGGCGTGCGCCCGATATATTACCAAATATATCACCAAGGACAATAAGGCTGTGTTTGGTCGGTATTACTGGAGTAGCCGCAATTTGCGGCGGTCTCCTGATGTGTATGTGTCTAATTTTGATTATGACAGCATTTACACTCGTGAATATGCGATACCACGGACTAAGGATCGCTACAAATATTACACATTCTTTCAAGGTGAAAGTCGTTTTTTTTGGGAGCTTGGAGAAAATGAATTTGACCGTATGACTGATTATCAGCAGGCGGCGGCAAATTCTGCAGCTATATTTGATATTCTTGCCGAATTTGAGGAAATAGACACATTCAGCGATTTTGAAATAATAGGGGGTTAGTGTTATGCGTAAATCTGAGTTGTTGAGTGAGTACATATATAATCGCCGTGTTTTTTTGGAACATGAAGTTCAGCAGTTGCAGGAGAATTTGCGTTATCGTTCTATATCTTCCGTGGATTGCTTAGAGCTTATCATAGCCCAAGAACGTCTTGCAATGTTTATTGAAGTTACAAGAGACGTAACGGAGCTATTGAAGCTCAAAAACGGCATACCGCCGTAAAACACACTTAAATGCCCCTAAAATCAATTATGTGAAAGGTAGTGTAGATATGTTTGAATATTACGAAAAGCTTACTGGCGGCGCTCTGAGCGGCTATATCAGCGAATTGACGTTAAAAGGTCATTCCGACAATGAAATCGCAATGCTTCTGGGTGTCCGTTGGTCTTACCTGTTTTCGGGTTTAGGTTGGTTTGAATGGTCGCAGATTATCGCCGAATATCGGCAGATGCAGAGACGGCAACAGGCGTTTCCGAGGGAGTATGTAAAGGCATAAAAAAAGAGCAGGGGAGTTAACGCCCTTGCTCCTGCTCTGGCTTTGTGAGCTTCTCGCCCATATCTGCGGCAATGAGCGCATTTATATATGCGTTTAGGCTCATGCCCTTGCTTGCGGCGTGTGCGGTTATTTTCTCTTTTTGACCTTTATACACCCTTATTTTCATTTCTTCATAGGTTTTAGCATTATACTTGGCGCTTGCTCGTGTTTGTGCATTTGGCATTTTTATCACCTCAATGTGATTATATCACATTTTTTATACTGTGTCCATTATGCAATATATACAATAATGTACCCATTATTTCTTATAAAATGCCTATTGATATAATGTACCCATTATGCTATAATATATATAGTGGAAGAGGGAATATCCCTTATGAAAGGAAGTGAGGAGAATGGAAATGAAATTAAATCTTTCGGTTGCTGATATCATGTCAATAATTAAATGCCTTGAATTTCTTAAAGGTATTTTGTGTGCATCATCTTTTCCAGATGATGCTATGATTGATTTGATTGCTGAACTTATAAGCAAGCTTAAATCAATCAGCTTATAAAAAAATCAGTCGGTTGAACGCTTAAAATCCACCGACTGAAATATGACTGGTGTTGTGGGTGACTTCCACCGCCCACACATCATATTGATTATAACCTATACAACCGATTTTGTCAAGTATGAAAGGATAATAAAAATGAAAAATTATATTATTAAAGATGTAGGTTCTTGTTTTGATGTTTATGAATTACTGCCAAATCGCAACGAAAAATTGGTTTTTATTGGATTTTCAAAAGATGATTATACAATAGATTTGGTTAAAAAATGGCTTTGTTCCAGATATAGCGGTAAATATAAAATACGTCCCCAACAAATTTTGTCAGAATAAAATTTCATTGCCTGTGCAGAAATGTGCAGGCAAATTTCTTGACACTGCGCCACAAATGCGGTATAATGAATGTTATGAATAAAAATAGAAAGGACGGAATTAAAACTGCTGGCATGGATAAAAAAATATCTAATTTCGCATAATCAAAGTTATGCGAAATTAGATAAGTAAAAATTATATTTAAACTCCATATTGCACAGTTTTATACCATATAAATGCTCTCAACAATACTTGATATAATATTAGACGCTCTTTTAGATTCGGCAAAAATGCTGCCATTTTTATACCTCACATTTTTGCTGATGGAATTTATCGAACATCACGCTGCCGATAAGCTTGCGCTCGCACTTGAAAAAGCAGGTCATTCAAACATCGGCGGAGCTGCTGTCGGTGCGGCTCTGGGCTGCGTTCCGCAATGTGGATTTTCCATTGCTGCATCAAATCTGTTTTCCAGCAGAATAATCGGCGCAGGCACACTTATGGCTGTCTTTATTTCCACCTCAGATGAAGCAATCCCCATCTTGCTTGCTCACCCTGACCAGATAAGTTCTCTCTGGAAGCTTATTGCTGCAAAGTTTATCATTGCCATAATCGCAGGCGCACTTTTCGGCATTCTCATAAAGTTTTTTGTAAAAGAACCCGATGATGCGGAATTCGACCAGATATGCACCACCTGCGGCTGTGGCAATCACAGCATATGGCTCTCGGCATTCCATCACACACTTGAGATTTTTGTGTTCATCTTAATTGTCAACCTCATAATGAACTCTATCATGGAATTTGCCGGTCAGGACAATGTATCCGCATTTTTGAACGGCATCGGATTTCTCCAACCGTTTGCATCAGCTCTTGTTGGTCTTATCCCCAACTGTGCAGCATCTGTAATTATAACAGAGCTGTATGCCAGCGGAAGCATCTCCTTCGGAACTGCCGTAGGCGGACTTTGCACTGGTGCAGGCGTGGGACTTGCGGTGCTTTTTAAGACAAACAAGAACCTGAAAGAAAATATCATTTTCCTTGTATATCTGTATTTTATAGGCGTTCTCAGCGGCTCTGTACTTAATCTTTTCTGCTGAGTTTTAAATTGATCTGAGAGGACGGTTTTCAGCGTGACTGATCTGAAACAGTTTATAAAGCAAGAGGCTGTTGCAATAATCGCATTCATAGCCGCTATTATTTCCTGTATTTTTGTTCCTGTAACAAATTATGTTTCTTATATTGATACCGACCTTATCGGTGTTATGTTCGGATTTATGGCTGTTGTTGCAGGCTTTTCGGTAAATAATGTTTTCAAAGTTCTTTCAGAACAGGTTGCCGCACTTGCCAAGGACACAAGAAATCTTGCTCTTGCGCTGGTTTTCATGGTATTTTTCATGTCCATGCTCATCACCAACGATGTTGCTCTTATTGCATTTATCCCGTTTACCGTAATGATGTACGAAAAAATAGACAAGTCCCCTGTTTATGTTATCGTGCTGCAGACTATTGCAGCTAATATGGGCAGCGCATTTACGCCATTCGGCAATCCGCAGAATCTGTACCTTTTTTCTGCCTCAAAGATGACATCTTCGGAGTTTTTCTCTCTGACGCTTCCCGTTACGGCAGTAAGTATGCTGATGCTTTTTATAGGCTGCATGATGATAAAAAAAGAGCCTATTTTTTTGGAAAAGGACGAACAAAAGGCAACTGTCCAGAACCCCAAATACCTGCTGCTGTATGCTGCGTTGTTTATTTTATGTATTCTTTCCGTTTTCAATGTAGTTGACACAATAAGCGTTTTTGCGTCGGTCTGTGTTGTGGTGGCAATAATCCAGCCCAGCGTTTTTGTAAAGGTAGATTACGGTCTGCTTGCCACATTCGCCTGCTTTTTCATTTTTGTGGGAAATGTCAAGAATATTCCCGAGGTAACTCAGTTTATAAGCAGCGTGATATCGGGTCACGAGTTTGAAAGCTCCGTTCTTTGCAGCCAGATAATTTCCAATGTCCCCGCCTCCGTTATGCTTTCGGCTTTCACAGATGATTACAAGTCCCTTATCCTCGGAACCGATATCGGCGGTCTGGGAACGCTCATAGCTTCCCTTGCGAGCCTGATATCCTACAAAAGCTATCTGCGCTCAGAAAAATCCGACTCAAAGAAATTCATCAACTGCTTTACAATAGTGAACATAATTTTCCTTACCGTACTCGTTCCCCTGGCAAAATTCGTAATACTTAAATAAATGAGGGCTGATAAAATGGAATACATGAAGTTCAGGGATAAAAGTCTCACAATCGGAGAAAGAATAGATGATTTGCTGGGCAGGCTCACTGTTGACGAAAAGATAAATATGCTTTCTTCGGTTCAGTGCGAGGTGCCAAGGCTCGGTGTCGGAAAATGGACTATCGGCTGTGAAGCTGCCAGAGGCTTTGTGTCAAAAGACCCGAATGAGGTCTCCACAGTATTCCCTCAGCCCATCGGAATGGCATCGACATTTGACAAGGAGCTTATGCGAAAGATAGGCGAAATCGCAGGCGACGAAACAAGGCATTATTATAAGCAGGATCCCACAGGCAGGCTTATGCTCTGGGGCCCCACTGTTGATATGGAACGCAATCCCCTATGGGGAAGAACTGAGGAAGCCTACGGAGAAGACCCTTGCCTTGCAGGTGAGATGTCAAAGGAATACACCATCGGTCTTGCAGGTGCTGCTCACAGTGAAGAGCCTGCCGACAAGGATATCAGGGACTGCCGCACAGACGAAAGCGGAGTTCTGCTGAAAACTCTCCCCACCCTTAAACATTTCTGCGCCAATAACAACGAAAAAGACCGTATGTGCGGAAATTCCGATGTTACCGTGAAGCTGCTCCACGAATACTATTACCGTGCGTTCAAGCCTGCTCTCACGGAGGGCGGCGCTCACGCTGTAATGGCTGCCTATAACAAGATCGGCGGCGTTCCCGGGGATATGAACCCCGATATGCAGCACGTCCTTAAGGATGAGTGGAAAATGGACTTGGCAGTAAGTGACGGCGGAGCTTTTTCCCAGAATTATCTTGAACACTGCTATACAAATTCTCACGCCGAATCACTGGCATTGTGCATAAAGAACGGTACCGATACCATGACCGATGATGGCCGCATGGTAGCTGCCGCTGCAAGAGATGCACTGAATAAAGGGCTTATTTCTGAAAATGATATCAACAAGGCTGTGGGAAATGTTCTGCTGGGACGGTTCAGGCTGGGCGAATTTGATGACAGACACAAATATTCCGATACCGACACTTTTCCTGACAGCGAATACGCCCGCACAATAAACAGGCAGGCAGCTTATGAGCAGATTTGCCTGTTAAAAAATAACGGCATTTTACCATTAACAAGTGAAAAATTATCTGTCAGCGGAGAAAAGAGAAAAATTCTTATTGCAGGGCCGATAGCTGATGAAAATTACCGTGACTGGTACACAGGCGTGGCATCTTATGCCATTTCTGTACGAAAAGCATTTGAAATGCACTTTGACAAGGAAGCGCTTTCCTTTGATAACGGATACGACTATGTTGCCGTAAAATCCAAAGCAAACGGAAAATATATGTCTGTAGGCGATGACGGAAAAATAAACTTTTCTGCCGATAAGATCACCGAACGTGAGCTTTTCGAGCTTCACAAATGGGACAAGAGCGTTTATAATTTCAAATCTCTGTTCAATGGCAAATATGTCACCGAAAACGGCACATACTCCGCTTCCTCGGAAACACCATACGAATGGTTTATAAAAGAATGGTTCAAGCCCCACGAATACGGCGAATATGTTTATTTTGAATCGTGGCATGATGACTCGGTTTATGTTAATGAAAATGGCGAGCTTGCCGTAAAGCCAACCTGCCGCCCCTCCGAGAATAGGCTTTTCACTATTGAAACTGTTTCAAGAGGAACAGAAAGACTTCATGCACTGGCGCACAAGTCGGATATTGTGATATACTGTGCAGGAAATCACCCGATGCAGGTGGCAAGGGAATGTTATGACAGGGAAACTCTTGCTCTCCCCTCTCATCAGCATGAGCAGATAATGAGCCTGCCCTCCGAAAAGCTTGTGCTTATGCTTATATCAAGTTACCCTTACGCCATAGTCAGCGAAAGCAAGCACGCTTCGGCGGTAATTTACTCCTCCCACTGCGGTGCAGAGATGGGAAATGCTGTGTATTCGACCATATTCGGTGAAAATAATCCCGCCGCAAGATGTCCTACCACATGGTACAGATCAGAGCATGAGCTTCCCGATATCAAGGAGTATGATATCATCACATCACGCTCAACCTATATGTATTATGACGGCGAACCGCTTTATCCCTTTGGATTTGGCTTATCATACTCCAGCTTTGAATATTCTGATCTTACGGTGAATGCGCTTGACGACTGCATAAAAATATCCGTAAATGTAAAAAACACCTCCGACACAGATGGAGATGAAGTGGTTCAGATATATTTCTCTGCGGACACTGCCCCCGAAAGAATATCTAAGCTCTGCGGATTTGAAAGAGTCACCATAAAAGCGGGCGAAACCGCCAAATTATCCCTTGAAATTCCCAAGGAACGCCTTGAAGCCTACAGCACCATTAACGGTAGAATGGAAATTTTCAGCGGAAAATACACATTTATGGCAGGCGCTTCAAGCAAGGATATACGCTGCACGGCTGATGTGATGATCTCAGGGGCAGAGGCTTCTTTCAGAAAATGCGGTGAAACTGTTTACTGTAAAAATAATGACAGTATCTTCAGAGGTTCCCTCGGATTTTCCAATGCGAAAAACGACTGGTATGTAAAATTCGGCGACTGGGGCGGAAATGTCTCATTTGAAAGCTGTCAGTTTGACGGCGCAGATCATATGATAGTATATGCTTCAGCCCCCTGCTCCACTGCCAGAATTGAAATTATCTGCAACGGCAGCTGCATAGGCTCGGCTGAGATACCCCCGTCAGCCTCATGGGACGATTTCCATGAAATAAAAATCCCCCTTGAAAAAGCTCCTGACAACACTGTGGAATTTAATTTGCAAGGAATGTCAGCAGTTTACAGCTTTATGGCAATGAAAGATGAATAACACGATTTCACTTGCTTTTTATACATCAATGCTGTATAATGTAAATATGAGTAACCTGATCGCCTATAACGATCATAGCTCTGAGAAAGGATGGCCGTAATATTGAAAAAAGTGAAAAGAATTGCTGCTTTTGCTGCCGCACTGCTTACCGCAGCGGCTATCCCCTGCTCAACATATGCGGACGACGAAATGATAATCGAGATAATCCCCGAAACTGCCGACACCATCGTAACAGTCAAGCCTGAAAAGGACAAGACTAAGATAAGCCCCTATATTTTCGGCATAAACGACAAGGGAAATATAGCGGGCATATCCCCTACAGTTATAAAGCAGACGGGCACATCTCTTTCAACCTACAACTGGGAGACAAATTTCTCAAATCCCGGAACAAGCGGCAATAACTCAAACGATATATCGCTGGTGGATAATTTTCCATCCAGCAAATGGAGCTCACCTGCGCTTTACACTGATTCACTTGTTACCCGTGGAATGATGAACAATATTCCCGTAAGGCTGGTAACTCTCCAGCTGATGGGATATGTCTCCAAGGATTCCATGGGTATCGTTTCTGACGATGCTTTGTCGAAGCAGACAAGATGGTGTACCGTGCAGTTCCATAAAAACGACACATATCTTAATCAGCCCGACACTGACGATGACGTGGTCTATATGGACGAATATGTGAGCTATCTGGTAAACCGCTACGGTTCAGCCATGGAGGGCGGAATAAACGGATATTTCCTTGACAGCGAGCCTGATAAGTGGGCTGAGAATTTCTCGGTGCTGGGTCTTGACCAGATAACCCCCGACGAGCTTTTGTATCGTTCTGCAGAGCTTGCATATGCAGTCAAGACTATTGACAACAAGGCTTTTATATTCGGTCCGTCAGTCAGCGGGCTTCAGGGCTGCATAAATCTGAACAATTCAGACGCATGGGGCAGCCGTTCGGATAATGAGTATTCATGGTTTATAGATAATTACCTCTCGTATATGTATATGCGTGGCGATCAGGTGGGTTATCGTCTGCTGGACGTTCTGGATTTGCACTATTACACCGAAGCGCTTACTCCCGTGGGTATTCCTGTGCTCACAAGCAGCGATGAGTTCAGCAACGCTTACCGTATGCAGGCGGTCCGAACACTATGGGATTCGGACTACACGGAAAACAGCGTTTCAGTGCTTATGAACAAGCAGTTCACCCCGCTTATCCCCACATTGCAGGCTTCTATAAGAATGAATTATCCCGGAACTCGTCTTTCATTCTCTGAATATGACTTTGGCGGCGGAGACAATATGAGCGGTGCCATTGCCGAGACAGATGTGCTGGGAACCTTTGCAAAGGAAGGCGTTTACCTTGCCTGCCTGTCCCCTGTTTCAGAGGATTACAGCTTCCAGAAGGCTGCCATGAATCTTTTCACCGACTATGACGGTGAGGGCACAAAGTTCGGAGATGCGCTTGTATATTCTGACAACGACGATGATACAATGAGCTCGGTATATGCGGCTGTGGATAATGATGACCCTGAAGTGCTGCGCCTTATACTCACAAACAAAAACATGGTGAATACGAAGAATTTCAACATAAACATCAAGTCATCTCAGTATGATTATGAGCTTTCCGAAGCATACCGCATAGATGAAAATGCGGACATTGTAAACATCGGAACGGACAGCTTTGAGTATGGCAGCAACACCGTAAGCTTTGATGCAGATACAATATCCGTTTATATGCTGGTACTCAGAAGCGTTGGCGAGGAGCTTATTTCCGAGGACAGCAGCGAAAGCGTATGGAACACAGAAGCTTCACAGGCAAATGAAGATGATAAGATCATAACCGAAAATCCTCATGGTACTACCGAAAGCGTGACAGTTTTACAAAGCTCAGAGGCTGTTACCGAAGACACCAATCCTGCGGACGCAACAGTTCCTGACCTTATCGAAACTTCTCAGTCAGTTGCAGAAACCGTTACAGTTTCAGCAACGGATGAAGGAACTGCCCAGTCATCTGACAGCGACATATCGGAAGCGGAAGAATCCGATGAAAATGGTGACGAAGAGGCTAAAACAGTTGCCACACCTGTCAAGGTGATAGTATTGTCACTGGCTGCCTGCGTTGGTGCAGGAATATTCTATGTTCTTATTATAGATAAAAAGTAAGATAAACCATAAAAAAGCAACAGGCTATGCGAAAAGTGCAGCCTGTTGCTTTTTTATTTACGTATAACGCAGGAAGCTTTGAAGCATTAACAAAACAAAGGCTCACGGAAGAATATCCGTGAGCCTTTGCTTTAATCGTGATCTTTGATATATGATTTATGCGAATCGGAGGGATTTAATGAGGGCTTCATGCAGTCCTTGGTAAATCCATCTGCCTTGGCATGGTAATGAGCTGTTCCTCTGTTATCATGCTTTGGTGAAAGACGGCAGTCCGTATCCTGTGAGGTATGAGCTGTAAAGTCTTTATGACCGTTATTATTCTTGCTGAAATTCATTCAGTGCCTCCATAAATCAGTTGGCGAAATCAAACGCAGCCCTGAGCCTTCATAGCTTCAGCAACCTTCAGGAAGCCTGCAATGTTTGCACCTGCCATGTAGTTGCCTTCCATGCCATACTCCTTAGCAGCGCTGTCGCAAGCATTGAAGATGGAAACCATGATGTTGTGGAGCTTAGCGTCAACTTCCTCGAATGTCCAGGAAAGTCTTTCGCTGTTCTGGCTCATTTCGAGACCGGAAGTAGCTACGCCGCCTGCATTGGCAGCCTTTGCAGGACCATAGAGGAGACCGCTTGCAAGGTATGTGTTGATAGCGTCGGGAGTAGAAGGCATATTAGCACCCTCTGCGATAGCAAATGCGCCGTTAGCAACAATAGCCTTTGCGCCTTCGCCGTCGATCTCGTTCTGAGTTGCGCAGGGAAGAGCAATGTCAAGCTTGATATTGCCTGCGTTGCACTTAAGTGTCCAAACGCTGCCCTCATGGTACTCAGCATTCTTGTGAGAAGTTCTGCCGATGTACTCCTTGATTCTGCCTCTCTCAACTTCCTTGATCTGCTGAACGAGCTCGAGCTCGATTCCGTCGGGATCGTAGATGTAGCCGTTGGAGTCGGAAACTGTGATTACCTTAGCGCCAAGGGTTGTAGCCTTCTGGCAAGCGTAAATAGCAACGTTTCCGGAACCGGAGATAACAACGGTCTTGCCCTCGAAGGACTTGCCGTTAGCCTTAAGCATTTCGTTGGTGAAGTAGCAGAGACCGTAACCTGTAGCCTCTGTTCTTGCGAGAGAACCGCCGTAGGTAAGACCCTTACCTGTGAGAACGCCTGTGAACTCGTTGCGGAGTCTCTTATACTGACCGAACATATAGCCGATCTCACGTCCGCCTGTACCGATGTCACCGGCAGGAACGTCTGTGTCAGCACCGATGTGCTTGCAAAGCTCAGTCATGAAGCTCTGGCAGAAACGCATAACCTCTCCGTCGCTCTTACCCTTAGGATCGAAGTCGGAGCCGCCCTTGCCGCCGCCCATAGGGAGGGTTGTAAGGCTGTTCTTGAATACCTGCTCAAAGCCGAGGAACTTGATAATACCGATATAAACGGAGGGGTGAAGTCTGATACCGCCCTTGTAAGGACCGATTGCAGAGTTGAACTGTACTCTGAAACCACGGTTTACCTGTACCTTGCCGTTGTCGTCAACCCAAGGAACACGGAAAATGATCTGTCTTTCAGGCTCAACGAGTCTGTCAAGAACGCCTGCCTCAACGAGATCGGGTCTCTTGTTGATAACGGGCTCGAGGGTCTCAATAACCTCTGTAACAGCCTGAATGAATTCGGACTCACCCTGATTACGCTTCTTAACATTTTCCAGTAAATTGATAAGATATGTGTTGGTTAACGCCATTGTTAACAACCTCCCTGTATAATTTTCTCCATGCGAAAACTTCCATCACATAAAGACTGAATTTATTATAACACCTTTATTCAGATTTTGCAAGATGTAAAACGCAAGTTTGCAAAAAAAATCCTGCATATTTTTTGAGCATTTTTAACAAAATTCTCAAAGCGTTATTTACACAGAGTCAAAATCACATTACGGCAGTGTAAATATCGTTCTTTCTCACTCCTGTTATCCTTGCGGCTTCCTTGCAGGCATCGGACATCTTTGCACCGCCCTCAATGAGCTTGCGTGCAATATCGGCGGCTTCTTCCACCGAATATTCATCTTTCAGCTCTTCAGCGCTCATGCCCTCCACCACAAGCACATACTCCCCTCTCGGAGCATTCTGCTCATAGTATTCTATCGCCTGAGAAAGCGTTGTACGCATTACTTCTTCATGTATCTTTGTAAGTTCACGGCATATGGATATGCGTCTGTCACCAAAATATTTCAGCATATCCTCAAGAGTTGACCTGAGCTTATGTGGTGCCTCATAAAAAATCAGCGTGTGAGTATTCTTGGATACGGATTTAAGATGCTCAAATCTCTGCCTCTTTGTGACGGAAAGGAAGCCTTCAAATGCAAAACGTGATGCAGGGATACCGCACACCGCCGCCGCCGTTGCCATTGCCGTAGGTCCCGGAACAGCTTCCACGGGGATATCAAGGTCTCTGCACATTCTGACCAGATCCTCGCCCGGATCGGAGATACAGGGCATACCTGCATCGGTTACCACCGCACAGCTCTCCCCGCTTTGCAGGCGGCTTATGATATTTTCCGAAACGTGTGATGCAGAATGCTCGTGATAGCTGAGCAAAGGCTTTTTTATATCAAAATGATTGAGAAGCTTGACGGTAACTCTTGTATCCTCGGCACAGATGAAATCCACTTCCGACAAGATCCTGACAGCTCTGTAGGTGATATCCTCCAGATTGCCGATGGGTGTTCCCACAACGTAAAGTTTTCCTGGCATTTTATTCAGTCCTTTCATCGGTCTTTCCGTAGATCTGTGCAAGCTCTGGGCTTATTCCCCCGCTTCCGCTGATATAAAGCTGCGGAAGCACCTGCATAAATGAGCCGCCGCCCTTTCTTCCTTCAATAAGGAAAAGCCATGGAGCATCACTGGGCGATTTTGATACGAACCGCAGATATTTCGGCTCGATATCATTGTCACGCATGGCGCACATAACGTCCGCCAGACGCTCGGGACGGTTGCACAGACACAGCCTGCCGCCGTATTTCAGGAGCTTATTTCCGGCAGCGCACACGTCAGATATGTTGCACAATATCTCGTGACGGGCTATCTTGTGAGCCGAAAGCTCGCTTTCAATGCCCGCTTTGGCTGCCTTATAGGGCGGGTTGCAGGTGACAAGGTCACATCTGCCCAGCGGAGCATCGTTTGTAAGTGCTTTCAGATCCATAAGCAATGGATATGTCTCTTTCAGCCCGGAGCGGCTCACAGTCAGCTCAAACTGCTCTATCGCCTGCGGCTGAATATCCACGCCATATACCTGCTTAGGCTCATATCTCAGGCGCATGAGAACGGCAATTATTCCGCAGCCTGTGCCAAGGTCGCAGACAATATCCTTGTGGCGTGCTTTGGCAAAATCAGCCAGCAAAAATGCGTCAGTGCCGAAGGTATGCTCCTTTGTGACGCATATCTCACAGCTTTCTCCCAGCTTTTCAAATGTATTAAAATCAGACATTTAATGTCTCCTTGTTATAAGATTTATGTTTCATATCTATTTCCTTGGAAATAGGTATGAAGTACTCCAAAATTCATTAAATGTGCAGAACATCATCAGAACTTTTTCAGAGATTCACGATGCACCGATTCAATATTATCGCAAAGGAAATTGTAGAAATCAACAGCTGCAGCTGACTCGGTATTGTTGCATACGACCGTTATCTCTCTTCGGCAGTCGGGCACGGAAATTGGCAGCAGAGCAACATTATCGGTGTTGATATCCCCCCATGTATAAGCAGGCCAGAAGCCGATACCCATTCCCGAACCGATAAGGTCACGTACCGTTGAGGGCGAATCGCTTTCGAATATCACATTGGGTACAAAGCCCACAGTACGGCAGAACGTGTCGCATATTGAATGAAAAGGCTTGGAGCCTGACAGGCTGATAAAACCTTCACCTTTGGCATCGGAAAGATTAACAAAATTCTGTCTGGCATAATTGGAATCAGCAGGCACCGCCAGCCGTATCTCCTCCGTAAAGCTCCTGTAAAGGCAGTTCTTCGGGATATTGGGGGTAAGTCCTGTAAATTCAGTTGAAACCGTGCAGTCGCAATTTTCCTCATCAGCACTCTGATACAGATGAAACTTTATATCGGGATTAAGCTTTTTATATTTGATAATAAGTTCAGTGACCAGAAGAGATGCAGCAATAATATTGACACGTATGGTATTTTCTTCAAGGTCAGCAATTCTTGTAAGGTCATCAGGAATACGCTCAAGTGTTTTGAGCACAACACCCAGCTGCCTGTGCAGATATTCACCGCATCTGCTGAGAGCAACGCTTCGTCCTCTGCGTTCAAACAGCTTTACACCGAGCTCGTTTTCAAGCCTCTTAACAGACTGTGTAAGTGCAGGCTGCGCAATATGAAGCTTTTCGGCAGCCTTGGTTATCTGACCGCATTCAGCGGCTACATAAAAATATTTAAGCTGTGTTAATTCCATATATGTGCTATCCTTTCGCAGGCGGCATTATATCTAATATGTTTTGCCAAGTAAAATTATATCACCGCAGCATAAAAAAGTCAAGAAATGAAGAGCAGGCAAAAAAATAAACGGTTCAGATAAAATCCAAACCGTTTATTTGGCGCAGAAGGAGGGATTTGAACCCTCGCGCCGGTTTCCCGACCTACGCCCTTAGCAGGGGCGCCTCGTCACCACTTGAGTACTTCTGCATAATGGTAACAAAATTAAATATATAGGAAAAATGTTGGCGGAGAGGGTGGGATTCGAACCCACGGTCCCTTGCGGGATCACTGGTTTTCAAGACCAGCTCCTTAAACCACTCGGACACCTCTCCATTATGAGGCTTGCCGCATTACTGAAACCACTCTCATTCAGCGACTTATTTAGTTTACCATAAAAATTCTCATTTGTCAATAGTTTTTTCCAAAAAAATGTGACTTTTTTTATATCTGAGATTTTACTATACACTTTTGGTTTTCACGCCTTGACAAAACAGGCTAAAAATGGTAAGCTTAATCAAAATAACAGGCTAATAAAGCTGCCTTGATTTAAAATAAACTAAATCTAAAAAGGACTGATCCTATGGCACTTATGAATGAAGAAATATTTTCCGCAAGGATAAGAGAACTGACAGATGAAAGCGATCTTGACGAAAGTGCAAAGAGAAGCTATGCCCTTCTTGCGGCATATGCTTTCGACTCCGATAAAATGAAGCACCTTATATATGAATACATTCAGCAGGAAGAGATCACACTGAAATCTCTTGCAGATTATATTCTGTCTATTGTTCCGAGAGTTGAAAATGATTAAGATGTCTGCGGCTTTGGGATAATGCTAAAGCTGCAAACAACCTGAAATTTGACTGATGATTGTGCAAATTTATTTTTGCGTTTTGTCGTAGTAGTGTCGTAGTAGCGCCGTATATGTATATCATATTAACATATTCTACAATTATAAAAATATAAAAATAAAAAATGCTCTCAAATGACATGTTACAGCCATTTGAGAGCTTGGTGCGGATAATGTGACTTGAACACACACGGTATTGCTACCACTAGAACCTGAATCTAGCGCGTCTGCCGATTCCGCCATATCCGCATTACTTTAATATTATACACCCACAATACTTATTTGTCAAGGTATATTTGCGGATTTTACATTTTATTAACATTGTTTTTGCTTGGCATATTTGAAGAACATAGTCTCGCCGAACGGGTCATACCAGATGTCCGATGTATCATCGGACGAAATGAAATAAACCTTTTCAAAAGACAGCGGCAGTGCATAGGCATTGTCGGTTATATAGTCCTCAAATGCTTTTATTGCGTCCTTTTTTTCGGACAGATCAATGCACCTGTCCGCACGCTTTATAAGCTCATCTGCCGAGTTGCCAACGGGCAGGAAATCAGCTATCTGCTGCATGAACTCCTCAGCAGAGTTGGTCCCCCCTTTTATCTCGGCAATGCACAGGTCATAATCGCCCGATTCAAGCCTTTTTTTGTAGTCAGACCTATCCTCGAATACAGGCGAGCAATACAGCTCCAGCTTGTCCTCAAGGTCAGATGTGATGCTGTAAGGCAGCGATTCGGAGTTCAGCGAGTCATCTGCAAGAAGGATGCTGCTATTGAAATCAATATCGGTATGTCCCGCTGTAAACCTGTCCCAGACTGCCTTTGCAGACGATGCTGACAAGACTGTTCTGCTCTCGGGATAAAAATCACGGAAGCTCTTGTTTGTTACTGTAACTGCGTTGGGAATAAATCCGAATGCCTGAACCGAATTATCGCTCAGCTCCCCCGCCAATTTGTCAAGGTCAACCGACGAAAATACAGCTCTTCTTACGTCCTCATCTGCTGCTATGGGTGACTGTGGAGAAATAAAAAGGCAGGTAGTGCTGTCAATATACTCACGGCAGGAATACCTTTTCTGCACGCTGCGGTCGTAAAGGGCAATATCATCTATCACATAGGCATCAATGCTGATGTTGTTTTCGGCAGAATATGCCTCCCTGTCCCCTGTTATCTCGACATTTACTATATCGGGGTAGGTTTTGTAGCCGTCAAGGGAATTTGCCGATATCTTTTCAAGAGTGATATGATTATCGTGCCAGTAAGGGTCATAGTTCCAGTCGGTGATGTAAAATGCTCCGCAGGCATATGTGGCATCTGCCGCCAGACCATATCTTCCACGAGTGGAAAGAAACAGCTGCTCATTGCATGGGGACGCCGCAGGGTGCGCCATTAGCTTCAGGAACTCACAGTCGGGATATTCAAGAGTTATCTCAAGTGTAAGTTCATCAACAGCCTTAACGCCCAGCTGAGAGCTGCTCATTGCACCGCCGTAAACCGCCATACTGTTCTTAATATCCGAAAAGCGCTCAGTATGGGGAGAATGTGTCTGAGGGTCATAGATGCGCCTGAAAGCGTATTCATAGTCATATGCTGTAAGCGGAACGGTCTCGCTTGATGAAAGCCCCTGCCAGCACAGACCTTCACGCATCTTAAAGGTATATGTCAGGCCGTCAGATGAAACAGTATAGCTCTGCGCCGTACCGTTGACTATCATGCCGCTGCCATCAATATCCATAAGGGTGCCGTAAATGTTGCGGATAACATAAAAAGACTCCTTGTCCTCCGCAAGCTGAGGGTCAAGGTTTCCGGGATTTGACGATATTACAACATTGAACTCTCCGCCTGAGCCGTCATCTCCGCTGCCGCAGGCTGTAAGAGACATAACGCCGAAAAGCGCCGCCATGATAAGGATATTTACTTTTTTCATGCCGACGCCCTCCCTGATTTTATTTGTTTGCAGTATTTTTCCTGAATCCCATATAGCTTTCAAGAATGATGACAGCCGCAACCGCATCGACCACATTCTTTCGTTTTTTGCCACGCACATTGACCTCATTGAGATAATTATGGGCCGAGACAGTCGTGCAGCGCTCGTCCCACATTACGACCTCAATGCCTGTCATTTCATGGAGCCTGTCGCCGAAAAGCGTGCATTTTTCCGCCCTTTCGCCCACAGTGTTGTTCATATTCTTGGGAAATCCCACTACGATAAGCTCCGCCTGCTCCTGTTTTGCAAGGTCAGCGGTTTTTTCAAGGCAGCGGTCAAAATTCTTTTCAAAAATGACTGTAAGCGGAGATGCCAGAAATTCGCTTTTGTCGCAGACTGCAATCCCTGTTCTGCTGTCCCCGAAATCCACGGACATTATTTTCATAGATACATTCCTTTCAACATCATTTTTTACACCATTTTGACACTGCAAGAGTAGAAAGCCCATCTTTCAGATGAGAGCTGTCGTTCTTGAATATGATATGGGGCATAAGCTCATCGTCATATTCGATAAGCGAAACCGCCGTGTTGTCCGACCAGCCCGGGTCAGCGTAATTTTCCCATTCTCTGCCGTCGGCATAGTTAAGGTACGCCTTTATCGCCATTCCGTGAGATATCACGGCAATAGTCTTGCCATTGTTCTCTGCGGCAATGTTCCTCATTGCAAGCTTCATTCGGTCATATACCTGCCGAGTTGATTCACCGTGCGGAGCCTTGAATTTATTTATCTGCTTTGACCACAGCTCATATTCATGGGGAAATTTTTCAGGCAGTTCGCTCCACCTGACGCCCTCCCAGTCTCCCGCATAAATTTCGATAATGTGAGGGTCAACGGTTAGCGGCAGCCTGTGATATTTATTCACAGCCTCTGCAGTAGCCCTTGCACGTCTCAGCGGGCTTGTATATACCTCTTCTATGGGGATATCCTTGAAACGCTCTGCAAGGCACTCCAGCTGCTTTCTGCCCTTTTCACTTACGTCAGTGTCGATATGTCCCTGAAAAAATTCTTCCACATTGCCCTGCGCCTCAGCGTGACGGACAAGATATATTTTTACCATCTGATTCATTCCTTAGGATAATTTCTGACCTTTTCAAGCCATGCTCTGCTGTTTGCAGCCTCTTCACTGTTATAATGACATCCGAGACGCTCTGCCGTTTGTGGCGCAAATTCATCAAACAGACCGTACATGATAAACACAGCGTTCCATACCTCTTCCGTATTTGATCCGCCGTATGTTTTGAGAAAGCGCTCCCACACATCGGCAGGAAGCCATCTGTACATATATTTTGCGGATTTTCCCACGCTTACGGAAAAGTCGGTATCAAGCCCTATCTTCCACGAAAGTATCTTCACAAGCTGCGGACGGACTGCGTATGAAAGCATAACATGAACATACGGCAGCTCATTGCGCCACAGACCCTTTGCAACGTTGTTCAGGCACCACCAGAACTCATTGCAGGCAGCCTCAAACTCCGCCTGAGACGGCTTTTTCACACGATACTGCTCATCTGTCGGCTCGGGGATATTGGGCATAATGTCGTCCTTGTCAAGAAGTATCCTGCAAAGCTTGTCACACTCATAATCAAAACAGCCAACAGACTCGACATGAAGGTCAAGCCTGTTTCCGTCAGCAAACTGAATGAGCCAGCCATAAGACTGTGAAAAATCGACCTCTTTTCCCAATGACCTGTCCAGCTCGTCGGGACACTGCATATAACGCCTTTCGCCGAAACGGTCTATCCAGTGCTTGTCCTCATAAAAGGGCTTTGTCTCCCTGACCGCATACACAATGTCATAATCCTGAAAAATGTCCTTCGGTGCGTTTTTATCAGTCCGTGAACCGTTAATATACACAGCCCTTATGCGTTCATCTGCACGGGCTGTGCCTATGATAAGCTCATACATTTCCTGCTCAGATCTCATTTTTACCAAGGCTTGACAGAGCCTATGATATCCTTGAGCATGATATTCTTCTCAGCGCAGTAATCAGCCAGACCCTCATTTATCTTAACGGGAACCATGGGGTCATTGAATATAGCCGCACCAACCTGTACAACAGATGCGCCTGCCATCATTATCTCCACTGCGTCCTCCCACGAGGAAACACCGCCCATGCCGCATACAGGTATCTTGACGGCATTTGCCACCTGCCATACCATTCTTACAGCCACAGGGAAAACAGCGGGACCGGAAAGACCGCCTACGTTGTTGTGGAGGATAGGTCTGCCTGTACGGATATCTATTCTCATGCCAAGCAGAGTGTTTATAAGGGATACCGCATCTGCACCCTCAGCCTCGCATGCCTTGGCGATGTCGGCAATGCTTGTGACATTGGGAGAAAGCTTCATCATAACAGGCTTTGAAGTTGCCTGTCTTACGATCTTTGTGATATGAGCCGCACCGTCGCAGGAAACGCCAAAAGCAGCTCCGCCTGCCTTTACGTTGGGGCAGGAGATGTTGACCTCGATCATATCAACATCGGTGCTATCCAGCTTCCTTGCGATTTCCGCATACTCCTCTGCTGTGGAGCCTGCAATGTTTGCAATTACAACAGTATCCTTTGTTTTAAGATAAGGCAGCTCCTCTGCAATAAAGTGGTCGATGCCGGGATTCTGGAGACCAACGCTGTTGAGCATACCCGAAGGAGTTTCTGCAATTCTGGGAGGAAGGTTTCCTGTTCTGCGCTGACCTGTGGTTCCCTTTACAGAGATACCGCCCAGCTCGGACAGAGGATAAAACTCTTCAAACTCCCTGCCGTAACCGAATGTTCCCGATGCGGGGATAATGGGGTTCTTGAAGTGAACACCTGCGAAATCTATTCCAAGTCTTGACATATCAGTCATCGAAAAGCACCTCCTCAGCATTGAAAACGGGGCCGTCCTTGCAGACATGAGCGTAATATTCCTCGCCGTCCCTTATGGTGCGGCAGGCACATACCAGGCAGCCGCCTACGCCGCAGCCCATTCTCTCTTCAAGAGATACCTGACATCTTACACCTGCATCTTTTGCCTGTGCGATTATTCTTTTGAGCATAACAGAGGGACCGCAGGCATAAATGACAGCGGGCTTTTCCTTGGAAAGCACCTCCGCCAGAGCGTCGGTAACAAAGCCCTTCCTGCCCGCAGAACCGTCATCGGTGCAGAGGATAACATCAGCTCCTGCCGATGCAAAATCCTTCTGGAGAATAACTGCGGAAGCGTTTCTGAAGCCGCTTATTACTGTTGCATTCTTTCCGTAATGCCGGGCAATGGGGAGCATAGGAGGATTGCCTATTCCGCCGCCGATGATAACAGCCTTTTCGCTCTTATCCAGCAGCTCAAATCCCCTGCCGCCCAGAGGTGCAACTATATCAATAAGCTGACCCTCGGCAAGCTGAGAAAGCACCTTTGTGCCCTTTCCTCTTACCTCAAAAACAATTCTGAGAGTACCCTTTTCCTTGTCGATACCACAGATGGAAATAGGTCTGCGGAGCATAAAGCCGTCAGCCTTTATGTTCACAAACTGACCGCACACAGCCGCCTGAGCCACCTCGGGACAGCTGATAGTCATATCATATATTTCGGCTGCAAGAGCCTTTTTGCTGATTATAGGGTAAACACCCTGTGTATATTTCATAAGCAGATCCTTTCTTGTTATAAAGGTCGTTTTCTCGGGTCGTCGATAACATACTCCGACTCATCGGGCATGGCGGACTTATCCGTCTCGATTTCGCTGATGTCTATCTGCGGCTTTTCTTCGGTTTCGGCAATTCTGGCGCTGTCATCAAACCACCTGTCGCAGTCTGAATTCTCCACGCCTATGCTGTCCATATCATTAGCTGAGGGTGCTTCTGTAATACTGTAATTTTGCAAAGGGCGCTCTTCCTTGCCGTAATAATCAAGCTTCTTCTGTTTTCTGAGCCATTTTTCACGGTATTTTACATACTTCGAGTTCTTATCCTTTTCCAGCAGATAGTTGAATTCGGGATAGCCCTCTTCATCTTTAAGCAGGTCCATTTCCTTATAAGAACGTATGGCAAAATCCTCAGACCAGAAGCCAAGCACAGAATAAACCAGCAGAATAAAAATATGGGAGGGCTTCATAGGCTCAAACCTCAGGAATATCTCCAGAACAGTAAAAATGCACAGCAGAATATAAACGACCTGAGATATCCTTGACAGCTTTCGTATCAAGAAAACATCTGAAACAAAGCTCAGGATAAGCAATATGGGAGCAATAAAAAATGTTGCGCCGAACCACGGGAATGAGATAGTTCCGACTTCCTCAGCCAGTATATGGACCATTTTTATTCCCGCACTTGTGTAGCTTACCCAGATATACATACTTGCGGCACTTATCAGTGTCACAGCAAGGTTTACATAGACATTGTAAATTCGGGAAATCATCAAATTTCTTTTTACAATGTCCATTTTTCTGCGGTTTTCTTCGTATTTTTTCTCTCTGACAACTTCCTTTTCCAGGTCGTTCATAATGCCCTCCAATGCTGTAAAAGGGCTGTAACGAATTTCTATATACCGTTACAGCCCGTTTTTGCTTTTAAAGATCAGCTGGATAGCTCCATCAGATCTTTGTTATATCGATCATTTCCATATCGTCAATGTTCTTGCCCATTGCCAGGATATCGGCAACCGCATTTGCAGTGTCGATAGCTGTCAGGCAGCAGATAGAACGCTCAACTGTCTTACGTCTGATCTTAACGCTGTCGTATGCAGGGATACGTCCCTTTGCGGAGGTAGAGATAACGTAGTTTATCTTTCCGCTGTCAAGGAGCGTCATAACGTTGGGCTTTTCTTCCGAAGCCTTTCTTACAACGTTTGCTGCGACCATGTTCCTGTTAAGCGTGGAAGCGGTTCCGCTGGTAGCGTAGATATCAAAGCCAAGCTGCTCGAACTTGTCGGCAACATAGATTATCTCCTGCTTGTCGGTGTCACGTACTGTGATAAGCACGCCGCCGTCCTTCTTCATGTTGTAGCCTGCCGCAACAAGTCCCTTGAAAAGAGCGTCCTCAAAGGTCCTTGCAATACCAAGGCACTCACCTGTGGATTTCATCTCAGGGCCAAGGGCAGTATCAACATCATGGAGCTTTTCAAAGCTGAAGACAGGGACCTTGACTGCAATGAAGTCGCCCTCCTTGTGAAGTCCGCTCTGATATCCCTGCTCCTTAAGGGATTCGCCAAGCATTATCTTTGTAGCGATATCCACCATGGGAACGCCTGTTACCTTTGAAATATAAGGAACAGTTCTGGAAGAACGGGGGTTGACCTCAATAACGTAAACCTCGTTGTTGTAAACAACATACTGGATATTTACCAGACCGATTACGTTAAGAGCCATTGCCAGACGTCTTGTATATTCAACGATAGTCTCTCTTATTCTCTTTGTAAGAGTAAGTGCGGGATATACGGAGATAGAGTCGCCCGAGTGAACACCTGCACGCTCGATATGCTCCATGATTCCGGGGATAAGGTAGTCAGTACCGTCGCAGATAGCATCTACCTCGACTTCCTTGCCCATCATGTACTTATCGATAAGCACAGGATTTTCAAGAGCGGTTCTGGTGATGATCTCCATGTACTCGATGATATCCTGATCGGAGTGAGCGATTATCATGTTCTGACCGCCGAGAACGTAGGAAGGACGCATAAGAACGGGATAGCCCAGATCCTGAGCAGCCTTAAGAGCTTCCTCGGTGTTCATAACGGTATGACCTGCGGGACGGGGTATTCCGCACTTGTTGAGCAGCTCATCAAAACGCTCTCTGTCCTCAGCAGCATCAATGCTGTCTGCAGAGGTTCCGAGTATCCTTACGCCCATATCGGAAAGGTGCTTTGTAAGCTTGATAGCTGTCTGTCCGCCGAACTGAACAACAACACCGTAAGGCTTTTCAGTCTCAATGATAGACTCAACGTCCTCCTTGGTAAGAGGATCGAAATAAAGTCTGTCGCCTGTGTCAAAGTCGGTAGAAACAGTCTCAGGGTTATTGTTGCAGATAATTGCATCGTAGCCCATTTCCTTGAGCGCCCATACGCAGTGAACGGAGCAGTAGTCGAACTCGATACCCTGACCTATTCTGATAGGACCCGAACCGAAAACTATGACCTTCTTCTTGCCTGTATCAGTGCGGTCAATGAACTGTCTTGCCTCGTTCTCCTCGTCATATGTGGAGTAGAAGTAAGGTGTTTCAGCCTTGAACTCGCCTGCGCAGGTATCAACCATCTTGAATACGGCTCTTGTTCTCTTGGGACACTTCTGACCGCTCATGCGCTCAATGGTGCTGTCAAGATAACCGTACTTCTTGGCAAGGTCATATTTTTCACAGGTAAGCTCGCCGTCTGCAAGATAAGCTTCCAGATCAGCAAGGTTTTTAAGCTTGGAGAGGAACCACATATCAATCTTTGTGATATCATGTATCTCTTCAAGGGCAACTCCCCTCTTGATAGCCTCGAACACAACAAAGGAACGTTCATCATCTACGTCCTTTATCTTGTTGTATATCTCCTCATCGGAAAGCTTTTTCAGCTTTTTGAGGTTCATGGAATCAAGTCCCAGCTCGATAGAACGTACAGCCTTCATCATAGCCTGCTCGAAAGAGGTTCCTATAGCCATGACCTCACCTGTTGCCATCATCTGAGTGCCGAGAGTACGCTTTGCGTAAACGAATTTATCGAAAGGCCACTTGGGGAACTTTACAACAACATAGTCAAGAGCAGGCTCGAAGCAAGCGTATGTCTTGCCTGTTACTGCATTGATTATCTCGTCGAGAGTGTAGCCAATGGCAATTCTTGTTGCAACCTTTGCAATAGGATATCCTGTTGCCTTGGAAGCCAGTGCGGAAGAACGGGAAACTCTGGGGTTTACCTCGATCACCGCATATTTGAAAGATGTGGGGTGAAGCGCAAACTGGCAGTTGCAGCCGCCCTCTACCTTAAGCTCGGAAATAATGTTCAGAGCCGCAGTTCTGAGCATCTGATATTCCTTATCGGAAAGAGTTACCGCAGGAGCGATTACTATGGAGTCACCTGTGTGAACGCCAACGGGGTCAAAGTTTTCCATGGAGCAGACTGTGATAACATTGCCCTTGCTGTCACGGATAACCTCGAATTCAATCTCCTTCCAGCCGCTTATGCACTTTTCAACAAGTATCTGGGTGATAGGAGAAAGTCTCAGTCCGTTTGTTGCAATATCAATAAGCTCTTCCTCGTTATTTGCGATACCGCCGCCTGTGCCGCCCAGTGTGAATGCGGGACGGACGATAACGGGATAGTGAATGATCTTTGCAAAGTCAACAGCGTCCTCAACTGTCTCAACTACCTTTGAAGGGATAACAGGCTCGCCTATTTTTTCCATAGTGTCCTTGAAAGCCTGTCTGTCCTCTGCCTTGTGGATAGTTTCGGGATTTGCGCCCAGGAGCTTTACATTGTGCTCTGCAAGGAATCCGCACTCAGCAAGCTGCATGGAAAGGGTAAGACCTGTCTGACCGCCGAGAGTGGAAAGAATGCTGTCGGGCTTTTCTATTTCGATTATCTTCTTTACAACGTCAAGTGTAAGGGGTTCGATGTAAACCTTGTCTGCCATTGCCTTATCGGTCATGATGGTAGCAGGGTTGGAGTTGATGAGAACTACCTCCAGACCCTCCTGCTTGAGGGCACGGCAGGCCTGTGTGCCTGCGTAGTCAAACTCGGCTGCCTGACCGATGATGATAGGACCTGAGCCGATTACAAGGACCTTTTTTATATCACTGCGAAGCGGCATCTTACTTAGCCTCCTTTGAGGATTTGATCATATCAATAAATTCGTCGAACAGATATGCGGTATCCTGAGGACCTCCGCAGGCTTCGGGGTGGAACTGCACGGTAAAGCATGGGAAGTTCTTGTATCTTACACCCTCGCAGGTCTGATCGTTCGCATTCTTGTGGGAAACCTCGCCAACAGCGGGATCAAGGCTGTCGCTTACCACTGCATAGCCGTGGTTCTGGGAGGTAACGAATGTCCTGTCAAGTGCGATATCAATAACAGGCTGGTTTGCACCTCTGTGACCGTACTTGAGCTTTTCGGTCTTTGCGCCGTTGGCAAGAGCCATGAGCTGATGACCGAGGCAGATTCCGAAAATGGGTATCTGACATTTCTTGAGCTTTTTCAGGTTCTCAATAACATCTGTATTCTCAGTGGGGTCGCCGGGGCCGTTTGAAAGCATTATTCCATCGGGGTGCATCTCAGCGATCTCCTCAGCGGTAGTCCATGAGGGAACGACTGTAACATTACAGCCACGCTTTACAAGCTCTCTTCTGATATTGAACTTGTAGCCGAAGTCATAAAGGACAACATCGTACTTGGGATCCTCAGCCTTAAAGACTTCCTTTTCCTTAACAGTTACGGACTTAACAGCATTCTTTATGGAGAAAGCCTGAATCTGAGCCATAAGCTCGTCCTTCATCTCATATACATTTTCGGTGGTGATAACGCCGTTCATAACACCGCTTTCACGGATAATTCTTGTAAGGCATCTGGTGTCGATGGAGTGGATACCGATGATATTGTGCTTCTTGAGGAATTCATCGACATTGCCCTCACATCTGAAATTGGAGGGTGAGTTGCACCACTCTCTTACGATATATCCGCTGACGCATGAGCCTTTGGACTCATAGTCATGGTCGTTAACGCCGTAGTTTCCGATAAGGGGAAATGTCTGTGTAACGATCTGGCCGAAGTAGCTGGGATCGGATAAGGTTTCTTCATATCCGGTCATACCCGTTGCAAATACGATCTCTCCGACAGAAGTTCCCTTGGCACCAAAGGAATATCCCTCGAAAATACGTCCGTTTGCAAGCATAACATAAGCCTTGTCTCCCATATTGAATAAAGACATTTGTTATCCTCCTAAAATTTTATAGTTTACCGCTTTGCCGGGCAGTAAGTCAGACTGCCCGACAGTTGACGGGTTATATCACTTGTCCTGGGAAGGAGCCTTGATTGCAGGAATGTGAGAGGTGATATCCTCCTTCATTCTCAAAGCCTCACGTCTTGCAGCACCTGCATAATCGTGTTCATCGCAGCCTTCCTTCTTGTATGCGCACATTATTGCACGGGAAGAGTTTACTATTGCGCCAAGGCCGTTTTCATCAAAGCCCTTTGCAACGCCCTCTGCTCCGCCGCCCTGAGCGCCGTAGCCTGGAACTAAGAAGAATGTGTGAGGAAGCTTTTCACGCATTTCAGCCAGCATTGCGGGATATGTCGCACCCACAACCGCACCTACTGCGGAGTAGCCGTAGCTGCCCATGTACTTTTCTCCCCACTTCTCGCACATATCGCCCATTGTCTCGTAAATGGTCTTGCCATCGCAGAGACGTCTGTCCTGAAGCTCGCCGGAGGACTTGTTGGAGGTCTTTACGAGAACGAAAATGCTTCCGCCTGTTTTGAGAGCAGGCTCGATTCCGTCTGTGCCGAGATATCCGTTTACAGTGAGAGCGTCCGCACCGAAAGGAGCGATTCTTTCGCCGTAAACCTCAGTAGAACCCAGATATGCAGCGGAATAAGCGTCCATAGTAGCGCCGATATCGTTTCTCTTGCCGTCCACGATAACGTACATACCCTTGGACTGAGCATACTTGATAGTCTTGTACAGAGCCTTTACTCCATAGTAGCCGTACATCTCATAATAAGCTGCCTGGGGCTTTACAGCAGGAACGATATCGCACACTGCATCAATAATGCCCTTGTTGAACTTATAAAGAGCGGCAGCTGCTGCCTTGAGACCTGCACCGTGCTTTGCAGCGCACTTTTCCTTGATATATTCGGGAATGTATTCCAGCTTGGGGTCAAGACCTACAACGGTAGGGTTCTGTGTTTCAATGATCTTTTCGATCAGTCTGTCAAATGACATTCTATCACTCCTTTTAACTGCGGACGGATATTCATATATGACCTTGCCCTGAGACACGGTGATAAGCACCTTTCCTCTGAGCTTTTCGCCTTTGAAAACTGTATTGCGTGACTTTGATTTGAACTTGTCGGGATCGACAGTCCACTCCTTGTCAAGGTCTGCAATTATAAATTCAGCGGGAGCGCCCTTTTCGATGACAGCTTCCTTAACGCCGATGAGTCTTCTCGGCTCTGCGGACATAAGCGTTACTATCTTTGTCATAGGCACCTTGCCTGTATGATAAAGTGCGGTAAGAGTTGCCGCAAAGGAAGTTTCAAGACCTACGATGCCGTTGGGAGCCTTTTCAAAATCAGCCTTTTCCTCGGGAGAGTGAGGCGCATGGTCGGTTACGATGCAGTCAACGGTTCCGTCAAGAACGCCCTCCAGCACAGCTCTTCTGTCCTCTTCCTCACGGAGAGGGGGATTCATTCTGTAATCAGCGTCCCTTGCAAGAAGCTTTTCATGTGTAAACATCATATAATGGGGAGCAGTCTCGCAGGTGACCTTTATTCCACGCTTCTTAGCATCACGGATAATGCCTATGCTGCCCTTGGTGGAAACGTGACAAATGTGTATTCTTGCTCCGCAGGAATCGGCAAGAGCGATCTCTCTTGCGGTAATACTGTCCTCGGAAGCCCTGTCCATGCCCTTTACGCCAAGCTTTTCGGATATCTCGCCCTTGTGCATGATGCCGCCGTTTATTATCGCCAGATCTTCGCAGTGGGAAGCAACAAGCAGTCCGCTTTCCTTGCTCTTTTCAAGAGCTTTTCTCATAAATTCGGCATTCTCCACAGGTCTGCCGTCATCGGATATCATCTTTATGCCTGCCTTTGCATACTCGTCCTGGTCGGCAAGCTCTTCGCCATTCATGCCCTTTGTTACGGCACACACAGGATATACCTTAACGCCTGTAGGCGCTGCCTTATCCATAATGTAACGGGCAGTCTCAACGCTGTCGCACACAGGCTTTGTGTTGGGCATACAGCACACTGCCGTAAATCCGCCTGCCGCCGCAGCAGCACAGCCTGTGATAACATCTTCCTTATAAGTCTGTCCGGGATCCCTGAAATGAACATGGATATCGCACAGGGCGGGAAGCGCTGCAAGACCTGTGCAGTCGTAAATAAGGTCTGCATCACAGTTAAGATCTGCACCTACATCTGCAATATCTGTTCCGTCAACAAGGATATCCGCCTTATAGCTGTCATTTTCGCTGTAAACCGTAACGTTTTTATACAGTGTTTTCATTCGCCGATTCCTTTCATAGTGCTTTCCTGCTCAAGGATTATAACCTTGTCGCAGCCGTCAGCCTCTTTGACCATGACCCTGACGGTCTCGTCCCTTGAAGTGGGGACATTTTTTCCTACATAGTCGGGACGTATAGGTAGCTCCCTGTGGCCTCTGTCAACAAGCACAGCAAGCTGAATGCACTTAGGCCGTCCCCTGCTCATAACGGCATCAATAGCCGCACGGCAGCTTCTTCCCGTAAAGATAACATCATCCACGAGAACGACCTTTTTGTCCCTTACATCAAAAGAAACAGAGGACTTATCCTCATCAGCTCTGATATCATCACGGTAAGCGGTGATATCAATAGTACCGATGGGGATATCCAAGCCCTCTGTTTCATGAAGCCTTTCTGCAATGCGCTGAGCGATAAACACGCCCCGTGACATTATTCCAATAAAGCAAAGATCCTCAGCGCCCTTATTACGCTCGATGATCTCGCAGGAAATACGTGCAACAGCACGATTCATGGATTTTTCGTCAAGAATAACTGCTTTCTGAATCATACCCTCACGCCTTTCCATAAAAAAACTGCCCGCCGCAGTACGACAGACAGTTTTGAAAATTCATATAAAACGGCGCACCACAAGCTATACACTTCACAGTGCAGACGCAAATATTCACATTCAAGCTGCCTTGTCGATCTCACGGGATCAACTTAAAGGTTGCTTACTATTGAACATTATACCACACTTATTAAGCAAAGTCAACACAAAAAGCAATGAATTTTTGATGAACATCACAGATATTTAGTGGTTTTCAACGAAAAATGCTGTCAGACCTTGCTTTCTTCCTTGGATTCCTCTATCATTTCAGGCTGATTTTCAGTTTCATCACTGCTGTGCCTGTGTCCCTTGTAAAGCATCTTATCTCTGAGCAGCTGGAGAGATTCGGAGTAATTGTGAGAATGAAATTTGGGGAACGCCCTCAGCAGACGTTCTGTTGCGGTGTCCTTTTCGGATATGAGGCGCTCATACTCACTTCTAAGCTTTTCAAGATTGTACTCATTCATATCCTGCATCTTTTCAACAACGTTATCTTTCACATCTGTCATTTTCTCAACAACATTGTCCTTAGCGTCGATTATCTTATCCACATTGCTCTTTACTTTCAGAGTGCCGGAAGCAAGCTTCATGCCTGTTTTGACGGAAACTGAAAGCATCAGCTTTGAAAGCTCATCAAGACGTTTTATCTTATTCTGGAGCTTTCTCACAGCCATCAGAGACGCTACAGTATCGAGCAGGATAAGCACTGACATTATTATGACAATGCTCATTCCAAGCTTCACAGGCATTGCATTTATTGCTTTGAGGACCAGCGGCTGAACGTATCTTATGACCACAACGCAGCCTGCGCCGAAAAGCATGGAATTTCTCAGGCATATATAACCCTTGTAGTTGAATTTCATATTAGAATAGTCCCACCATCTGGCGTGGAACAACTTTTCCATTCCCCAGCCCACAAACAGCTCAAAAGCGGTGCAAAGAATGGTCGAGGCCACAAAAAGCGGAACTATCGTGTTGGCTATAGGTCTGAAAAATACCGTGACCATAACAACGCCCAGCCCCTCAATGGGGCATATGGGCATATTCAGGAAGCCTCTGTTCTGATACTCCCCTGTTTCATAGGTCATGTCGATTACTTCGATGCACCAGCCTATAAAGCTCCAGAAGCAGAACATCAGGAACATCTGATATAAACTTAACCCTGCAAAAGGTATAACCTGCATAAAATACGTTCTCCCTTCACGCAAATGCCATGCGTCACACCAGATCCGAGCCGTTTGCCCTGATATGGAACTCAACTCCCAGAAATTCGGCGGATTTTTTGCAAAGTATCATTCTCTGCATAAAAATTTCAAAGTACTCCATTACCGAAGAAATACGCTTGTCAATGGTAAGGTCAAGTATAAGCTCGGTTTTATCTTCATTAAAATAAATCTCGGACTTTTCTACCGCAAAATTCACCCTGTCGTGGATATCCTGCGCCAGACATTCGATATTGCGCACCCTGCTGCGGCGAACATCTGTCTTGTCAGCGATTATAAGAGCTGCCGTGATCGCATTTAAAGGCTGAGCAGTGCCCTCGTCATGATTGCCGATAGCGGATATGATATCGCATATTTCCTCGGCAGGCATATTAAGATTATCAAGCAGACGGAAAGCCATGACAGCTCCGCTCTGAGCGTGGTCAATGCGATTTATAACATTGCCGATATCGTGAAGATATGCGGCTATCATTCCAAGCTCCACCTTGCGTTCATCATAGCCAAGACCCTCAAGGATCATTTTTACCGTATCCGCAGCCTTTTCAACGTGAGCAAAGGAATGTTCGGTATAGCCCTGAGCCTTGACCGCCGCATCGGCATTCTTTATATATGTGTGTATATCGGGATTTTGTCTGATATACTTATAAGTAACATTGCTTGACATATTTCTCCTCCGACTGCATCATACATTCATAACGTCATTACTCAAATATTATACCACAGCGGTGAGATTTGTCAAGGAAATTTAACAGCAAACAGGCGATTTCGCCGAAATGTAACCATTTTTTAACTTGATTTTTAACTATCAGACTATTATAATATAAAGAGGAAGAGTATGTATATACATTTTCCTTAACATGGCATAAAAAAGAAAGAGCCACATAAAAAGAACAAAATGATCGGAGATGCGTCATTTGAAAATAATCAGAACTGTGCTGGGCTTATCTGCCGTTTCAGCCGTGCTGATTTTCGGATGTTCCCGTCTTTATAACAACGGAACAGAAGAATCCGGCACAAACGGAGCTACCATCTCGGCAGAAGAATACCCCGTTGAGGAGACCGCTGCAACTGAGGTCACTCCTTCATCAGACAAGGAGCTTTCCCTGACAGAAAGCTCATCTATCTCATTCACATTCTTGGGCGACTGCCTGCTGTCCACCAATGCAGGCGATACCCGCACTGATACATTTGCAAAATATGCCGAGAAATGCGACCTGTCATATTTCTTTGAGAAGGCTGTCCCATACTACAGCAACAGTGATTTTGTCATTGCAAACAATGAATTTGTACTGTCGGACAGAAACCTGAGCAAGTCAAAAAAGAGCGGAACCGCATTCTGGTTCAGGTCGCCCACATCATACACCGATATTCTGAAAGCAGGTCAGATAGACATTGTGACTATCGCCAACAATCACACCACAGATTACGGTGCAGAGGGCTATAAGGATACTCAGGAAGCGCTGGACGCAGCAGGCATCACATGGGGTGATCTGCAAAATCCCGTGTATGTTGAAAAAGACGGTGTTAAGTTCGGAATAATCTGCACAGGGTTGTTCAGTCCCTATTATGACCAGCTTATAACTCCTGTAATAGAGGAAGTCAAGGAAAACAGCGACATTCAGATAATGTATTTCCACGGCGGCACAGAAAAAGAGCACGTTCCTGACGACTGGCTCGTTGAGCTTTGCCATAAGTATGCCGATATGGGCGTTGACCTTATAGTCGGCTCTCACCCTCATGTACTTCGTCCGATGGAAGAGTACAACGGAGTGGACATCATCTATTCTCTTGGCAACTTCTGCTATGGCGGAAACCGTCTTCCCGAGAACAGAACGGTTATTCTTACCGAGACTTTCACATTTGATGAAAACGGCAACTACATATCCCAGGACGAAGAGTTCACGCCATTTTACGTATATGGCGGCGACCATAACTACTGGCAGCCAGTTCCAATAAGCGATCCTGTGGATATATCAAAAACTCTGGCATTTATGTACGGCGCAGCTGAACTGCCGTATTAAGAATATGATATGATTTTAAGCACCTGCTTTGCGGGTGCTTTTTTGTTGGAGTGCAATCACTTCAAAAGAGCAAAGCATTTTCTCCATTCAGATGACATCATCATATCTATTTGATTTTGAATCATTTCACTATGTCTTGGCTGAATAATAAAGAAATAATATCTTTGCGAAATAGGTATAAATTTAATGCAAAGCCCTGCTGCATCGGATAACATTTCATGTGAAAGCAATTCCTTATGCCGATTTATATAAAAAGTATCATTGTACCGAGCCTTATGCTGATAATATATCACACTGGCACCTTGAGAATAATAATCTGTCAGTTCGCTTGGTTCAACATATTTATTGGCTCTGGGCGTGCCTGCAGCAGATCTTACGATCATGCCATTATCAGGATCAACAAACACGACATCAATGCCTAAAAGCGTTTTTAATGCGTTCTCATGCCAATCACTGCGGAAATCAAAACGTTCTGATTTATTTTTATCGGAAAAATCAAGTGGAGCTGAGTAAAACTTAGCCTGAAGAATATTATTATTTTCAAGTGACGATACATTACGCTGCCCACAGCTTATGATCTTTTTCAGTTCTGAATATAACTGTTCATCACAATTCTTATATTGAGAATAATCTACAAATTTCCCGTCTTTATTATTCAATTCCTTTGAAGTAAGATTTGGATTAAGATACCAGTTTACACCGACCGAGAACCCTGCTGCATAAAGCATGCGAAGCAATCCCAATTTTCCAAAATCTCCGATATCACCTGCATAACGATTTTGCATAATTTCACCTTTTATATTATTTATTGAAAGTTATTATACACTGTACAGGCAGATAAGTCAAGAAAAATAAAAAATGCAAGTCAGGCAGAGAATTTCTCCAACTGACTTGCATTTATATTTTACTTTACGTTAAGTGCATTAAATCAGCTTTAAATGCGCATTTTACGCCTTCATAGCCTCTTCAACAGCAACAGCGCAGGCAACGGTAGCACCAACCATAGGGTTGTTGCCCATGCCGATAAGACCCATCATCTCAACGTGAGCAGGAACGGAAGAAGAACCTGCGAACTGAGCATCAGAGTGCATTCTGCCCATGGTATCAGTCATACCGTAGGAAGCAGGACCTGCAGCCATGTTATCGGGGTGAAGTGTACGGCCTGTTCCTCCGCCGGATGCAACAGAGAAGTACTTCTTGCCCTTTTCGATGCACTCCTTCTTATATGTACCTGCAACGGGGTGCTGGAAACGTGTGGGGTTGGTGGAGTTACCGGTGATGGAAACGTCAACGCCTTCCTTCCACATGATCGCAACGCCTTCTGTTACGTCGTTAGCGCCGTAGCAGTTAACCTTTGCACGGAGTCCGTCGGAGTAAGCCTTGCGGAATACTTCCTTAACTTCGCCTGTGTAGTAGTCCATCTCAGTCTCAACATATGTAAAGCCATTGATGCGAGCGATAATCTGAGCAGCGTCCTTGCCGAGACCGTTAAGGATAACACGAAGGGGTTCCTTACGAACCTTGTTAGCCTTCTCAGCAATACCGATAGCACCCTCAGCAGCTGCGAAAGACTCGTGACCTGCCAGGAATGCGAAGCACTTGGTTTCTTCCTCAAGAAGCATCTTGCCGAGGTTACCGTGGCCGAGACCAACCTTTCTCTGGTCAGCAACAGAACCGGGGATGCAGAAGGACTGAAGTCCCTCACCGATAGCTGCAGCAGCATCGGCAGCTCTTGTACATCCCTTCTTGATTGCGATAGCGCAGCCTACAGTGTAAGCCCACTTTGCATTCTCAAAGCAGATAGGCTGAATGCCTTCTGTGATCTTGTAGGGGTCAAATCCCTTAGCCTTGCAGATATCTGCGCACTCTTCGATAGAGCTGATTCCGTACTTGTTAAGAACCTCAAGAATCTGCTTTTCTCTTCTTTCATAAGATTCAAATAAAGCCATTGTAGTTTATCCTCCTTATTTTTTTCTTCGACTATTACTGCTTTCTGGGGTCGATGATTCTTACAGCATCAGCAACACGGCCGTACTGTCCCTTAGCCTTTTCAAAAGCAGTGTTTGCATCGTCGCCGCCCTTGATGAAGTCCATCATCTTACCGAAGTTTACGAACTGGTAACCGATGATCTCATCGTCAGCGTTAAGAGCGATGCCTGTTACATAGCCGTCAGTCATCTCGAGGTAACGGGGACCCTTTGCGAGAGTACCGTACATTGTACCAACCTGAGAACGAAGGCCCTTACCGAGATCCTCAAGGCCTGCGCCTACTACGAGACCGTCCTCGGAGAATGCGGACTGGGAACGACCGTAAACAATCTGGAGGAAAAGCTCTCTCATAGCGGTGTTGATAGCATCACAGACAAGGTCAGTGTTGAGAGCTTCAAGAATGGTTCTGCCGGGAAGGATCTCAGCAGCCATAGCAGCGGAGTGGGTCATACCTGAACATCCGATGGTCTCAACGAGAGCCTCCTGGATAACACCTTCCTTAACGTTAAGGGTAAGCTTACATGTACCCTGCTGAGGTGCACACCAGCCCACACCGTGTGTAAAGCCGGAAATGTCCTTGATCTCCTTAGCCTTTACCCATTTTGCTTCCTCGGGGATTGGAGCCGCACCGTGTGCAACGCCCTGTGCAACGGGGCACATTGTTTCAACCTCATGAGAATAAATCATATTAGTTACAAACTCCTTTCAGTTTATCGCAGCAGCGGGATAACCGCACTGCATACATTTACATTATACAAGATAAATCCCCAAAAATCAAGTATCTTTTCAAAACATCTGAAAAAAATTACATTTTTCAAACTTTTTTTGCAGGAAAAAGCCGCCTGACCTTCATAACAGATCAGACGGCTTTTAAATAATATCTCAGATATCCAAATTATTACTGTCGGGCGGATAGTCGGCATCTGTGTCATACTGACCTACCGGAGGATTATCTGCCGCTGGCATAGGGCATGACGAGGGGAAAAACTCTTCCGTGGGAAAATCCAGCCGTCCGAACACCTCACAGGGCGACTCGGCAGGCGATGCGCACTCCTTATCGGGAATGCAGTAGTCATATGTAGGGACAAGCAGGCATACAGGTCTTGTGAGCCGTATCACACTGAACAGCCCCAGCGTTACCGTTATGCCTCGGATCACAGCAATATCTCCGCAGGTGCCCGTGTTTATGCAGTCTATCTTTGTTTCAAGAGCTATAGGCTCTACAACGCTTACGGTTACCTTGGGAAGATTTATGGTGCGGCAGCAGCTGTCGGTCTCGCCAATACTTTCTTCCGTGCTGCTGAAGGTCTTGATATTTGCCTTGCTGCCGTAAAGAATAACACGCTTGTTCCACACCGCCGTTCCGCAGAGAGGAACTGATTCATCAGTGCAGGAACACTCATATGCGTCCATAGTCAGGCGGAAGGTGTAGGTGATATCCACCGCATAATAGCCGTTTTTGAACGGGATACTGTCAATGGTAACGCAAACATTGGAGACCTCTGCGCACCGTGTCTTGACCACGGTGGTCTTCTCGCTGAGAACAAAGCCCTCGTCCAGTGTTACCATAAGGTCGTTGATACAGTCACGCTCGGAGCAGGAATCAAATATGCGCTGCACCTCAACAGGCACTGCCGACTTGATATCGTGGCATTTCCCGGGGTATTTATATTCGTCGTACATAAAAAGCCTCCTATATTTTTATTTTATAATACATATATTATTCCGAATATTGCCCAAATGTGACTGCCCCAACCTTTTTTTACACAAATTTTCCTGCCATTGTCCGAATATACTGCGGTTCATTTTCGACACAAACCTTGTAACAGCTGCTGTATAATAGCATATGTGAGGTGATTGGGAATGTTTATTTATGCTGACGTGCTTATCATCGTCAATATTTATGTTGATTTTCTGCTGATACAATCGGCAAAGACAATAACCCACAGTCCCATGAAAACTTCACGGGGCATTATCGCAGCAATGCTCGGCAGCCTGTTTTCGCTGGTGATATTTCTCCCCCGCCTGCCTGTGTGGCTGATGATGCTTACAAAGCTTATATCCTCGGCAGTGATAGTTTTTACGGCATTCGGATATGAAAACAGGCGCATATATCTGAAACGGCTTTTTATTTTCTATCTCACCGCATTCATATACGGCGGACTGGGAACGGGACTTGCATACATCTCGGGCGGAAATCTGCTTGTTAGCAGAAACGGCATATTATATGCGGACTTTTCGCTTCCCGCACTTGTGATAACCTCAATAGCCGCCTACGCCTGCATTGCGGTGTATAAGCACTTTGCGGACACCTCGGAGGAGGGAGCGGTATATACCGTGATAGTTTCCGACTGCGATAAAACGGTAAGCTTCAAGGCCATATCAGACACGGGCAATCTGCTGAAAGACAGCTTTACGGGAAAGCCTGTGATAGTCTGCCCCGCCTGCGAGCTGGCAAAGCTGTACGGAGATATACCCCAGTGTGACGGCACGGACATATCAGCCTCGGGAAATATTGCCGTAATGACCCGCTGGCGGCTTATCCCCTGGTCAACCGCATCCGGCACGGGACTTATCCCTGTGATACTTCCAAAAGAGATATGTATAAAAAATGATGAAACAGGCTGCTTTTCAAAGGCAGACGCATATCTTGGCGCATCTCCTTCCAATAATGCTTATGCAGTGTTTCACCCTAAAATTTTAATATAAGAAAGGCTTGATGAAAATGTTTAACTCGGAACAGATAATACTGAAACTCAGACAATGGGCAAGCCGGCTGTTCGGACTGTCTGACGGTGTTTTTTACATAAACGGCCCTGAAACGCTGCCCCCTCCCCTTACCAAAGAGCAGGAGGAACAGGCATTTGCCATGCTGATGACCGATGACCCCAAAGGACGTGAAAAGCTTATCGTGCATAACCTGCGGCTTGTGGTATATATTGCAAAAAAGTTTGAGTCAACGGGAATATGCGTTGATGACCTGGTTTCCATCGGAACCATCGGGCTTATAAAGGCTGTGAACACCTTTTCGCCCGAAAAGAACATCAAGCTTGCAACATACGCCTCCAGATGTATTGAAAACGAGATACTTATGTTTCTCCGCAAAAGCTCTCAGCACAGGAACGATATCTCCATTGACGAGCCGCTGAACATCGACTGGGACGGGAACGAGCTGCTTTTATCGGATATTCTCGGAACAGATGAGGACACTGTCAACAGCAGCATTGAGGACGATGCGGAAAAAGCAGTGCTCCGTGAAACTGTTGCCTCTCTCCCCCAGCGTGAGCGGATAATCATGGAAATGCGCTTTGGCATGAAAACAGGAAAGGAGATGACACAAAAAGAGGTGGCAGACGTGATAGGCATTTCCCAGTCCTACATCTCACGGCTGGAAAAAAAGATAATAAAAAAGCTGAAAAAGGAGCTTGACAGGCAGATGCTGTGATCCTTTTTCAGCTATGATCTTTTTTGCTTTGCGGCTTTGGCTTTTTCTTGCCGAAATACGTAGGTCTGAACCAGTTTACATAAACGCTTTCTATCATTCTTATGGTATAATCGTAAAGGACAAACACCATATTTATGAACACCATAACGGCAGCCACCGCATATTCGCCCAGGAAAGCAAAATCCCCGAAGAAATCGTAAACGCCCATTATAAGCGCAATGAGCTTGTACCATATGATAATGGCTCCGTTGAAAACTGCCAGCTTGCAGCATATCCGCAGCAGCTTGAATTTTATCTTGTCAAGCCATGGCAGGATTATGGGATAATACCCGAAAAACATTATAAACAGCGTGGAAGCTTCTTTATCGGGCGTGAGGAACAGTGACAGCAGCGACACGGCACAGTATGCGGCAAATGCCCAGCTTGTACTGACTTCCCTTGCCACGACTATCATAAGCGCTCCCGCATAGATAGGAATAGCCATGCTTAGCAGCGGAAAAACGCCTGTCAGGAACATAAGTGTAAGGCACAACGCCGACACTACTCCGCCGACTGCTACCTTATAGCTTGTATGCTTATTGTTCACAGGCATTCTCCTTTCCGACTTTATATCCAATATGTCATTAGTAAAATATTATATCACATTTCAGCAAAAATGTCAAATAATTTTGTTGAAACAAAACAAATGCCGCCCGATTTTCTCAGGCGGCATCTGCTTTGATTTTATTTCCTTATTACATTTTCAAGAGCCTTTTTCTTCTTTTTATGCACGGCAGCCGCAACTGCTGCAATTATAACTGCTGCGCCGCCTGCGGAAGCTCCTGCTATAAGCGGGATATTGTAGGAATGTTCCTCAGTGGTAATTGTGAAATCACAGGAAGTTACAGTGAAGGTAAGGTATTTGCCGTCCTCCTCAGTATCGACCTTCTGACCGTCAACGAACACCTTTGTGCCGCTTGCACCGTTAAGGGGCAGGAAACGGATAAGGTGGCTCTCTGTGCCGTCATCGGGGATAGAAACGTTCCAGTCGTCACCGCTGACATTCTCCGCAGTCAAGATGTCCTTATCGGTAAATGTACCCTCAGCAAGCATTACAGGGAAGCCGTTCTCTCTGGTCATTTCAGAGGAAAGAGTGGTAACATTTTTGAAAAATTCCGCATTTATCACTCCGCCGTAGGTCATATGCTCATAATTATGCTCTTCCCAGCGGGAGAAATATCCGTCCTTCTTGGGGACGGCAGGAAGCTGATCCTCGCTTACAGATTCGCCGTACTTGAAGTCAACAGTGCCCACAATATCATCTTCATTTTTGAAAACAAGAGTAAGCACTCTGAATTCTTCGGGTGTACCGTCCATAGCGATCATTTCTTCATATGTAACGGGATATGCCTTTTCGCTGTAGCTTACGCCGTCAACTGCGCCCACATCTCCGCCTGAGTAAACGTTGTTTTCAAGCTCGCCGTCGCACTCGCCTGCAACAGCTCCTGTGTTTTCATCGGAGTCCAGTATATCAACAAAGCTTATGCAGCTATGGATATCATGTCCGCTGCCTGCGATGCCGCCCACATAATCTCCGCCCTCGATGCGGCACATAGAGCTGCTGCCGTATATTGCTGCAGAGGATTTTCCTGCGATACCGCCTGCATAGCCGCCGTCAGTGGACTGAACGGAGCCCATTCCAATGCTGTTGATAACGCAGCCTGTGTCCATCTCGCCCACAATGCCGCCGACGTTATCCTTCTTTGAAATTACTTCGCCGCTGTTTACGCATTCACGTACAACTGTTCTGGACTGATATACAAAATCGTAGGAACGGCTTCCGACCTTTTCGATATCACCCTCGGGGTCAATGGAATTTTCAATGCCCATGGTTCCCGCAATGCCGCCGACGCTTACATCGCCGTTTATCTGACCATAATTCTTGCTGGCAGATATTTTGCCCTCTGCCCAGCCGCCCTTATCCTCGGCGGATATATCCTGAGTGTAGTCCGAAAGCTCAGTGGGCTTGTCGTTAAGCTCATCAACAAGGTCAAGAACAGCGTCGCTGACCTCGGAAGCCTTGTCGTTTATCTGCCTGAAGTCCTCGGAAAGGATATCTACGGAACCGCTGGTGCTGTCGTTGAGCACGCTGAGGCTGTCAAGCAGCTTCTGAATGCTGTCGGAAAGGGTATCTCTCTTTTCGATGAAAGCATCATCAGCACCTGTAAAGCTTATCTCGGGCTTGCCTGCGAAATAGTCAATAATATCGTGAACGCAGTCCATTCCGTCAGATATGTAGGTCACGGAATCATTTCCGTACTGAACTGCTTCCTCTGCCTTGTATGCAGCTGCAATAAGCGATGCGGACGCATCATCTACATAATCCCATGCGTCCTGGATACGGTCTATCAGCGACTGTGCCGACTCCCCTGCACTGTCAACGCCGTCAGCAGACTTTTTCAGATATTCGATAACATCATAAAGGCTGCTTATATTTACATCCGGGTATATGATAGTTGCGGTGGGAGCGTTGTCAATGGTATCACGGATATCATCGGAGCATCTTTCAAGCACGTCTTTAAGGTTGCTTGCCGCATCTGAATTGACCAAATCGGAAATGCCGTCTATCAGATCTGAAAGGCCGTCGAAAAATTCCGAACCTGAACCCTCCGAAAGAATATCAAGGATATCGCTTATGTATGTGTCATACGCCTCGGGATCCCTGATACCTGCATCATAAAGGGTCTTGATGGCGTCAAGGTCATCTTCTGCCTTGTCAAGATCATCTGCCAGGCTGTCGGAAACTCCGCTCAGCTTCTCCAGAGCATTCTTTATCTTCTCAACAGCGTCCTTTGTTTCCGCAGAATCATTGTAATTTTCAAGAGCATTCAGCATATCGGTAATTATTCTCTTGATATTTTCATTGGTGTCCTTGAAGTCGTCCAGATTATCTTTCAGCGAATCAATGGCATCTTTCATTGAATCTTCATCGCCAAGACCCGAATTAAGGGAAGAAAGGCTGTCACGGAGATTTTTGTTTGCATCGCCCAGAGATTTTATGGAGTCTGACAGGTCTTTAAGTCCTGGGAAGATTATATCAAATGCCTGATCTGTGCTGTCAAGCGAATCAGCCATCATATCCCCTGCTTCCCAGAGGGTGTCAAGGGCATCTGTCATGGAATCGGAAGCCTTTGAAAAGCTGTCTGAAGCAGGCTCGGACATATCTATCAGGTCAGACACACGGGCGCTCAGCTCGTTTATGGAATCAATATTTGAATTGATCACCCTGTCCGCCTCGTCAAGGAAATCATCGGAATCGGAACGCACCTGCTGGAGTATATCAATGGTATCGTCCATATCGCCCGAAACCTGATTTGACGAATTGTTGGCATCATCAATAGTCCGGTCAATGATGTCGTTCATTTCATCAAGGCGGTCACGGAGCTTGTTCATGCCTGTTTCGGAGAAAAGCAGTGAGAAATGCGGCTCTGCCTGACCCACGATTCCTCCTGTATCCTTTCTGCCGTTGATAGTTCCATAGTTTTCACAGCGGCTGATATAGCCGTTCTGCCTGCCGCATATGCCGCCGATGTTATATCCGATGTGGGGATAGCCTACCATTCCCCTGTTTATGCAGTTCTGGATAGAGCCTGTTGAATAGCCTGTTATACCACCGCAGTCTGTGATATCTGCAGCACTTTCGGTGGAATACAGGTCCTCGAATTTCAGGTTATCAAGGTCAAGGGACGAATCAGTGGCGTTGGTATTTACGGAAGAAGCGTTCTCGCACTGCATGATAAAGCCTGTGTTCTGTCCCGCAATTCCGCCTGCAAAATGGTTAGCTTCTATTCTGCCAAGGCTCTTGCAGGAAGCTACCATTCCGTTTTCATCGTTAAGTCCGACTATTCCGCCGCACTGCTCCTTGCCTGTGATAACACCGTTAAAAGTACAGCCGTAAATGGTTCCTTTGTTAACGCCTGCAATGCCTCCGCATTTCTTTGCAGAGCCTGAAGGTGAAACCTTTCCCGACACATTGAGATTTTTTACACGTCCTGTTTTTTCAACATATCTGAACAGACCCATAACAGAGCCGTTGTCAGTAATGGAAAAGCCGCTTATTTTATGGCCGTTTCCGTCAAAGACACCGCCGAATGAGGAAACGGAAACGAATTCCTTGTCGGCAAAGCTGATATCCGCATTGAGCACAAAGGTCTTGCCAACGGAATAGCTGTCAAGGGTGCAGTTCTTTGCAAACTCGGCAAACTCCTCTGCCGAGTTGATATATATCACGTCGGACTTATCGGCAGATATCTTTGCGGAAGCCGAATAATCCTCCGCATACACTGCGGGAACTGCGGAGCAGATATTTGCGCACATTGTAAGAGCGGCGACAGCGGCTGAAATTCTTTTAATTCGATCCATCAGTAATTTCCTCCCTTTCGCCCTGAGAATTATCCTCTTCACCGTCAGTCAGTCCGTCAACGTTTTTGCTTTCAATGCGTGCGTCAACATCACCGATGATGATACCGTTGACTATCGCATCAATGCGTCCGTTAACATAGCCGTGAACAAGGCCTGTAACAGCGATCTTTCCACTTGAGACCTGAGTGCGCTCACGCTTCTTGATAGTAAAGGAAGTCTTTTCGATGATAGTATCGCCCAGAAGAAGTATCTGAGGAAGTACGCCCATTACGAGAACGATGGAAATAAGGGTACCACGTCCGAGGCAGACACCGATAGACGAAATAGTTCCGTTTGATGAAAGCACACCGATAAGTGCGCCTGCTGCTGCAAGTATTGCACCTGATGTGATGATAGTGGGGAACGCCTGATTAAGTGTCTCGGTTATAGCCTGCTTGATAGGCATCTGCTGCTTAAGCTCCATATAACGGCTTGAAATTACGATAGCGTAGTCGATATTTGCACCCATCTGAATGGAGTTTACGATAAGGTAGCTGAGGAAGAACAGAGGTGAATCCTCGAAATAAGGGAATGAGAAGTTCATCCAGATACTTCCCTGAATTACCGCAATAAGCAACACAGGAAGTCCTGCCGAATTAAAGGTGAACAGCAGGATTATGATAACGAACAGTGCGGAAAGGATACTGATTATCAGGTTATCATTTACGAAGGACGATGAAAGGTCATAGTCACTTGTGGAGTTACCGACGATGTAAACATTATCGGAGGGGTAGAACTTGTATGCTTCATCGTGGATAGTTCCGAGAAAATCAAAGGTCTGAGTTCCCTCTTCAGGGAGATTCAGGTAAACAAGGATTCGGCTGTAGTCATCGCTCTGGAGCTGAAGCTTTGCCTTGTTGAGCTGTGAGTGGAGATCCTCAAGTGTGTTCATAAGGTCATCATCAAGTGTAACATAGCCCTTATCGACCTCGTCATATGCAAACATGAACATATCAATGAGGGGCACGCTGTAGCTTTCAAGACCGTTTACAACATCGCCGTAGTCCTCGTCGTTGATGGCATAAGCCGCATAAAGCACCTTTGCCACTTCATAATCAAGACCCACAAGCTCGGAGAACTGTCTGGGAGTAAGCTTATCGGTAAGGACATAACCGTCCATTGCCTCGATATTTGCAAGACCCATTACCGAGTCAACTTCTTCATAATTACTCAGACGGTTTATGAGCTTGCTTTCACTCTCATAGTCGCCTGCAGGGACCACAAGGGCAGCAAGATTTGTTTTGCCGAAGTTATCCTTTATCTTCTGTTCAGCTATCTGCTGGTCGCTGACACGGGTGGTTTTAAGGTCACTGGTTCCGTAGCAATAGGGGCACTGATTGGAGAAAATAAAGCCCACAATAGCTAATACAACGAACACAGGGGGGATAACATATTTGGTTGCAAAGGCAAATTTGCCCACTGCCGAAATTTTGGTAACGAAGTTCTTATGCACGCTCTTGTCGATAAGATTTGAGAAGAGCATGATAAGTCCGGGCATAAGAGTAAATACGGACAGAAGGCTGAACATGATAGCCTTTATCAGTACCATTGCAAGATCGGCACCGATCCTGAACTGCATGAACGCCAGTGCGATAAGACCCGATACAGTGGTCAGGGAGCTGGAAGATATCTCCACTATCGCCTTACTGAGGGCTGTTATACAAGCCTCACGGGGAGCCATTTTCTCATGCTCCTCGCTGTATCGGTGGATAAGGATAATAGCATAGTCAATAGCCAGAGCCAGCTGAAGAACGATCGTTACGGAGTTTGATACGAAAGAAATGGTTCCCAGCAGGAAGTTGGTTCCCATATTTATAAGTGCTGCCGCAACGAATGTTATGAGCAGCACGGGAACCTCCGCATAGGCTCTTGACGTAAAGGTAAGCACCAGTATAATGATAACTGCCGCAATAAGCGTTACGACATTCATTTCCTGAGCCAGCTCGGAAGATGTATCAACACCGACCTCGCCCGATACATAAAAGTCATAATCGGAGAGCATCTCCTTGATGCCATCCATAGCATTGACGCTTATCTCGTCATCAGCCTCACCGTCAAATGTAACGGAGAAAAGTGCTGACGAATTTTTATAGTGATCCTCCGAATCATCAAATGCGACCTCGGATACACCCTCGATATTTTCTATTGCGTCCGATATGCTTTCCGCCTTGTCATAGGTGATATTTGATACCATTACCGAAGCAGAACCGTATGTAATAAACTCATCGTCCATAAGAGTAAGACCCTGACGGGTTTCGGTGCTGTCGGGAAGGTATGTGGTAAGATCGTCCTCGACCTTTACCCAGTTACGTGAAAAAAAGCTGAAAATTATCGCAAAGATCCACAGCAGAAAAAACAGATTTCTTTTATCTACAATGAACGAAGCCAGTTTATACATAAACGACTCGTTCTCTTCTGCATTCTGCGGAATTTTATCTTTTGACAAAAATAGCACTCCTTTCGCTGTTTTATACAAATATTCTACCATAATTTAAGTGAACTTGCAATATACAAAAATAACTGAGTGTCAAAAATATTTAGACATTTTTGGAAAAATGTCTGGAAAAGTCCTGCGGGATATGTTATAATGTTAATCAGCATATCATTCTGAACATATATGACCAACCGTGAAAGGATACTTTAAAATGCCTAATACAAAGACAGCCGCACCTATTAAATATCAGCTTGCTGCCGCTCTGAAATCTCGCCTTGTAAACTCTTCACTGGATAAAATAACCATAAAAGAACTGACTGATGACTGCGGAGTAAACCGCCAGACCTTCTACTACCATTTTGAGGATATCTATGACCTGCTGAGGTGGCTTTGCAGCATTGAAGCTGAACAGGTAATGCGCTTGCAGGACAGCTCTGTGTCATGGGAGGAAAGCTTCGGACGGCTGTTGAATTATCTTTCGGAAAACAAGAGCTTCTGTCTATCGCTGCTAAATTCAGTTGAGCACCGATATCTGAAAAATATCCTGACAGATTATATGCAGGCGCTTACAAAAAAAGCAATCTACTCGGAGCTTGCTGGTCTTGGCAAGGACGTTGAAGCAAAGATACGTGAAAAGCAGGATATATTCGATTTCAACGTGACTTTTTATTCTCAGGCTGCCGCCTCAATGATGGAAAGCAAGCTTCTTGGGGATATCCAGCTTTCAAACGAGAAATTCATCGAATACATGGAATTTGTCATTGAAAACAATCTCCGTGGAATTGCCGCAATGATGTAACAACTAAAAATATCGGGCTGATGTACCGTTTGATGCGGTCCATCAGTCCGATTTGTTTTATCAGATATTTGCAGCGATAACGTCGCCCATTCCGGAGCAGGTAACGTGCTTCATGCCCTCGGACATGATATCACCTGTGCGGTAACCGTCCTTGAGAGCCTTGTCAACAGCCGCTTCAACTGCGTCAGCTTCCTTATCCATATCAAAGGAATAACGGAGAAGCATAGCTGCGGAAAGAATTGTGGCAATGGGGTTTGCCTTGTTCTGACCCGCAATGTCGGGAGCAGATCCGCCGCTGGGCTCATAAAGCCCGAACTTAGTATCGTTAAGGCTTGCGGAAGCCAGCATTCCGATAGAACCTGTTATCATGGAAGCTTCATCGGAAAGGATATCGCCGAACATATTTTCGGTGAGGACAACATCGAACTGAGCAGGATCCTTTACCAGCTGCATTGCACAGTTATCCACCAGCATATGCTCATAGGATACCTCGGGATAATCCTTTGCTACCTCTTCAACGATCTTTCTCCAGAGTCTGGAGGAGTCAAGAACGTTTGCCTTGTCAACGCTTGTTACCTTTTTTCTGCGCTTCATGGCAATGTCAAAGGCACGTATTGCGATTCTTCTTATCTCGTTCTCGTTGTATGTAAGGGTATCTGTTGCGGTAACAACGCCGTCCACGGTCTCAGTCTTTCTTGCGCCGAAGTAAAGACCGCCTGTAAGCTCACGCATTATCATCATGTCAAATCCCCTGTCGGCGATCTCAGCCTTTAAGGGGCAAGCGTCCTTAAGCTCGCTGTAAAGCACTGCGGGACGAAGATTTGCAAAGAGGTTAAGGGACTTTCTCAGCTTCAGAAGTCCTGCCTCGGGGCGCTTGTCCGCAGGGAGCTTGTACCAGGGTGAAGTAGCTGTGTTTCCGCCGATAGAGCCCATAAGAACTGCATCTGCAGCCTTTGCCCTTGCAATGGTCTCATCTGTAAGAGGAACGCCGTTTGCATCAATGGAGCAGCCGCCCATAAGGAGCTGGTCATACTCAAATGTGTGACCGAATTTCTTTGCCACGCTGTCAAGGACCTTCATAGCCTCGGTCACTATCTCTGGACCGATGCCGTCGCCCTTTATAACTGCGATTTTCTTATTCATAACGATTCTTCCTTTCGGGAAAAGCTCCCGCTTTATTTTACTTTTTCAGGGAATTGAGCAGTCCGCCTGCTGCGATTATCTCCTTGATGAACTCAGGGAAGGGCTGCGCCTGATAGGTGTGACCCTTGGTCTTGTTGGTGATAACGCCTGTGTCAAAGTCGATCTCAACCTCATCGCCCTTGTCGATATCCTTTGCAGCTTCATCGCATTCAAGTATAGGCAGAGCGGTGTTGATGGCATTTCTGTAGAAAATTCTTGCGAATGTAGATGCGATAACGCAGGAAATTCCGCTGGTCTTAATAGCAATGGGAGCGTGCTCTCTTGAAGAACCGCAGCCGAAATTCTGCTCAGCTACCATTATGTCGCCGGGCTTTACGTTTTTTACGAAATCAACGTCGATATCCTCCATGCAGTGAGCAGCAAGCTCCTTGTGGTCGGCAGTGTTAAGATATCTTGCAGGAATGATAACGTCGGTATCAACGTTATCTCCGTATTTATGAACTTTTCCGCAAACCTTCATTTATAACAAATCCTTTCAAAACATTATCTACGGCTTTATCAGCATTCGTAATCAACGCATTTTCTGTCGCAGACAACAGAGCGAACATATGTCGCAACAGCAACGTGCTCGGGATTGGTCTGGTATGCCTTCAATGCGCTTTCATCGGTAAATTCCGTATCAAGCATAACATCTCCTGTGGAAGAGGGCAGCAGGTCGATATTGACCTTTACGCTTGTCATTCCGGGGATCCTGCCTGCAAGTCCTTCAAGACCGCTTTTAATCTTTTCGGCAGCGGCTCTTTTTTCACTGTCGGAATATTCGGTTTTAAGAGTCCAGATAATAACGTGCTTTACCATGATTATCCTCCTTACATTACCTCTGAGGGATCAGAGATCTTACCTGTTATAGCCGAAGCTGCCGCAACTGCGGGAGATGCAAGATAAACCTCAGACTCGGGGTGACCCATACGTCCTACAAAGTTTCTGTTGGTGGTGGCAACTGCTCTTTCACCCTTTGCAAGGATACCCATATGACCGCCGAGACAAGGGCCGCAGGTAGGTGTGGAAACTGCGCAGCCAGCTTCTATAAATGTTTCCATATATCCGTTCTTTATGCAGTCAAGATAAACCTGCTGAGTTGCGGGGATAACTATGCAGCGTACATTCTTTGCAACGTGTCTGCCCTTGAGTATCTTTGCAGCCATTGCCATATCCTCGAGACGGCCGTTTGTGCAGGAACCGATAACGACCTGATCTATCTTTACCTCGCCGCACTCATCGGTGGTCTTTGTGTTTTCGGGAAGATGAGGGAATGAAACTGTGGGCTTTATCTTTGAAAGGTCGATGTCATAAACAGCGTCATACTCTGCATCGGCATCAGCCTCATATATCTTGTACTCACGGTCAACTCTGCCCTTCTGATATTCAACTGTGATATCATCAACAGCAAAAATACCGTTCTTTGCGCCTGCTTCGATAGCCATATTTGCCATGGAAAGACGATCGTCCATAGAAAGTGATTTAAGACCCTCGCCTGAAAATTCCATTGACTTGTAAAGAGCGCCGTCAACGCCGATCATGCCGATGATATGGAGGATAACGTCCTTGCCCATTACATACTCATTGAGCTTGCCTGTAAGGTTGAACTTGATAGCAGAGGGAACCTTGAACCAAGCCTCGCCTGTTGCCATACCTGCGCACATATCTGTGGAACCAACGCCTGTGGAAAATGCTCCAAGAGCGCCGTATGTACAGGTGTGGCTGTCTGCGCCGATGATACATTCGCCGCTGGCTACGATGCCTTTTTCGGGAAGCAGAGCGTGTTCGATGCCCATTTCGCCGACATCATAATAATTCTTGATGTTGTACTTTCCTGCAAAAGTCCTGCACTGGAGTGAATTTGTTGCGGACTTGATGTCCTTATTGGGTGTAAAATGGTCCATAACCATTGAAATCTTAGTGTTGTCAAAAACGCTTGTAAAGCCTGCTTTTTCAAACTCGTTGATAGCAACGGGAGTGGTAACATCGTTTCCGAGGACCATATCCAGCTTACATTTGATGAGCTGTCCTGCTTCAACCTTATCAAGACCTGCGTGAGCCGCAAGTATTTTCTGAGTCATAGTCATACCCATAACTGAATTTCTCCATTCCCGACGGAAATTATAGTGGTGCGCCCGCCGAATACACCATATTTTCCGCCGCCCTGCAATATACAGGACGGCGGGATAAAAACAGCTTAGCTGTTCATTTTTGCCTTATAGTCTTCCTTGAGCTTTTCAAGACGCTTGCTGTCCTCAGCACGCTTTGTACGTGCCTCCTCCTGAAGCTTTCTTGTCTCGTCGATACCGTTTACGATAGTCTCCCATGTCTTTTCAAGGGTCTCTACCTTGATAGAACTGCCCATTGCAAGCTGAGTTGTGAGCTTGGTCTGGTCAACGGTATTCTGAGCATTTTTGAGAAGAAGCTCATTTGTCTTATCATCAAGAGCCTTCATTGCATTTGCCTGGATACGCTGTCTCTTGAGCATAACAGCCTGAGCAAGAGCCTGCTTGAATACAGGCATTGTGATGATGAAAGCGGAATTTATCTTTCTGATAAGATTGATGTTTGAAAATTCCATTGCCTTGAGCATGGGAACGGTCTGCATTGCAACATTTTCCGCAATTTTCAGATCCATTACACGCTGCTCCATGATAGATCTTGTCTGCTCGAGAGTCTGGAGATCCATTGCAGCTGTGCCGGAATCGGGATTGTTCTGTACCTTTACCTTGAAGTCCTCGATGTACTGGTCAAGCTCCTTGCAAGCCTGCTCGCCTGCCATAATGTATTTGAGGAGCTCTTTATAGTACTCAATATTTGCGTTGTACATGGTTTCAAGCTTTATGTTGGACTGAGATATCTCGCTCTCGTACTGCTTGAGCTGTACATATATCTTGTCAACCTCTTCACCCATGGTGTGGTACTTGGCAAGTATCTTGTCAAGCTGCTTTCTCAGGTTTGCAAAAAAGCCTGCCTTCTTTTCCTCGGTAAGCTCCTTGACATCAAACTGATCCATGATATTTTTAAGAGCATTGAGCAGCTCGCTTGAATCGTCCAGCTGGGTCATGTTCATGGAGTTGAGCACCTGGTCGGAAGCCTTGGAAATCTCCTCTGCCACCTGATTACCGAAGGTAATGATAGAGTTGGGGTCATTTGCGTTGATAGTGCTTACAAGCTTGTCGATCTCCTCGCTGGAAGCAAGCTCCTGCTTCAACTCGTTGGCTGTGTCAATTATGGAATAGGTCTGAGGTTCGGTTATTTTGAGGTTAAGCTCCTTGGAAGCCTCCGCTGTGTCAACTACGGTAGCCTCCGCAGGGATAACGTCGTTCTTCTTCTCATCTGATGGTGTAAACTGTAATGCCATAATATTTATCGCCCTTTCTTAAATAAATTTTTAAAAAGTCCGTTATTCTGTTTTTTCACTCTTGGCTGTGTCGGGATCTTGAATCTCGGCACAGAAACATTATACGGGAACTGATTCATGGTATGTGTCTCGAAAGCATCATCGGAGACGTATGCTTCGATATCACGGTAGCCTGACGGTGAAAGTATCAGCACATCAAAGCCCAGATATGAAAACAGCAGCAGCTGAGTACATTCAAGCTTTGAGAAAGGCTCCTCTATCGCATCTACCACCACAAACTTCGGGATATCCTTTGTATAATCATACTTCTGCAAAAGCTGGAGCACACGTCTGTCAAGGTTGAGACCTGCATACATGATGTAATCCACAGTTTCGGCAGGATTATCCATTTCCAGCATTCCGTCGTCGATAGCCGCCTGCATCTTCTCCATAATAAGGTTCTGGAGCGCTTCGGAAAGGAAGCCGTATTTATTCAGCGGCGAGCGCATCAGCTCGGGAATATTCAGCTTGTTGCCGTCATGATACGGTGCGTATATTCGTGTAACGTTAAGCCCGGGCCGCTTATATGACGGTGACTTGATGATGTAAATGGAATCGGGAGTAAGCAGATCTTCCGTCATGTTCCAGTAATCCTTCAGATTGCCGTCGTCAACGCCGTTTACCTTGGCAAAGATGGTGGGAACTATTACCCTGTCCCCTCTTACCGCAAAGCCTGAACGGAATTTTGCAGGCTGATCCCACAGTATGCTTATTTCATCAAATGTGGTTTTCAGCACCACTGAATCCATCTTGTCAAACTGCCTGTCACGGAAAATTGTATCTCCGCCGTAAAGCATGGTATCAAGCTCACGCTCGGCATTGTATGCCACCGTAGCTATCTTGGTCTTGACAAGCTTCTGGGGGAAAGGCTTTATATTTGCCGACATGGGCAGCTCTATCTTCTGTAGCTTATCCGCAAAGGGACATACCTCAAAAGCATTTTCGCAGCTTTTATCGGGCGATACGCATATCACATCAAATCCGCTGCGCTGCATAAAGCAAAGGAACAGCACATCCTTCGGAGTGGGATTTCCGTAATACATCACTATGGGGATATCATCGGAAGTTCCCGTTTCAATAGCGTTTGCCACGATATTGAACTTATACACCAGCGACATTCCGATATCAAGCACATCTGTCCTGCTGCATGAGAGCATATCTCCCAGCACCTTTTGGGCAAGCTGAGTTCTTCCGGGGTCGCTGTTGATATTCACCTGACCGCACAGTCCCGATATCACTGAGCCGCTGCAGCTTGTATCAATGCCCGAAAGCATATATTCGGCAGCCGCTCCCGGCTCTTCAAGAGGAGTGTCGATAAATGCAAAGGGTCGGTTGGTCTTTTTTATATCGTCCCGCAGGCTGTAAAGGAAATTATTGTAGGTATCTTCCTCATAGCAGCCCGAAATAAGCAGGAAATAGACAGGTATGAGCTGACTTTTGTTGAAATGACCGCCCCGTGAAAACAGACGGGCAGAATGATCCTCCAGCAGATCCTCCGTCAGGCGGTTGATGTCTGCGGAAATAACTTCGACCAAAGTATTCATTCCTGAAATCATAGGTTAATGATCGCCACCGTTTTATAATATTGTACATCACCGCACCTATCGGTCGGATATAACAGTACAGTTTGATTATACAATATTTTAACATATCCTGTCAAGAGAAATAACAAAAAACAGATTAAAACTGCATTAAACTCAATTAAATTTCAGCTGTGACCTGTCAGGCGAACGGCAGGTCACAGCCTGATGTTTTTATCAGCCGACTATTCCGCTGTTATTGATAGCGGAAACAAGAGCGGATACGGAAGCGTCGATGATATCTGTATTGATGCCTGCGCCCCAGAATACGCCGTTCTTGGTCTCGATACCAACATATGCCACAGCCTGAGACTGGGAGCTGGTCTCAAGAGCGTGCTCCTGATATGTGATAAGGGTATATTCCAGACCAAGCTCCTTCTTAACAGCATTGGAAACTGCGTCCAGACGGCCGTTGCCCACTGCTTCGCAGGTCACGGGCTTTCCGTCCTTGTTGATGGTAACGCTTGCTGTGATGCCGTTCTTCTGTACAAAATGAACCTCGTCTATCTTGAAGTTTGTCTCGATATTTACGTACTTATCGAAGAATATCTGCTTGATCTCGGAAGGCATAAGCTCCTTGTGAGCATGGTCGGAAACGCTCTTGACAGCATAGCCGAAGTTCTCACGCATCTTAGGAGGCATATCTATGCCGAACATCTGCTCCATGATGTAGCCGATACCGCCCTTGCCGGACTGGGAGTTGATACGAATAACATCGCCCTCGTATTCTCTGCCGACATCCATGGGGTCGATGGGAAGATAAGGAACGTTCCAGTGCTCGGGATCCTTTTCCTCTCTCCACTTCATGCCCTTTGCGATAGCGTCCTGGTGAGAGCCTGAGAATGCGGCAAATACCAGTCTGCCTGCGTAGGGGCTTCTCTCGTTTACCTTCATGCGGGTAACTCTTTCGTATATCTCAACGAGAGAACGCATATCGGAGAAGTCCAGCCGGGGGTCAACGCCCTGAGAATACATATTCATAGCCAGTGTTACGATATCAACGTTACCTGTTCTCTCGCCGTTTCCGAAGCAGGTACCCTCGATACGGTCACCGCCTGCCAGCAGACCCATCTCTGCATCCGCAACTGCGCAGCCACGGTCATTGTGGGGGTGGAGGGAGATGATAACATTCTCTCTGTCGTGGAGATTATCGCTCATGTATTCTATCTGGGAAGCATAAACGTGAGGCATGGAAAGCTCAACGGTAACAGGCAGGTTGATGATGACCTTATTGTCGGGAGTGGGCTTCCAGATGTCGATAACGGCGTTACATATCTCCAGTGCGAACTCAGGCTCTGTGCCTGTGAAGCTTTCGGGAGAATACTCGAAAATAAAGTTGCCGGGAGTCTTTTCTCTGTACTCAGCACAGAGCTTTGCACCCTCAACAGCTATCTTGATTATCTCTTCCTTGCTCTTTCTGAATACCTGCTCACGCTGTGCAACGGAAGTAGAGTTGTAGAGGTGAACCACAGCGTTCTTGCAGCCTGCAAGAGCTTCAAAGGTCTTTGCGATAATATGCTCTCTTGCCTGAGTGAGCACCTGTATCCTTACATCATCGGGTATCATGTTTCTTTCGATAAGCTCACGGCAGAACTCATATTCTGTCTCGGAAGCTGCGGGGAAGCCTATCTCTATCTCCTTGAAGCCGATATCTACCAGCTTTTTGAAAAATTCCAGCTTTTCTTCCAGGCTCATGGGAATGATAAGAGCCTGGTTTCCGTCTCTCAGGTCAACGGAACACCACATGGGAGCGTGGTCGATATATTCCTTCTTTGTCCACTTCATGCACTCAACGGGGGGCATAAAATATCCTCTTGTGTACTTAGATGCGTTCATTGTAATTTCCTCCTGTAAAATTGTTGTTTCCGTCAGAGAGACGGTCCTTATTTGATCGTAATAAACCACATAGGTCAGATAGCATGGCAGCCGCCTCCTTTCGCATAAACAAAAAGCCCGCCTCACGAAGCCTATGCTTCGAGAGACGAGCTGAATTTACCCGTGTTACCACTCTCATTCGTATCACAGTTGCCTGCAATACCTCATTTCGCATCTGACAATGCGCATCTCTGTAACGGGAGAACCCGTTCAAGCCTAATTGCATATGCTTTCAGCCGACTGCTCAAGGACGAGTATAACCGAAGTTCAGTACCGCATTTCACCAATGCTGCGGCTCTCTGGAAAAGAAGCTGCGGGTTTATTTCCTGTCATAGCATTTGAAATATTACAATAAACAGTATAGCACGGTGTTTTGATTTTGTCAAGAGTTTCGGAGGATTTTTTACAGAATGAAGCAGATAAGTCCTCCGCAGCCCTCGTTGATTATCCGCTCCAGCGTTTCCTGAAGCTTCAGCCGTGCATCAACGGGCATTCTATAAAGCTTGTTGTGCAGTCCCTCATTAACAAGCTCATGCAGGGATTTGCCGAAAATGTTGGACTCCCAGATCTTGCCGGGATTTTCCTCGAAATCACGCAGGAGGTACATGACAAGCTCCTCCGACTGCTTCTCGCTGCCCACAATGGGGCTTACCTCAGTGATGATATTCGCTTTCATCATGTGGATAGACGGAGCCGACGCTCTGAGCTTTACACCGTATTTTCCGCCCTGACGGACTATCTCAGGCTCTTCCAGCGTAAGCTCGTCAATGGTAGGCATTACGATACCGTAGCCCGTGGCATCGACCTCACGCAGAGCATTCTCTATCTTTTCATAGGAACGCCTGATATCGGTAAGCTTTTTGAGCAAAGGCAGCAGGTCGCTTTCGCTTTTTATCTCGATACCCGTTGTCTCGCCGAGAATCCTGTAGAAAAGCTCGCTTTTTAAGGTAACAGAAATATCGGTGCTGCCCTTGCCGAGGTCGATATTACGCACGTCCGAATAGGTGATATCCTCACAGCGGCGCACCTTATCCACTATACCTCTGGCATCACGGACGGTCTTAACGTCCTTTGCCGCCTCACGAATGGTGTCGAATATCTCGTTTTTCAGCCAATGACCCTTGGGAAGCTCTGTTATCCACTTGGGCATGGAAATGTTTATTTCCTTTACGGGAAAGCTGAAAAGCACCTGCTTTAAGATATTCTCGATATCCTCACCGTTCAGGTCAAGGCAGTTCACGGGCATTACGGGCGTGCCGTATTTTTCCGACATTGAAGCGCACAGCTCCGCAGTTTTACTGCTTTTGGGGTCAACACAGTTGAGCAGCACAACAAAGGGCTTGTTTATGGATTTAAGCTCGCTTATCACCCTCTGCTCCGATTCCTCGTATTCGCTTCTGGGAATATCGGAAATGCTTCCGTCGGTAGTGATAACCAGACCGATGGTGCTGTGCTCGGTAATGACCTTTCTTGTACCAACCTCTGCCGCCATGTTAAATGGCACTTCTTCCGAAAACCACGGAGTCATTACCATTCGGGGAGCTTCATTCTCTATGTATCCGATAGAGCTGGGGACAATATATCCCACGCAGTCGATAAGGCGGACATTGAACCTTGCGTTCTCCCCTACCACTACTTCTGCTGCCTCTTCAGGTATGAACTTAGGCTCGGTGGTCATAATGGTTTTTCCCGCAGCAGACTGGGGAAGCTCATCAACAGCCCGCTCCCTGCGAAAATCGCTTTCGATATTGGGAATGACAAGCTGTTCCATGAACCGCTTTATAAACGTGGATTTACCTGTACGGACAGGCCCTACTATACCTATATAGATATCGCCGTCGGTACGCTTGGCAATATCGGTGTAAATATCATTTTTAACCATATCTGCATATTTCCTTTCTTGTCACGCAATGGGGATAAGCAGCATTCTGCCTTCCCTGATAACGTCTCCGTCAAGCTCATTTTCTTCTATCACTCTGGAAATGGCTGCACCGTAGCGCTTGGCAATGCCCCACAGCTCCTCGCCCTCCTCGGCAAAGTACAGCCTGAGAGCATATTCGTCGTTCTTCTCACGGGGAGAATCCTCGTCAACGGCAATATCGGTAATGGCTTCCACGGTATCATAGCCGGTTATCTGTCCCCTTGCGGCTACTTCAGCCTTTATCTCCGCCTTGTTTTCATCGGAAATGGTATATCCGCAGGATATCACCGAGAAGACCAGCCTGATATCCGCATCGGCAGTAAGAGCTTTTCCGTCAAGTCCTGCGGCTGCGGTAAGATCCTCCTCAATGGGAACATCGGTCTCGCAGATGATAAAATCGCCGCTTTCAGTCCTGCCCATAACGGAAAGCACGGCAGTACCCACAGCCATTGCCCTTCCGTCAGTGATAACAGCCCTCAGCTTTGATACCGTACACCATGCGTCGTACACTACCGAAATGGGGCTGTCCTTATTTTCGCAGATGCCCTTTACGATAAGTGAGCTTTCAACGTTCACAGGCTCCAGCGCCGTTTTTACTGAAGTGCAGGTATGCGATGAGCTGTGAGAGGTGGAATATTCATCGCAGGCAATACTGTAGGATGACATTCTGACAGCTGTGCAATCGATGAAAAGCAAAACCTCGCACTCAATGCTGCGTGACTCGCCGTCACCCTCGGAGCGTGGGATAATATCGCAGGAAATGACAGAGCTGCTTATGCGGCAGTCATACGTATCGTCCATACCTTCAAGCTCCACAAGCTGTGAGAATGGCATGGAAAACTGCATACAGCACACATTGCTGTCCTCTCCACCTGCAGGAACATATGCAATGCTTATTTTAAGCTCGCCCTTGGCAGCGACCTTGCTGGCGATAGTCTTTTTATCGGAAGAAACTATCTCGGCGGAAGCTCTGAGGATACTGCCGATGGGAGGTGCGTCCGCTCCCAGGTCAAATTCGTCCGAAACAGTAACACGCCTGCTTGTTCGGATAATGGACGAGGGACAGAGGCAGCTGCGGGTCTTTAGCTGGACATTTCCGCCAAATACCTCGCTTACCACATCTGTCTCGCAGTCTCCGAATGCGTTGATGCTGATAGTGACCGCTCCCCTTATATCTATTCTGCGGCGGTTCACGGCACGGCAGTTGATATGGTCAGCCTCAGCGGAAACATAGACCGAGGGAGAATCAACACTTCTGTCAAGATTGACCGTTCTGCTGTAAACAAGCTTCTGGTCAATAGCTTCAGGACGGGAGCTGTTTTCAGAGCAGTAAATTATCTTCAGGCAGACGGTAAGCTCGTAGGTTATCCTGTCGCCGTTTGCCGCACAGGAGGTTATCTTTGGCTCGGCACAGCACTTGATTATCCTGAATATCTCGGGATAGTAATCAGGCAGAACATAATCCAGCTCTATGGACTGCTCCTGAGTGCAGCCGCATATTTTTTCGGTAAATCTCACGGGTTCTTTATTGACTTTCAAATTCACTGTAAACCATCCTTTCGTTGGAACGTTTTGTCCTCTTCACAATATATTCTGCATTCTTACCATATATTCTAAGCAAAATTATAAATATCAGATAAAAAAATCAGTATGTAAACGATTGACTTATGTGCAGAATAATGATATAATATTCTCATTGGATCTTCAGGCAGAAGATATCCCGAAAAAAATGATACGTCTCAGGAATGATAAATTTATCAGAAGGAGAATATGAAAATGCAGTCACGCTTAAAAAGAACAGCTTCCCTGCTCACTGCCTTTATGATGGCAATGTCATCAATGGCGCTTACAGCCTGCAGTGACAGCGGAAACACCACAGAAGAAGAAACTACCACAGGTCAGTCGGAAGAACTGGCAGCGGAAAATACCGATGACAGCCTTTATGTAAATCCCGACTGGTCATACGGTCAGGTCGCTATCGGCGGCGGTGGATTTGTAACAGGCATCATAAGCACCTGCGAGCCTGGGCTTTTCTACGCAAGAACAGACGTAGGCGGCGCTTACAGATGGGATAATGGCGCTCAAAAGTGGATAAGCCTCAGTTATGAGATATCCGAGGACGACAAGGGATTGCTGGGAATCGACGGCATAGCTGTTGACCCACAGAATGCGGCTAATGTTTATCTCATTGCGGGAACATCTTATTTCAGCAATGCCAAGACATGTATAATGGTATCACATGACTACGGTGCACACTTCAAGCAGATAGATGTGAGCGACAAGATAAAGGTACACGGCAACGGCATGGGCAGAGGAAACGGTGAGAGAATTGCCGTTGACCCCAATAACAGCGACATCATCTACTGCGGCGGCAGAACAGGCGGTATGATACGCAGCACTGACGGCGGAGAAACATGGGAATCCGTTGCTTCTTTCCCCGTAAACTCCACCAAGAACGAGAACGGCATCAACATTATAACGTTCGACGGCTCAAAGTCCGCTGACGGCAAGACTACACGCATTTACGCAGGCGTTTCCGAGTCAAAGACAGATAACATCTACTACTCCGATGACGCAGGCGAAACTTGGAGTGTTCTCCCCGGAATCGATGAAAAGGCTCAGAAGTTTATGCCTCAGAGATTTGACCTTGATTCCAAGGGCAATCTTTACGTTTCCTACGGCAACCACGAAGGTCCCTGGAACTCCACTCAGGGTACTCTCTACAAGTTCAATGCCGATGCAGGTACAAGCGAGGAAATTCAGGTAGTCAACTGGACTGTGGGCGATATTGTTATCGACCCCACCAATGACGACAACATGGTTCTCGTTACCTCCGAGGTATGGACAGAGCAGCCCAACGGCGCATTCGGCGACAAGTTCTTCCGCACCACTGACGGCGGAGAAACCTGGGAAAACCTTGACGGCAAATACACCATGTCAACAAACGGCATGGACTGGATATACAATGCGGCTATCCACTGGTGCAGCTCCCTTGCCATGGACAGCGGCGACTCCAACAGAATTCTTGTAAACTCAGGCAATGGTATCTTCGCCTGCGACAATATCTGGGACGAGTCTCCAGAATTCTATTTTGAAGCAAAGGGCATTGAGGAAGTTGTTCCCGAGGATATAGTTTCCTACAAGGATTATCCCCTTGTATCCGCTATCGGCGACTATGACGGCTTCACTCACGAGGATATCTTCACCTCAGGCGAGCGCCACACAAGGCAGATAGGCTCCACCACCAGCATCGCCATTGCAGCCCTTGACCACAACATCTGGGTAAAGGTCGGCGGCGATGAGAGCAATCAGCTCCTCTGCTACTCCACAGACGGCGGCAAGAACTGGACTGATATCACAAATTCTCCCGAAGAGGGCAAGGTTTACTACAAGGGCAAGGTCGCTCTTACAGCTGACGGCTCCGCTCTTATCTGGAGCCCCTCCAATTCAAACTTTACATACCGCACCGAGGACTGGGGCAGCACCTGGGAAAAGGTCGAGGGTATCATCGGCAGCCAGGGCGTATATCTCATCGGCGACCCTGTTAACAAGGATTATGTTTACGGCTGTGCAAACAGCATACTTTATGTAAGCTCCGACGGCGGCAAGTCATTCAAGAGAAAGTTCGATACCATGAGCACCTACAAGCGCCTGGCAGTTGCTCCCGACATTGAGGGCACAGTTTATATCCCCGGCGGCGGAAGCGGACTTCTCAAGACCACCGACCACGGCGAGAACATCACTCTTGTGAACGGTCTCAAGTTCTGCGAGGCAGTTGGACTGGGCAAACCCAAGAATGACGGCGATCCTTATGTTATCTACGTATGGGGCACTCCCAAGGACAGTGATGTAAAGGGCATTTATATGTCCGAGGACGAGGGCGAGACATGGGTAAGAGTAAACGATGACCTTCACCAGTTCGGCGGCACAGGAAACGGCGAATTTGTTGTGGGCGATATGAACGTTTACGGCAGATGCTATATGTCCACAGTAGGTCTGGGAATCGCATACTGCGACAAGAATGAAAAATAATAGGCATATAATAAAAGGGGCTGTCGCAGCTTAAATGCGGCAGCCCCTTAATATTAAATGAAATTCATAATATTGATGTCCGATACGCTCTCATCAAACTCAAGCATGGCATCGGAAATATCCGTCTGCTTTATATAGCAGGCTGTATCCGCAGCCTCATCACAGGCAAAACATTCAAAGCCGAGACTTTTAAGCTGTGCAGCTCTCCTGCTCCCCTCTTCACTTTTCGGGCATATTACGGAAGCGATGATAAAGCATCTGCTGCCCGAAAGGGTGATATTATCGCAGCGAAGCTTGCCGTAGATCGGTATCTTATGAACAAGCCACGCTGCGGTTATCTCAGACTTAGGCACATTAAATATGATGGTTTTCCCATGCTCATTCTTTTTCAGCGCTGCTAAACCCGTCTTTGGCATAACGCTTTCAAGAGCATATGTCACTCCGTCATAAACCGCATACATTTCATCAGCTGTCATAATGCCATTTCCTCCCGCCACATCATTTTTCATTTAAACTGATTATATCACATGAGATTTTTCTTGTCAAATTTGTTAACCAATTTCAACATTTTGCTCTGCAAGCACCACTACTGTGATATTTTTTTTATTAAATGTTAAATTTACTATTTACAAGTATAAAAAATAATGGTATAATATGGAAAAGGTACTAACAATAAACGTTATTTTATACTAAGCACCAATTAAAAACTATACAAAAAATCGAGCATAATCTTGCGTATATGGATTATGCGATGATTTTTTGTCTATAGTTTTATTGGTGATTAGTATTATGCCCCCATTTATATACTGAAAGGATGATATCAATGTCAAAAACTATCCTGATAACAGGAGGAGCGGCAAGCGGCAAGTCAAGATGGGCTGTTTCATATTTTGCAGCCTGCGATTATGTTCTTTACCTGCGCACATCGGACGCTGTTGACGCTGACACTATGCACCGTATCGAGTACGGAAACAAGCAGAACTATGTTGAATGGGACATTAAAACAAATGTAACAAGCGCTCCCGCTTCATATTTTACTGACCACAAGTTCGTTATTTTTGACAGTTTGGCAGCATACACATCAAATACCATCAAGGAAATGTGCCCCGATGCTTCCGCCATGACGGACGAACTGAAAAAAGAGATCGAGAAGAAGATCATAGGTGATGTTACCGAAATGTATGACACTATTATGATCAAGGACGGCAGCATGATAATAATCACCCTTGAAACAGGCTTCTCCGTAACTCCCGCTGACCCTGCACAGGCTGCTTTCAGAGAAATTCTCGGCGCAGTTAACCAGAGAATAGCAAATATGTCCAACGAAGTATATCTTTCAGCCAGCGGAATACAGTTTAATATCAAGTAATTTGAAAGGAACAGCTATATATGACATTTGAAGATTTTATTATGGAAGCAAGAGCGCTCAATGCTTCTGATATCCATCTTACAGTCGGCGCTCCCACAGTTGTACGTGTAAACGGTGAGCTGAGAAAGTTCGGCGAGCTCAGCGATATGGTAGTAAACCGCACCATTCTCTCAATTCTTTCAGCCGACCAGGAGAAGCTTCTTACTGAGGGAAATGACATCGATTTCAGCTTTGAGCTTGAAAACGGTGCAAGACAACGTGTCAACGTCTTCCGCCAGAGCGGAAGACTTGCCTGCTGTATCAGACTTCTCAATAACAAGATACCCACACTTGAAGAACTGAAAATGCCTCCCGTTCTTACCGAGCTTGCTCAGAAGCGCAGAGGTCTTATCCTTGTAACCGGCCCTACAGGTTCAGGTAAATCAACCACTCTTGCAGCTATCATTGACTATATCAACAAGAACCGTGCCTGCCACGTTATCACTATCGAAGACCCCGTTGAATACAAATACACTCAGGAAAAGGCAACTATCCACCAGCGTGAAGTCGGCAGAGATGTTGATTCTTTCAGCAACGCCCTGAGAAGTGCTCTCCGTGAAGACCCCGACGTTATCCTCGTAGGTGAGATGCGTGACTATGAGACTATTTCCCTGGCAATGACTGCCGCAGAAACAGGTCATCTGGTATTCGGCACATTACATACATCAAGCGCTGCGCAGACTATGGACAGAATCATTGACGCCTGCCCTCCCCATGCACAGGAGCAGGTACGTTCTCAGCTGGCAAACATGATACAGGGCGTTATCGCTCAGACACTTGTCCCCACTGCTGACGGAAACGGACGTGTTGCAGCTCTTGAGATAATGGTAGGAAATGACGCTATCAAGAATCTTATCCGTTCCAACAAGATACCTCAGATCGAATCCACCATGCAGTCCAGTGCACGTCAGGGTATGTGCACCATCAACGACACCCTTGGCAGACTTTACAAGAGAGGCATTATTTCTTACGAAACTGCAATAGAATTCAGTTCAGACAAGACCGAAATGGAAAAAACACTTACCCAGATGGCAGGATTCTGATATCCTGCTGCTAAGGGCTAAAGATCTATAAAAGGCAGGTTACCCATACTATGAAAATGAATGAACAGCAGTTTGCTCTTATCAAGGAGCAGCTCAGAAAGCTCACCTCTCAGGAATGTTTTTACAAACATAAGCTGGAGGGAATCAACGTTGATGACATAAAATCTCAGGAGGATTTTGAAAAGCTCCCCTTTACATGGAAGGGCGACCTGAGAGACGCTTATCCTCTGGGACTTCAGGCAGTTCCCGATGAGGAGATAGTACGTATCCACTCGTCTTCGGGCACAACGGGCACTCCAGTTATTATCCCCTACACCAAGAAGGACGTTGAGGACTGGGCTATAATGTTTGAGCGCTGCTACCGTATGGCGGGCATCACCAATATGGACAGGATACAGATAACCCCAGGCTATGGCTTATGGACTGCGGGTATAGGCTTCCAGCTGGGCTGCGAAAGACTGGGCGCAATGGCTATACCCATGGGCCCGGGCAACACTGACAAGCAGCTCAAGATGATGGTGGATATGCAGTCAACCGTTCTCTGTGCCACATCTTCATATGCGCTTCTCCTTGCTGAGGAGATCGCAAAGCGTGGAATTTCCGATAAGATAAAGCTGAAAAAGGGCATTATCGGCTCAGAGCGCTGGGGCGAGAAGATGAGAGACAGAATATCCAAGGAGCTTGGCATTGAACTTTACGATATTTACGGTCTTACTGAGGTTTACGGCCCCGGTATCGGCGTAAGCTGCGGCGAGCACAACGGCATTCATGTATGGGACGATTACCTTTACTTTGAAATAGTTGACCCCGTTACAGGCGAAAATCTCCCTGACGGCGAGGTTGGTGAGCTTGTCATCACCACTCTCAAAAAGCAGGGCGCTCCCCTTATCCGCTTCCGCACACATGACCTTACAAGAATTATCCCGGGAAAATGTGTCTGCGGCTGCGAGCGCCCCAGAATTGACACCATTTTCGGAAGAACAGACGATATGGTCAAGGTCAAGGGTGTCAACATCTTCCCCAGCCAGATCGAGGAATTTCTCAAAAACGTTGATGGCGCATCAAGCGAGTATCAGTTCGTTATCGACCACCTTGAGGGCAAGGACATCTGCACACTTTATGTTGAAGCAGAAGAGGGCGTTAACAAGTACGAGCTGGAGCACAGGATCGTTGAGGGCTTCAAGGGCAAGATCGGCATAACCGTTAATGCAAAGCCCGTTGCCATCGGCGACCTCCCCAGAAGCGAAAAGAAATCCACAAGAGTTTACGACAACAGATATTAAGATATACTTTTCAACATGAAAAATGCCGCAGGTCTCCCTGCGGCATTTTTTTAGATGATACAGCCCGTATCGAAATTATCAGCAGCCTGAGCCGCAGATGTTGCCGCCGTTGCAGCCATTGCCGCAGCAGAAGAAGAGAACGATAAGGATAATGATAATCCAGCAGCAGTTGCCTCCACCAAATCCACCGTTGCAGTTGCAGTTCATAATAAGACTCTCCTTTGAAAAATGTATTGTTGGGAGCATATCTTGCTGATATGTATTCCCTGAAGGCTTTCAGCGACGTTTTCGCTTTGTCTTGCCTTCATAGTTCATATTATGCTGCGGCAGCAAAATGGTGATAAAAAAATAAGGCATAAAAAAGGCGGCATCATCTGCCGCCTTTTAAGGTATGCTGTTTTATCTTGTAAGCCAGATATATGCGATATCAAGAGCCTCATAAAGACTGCTCTTTTCGCTCTGCTTGACGATAGCCTCAACGGGATTGAGCTTTTCGTCGGTAGCCATTTTGTATATCCTTACCTTGCTGGCAACGTCGAGATTGCCAACTTTAGTCTTTTCAATGATCTGCATCATTATAACATAAGAGTCGTACATATTGCCGTAGTAAATTTCGTCACCTTTTCTCACCAGCGGATAACCCTTGTAAGTGAAGAAGTCGGATTTTTTTGTCTTGACCTCTGCTGCGTCGTTCATAGCTGTTCCTCCTTATATCACAGAATTTGCTGCATTTATCTCTTTAATACATTATAACACAAATATACAGAAAAATCAAGTAGTTTTTTCATATTTTGGAAATTTTTCATAAGAGTTCTTTACAGCCCGAATAATATCATTATAGCACTCCGCTACTGAAAAATATGCCGCAATCTGCCGCTGTTTACCAGGTATCCACCATATTCTCGCCGTTAAGCAGATGTCCCAGATTTTCAATGAGACGTGAGGTATATGCTGTTCTGCACTTGAAGCTTGTTCTGCCGTTAAGACGGATAATAGTCTTTCGGTCATCGGACTTGATAAACTCGATCTTGTCCGTACCACTCTGGTGGGTGATGGTTATGGTGATATCAGCGGGAGCATCGGTTTCTTCAAGATAAAGCTCCTCAGCAGGGGCACGGAGAATAAACTGGTAGAAGCTCTTGAAGTTATCGGCGGTAACGTCACCGTCGCTGCACTTGACCTGAAAATCGGAAGAATCGCCGTTAAGCTCAAAATGAGTGCTGCTGTCGGCGGTTGCCACATCTATTGAGCTGATGCTGTAGATGTATGTGCTTGTTATCATAGTCATGGAGATATCAAGCGGCATTACAGTTGCCCAAGGGATAGTGTCGGTATTGAACATATATATCATGTTGATGCCGTCAGCATAGCAGTATCTTCCCAGCACCTTTCCGTCGCTGTCAACGTACTCATTGCCGATAAGGAGCTTGAAGTTTCCGCCTACGATATCGAAATCCACCTCAGCAAAGGGATCGTCAAGTCCGAACTGTGCCATGATCTCATCTGTGGGAGCAACAACAGCAATATCGGTCGCTGTAAGGTTGAACACATCGTTGAGCACATCATAGGAAGTATCGGGGTTAAGATCCAGCTGAACGGGGCTTGTCATAACATGAGTAGCCGAGTTGCCGGAGATAATATTCTCATCGTCATTACGGGTATCATACTCAAGCACGATATCATAGTCGATATCCTTGCGGGAAATGGTCAGCTTATTTATCTTGGTATAGTCGGTAGTGTCATTTTCGTCCTCTGCCTGCTTGGCAGTGTAAACTGTCTTGGCAAGGAAGTCAAAGCTTTCGTTGAGATAGCAGTCGATATCAGATGTATCAACGGCATAAACAGTGTTCTCGCCCTTGAAGCATACATAGGTAAGACCTGCGGAGGGTGAATCTGAGCCTACAAGTATCTCCTTAACAGTTTTGGAGCTGTCGTCAAAGGTAATTGTAACATCAGCACGGGGGGAGGCCAGTCCGTAAACAGAAAGGTCTTCTGCATTGTCCGAGGCTGTCTGATCTGCTGTAAGGCTTGAAGCAGCGCTCAGGATATCCTGGATCGCCACTGTGCTGTGAGGCACGCCGATAAAATCCTTGACGAACCAAGAGCTGTCATCGTACTTGACGATATCGTACTCCCCTGTTTCGTTCTTCACATGGATATCGCTTATAAGGGAAGAATCCTTTTCATAAAGCAGACGGGAGAGGGTCTCGGTGGCGGTAGTCTCCTCCGCCTCCTGAGCCTCGTCGTCCTTTCCCAGAACTGTAAGAGCAACTATTGCACCGATGAGCATCACCAGCACCACTGCACCGATTATCAGAAGCTTGACATTCGATTTCATTACTTAGTTCTCCTTCTGATAAATACCACTGCACCTACGATAAGCACTGCAAGAGGAATAACGAGCACGAACAGAACCATATATCTGGTTACTGTGCCCTTGTCGATATCGAATGTTGCTGCGGAAAGATCCTTTGCAACGATGGAGATACCGCTGTTCTTGCCTGCCATGGTGTTGAGTACGGAAACGAAATAATCGCCGTTGTTATAGTAAGTGGTGGAGGTGAATGCCTCGTCCATTGTCTCGGAAGAACCGATAACAAGGACATTGCTGAATACCATATTGTTGTCGCTGTCGAAAACGTACTTTCTGCCCAGAGCCATAGTGGTCTGAACTCCGTTTACGATATTGGGAGTGTTGCCGTTCTGGATATCAGCCTGCATATCCTCGGTCATCACAAAGCCTGTGTCCTTGGTCTGGAGAAGCGCAACTGTGCTTCTGGTATCCTTGGTGTCGAACAGGAGAGTAATGGGTCTGGACTGGTAATCAATAACGGGAAGAGCTGTCTGTGCAACATTTCCCGAATAATCATTGTCGGTAATGTAGTTTCTTACAACATAGTAGCTCTGACCCTGGAGATTGTTGGTGTCCTGGTCGCCTACTACGCCGTCCTCTACCTTTATGCCCCATTCAGCAAGGAATACGTCAATGTTTGCGGTAGATTTCTGGGTGTAGTCTGCAAGATAGATAAGGTTCTTGCCAAGATTTCCGCCGTTGTCGAGGAAATCATAGAGCATATCGATCACGTTGGTATCGTAATCGTTAAGGGGCGCATCAATAACAACGATATCTGCGTCCTCGGGGATAGTATCCACCAGAGGATCTATCTCAGTTACCTCATAGCCGTTTGCAGCCAGAAGAGAATTGATATTGTCGTAGGAAGTACCCGATGTCTCGCTCTTGAAAAGAACTGCTTCCATAGGATCGGGGTCGGTAACATACATGATAGCAGAGGTTATCTCCTGCTCCGCCTTGGAAGAAACGGGAACATCATAGGAAGTAAAGGAAGAGTAATCGAACTGTGTTTCGGTGTTGTAAAGATCCTGTATAGTCAGCACCTTGATTCTCTTGTCGCTTTCAACTACGATGCTGTATGCGCTTATCTCGCCCTTGTACTTGTCCTTGTAGCGGTCAGCATAGGTAGGGTCCTTGACCATATCAACGAACTTGAGTGTTATGTTGTCATTGTAGATTGAGTACTTTTTAAGTACCTCGTAAGCCTGCTTATAATAAATGTAGTTGGAGGTCTGGAAAGTAAGCTCATCGGACATACATACAATGGAAACAGGCTCGGTAACAGTATTGAGGTAGTCAATGGTCTGCTGGGATATCTCGAAGTTTCCGTTGGTGGTAAGGTCGATGGACATATTCACCTTGTCAGATGCCATGTTCACAACAACATTCACAAGAACGACAACTGCAATTACCACTACTGTAATGGCTGTTGCAATGGAGCCGTACTTGAATTTTCTTTTATTGAATGCCTTTTTATTCTTTGCAGCCTTTTCGGTGGTCTCATCAGCGGAAACGGCTGTATTTTTTGTATTCTCGGCATTTTTCTTTTCCTTAGCCATTTATTTCATTCCTTTCATCAGATGTAAACATCAATTCGGTCAGCCGTCAGGCATCAACTCCAGCGGCGCTTTTCCAGTACCCTGACGGTAAGGAAGTTGAAAATAAATATTGTGCTGATAAAGAACACAACGCTTGTGATATTAAGGATACCCTGAGTAAATTCAGTGTATCTGTTGTAGAAGCCGATAGCGACCATTACCTTTTTAAGAATGTCGATGCTTACGGTAGATGCGATAACATCAATCATATAAAGCACAAGGTTGATGATGATGCTTACGATGGCAGCTACTATCTGAAGCTCTGTAAGGGAGGAAACGAATATTCCGATGGAAATGAATGAGCAGCCGAGAAGCAGCAGTCCAAGAAGATTTCCGATAACGGAAGCCCATGCGATCGTTCCCGCAAGCTTCAGTATCACAAGGATATAGGGAATGTATATTGCCATGCCCACAAGGAAAACGACTGTTGCTGCAAAAAACTTGCCCATTACTATCTCAAAGAGATTTACGGGAGCGGTGAGCAGTCCCTGATCTGTTTTGAGCTTCTTTTCATCTGCAAAAAGCCTCATGGTCAGCAGAGGGAGAAGTATCATCATAATAACGAATACTCCCGCAAACACATAGGACATATCGGTAGAACCGTTTGCCAGATTCATATTAACGAAGTAAAAGGCTGTGATAATATAAAATACTGCGAGAAAAATATAAGCAATGGGTGATGTAAAGTATGCTTTCATTTCTCTTTTGAAAATTGCGCCCATTACATTTCACCTCCGTCTGCTTTTTCCTCTTCTTCCCCGTCGGACTCATTGATATCGGGAGCGGACTGAGCAGCGTTTGCGATATCGACTGCATTTGCCACTGCAACTGCACCGTCAACCTGCTCCATCAGCTTTCTGTGAGTATCCTCGTCAACGGGCTTGGACTTTATCTTGACATCGGAGCCCATTGTTATCTTAAGGAAGATATCTTCAAGGGTCATTTCGTTGGACTTGAGACCCAGCATATACCAGTTTCTGCCTGCAATGCGCTTGAAAAGCTCACGTCTGATATCGGAGTCCTCTTCCACCTCTATCTCGTAATCGTAAGCGCCGGGCTCTCTCTCCATCTCGGCAGTAACTTCCCTAACGCCGGGAATTGTGCCGATGACCTTGAGTATCTCTTCACGGGGGCCGTCGATCCTTGCGGTGTAGCGCAGATCGTCGGAAACGGTTTTTGTAAGGTTTTCGGTAGTATCATCTGCTGCGATAACGCCCTGATTGATGATAACTATTCTGTCGCAGACTGCCTGTATCTCGGACAGGATATGGGAAGAAAGGATAACGGTATGCTTCTTTCCCAGCCTCTTGATAAGGTTTCTTATATCAAGTATCTGCTTGGGGTCAAGACCTACTGTAGGCTCGTCAAGAATAAGTATCTTGGGGTTTCCGATAAGCGCCTGAGCCATGCCCACACGCTGCTTGTAGCCCTTTGAAAGATGCTTGATGACACGGTTATAGACATCTGATATCTTTACAAGCTTGCAGATCTCTTCAAGATGCGCCTGCTTGGGTATCTTGCACTTTTTAAGGTCATAAACAAAGCTGAGATACTCCTTGACGGTCATATCAAGGTAAAGGGGCGGCAGCTCGGGGAGATAGCCTATCTCCTTCTTTGCGGCTGTGGGGTCGTCCAGAATGTCTATCCCGTTGATGAGCACCTCTCCGTCGGTGGCGGAAATGTAGCCCGTGAGGATATTCATGGTTGTGGATTTACCTGCGCCGTTGGGGCCGAGAAAGCCCAGTATCTCGCCGTCATTTACGGTAAACGAGATATCGTCCAGAGCTTTTTTGCTGCCGTAATGCTTGGTAAGGTTTTTAACCTCGATCATTATAGTCATTCCTCTCCGTGAGAATTGTAATTCCGAAAGTCGCACTATGACTTTACTGCATCACTGCACAAATTCGTTAATGATATTTTAGCGTTTCAATGTGTCAGTTATGTGAAAAGTACACGTTAATGCAGAAAAAATCTTCAAATTTATGCTTTCTGCAGTGATAAAGCGGAGTATTTTCAGCCGCCAAGCTTGGTAATTGCAGCTTCTGTACGCCTGATGGTCTCGTCCTTGCCAAGAATTGCGGCAAGCTCGATTCCGCCGCCGGGGGTAAGGGCCTTACCTGAAAGTGCAACTCTGAGAGGCCAGAGCATAAATCCGTTCTTTACGCCCTGCTTTTCAATCTCAGCAAATATTGCGGAGTGGATATTCTCCTCGTTCCAGTCCTCAACGCCCCCCAGCACGGGAAGAAGCATTTTCAGTGCGGAAAGACCTGTTTCGGCATTTGTCTTCATCTTCTTGTTGAAGTAAAGCTCATCGCTGTACTCGGGCATTTCGTCAATGAAATCCACCTTTTCGGGGATATCGGTGAAAAGCTCGGTTCTGGGCTGGAGTGTCTTTACGAGAACATCAATGTCAATATCCTCACGCTTGCAGGTCTGACGGATATAGGGAAGTGCCAGAGCCTTGAACTCGTCGTGGGAAAGACGTCTGAGATGCTCGGCGTTGATAGCCTTCATCTTCACGATATCAAAAACTGCTGGAGACTTGGAAAGTCCCGAGATATCGAACTCCTGTACCAGCTCGTCAAGAGAGAATATCTCGTTCTCGCCCTTGGGCGCCCAGCCCAGAAGTGCGATATAGTTGATGATAGCGGGAACATAGAAGCCCTTGTCAACAAAATCGCCGAAATATGCGTCGCCGTCACGCTTTGAAAGCTTGTGCTGTGCGTCACGCATGATATGCTCAACATGGATATACTCGGGGATATCCCAGCCGAATGCCTCGTAAAGCAGGTTGTACTTGGGAGCGGAGGAAAGATACTCGTTTCCTCTTACAACGTGGGTGATGCCCATAAGGTGGTCATCAATAACGTTTGCAAAGTTATAGGTAGGCATACCGTCAGCCTTGATAAGTATCTGGTCATCAAGGATAGCGTTTTCAACGGTAATATCGCCGTAAAGAACATCGTGGAATGTAGTGCTGCCCTCAAGAGGCATCTTCTGGCGGATAACATAGGGTGTACCCTCCGCAAGGAGCCTGTCAACCTCTTCCTTGGGAAGATTGCGGCAGTGGCGGTCGTACATCATATTGGATACCTTAGCTTCCTGCTGAGCCTTGTGAAGAGCGTCAATTCTCTCCTTGGTGCAGAAGCAGTAATACGCATGACCCGACTCAATGAGCTTCAGAGCATATTCCTTGTAGATACCCATTCTTTCGGACTGAATGTAAGGGCCAACGGGTCCGCCGATATCGGGGCCTTCGTCCCAGTTAAGTCCGCAGACTCTCAGGGTATCATATATCTTTTCAACTGCGCCCTCAACGTATCTTTCCTGGTCGGTATCCTCGATCCTGAGGATAAAATCTCCGCCGTACTTCTTGGCGATGATATAGGTGTAGATAGCTGTACGCAGGTTGCCGATGTGCATAAAGCCCGTGGGGCTGGGTGCAAATCTGGTGCGTATTTTCTTAGATGTATCCATTTATAAACAGTCCTTTCTGAAAATATCAGATATACTTTTATATATTGTATTCTCTGTTTCTGACGGTCTCGGTGTCCCTTGCTATCTGCTTCCTGAGAGCTTCAATGCTCGGGAACCGCTTTTCGGGGCGGAGAAAATCCACCAGCCGCAGAACTATGTTCCTGCCGTAAAGGTCGCCGTCAAAGGAGATAAAATATGTCTCCGCATGAGGGGCATCACCTACTTCAACCGTAGGCTTCACGCCGATATTGGTAACGCCCTTATAAAATTTTCCGTCTATCATGGCATAGGAAGCATACACGCCGAATTTCGGCATAACACAGCCGCTGTCCATACGCTGATTGGCGGTGGGAAAATTCATCTGCCGACCAAAATGATTGCCGTTGACCACCTCGCCGGTTATGGCATAATCATGCCCCAGCAGACGGTTTGCGGAAACGATATCCCCCTCGGCAATGTCCTTTCTTATATCGGAAGAGCATATCCTTACGCCGTTATCGGTGATATCATCGACTACGATAAGCTCCATGCCGTTTTCTCTGCACAGCACGGACAGTCCCTCAGCAGTGCAGGAGGCTCCCCTGCCCAGTCTGAAATCCCTGCCGCATACCACAGTCTTGGCGTTCATTTTTTTGCGTAGGATATCTCTCACAAAATCCTCGGCAGAATTATTCTTTATGCGGGAAAAATCGGGCATATAAACATACTCTGCCCCTTCGTGTTCAAGGAGCAGGCATTTGGTCTCGTCACGGTAAATGGGACGAAAGCCTGTGCCCTTGGTATCCACCGTTGCAGTCCTGAAAGTGCATACGGCGGCGCTGAGATCATTCGCTGCGGCATTTTCCGCAGCTGCGTCAATGACCGCTTTATGCCCCCTGTGAACTCCGTCAAAAACGCCAAGGGCAACAGATGTGTATTTTCCGTTTATCTGCTCCTCATCGGACAGAAGGATCAAAGCAATCACCTCAAAAATCAGAGAAAATTCTTTTCGACTTTCAGAAGATCTTCGTCACGCATTATAACGGCAGTGCCGATAAATCCGCCGCTGCTGCCGAATACTGCGTATCTTTCCGAAGCCGTATCATCAATATCAAGTCGGGAAACGTCAAGGCGTATCCCGTTTCTGTACATTCTTTCCTGAGCCTCGCACAGTCTTACCTTTGGCAGATAGTCAAAAACAGCTTCTACGGGGAGAAGATATTTACCGAAGTCCCTGTCACCGTCGGCAGTCTGCTGGAGCTGCTCAATAGTCACGCAGTCATCGAGAGTAAAGCCGCAGGCAGCCGTGCGCACAAGCGATGTCATTATTCCGCCGCAGCCCAGCTTGTCCCCTATATCATTTATAAGGGTGCGGATATATGTACCCTTTGAGCAGGATATCTCCATAACTCCGCTGCGTGTCTGCTCATCATATTCCTTTATATCAAGGGAATAAACGGTTATAGGTCTCGGCTCTCTTTCAACGGTCTTGCCCTGTCTTGCCAGCTCATAAAGCCTTTTTCCGTTGACCGAAACTGCCGAATACATGGGCGGAAGCTGCATTATATCTCCCCTGAAGCATTCTGCCGCAGATATAAGCCCGTCTTTGTAAACAGGTGTGTCATTTTCTGAAATGACCGTTCCGCTGCTGTCCTGAGTATCGGTAGTAACGCCAAGACGGAAGCCTGCACGGTAAACCTTGTCATGGTCGGGAAGCATATCGCACGCTTTTGTGGCGCAGCCTGCAAACACAGGCAGAACGCCCTCCGCCATAGGGTCAAGAGTACCTGCATGACCAAGCTTTTTCATTTTGAGGATACCACGCATTTTGGCAATAACATCAAAGGAAGTGAAGCCCACAGGCTTATAAACGCAGATGATACCGTTAAGCTCACTCATGACAGCCATAGATCAAAACCCAGCGCAGGCGCAATAACAGAAAGTATCTTGAGCTTTACCTGGGAAAGGTTGCCCTCCACAGTACAGCCAGCCGCACGGATATGTCCGCCGCCGCCAAGCTTTGCGCAAAGCTCAGAAACATTCACGCTCTCCGCACTTCTCATGGAGACCTTGAATTTGCCCGGCTCCTTTTCCTTGATGGTAACGCCTACCTCAACGCCCTCCACCTGCATGGGAATGGAAGCCAGTCCCTCAAATTCCTCGGGAGCAAGTCCTGTTTCCGCTATCATATCGGAGGTAACTGCAATAACGGCGCACTTGTCATCAAGGTACATTTCCATGGAGTTGATAACGTGCTGCTCTACAGTAAGGCGTGCCCTGCTCTTTATCTCGAACAGCTCACGGTTTATCCTTGCGTAAGGGATACCGTATCCCATAAGCTTTGCCACTATCTCATGGCATCTGGGAGTGGTATTTTCAAAACGGAAGCAGCCTGTATCTGTGGAAATGCCGGTGTAAAGGCACTCGGCAATCTGGAGACCTATGGGGAACTTGCCCTCGGTGAACACCTCGAAAAGCACCTCGCAGGCAGCCGCAGCCTTGCCGTTGAGCAGAGTTTTTGCGGCATAGCCCGTGTTGGAAATGTGGTGGTCAATAGCCAGGTCAACAAAGTCCGCATAAACGGAAAGAGCCTTTCCGAAAAGGTTCGTATCCGCCAGATCTACTGAAACTATAGTCTGGGGAACGAACTTCTGAGGCTCATAGCCGTTGTAAAGATAGGAATATCTCTTGGGAAAGGGGTCGGAGCAAAGGACATTCGCCTTTTTGCCCACAGCTCTCAGTGCTCTGCAAAGTCCGAATCCGCTGCCCATAGCGTCTCCGTCAGGATTAACATGGGTAAGGATATAAAAATTGTCATTTTTAAGCAGAAAATTTGCAGCTTCAAGAACTGTTATGCTTCCAACCTTTTTATCACTGTTCAAACCTATGACCACCTTTCTGACAGCCGCACCATTACGGCTGTCTGCCTTCCTCGGCTTTATTATTCGTCTTCAGACTGTGTCTCTTCCTCATTTTCAGCTTCCGCAATGTTCTCGAGCATCTTTGCTATCTCTGCGGAATGCTCGATGGAGTCGTCCGCAATGAATTTCAGCTCGGGGCATTTTTTCAGATGAAGCTTGTTGGAAATTTCTTTTCTTATCATCCACCCTGCGCTTTCCAGACCCTTTACGGCATTTTTTGAAGCCTCCATGCCGTCAAGGTGGGAAATATATACCTTGCAGTGTGAATTATCGCCCGAAAGCTCGGTACGGACAACAGAAACAAGTCCGTCCTTTACTCTTGGGTCCTTTATTCTCTCACGGATAAGTCCTGAGATCTCACGCTTAATATCTTCGGATAATCTTGCATTCTTAAAGTTTGGCATATCTGCGCCGTCCTTTCCGCACTGTTATTATCAGTCGGGACGATATTCTTCCATGATAAATGCTTCGAAGATATCGCCTTCCTTGATATCATTGAACTTTTCAAGTGTGATACCGCACTCGTAGCCCTCGGCTACCTCCTTGGCATCGTCCTTGAAACGCTTAAGGCTGGACATCTTATCCTCGGCAATAACTATGCCGTCTCTTACAACTCTTATCTGGCACGCTCTTGTTACCTTGCCGCTGAGAACATATGCACCCGCAACAAGACCAACGTTGGAGATCTTATATACCTGACGAACCTCGATACGTCCGACAGCGATCTCACGGTACTTGGGAGCAAGCATACCCTTCATAGCGGTGCCGATCTCCTCGATAGCATCGTAAATGATACGGTAGAGACGGATATCAACGCCGTCACGCTCTGCGTTTTCTGTAGCAACGGGGTCGGGACGAACATTGAAGCCTACAATGATAGCATTGGATGCGCTTGCAAGCATAACGTCGCTCTCGGAAACAGCACCAACTGCGCCGTGGATGACCTTTATGCGGACCTCATCGTTGGAGAGCTTTTCAAGAGACTGCTTGACTGCCTCAACGGAGCCCTGAACGTCAGCCTTGACGATGATAGGAAGCTCCTTGATCTCGCCCTGCTCGATCTGGCTGAACAGGTTGTCAAGAGTAACCTTCTGGTACTGGTTGAACTGCTCCTGCTTAGCCTCATGCTTACGCTGTTCAACAAGCTCTCTTGCGAGACGCTCATCTTCAACTGCGTTGAACACATCGCCTGCGGAGGGAACCTCTGCAAGGCCTGTTATCTCAACAGGATAAGAGGGACCTGCCTCATGAACAACATTGCCCTTGTCGTTTGTCATAACACGAACACGTCCAACGGAAGTACCTGCGATGATAACATCACCTGTTCTCAGTGTACCGTTCTGTACAAGCAGAGTTGCGATAGGTCCTCTTCCCTTGTCAAGACGTGCTTCGATAACAGTACCCTTTGCCAGTCTGTTGGGGTTAGCCTTAAGCTCGGCAACCTCGGCAAGAAGAAGTACGTTTTCAAGCAGCTCGTCAATGCCCATACCGGTCTTTGCTGATACAGGAACGCAGATAACGTCGCCGCCCCATTCCTCTACAACAAGGTCATGCTCGGTGAGCTGCTGCTTGATATTGTCAGGGTTTGCACCTTCCTTATCCATCTTGTTGATAGCAACGATGATGGAAACGCCCGCAGCCTTTGCGTGGTTGATAGCCTCAACTGTCTGGGGCATGATACCGTCATCAGCGGCAACAACGAGGATAGCGATATCCGTTACGGACGCACCTCTTGCACGCATGGAGGTAAATGCCTCATGGCCGGGAGTATCAAGGAATGTGATGTCCTTGCCCTTGTAATTTACTCTGTAAGCACCGATGTGCTGTGTGATACCGCCCGCCTCGGAGTCGGTAACGTGGGAGTTTCTTATCCTGTCGAGAAGTGAAGTTTTACCGTGGTCAACGTGGCCCATAACAACAACTACTGGAGCACGCTCAACGCCCTCGCCCTCGTCGTCGCTGTCGTCGATAAGACGCTCTTCAATGGTAACGATGACTTCCTTTTCAACCTTTGCGCCCAGCTCTTCAGCAACGAGAGAAGCTGTATCAAAGTCGATGACCTGGTTGATGGTGCACATCTCGCCCAGACCCATGAGCTTCTTGATGACCTCGGTAGCTGTTACCTTCAGTCTGGAAGCAAGCTCGGAAACAACGATCTCATCGGGAATGAGGACTTTGAGCTGCTGCTTTCTTGCACGCTCAAGCTCCAGTCTGCGGAGCTTCTCAGCCTCGGTCTCCTTCTTGCTGGAATACTGCTGCTTGTTTCTCTGAGCAGACTTCTGTGTGAGCTTCTGCTTCTTGGATAAATTGTCCTTGCTGCGCTTTCCGCTTCCGCCGCCGGAAAGAGGCGCGATATTCTCGTACTTTTCGTTGTACTTGTCGATATCAACATAGCTTCCTCTTGTATCAACGGTACGCATCTTCTGCTCTACCTTTACGCTCTCGGAAGAGAAATTGCCGCCCAGCTTGGTCTTGACAGTCTTGTTATTGTCAGCGATCTTGTTTTCAGGCTTCTTAGGCTCCTGCTTAACAGCGCTGTTCTTCTTTTCATCAGACTTCTTCACCTGATTATTGAATCTTTCAAGCGCAGACTTCTGCTCGCTCTTGTGAAGAGGCATCTTTTCGTTATTGTTATTATTGTTCTTGGGTGCCTCGGGCTTCTTCTCAACAGGCTTTTCTGCCTTTGGTTCAGCCTTGGGAGCAGCAGGCTTTGCAGTCTGAACAGACTGTGCGGGCTTTGCAGCCTCGGCAGCTGCTTTCTGGGGAGCCTTGGGAGCGGTATCCTTCTTTGCAGCAGGCTTTTCCTGCTTCTTTGCAGGTGCAGGCTTCTTATCGGCAGGCTTTTCTTCCTTCTTAGGTTCGGGCTTATTGTTCCTTGACTCGAAGTAAGGATTGAAGCTATCCACCTGATTATTCTGTGAAAAAGACTCGAGAATATAATTAAGCTCATCCTGTGTAATGCTTGCAGATGGCTTCTTTACGGTTCCGAACTTATCGGAAATAAAGTCGCTAAGCTCCTGATTTGATATTTTAAGGTCCTTGGCAACCTCGCTGAGTTTGGATTTTGTCTGGTTCTGTTTTGTACTCATAGGCTATAATTACCCTCCTATTATTACGTGACGTCTTTCGGATATTATCCGATAAGCTCTGTCAGTTTCTTTGCAAATCCTTCGTCGCATATTCCGATAACACCTGCTTTTCTGCCCACCGAGAACTCTATCTCAGCAATAGTGGCATCAATGCAGTGAACGGGAACAGCCTTTTGGTCTGCGAAAAATCTGACTTCTTTTTCTGTTTTTGCGGATATATCCGAGGCAAGAAAAACCGCTTTCGCTTTGTCCGTGAGTATGGACTCCTTAACAGAATCGAAACCCATGGTCATTCTTCCCGCTTTTCGGCAGATCGTAAGCAGACCGAATAATTTTTCTTTACTGACGCTCATTCAGCTCTCTCTCCATATTATCATAAACCTCGTCTGATATGCGGCAGGAAAAGCTTTTTTCAAGTTTTCTGGATTTTCTCGCAAGTCTCAGGCACTCGGCATTGGGGCACACATAAGCTCCTCTGCCTGATTTTTTTCCTGTTGTGTCCAGAGATATCTCGCCCTCGGGAGACCTTACCACCCTGATAAGCTCCTTTTTGGGCTTCATTTCATTGCAGCCCAGGCACATACGCATGGGTATCTTTTTTACCGCTGCCACAATATCACCTCATTTATATAAATGCGGACGGTCAGTCCACAGGATTTTCAGGCTTGATGTCGATCTTATAGCCAGTCAGACGGGCTGCAAGCTTGGCATTCTGACCCTTGTTTCCGATAGCCAGTGAAAGCTGGTTGTTGGGAACGATAACAGTGCACGCCTTTTCGTCGCCCTCAGCCACATCTACCCTGATAACATCAGCGGGAGCAAGTGCCTTGGCAATGAATACTGCAGGATCCTCGTCATAAACGATGATGTCGATCTTCTCGCCGCCCAGCTCCTCAACTATCTTGCTTATCCTTGAACGCTTGGGGCCGATGCACGCACCTACGCAGTCAACGTTGGGGTCCTTGGAGCAAACTGCGATCTTTGTTCTGGAGCCCGCTTCTCTTGCGATGGACTTTATCTCAACTACGCCGTCGTATATCTCTGGTATCTCAAGCTCGAAAAGTCTCTTTACCAGATCCTTATGTGTACGGGAAATCTTGATGGCAGGCTTTCTGTCGGGGTTAACGATGCCCACAACATATATCTTGATGATATCGCCCTCTGTAAGTACCTCTCCGGGGATCTGCTCGTTCTTGTAAAGATAGATCTCGTTCTTGTCAACCAGCAGAACAGCGTTGCCTGTTGCCGGCTCTACCTTCTGAACGGTTGCGGAGATAATGTCATGTACCTTATCCTTGTACTGGGCAATGAGCTTTTCCTTCTCAAATTCCTTTACATCGTGGCGGATAGACTGCTTTGCATACTGAGCAGCAACTCTGCCGAACTTTGCTGTATCAAGCTTGTAAGGAACTCTGTCGCCGCAAACGCAGCCGGGAACGATAGTCTTTGCCTCTTCGATGTTTATCTCGTTGAGGTCAATAGGCTCATCATCAACGACAGTTCTGAGAACGCATACATCAAATACGTTTCTGGCAGGGTCAATATCCACCAGGAAATCGTCACAGTCGGGATATTCCTTTCTGACTGCCTTCATAATGCCCTGCTGGATCTTCTCAACAAGAGCCTCCAGCGGGATAGAGTTTTCATGTGCGAGACATTCAAGTGCTTCAAAAAATTCCTTGTTCATCTTTTTGAAATTCCTCCTGAGTTAATAATGTTAATCGCCGTCTTCACAGAATTCATCGGGAAGCTCCTCGTCATCGTAGAGCTTGATGAACGCAGTTTCGGAAATAATAACCTTTTTGGTGCCGTCCTCGGTCTCAACTGTAATGCTGCCGTCGTCTTTATTATACGCAGTCAGAACAGCGATAAATTCCTTGACGCCGTCTTTTTCACGGATATATCTTATGCGCAGCGGGCACTCGAGATACTCAAGGAAATGTTCCTCTCTTTTAAGCTCTCTGCCCAGTCCGGGGGAACCGACCTCAAGCATATACTGCTCATCTATAGGGTCCTCATCGTCCAGCGCCTTTGAAAGCGGACGTGTCATAGCCTCGCAGTCGTCCATATCAACGTAGCCGTCGGGCTTTTCGATAAGCACTCTGAGATAGCGCATAGAGCCTTCCTTGTCGAAGGTCACGTCCCAGATGGTAAGACCAAGCTCATCGGCGATGGGCTTGGCGATATCGAACACCCTTGAAACGGTGCTGCCGCCCTTGCCCCCTTTTTTTCCTGCCATAAACAATACCTCCATCAAACAAGAAAGACCGGATTGCTCCAGTCTTTGTCCTTTACTATTGGTGTACTTTGATTATTATACCACACTCATTTTGAAATTGCAAGTGTTTTTTTGATTTTTATGCTTTTTACAGCCAATTTTTGCCTCTTTTCTGCCGATACCTCACTGATTTTTAACAGTGATCCGCTTTAAGGTCAGAATACATATTAAATAGTGTATTCGATTACCTACCAAATCCTTCATTTCCGTAATTGACAAATCCGTCTTATTGTGTTATGATTTAAATATCAGAGCTTTTTTGCAATGCTGATTTAACATCACCCTATAAAACGATATGAAATCAGCATATAAGCTCATACATTCATGAAAAGGAGCACAAAATTATGTATCCAATCAAGCTTAAGCCTGCTTTTAAAGACTACCTCTGGGGCGGCACAAGACTCAGAGACGATTTCGGCAAGGACTGCGATTTTGACAAGATCGCTGAAAGCTGGGAGCTTTCCTGCCATAAGGACGGCAACTCCGTTGTGGCTGACGGCGAATTTGCAGGTCTCACACTGGCTCAGTATATTGAAAAGGAAGGCAAGTCCGTACTCGGAACAAACTGCGAGAAGTTCGAGAACTTCCCTATTCTTATAAAGCTTATCGACGCTAAGGACAACCTTTCCGTTCAGGTTCACCCCAACAATGAGTATGCTCAGAGAGTTGAGGGCGAATACGGCAAGACCGAGATGTGGTATGTTGTCGACTGCGACGAGGGTGCATCCCTGCTCTACGGCTTCAAGCATAATATCACAAAGGAAGAATTCCGTGAGAGAATAGAAAACAATACTCTGCTTGAAGTTACAAACTCCGTTCCCGTAAAGAAGGGCGACGTTTTCTTCATCGAGGCAGGAACTCTCCACGCCATAGGCAAGGGTATCCTTATCGCTGAGATACAGCAGAATTCCAACACCACCTACCGTATCTACGATTACGGCAGAGTAGGCGCAGACGGCAAGCCCAGACAGCTCCACATCGACAAGGCTGTTGACGTTACAAACCTCTGCCCCGCAAAGCCTTATCCTCAGTCCGAACCTGTTGACATGGACGGCTGGACAAAGAAGCGTCTTGCGAAGTGCGAATATTTTACCGTTGACGTTATCAATGTTGATACCTCCGCTGCTCTCGAGGCAGACAAGTCCTCTTTCGTAAACATTCTTGTTCTTGACGGCGGCTGTGTGCTTTCCTCCGAGGGCAACGATGCAGTTGAGCTTAAAAAGGGCGACAGCGTGTTCATTCCCGCAGGTCTGGGCAAATTTGAGCTTACAGGCAAGTGCTCCGCTGTTATGACCCATATTGATTGATATTATAATAGTATTTCAGGGAGTTTTGCATGGATATCCGTACATTTATAGGTGACAGGAGCTTTTACAAAAAGGTTTTCACAATAGCCGTTCCCATAATGATACAAAACGGCATTACGAATTTTGTTGCTCTTCTGGACAACATAATGGTAGGTCAGCTAGGCACAGCTCAGATGTCGGGTACGGCGGTGATAAATCAGCTTCTGTTCGTATTCAATCTCTGCATTTTCGGAATTCTTGCAGGCCCCGGGATATACGGTGCGCAGTTTTTCGGCAAGGGCAGCAGCGAAGGCGTGCGCAATACTTTCCGCTTCAAGCTTTATGCAGGGCTTCTGGTGCTGCTGGCAGGCGGAACGATCCTATCACTGTTCAGCACCGAACTTATAAGCTCGTATCTTACGGGAAACGGCGAGGAAAGCAACAAGGCGCTGATATTGCAGTCGGGACTTGACTACCTGGGTGTAATGGTAGTAGGTCTTATCCCATTTACGGTAACACAGATATACGCCTCCACGCTGAGAGAGACCAATCAGACGCTTGTTCCCATGTTTGCAGGCCTTACCGCCGTGCTCATGAACCTTGTGCTTGACTGGGTGCTTATCTTCGGAAACCTTGGCATGCCCAAAATGGGCGTAAAGGGAGCGGCTCTTGCCACTGTTATCGCACGATTTGCCGAGTGCATCATCGTTGTGATATGGACTCATGCCAACAGCGGCAAAAATGCTTTCATCAATGGCGCATACAGCAGTCTCAAGATACCCTCCGACCTTGTGAAGCAGATAATCATACACGGTCTGCCTCTGGCTGTAAATGAGGGACTGTGGTCATCGGGAATGGCTCTGCTGAACCGATGCTACTCAATGAGAGGACTGGAAGTGGTTGCGGCTACCAATATCTCCTCCACTATCTTCAACCTGTTCTCGGTCATCTTTATTGCCCTGGGCAATTCCGTTGGAATAATCGTGGGACAGATACTCGGCTCGGGAGATATGAAAAAGGCACGGGAGACCGACACAAGGCTTATCGCATTCACCGTTGCGGCAGGCATTTTCACTGGAATCATGATGGCTGCACTCTCAAAGGTATTCCCTGAACTTTACAACACAGATGACAGTGTAAGGTCGCTTGCAGGCAGCCTTATAGTCATCTCGGGAATGTTCACTCCCCTGACCTCATTTATGCACGCCGCATATTTCACCCTTCGTTCGGGCGGAAGAACGTTCATCACTTTCCTTTTCGACAGCGTATATGTATGGGCTGTCACTATACCAACGGCACTTCTTCTGGTAAATTTCACCGATTTTGATATTCTTAAAATATACTTCTGCTGCCAGGCAGTGGATATATTAAAGGTAACAATAGGCTTTATTCTGATAAAAAAAGGCGTATGGCTGCGAAATATCGTATCTGCGTCTTAATATATGAAAGGCGGTCAAACAAATGAAATATTACATTGGCATTGACTTGGGCGGAACAAATATCAAGGCAGGAGTTGTAAATGAGAAGTTTGAGATAATCGCAAAGGCTTCCACAAAAACTCTCTGTCCCCGTCCCGCAAAGGATATCTGCGATGATATGGCTAAGGTGTCCATTGAGGCATGTAAGCTGGCTGGCATTTCCGTTGACGATGTTGAATGGATAGGCGTGGGAACTCCCGGTATCGCTGACAATATCAACGGAACTATCCCCTATTCCAACAACCTTGATTTCCACGATGTACCCGTAAGAAAGTACATTCAGGCTCATATCAACAAGCCTGTTTATGTTGCCAACGATGCCAATGCAGCTGCATACGGCGAATTTGTTGCAGGTGCTGCAAAGGGCGCAAAGAACGCTGTCTGCATCACTCTGGGAACAGGCGTTGGCGCAGGAATCATCGTTGACGGCAAGATCCTCACAGGCTCCAACCTTGCAGGCGCAGAGCTTGGCCATATGGTCATCGAGGTCGATGGCCCTCAGTGTACCTGTGGAAGAAAGGGCTGCTTCGAGGTATTCTCCTCCGCAACAGGTCTTATCCGCATGACTAAGGAAGCTGCCGAGGCTGACAGCTCCTCCATACTCAACAAGTATCTGGCAGAGGACGGCAAGTTCTCCGCACGTCACGCTTTCATGGCTATGAGAGATGGCGACAAGGCAGGTACAGAGGTAGTTGAAAAGTACTGCAAGTACCTTGCTGCAGGCATTACCAACACCATCAACATCTTCCAGCCTGACATTCTCTGCATAGGCGGCGGCGTATGCAACGAGGGCGATCCTCTTCTTCTCCCCGTCAAGGAGCTTGTCAAGAAGGAAGTTTACACAAGAATGCTTTCTCAGAACACCGAGATAGTCATTGCAAAGCTCGGAAACGACGCAGGAATCATCGGCGCCGCATTCCTCGGACTGGAGAGCTGAGATGGGATTTCCGGACAAAATATGATCGTTCGTTGAAAGCGGCGAGCTTGACAAAATCATCGAAAAGGTCGGTCAGACAGTCAATACTCTTTTAGACGAACAAAAAAAACGCAGCTCAGTATGCACGTTCCGCTGCACAACAGTGACACAGGCTGCTCCGCAGGCATCAGCTGCGGTAAGTCCCGCAAAGCCGCCACGCAACGTAACTTTTACATTCTGTGACAGCGATGATAACAATGCAGATATTGATGTTGAATCCTCATTTATGCTCAGCGGCGATTTCGTTGAAAGCCGCTCGGGTGCAGCTGAGATAGATTACTGCGCAGTATATGCCCCCGAAAGCAACTCCGATTATGAAGAGGGCGACAGCTCACAGCCTGTATTCATTATGACAAACGTTGCCGAAAGTGAGATACACAACATCATCTGCAATTATAAAAAAGGCATTGCAGACAGCAGCATAACAAAGGTAAACCTGCCAAATGACAGGATATACTTCAAGGCAAAGCTCATGGCTGCCGTTGATGAAGTGGCAGCTACATACAAGGAAACCATTTTATAACAAAAGAGGTAATAAAAAATGTCTTGCAAAGATTGTAACTTTTTCTGTGAGGGTGCCGACAAGGCTCCCCAGCGTTCACTTTTCAACGCTCTCGGAATGACCAAGGAGGAAATGGAAAGACCTCTGGTAGGTATCGTTTCTTCTTACAATGAGATCGTTCCCGGTCACATGAACATCGACAAAATCGTTGAAGCCGTAAAGATGGGCGTTGCTATGGCAGGCGGTACACCTGTTGTATTCCCCGCTATCGCAGTTTGCGACGGTATTGCAATGGGTCATCAGGGAATGAAGTATTCTCTCGTTACCCGTGACCTTATTGCAGATTCCACCGAGTGCATGGCTCTTGCTCATCACTTTGACGCTCTGGTAATGATACCCAACTGCGACAAGAATGTTCCCGGTCTGCTTATGGCTGCTGCCCGTGTAAACGTACCCACAATTTTCGTATCAGGCGGCCCCATGCTTGCAGGCCACGTTAAGGGCAGCAAGACTTCACTTTCCAGTATGTTCGAGGCTGTAGGCGCATACACCGCAGGCAGAATAAACGAGGAAGAGTTTGAAGAGTTTGAGAACAAGGCTTGTCCCACCTGCGGAAGCTGCTCGGGTATGTACACCGCAAACTCCATGAACTGCCTTACCGAAGTTCTGGGCATGGGCCTCAAGGGCAACGGTACTATCCCCGCTGTTTATTCCGAAAGACTGCGCCTTGCAAAGCACGCAGGTATGCAGGTAATGGAGCTTTACAGAAAGAACATCAGACCACTTGATATCATGACCGAAAAGGCATTTCATAATGCTCTTACCGTTGATATGGCTCTGGGCTGCTCCACCAACAGTATGCTCCACCTCCCCGCTATCGCTCACGAGTGCGGAATTGAAATAAATCTCGATATCGCAAATGAGATAAGCGCAAAGACTCCTAACCTCTGCCACCTTGCTCCCGCAGGTCACGCTTATATGGAGGATCTTAACGAAGCAGGCGGAGTTTACGCAGTTATGAACGAGCTTAACAAGAAAAATCTGCTCAACACCGACGTTATGACCTGCACAGGCAAAACTGTTGCCGAAAATATCGCAGGCTGCGTAAACAAAAATCACGATATTATCCGTCCTATTGACGATCCCTACAGCGAAACAGGCGGAATCGCAGTCCTCAGAGGAAACCTTGCTAAGGACGGCTGTGTTGTTAAGCGCAGTGCGGTAGCTCCTGAAATGCTCAAGCACACAGGCCCCGCAAAGGTATTCGACTGCGAAGAGGACGCTCAGGCAGCTATCCTCGGCGGAAAGATCGTCAAGGGCGATGTTGTGGTTATCCGTTACGAAGGCCCCAAGGGCGGCCCCGGCATGAGAGAGATGCTCAACCCCACCTCCGCTATCATGGGCATGGGTCTCGGCAGCGATGTTGCTCTTATCACTGACGGTCGTTTCTCAGGCGCATCAAGAGGTGCGGCTATCGGTCACGTTTCTCCCGAAGCAGCTGTTGGCGGCATTATCGGAATCGTTCAGGACGGCGATATGATAACCGTTGATATCCCTAACTACACCCTCAGCCTCAACGTTGACGATGAAGAGATCGCACGCCGTATGGCTAACTTCACTCCCAAGAAGAAGGAGCTTAAAGGCTACCTCAAGAGATATGCTGCCCTTGTTACATCCGGCGCACAGGGTGCTATCCTCAAGAATGAATAATCACACAATCGGAGCGGTAATATGAGTAAAAACAGCGCATCTAAGACCATAGGAAAAATAGTGTCACTGATAATCCTGATAATCCTGCTGGGTGTCATAGCCGTAACATGGTTTATCGGCGGTCAGACAAAGGCTATCGAAAAATACTGTGCGGCGTTTGCGTCAGGCGACCTTAAATCAATGAACAAGGTGACGGATATTTATTCCGATCAGACTGACGACAAGAGCTTCAAACAGCAGCAGAAGGATCATTTCAGGTCTCTCCCCCAGTTTGAAGAGCTTGAGGACACCGATGTTATCAGCTCCGATGTTGATGTAAAGTACCACAAAAAAGCCGCAGACTTTACCCAATGGGAATGTATGACCAAGGCAGATTACTTCTCGCAGGGCATGAGCATTTCACAGGATATAACATTCACGCTGAAATTTGAAGGCGGCAAGTGGAAGATAATTAGTGCGGAATAATAAAAAATCAGCTCCGAACATATGCTCGGAGCTGATTTTTTTATTTTATGATCTTTTTCATTGATATATGGGGACAATATTCATCGAAATATTCATCGCCGTAGGCTGTGTAGCCCATGGCCTCGTAAAAGCCCTTTACCCTTGTCTGAGCTGAGAGAACTGCCGTTCCCCCGCCAAGCTCGGATATCTTGCTTTCGAGAAGAGAAACTATCTCACGGCCGAGACCCTTTCCTCTGTACGGCTTCATAACGGCTATCCTGCCGATATGATAATCGCCGTTTTCGGTAAAGAGCCGACCCGTTGACACAGGCTCTCCGTTATCTGTGAGAATGCCGTGGTAGGCTTTATTGTCCGTATCATCAAACTCGTTTTTGAAACCCTGCTCATCAACAAACACAGTCTGTCGGATAAGCTTTGCTTCGGGAGCATTTTCCAGCCCCATAACTATCCTGCTTTCCATCATCAAAGCACCTTTGAGAGAAATTCTTTCAGTCTGGAGTTATGCGGGTTTTCAAAGAACTCCTTGGGAGGATTCTGCTCCATGATAACGCCGTCAGCCATGAACATTACCCTTGATGCAACCTCACGGGCAAAGCCCATTTCGTGAGTTACCACGACCATGGTCATGCCGTCATCGGCAAGCTCGGTCATGATGTTCAGGACTTCGCCAACCATTTCGGGGTCAAGGGCTGATGTAGGCTCATCAAAAAGCATTACATCGGGATTCATTGCCAGTGAACGGGCAATGGCGATTCTCTGCTTCTGACCGCCAGAAAGCTGCGAGGGATAATTATAAGCCTTATCAAGAAGTCCTACTTTTTTCAGCAGCCCCTCTGCCTTAGCCTCTGCCTCTTCCTTGGTCATGAGCTTCAGCTTTACGGGAGCAAGAGTGATGTTATTTATTATACTCAGGTTAGCAAACAGGTTGAAGTGCTGGAACACCATTCCCATCTTCTGGCGCATGAGATTAAGCTCTTTTTCGCTTGAATGGGTGATGTCCGTTCCCTCGAAAATGATACTGCCGGAAGTGGGCTTTTCAAGAAGATTGAGGCAGCGCAGAAATGTACTTTTTCCTGAGCCTGAGGGGCCTATGATAACGACCTTCTCGCCCTTTTCGATGTTCTCGGTGATGCCTTTGAGTATTTCCAGATCACCAAAGGATTTACAGAGATTTTCAACGCTTATCATTAGCCGCCAGCCTCCTTTCGAGCTTTGTAACAAAGTGAGTAAGTACCATAACGATCACAAGATAGATGATTGCTACGGCAATAAGGGGCATAAACGGCTCATATGTTGCGGAACGGATAGTATCGCCGCCCTTGGTAAGATCCTGCACGGCAATATATCCTGCAACAGAAGTCTCTTTCAGCAAAACGATGCACTCGTTTGCAAGAGAGGGCAGAACATTCTTGAACGCCTGCGGGATAATAATGTACATCATTGTCTGAGCATAGTTGAGGCCAAGGCTTGAGCCTGCCTCAAACTGACCGTTATCAACGGACATTATGCCCGAACGGACTATCTCGGCAACATATGCAGCAGAGTTCAGACCGAACGCCAGCACCGCCGCAAATATCTTATCAACGGAAACCGATGCGAAAATAACAAAGTAAATTATAAGCAGCTGAACTACAACAGGCGTACCTCTGATGACTGTAAGGTATATCTTTGCCAGAACATTCAGGAATTTGAGCTTTCCTGTCTTGTCGTGGGTGGAACGGACTATTGCAATGAGAAATCCCAGAACGATGCCCAGCATTACGGCAAAAAGCGTAATAACTATCGTGTTTTTAAGGCCGTTTGTAAGGTATTTCCAGCGGTCGTCCACGATAAAGGTCTTATAGAACTTGTCAGCAAAATTCGTTATAAAATCCTGAATCATCGTTATAATATCCTGAATCATAAATAGCATCACTTCCAAACTGAATGCGGCTGCCCGCAAGACTGCTGACAGCCGCAAAATTTAAATGGTTTACTTTCTTACAATAATTACCTGTGTTGCTGTAGTATAGGGATCAGAGAAGTTTACGTTTTCAAGTCTGTCCTCGGTAACGGTCATACCTGCAACGCCAACGTCAGCCTTGCCTGTCTGAACAGCGGCAATGATGGAATCGAACTCCATGTTGTCGATCTTAAGGTCCTTGCCGAGAATATCGCAGACAGCCTTCATCATATCAGCGTCAAAGCCTACAACGTCCTCGCCGCTCATGCTCTCGTAAGGAGGGAACTCGGCGTTGGTTGCCATTACGATAGTGCCGTCATACTGAATGCCCTCGGGAGAGGTGTAGGGGTGCTGACCTGCCTCATCGCCGATCCAGTTGGACTTGATCTGCTCAAGAGTGCCGTTAGACTCGAGCTGTGCAAGAGCGTCATTTATCTGCTGGGTAAGCTCGTCGTTATCCTTCTTGATAGCGATAGCGTAGTTCTCATCGGGATACTTGTCATCAAGAATAGTAAGGGAATCACTGTTCTGGCTTACAAATACGGTAGCGGGCTGGAGGTCGATGATAACTGCATCGATCTTGCCCTGCTTGAGAGCCTGAACTGCATCAGCGCCCTTGTTGTAACGCTCAACGGTAGCGCCCTCAACATCGGAAGCATAGGTATCGCCAACTGTACCAAGCTGAACGCCTATCTTCTTGCCGTTAAGGTCATCAATGGAGAAAACGGTATTTTCGGGAGCCTTGCTTCCGCAGCCTGTGAACATTGCAGCGGAGAGAACTGCTGCAGCTGCTACAGATATTAACTTCTTTAATTTCATACTAAATGAACTTCCTTTCATAAACCCCAGTTATGGAATCATATTTACACTTATTATAATATAGTTTATAAGGAAATTCAAGCATCTTTTCAAATTTAATATATTATTTTACATTATAACAAATTTTATTTCAGATTTTTCTGCAATGCTGTGATATCACTTTATTGCGATAATTATTATGCAAATTAAATCAGATATTAACTTATATGCAAAACAAAATACATCAAATGACAGGCGGATAATATTATAATTATAATAATAACCAACTCACGAAAGGATATGATATTTTGGAAGAAACAGCAGTAACAGAAGCTATCAGCGAGGTAGCTGATACAGTCGCCGAGACTACAGCTCCCGAGATAGTCAGCGAGGCAGAGGTCGTTATGGACGCAGTTGCCAAGGGCAGCGTTACAGGCGATATGCTCAAAAAATTCGGCGAGTCAATAATCGCCTACCTTCCCACAGTTATAATCGCAGTAGTGATCTTCCTGGTGGGAAAATTCATAACAAAGCTCATTATGAAATTCGTTGACAGGTGCATGGGCAGGTCTCACATTGATGAGACTGCACAGGGCTTCCTCAAATCCCTTACAAACATCATACTGTCGGCATTTGTCATTGTAATCGCCCTTTCCGTTCTGGGAATACCCATGACATCTATCATCACAGTAATAGGTGCGGCAGGCGTTGCCATCGGTCTTGCTCTCCAGAACAGCCTTTCAAACATCGCAGGGGGCTTCATCATTCTTTTCACAAAGCCGTTCTGCAAGGGTGACTACGTTATCACAAACGGCATAGAGGGGGTTGTTGACGACATCAGGATCCTTTCAACAAAGCTTGTTACTCTTGACAATAAAATAGTATATATCCCGAACGGCATGGTCTCCAGCGGAACTATCACCAATTTCAGCCGTGAGGACAAGCGCCGTGTTGATCTGGTATTCAGCGTTTCCTACGAGCAGGATTTCCGCAAGGCTATTGACATCATCAACGGCGTTATCAGCGCTCACCCCCTGACAGTAAAGGAAGCGGGCGCATTTGCACCTTTCGCAAGAGTATCGAACCTTGGCGCAAGCTCGGTGGATATCACTATGAGAGTATGGACAAAGACCTCCGATTACTGGACAGTTTATCATGATATGATCGAGAACGTCAAGACTGCCTTTGACAAGAACGGCATTGAGATCCCCTACTCCAAGCTGGACGTTAACATCAAGAACAACGCATAAGATCTTATCCGCAGTGTGCTTTATCATACTGCGGATAATTTTGTAAATAAAGTGTGACATATGAGACTTAGCTGTCAAAAATCACGCATTTAAACCATTTTCCGACAAATAAGCCTTAAAAGGGAAAATTTCAAAAAAAGCTTGACAAACGTATTCCGTTATGATATAATATAAAAGTCGTCAGAAACGATAACAAGTAAAACAAGAGTAACTTCTGTTTTGTCGGGGTGTAGCTCAGTTTGGCTAGAGCGCTACCTTGGGGTGGTAGAGGCCGTGGGTTCAAGTCCCGTCACTCCGACCAGATAAAAAGACTTGTTTCAATATAATGTTGCAAACAAGTCTTTTTATTCTTCTTACTTGTTTATCCCCTTTAATATGTCGGGGTGTAGCTCAGTTTGGCTAGAGCGCTACCTTGGGGTGGTAGAGGCCGTGGGTTCAAGTCCCGTCACTCCGACCATGAAGTCCTTACAGTTTTCTGTAAGGACTTTTTGTTTTATACTGATAACAATTTCTATAAAAAATCTCCCCTGCCAAAAGCAGAGGAGATTTGCTGTATCGTTATCTTTTCAGATTGTTAAGTCCGTACTTTCTTATAGTGTCACGATAATTCTTGAATGAGTAGTTGAGATCAACATATTCATCTATTCCCGATATCCTGCCGACCTCGCTGTACTGCCACATTCCGTAGTGGTAGCTGTAGTTTTCAGCAAGCTTTACTTCATCGCCCCAGCAGGCAACCCAGATATCGTACTTTTCTATCTTATCCATTATAAGATTATCGTCAAAGAACTTGGCATAGCTGTATATCATTGCGTAATAGCCGGAATTTTCAAGTGCTTCCATAAACGTGGTGACGATATCGGTAACATCACGCCTTGGCATTGACTTGTAGAAATCTTCCTCAATATCCAGCACCACGGGATATTCGGGCGAATAGTCGCTGATGGCATTCAGGAAATATGCAGCTTCCTTTCTTGCCTCGGAAACATTGCGTGCATACATATAATGATAAAATCCGTAGGGAATATCATACTTTTCGCAGCCTGCCACATTCTTTGCAAGCATTGGGTCGGTGTCCTCATAGCCGTAGGAAGCTCTTATCATTGCAAACTGAGCCTTGCCGCTGCTCTTGACACGCTTCCAGTTTATATCTCCGTTCCACTTGGAAACGTCAATTCCTGCTATCCTGCTGCCGTAAACGGTGACATACACGCTGTCTGTCTTGCCGTTGTCGGTGGAAAGAGTGATGACAGCGTTGCCTTCCTTGATACCTGTTATCTCGCCCTTGCGATTGACCTTTACCACCGAAGGATTATCCGACTCGATGGTGTACGTATATTTTGCGCCTGCGGGATATATCCTTGCATCAAGCAGGACTTTCTGACCTACCTGAACGCCTGCGGATTCCTCGGCAAATTTTACCATTGAAGGAACCAGATCGCCGTTTGCGTCATATTCCTTGGTTATCTTTTCCTCATATGACTTATCCTGCTCTTCCTGGCTCATAACTGAAACAACATTGACGTTGAGCTTTATGCTTTTTCCGCTGCCTGTTTTGCAAACGATCCTTGTGTTACCAGCTCCTCTGGCAGTAACAACTCCGTCACTGCTTACGGAAGCCACTGCCTTATTGAGCGAGCGGAATGAAACAGTATCTGTGCAGTCGGAGGGAGTCAGCTCGTAGATTATCTTATATGTATCGCCCTCGTATATAGTCACGGAGCTGTGTTTAAGCTCAATGGACTTTGCTTTATCGGAAGATGAAGCAGGTGTTTTGCTGTCGCTTCCGCTGTTATCACCGTTATCGCCTGTATCCTCGATAATATCATCGGAAGAGGTATCCTCCTCAACGGGAGCTGCCTTGACGGTAAGGGCAAATCTGTCCTTTACGCCCGATGATGCCTTTACTGTGATTATCGCCGTGCCCTTTGCCACTGCGGTGACATTTCCCTTGGAATCAACCGTTGCCACCTTTTTGCCGGAGCTGGAATAGGTCAGCACATCGTCCGAATTTGACGGCTTCAGGCGGCAGCCTATTTTAAAGGTATCCCCTGCATAGACTGTGGATTTATAGCTGTAAATGGTAACTTCCTTTGCGGGCTTGGTAACAACGCCGTCGGAGGTATCCACTTCCTCAGTGGTCTGCCCTGTTTCGGTATCGTCAGTTACCTCGTCAGCGCCGTCGTCCGTGTTATCTGTATCATCGGTGACGGTATCTTCGTCAGTAGTGTCCGTATTATCGCCGCCTGACGCAGTATCGCTGCTGTCCGTTTTGTTCCTGCTGAAATCGGCATAAGCGTAAGCGGGGTCGGTAAAATCTGCAAATGCGGACGCTCCGCCGCACATGACCATTACCGCAGCCGACACAAGTGCCAAAGCTCTTCTGGTATAACGCTTCATTTTCGAGATCCTTTCGGTATTTTTCTTTGTTTGTTCAACACTTATTTAATTTTACCGTATTTTGCAGCTTATGTCAATAATTATTATAAATGTAACCAATTTGTCACATTATAAGAAAGCGCCCTGCAAGGCTTATCATGCGCATCACGGAAAAAAATCAGTTACCGAATTTTGTTTTCGAGCGTAATCGGTTACAGCAAAAATAATTTTTATTTTTGGCAATTCCCTTGACTTTTGGGTGGATTGCGGTTATTATATATAATGTGTAATAATGTATAAATATGCTTATGCTAAACTCTGATCGTTCTATAGGCAAAGCCGAGAATTTGTTTGTAGGTTGATTAGAGATTAGTATTACATCGGAGCACTTTGCTTTCGGCAAAAGCTCTGTTAAAATATGATCCGAAAGGAACGTGATGTTAGGGTTGAACGATAAGCTCAAGCTTTACGGGTTTAATAATCTCACCAAAACTCTAAGCTTCAATATCTATGATATTTGCTATGCAAAGAGTCCCAGGGAGCAGCAGGACTATATTAAGTATATCGACGAACAGTATAACTCCGATAGACTTACCAAGATCCTCTGCGACGTTACCGATGCTATCGGTGCACACGTACTGAACATTTCAAAGCAGGACTACGAGCCTCAGGGTGCGTCGGTCACGCTGCTTATTTCCGAGGAACACCTTGACAGGGACGATATTGACGAGTCCTGCAATATGCGTGGAGTTCCCCAGAAAAGGGATATTGCAGGGCATCTTGACAAGAGCCATTTAACTGTTCACACCTATCCCGAGTTTCACCCCGACAACGCCATCACAACATTCCGTGTTGATATTGACGTTTCCACCTGCGGCGAGATAACTCCTCTTAAATCACTTGATTATCTTATCGGCAGCTTTGATTCCGATATCATTACCATTGATTACCGAGTAAGAGGCTTTACCCGTGACGAAAAGGGCAAAAAGCTTTTCATCGACCACGATATCACCTCCATTCAGGACTATATCGCCAAGGACACCCTTGAAAAGTATGACGCTATCGACATCAACGTATATCAGGCAAATATTTTCCACACCAAAATGATGATAAAGGAGATATTCCTCCAGAATTATCTTTTCAATACCGACACCTACGAGCTTGCACCCAAACGCCGTCTTGAGATAAACGATCTTTTGAGACGTGAAATGATCGAGATATTCAGCGGAATGAACATATTCTGATAAGACCCCTTGAAAGAGTTGATAATGTGACCGATAAACTGAAAAAGACTGCCTGTTTTATATGCGCTTTCACCGTGCTTACGGTTTCGCTGCTGTGGCTGGCGTGGGGAATAAAGGAAAATACAAAATATCACAGGATAACTGCACAGATAACCGATATTTCCGAGTTCAGCACCGAAAACAGCAACTTTTATAAAAGCGGCGGCAAAGAAAAATACACTGTTGCCAATGCGGCATATAAATATAAGGATCTGTACGGTCAGTATCACACCGACGAATTCACTGTCTATGAATTTGAAAGCGATAAGTATGCCGTAGGAGACAACTATTATATTTATCAGGTTGACGGCTGGAGAGACCCGATAGCAGAATCTCTTGCCAAAAGCGATATGCTTGATAATCTTATATGGCCTGTGATATTTACTGTTTCCGCTCTTATCGTAACGCTTTTAAACGCCAAGGGACTTAAATATTTCGGCATCGCTGCGGACAGACTTCAGTTTCAGTTTATTCTATCCATTGTGATCTATGTTTTATGTGCGGGCTACACCGCCTATATTCTGTTTTTCTGGCGGACTACCGCTATATACTTCAGCGGGCTTGATGAGTTATTTCATATGGCAAACGCAATTCTTATGTGCGCAGTCGGCGTGATCGCTGACGCTGTTGTATGGGGAGTATCCATAAGCCGCCTGCCTGCCAGCGAGGGGGAAATTTAAGCAATGCAGTACACTCAGGAAAATGCGCCTATATATGAAGCGCTGATGAAATATAACGAAGCAAGAGTCGTACCCTTTGATGTGCCCGGTCACAAGCACGGAAAGGGCAATCCCCTGCTCACCGAATTTCTCGGTCAGACCTGTATGTCCGTGGACGTTAACTCCATGAAGCCACTGGACAACCTTTGTCACCCCGTTTCCGTTATTCGGGACGCAGAGCGACTTGCCGCCGAAGCTTTCGGGGCAGGTCACTGCTTTTTTATGGTAAACGGAACCACTTCCTCCGTTCAATCCATGATACTTTCCGTCTGTAAGGAAGGGGATAAAATAATTATCCCCAGAAACGTACACCGCAGCGCCATCAACGCTATGATAGTAAGCGGCGTTGTTCCCGTTTATGTAAATCCGGGAGTTAACCACAAGCTTGGTATTCCTTTGGGCATGAGCGTAAAGGACGTTGAGCAGGCTATCATTGATAATCCCGACGCAAAGGCGGTTTTTGTTAACAACCCCACATACTACGGAATTTGCTCCAATCTCAGGAAGATAACAGAGATTGCTCACGCTCACGGCATGAAGGTGCTGGTCGATGAGGCTCACGGCACTCACCTTTATTTTGGCGAGAATATGCCCGTTAACGCCATGACGGCAGGCGCTGATATGGCGGCTGTTTCAATGCACAAAACAGGCGGCTCCCTTACCCAGAGCAGCTTTCTGCTGGTGGGAAAGAATGCAGGGATATCCGAGGGTCATGTGCGTGCGATAATCAACCTTACACAAACCACAAGCGGCTCATATCTGCTGCTGTCCTCCCTTGATATTGCAAGAAAATACTATGCTACTCAGGGCAGGGAGCTTTGCGCTCAGGTAGTAAAGTCCGCAGAATACGCCCGCACGGAGATAAACAAGATAGGCGGATATTACGCTTATTCCGACGAGCTTGTGAACGGCGATGATATCTTCGCCTTTGACAAGACAAAGCTGTCCATATATACAAGAGATATCGGTCTTGCGGGAATTGAAGTATATGACATTCTCAGGGACTCCTACGATATCCAGATGGAGCTTGGCGATATTGGAAATGTGCTTGCAATCATGTCCCCCGGCGACCGCTGGAAGGATATCGAGCGCCTTGTTTCAGCACTGTCCGAGATAAAAAGGCGCTTCGGCAAAGAAAGCGCAGGCCATGTGGATCATGAGTACATAAACCCAAAGATAATGCTCTCCCCAAAGGCTGCTTTCTACGGTGAGCAGGAAGTCCTGCCAATTATGGAAAGTGCGGGACGGATATCCTGCGAGTTTGTTATGTGCTACCCTCCCGGAATACCCATTATCGCCCCCGGCGAGCTTCTCACTCCAGAGATACTTGAAAATATCGACTACAGCAAAAAGCGTGGCTGCTTTATGACAGGTACCGAGGATATGAACATCGAGAAGATAAGGGTAATAAAGGAATGATATATGGCTTCATCAAAAGAATATCTTGACTATATTCTCGACTGCCTGTCGGGGCTTGATGAGATAACCACACGCAAAATGATGGGCGAATACATGATATATTTCCGCAGCAAGCTTGTGGGCGGCATATATGACAACAAATTTCTTGTAAAGGATTTTTCCTCAGCCCAAAGGCTTATGCCAGATGCTCCCAGAGAGCTTCCCTATGAGGGGGCAAAGCCGATGCTCCTTGTGGAAAATGCAGAGGACAGGACTTTTATATCACAGCTGTTCGATACCCTTTACAACGAGCTTCCCGCACCAAAGCAGCGGAAGAAAAAGAATTAAGAAAGGCGGCTGATTTTCATGGAATTATGGTTCAGCGAATATCATTCAAAGGACACTAAAATGTCTATCAGAATTGACAAGCAGTATTACAGCGGACAGAGCGAATTTCAGAGAATTGACGTTTTTGAAAGCCCCGAGTTCGGCAGATTTCTTACCCTTGACGGCATAATGATGCTCACCGAAAAGGACGAGTTCATCTATCACGAAATGATAACCCACGTTGCAATGGCTTCCAACCCTGATATAAAAAAGGTGCTCGTTATAGGCGCAGGCGACGGCGGAACTGTCCGTGAGCTTACACGCTATGACACTATCGAACACATCGACATGGTGGAGATAGATGAGGAAGTGGTGAATGTTTGCCGCAAGTATATTCCTCAGACTGCCTGCAAGCTTGATGACCCAAGGGTGCATCTCCACTTTGAGGACGGCCTGCGATACGTGCGCACAAAGGAAAACTGCTACGACCTTATAATCGTTGACAGCACCGACCCCTTTGGCCCGGGAGAAGGTCTTTTCACCAGTGAATTTTACGGCAACTGCTATAATGCCCTTACCGAAAACGGCATTCTGGTAAATCAGCACGAAAGCCCCTATTATGACGATGACGCAAAGGCAATGCAGAGAGCGCACAAGCACATAAAGGAATTCTTCGATATCTGCCGTGTATATCAGGCACATATCCCCACATATCCCTCGGGACACTGGCTTTTCGGCTTTGCCTCCAAGACTGTTGACCCCCTTAAATTTGACGCTGAAAGGTGGAACGCTCTCGGAATAAAGACAAGATACTACAACACAGACCTGCATAAGGGCTGTTTCGCAATACCAAACTATGTAAAGGAGCTTCTGGATAATGCAACCTGAGATTAAATGCTTTATCGGCTGCGATGTTCCCTTTGAGGAAGCAGATACGGTCATTTTCGGCGCACCGTTTGACAGCACCACATCGTTCCGTCCAGGAACACGCTTCGGCCCCGCTGCAATGCGCTCCGAAAGCTTCGGGATAGAGACATATTCGCCATATCAGGACAAAGACCTGCTTGACCTGAAGGTCTTTGACTCAGGCGACCTTGAGCTGCGCTTCGGCTCCCCCGAATCCGCTCTTGACGATATCGAGGCAAGGACAAAGGAGATACTTGATGCAGGAAAGCTGCCCATAATGCTTGGCGGCGAGCATCTTGTTACTCTGGGAATTTTCCGTGCAGTGGCAAAGAAATATGATAATGACATTTATATACTTCATTTTGACGCTCATGCAGACCTGCGTGACGACTATCTTGGTCAGCAGCTTTCCCATGCCTGCGTTATCCACCGCTGCCATGACATCATAGGCGACGGCAGGATATTCCAGTTTGGCATAAGAAGCGGCGACAGGGACGAGTTCAGGTTTGCGGCAGAGCACACCGAAATGCACAAGACCGACATAGGCGGAGTTTCTTTCAGAGGTCTCCCCGATGTTGTGAGTCGTCTTAAAGACAAGAACGTGTATCTCACCATTGACCTTGATGTGCTTGACCCTGCATTTTTCTGCGGAACAGGCACTCCCGAAGCAGGGGGAGCTTCTTTCAATCAGCTGCTTGAAGCTATCATTCTCATTGGCGAAGAGCTGAACATCGTAGGCGCTGACATGAACGAGCTTTCGCCTCATTACGATCAGAGCGGCGCATCGACTGCCATTGCCTGCAAGCTTTTAAGAGAGCTGCTCCTTGCGCTTGCAAAATAATCGGAGGGATATTGTGAGATTCAAAGGGATATTCTCCGACAGGGAAAATGTCTTGTACCAATACACCGTTTTCCTGAAATGGCTGTGCATAGCCGTATGCTCGGGCATTTTCATAGGAGTTGTATGCTCGTTTTTCCATATGGCTCTTGACAAGGTGACCCAGATACGCACTGCAAATCCGTTTCTCGTAATGCTTCTCCCTCTGGGCGGCGTTGTTATCGTGTGGCTCTACAAGCTCTGCGGAATGGACAACGACCACGGCACCAACGGCATCATCAAGGGTGCAAGAGGAGAAGAAAAGGTATCTATAAAAACTGCGCCCCTTATTTTCATAGCCACGCTGATAACCCATCTGCTGGGCGGTTCGGCAGGCAGAGAGGGTGCGGCGCTCCAGCTGGGCGGAAGCCTTATCTCCCCGCTGAGAAAACCTCTTAAACTCAACAGGAACGATTACTCCATGCTCATAATGTGCGGCATGGCTGCGGGCTTTTCCGCACTGTTCGGCACTCCTGCCGCTGCTGCGGTGTTTGCCATTGAAGTGACTGTAGTGGGCATTGCCCATTACTCGGCAATAGTCCCCTGCCTGCTGTCCTCATTGACTGCGGCAATGGTGGCGGACTGGTTCCACGTAAAGCCCACATCATTCCTCGTCCGCTATATTCCTGAGTTCCATGCCGACTCATATTTCATGCTGGCACGAACTATAATCATGGGTATAGCAGGTGCGATAGTGAGCATTGTTTTCTGCAAGATAATGAGCAAAACAGCGGAGCTTTACAAAAAATACATCAAGAACCCATACCTGCGAATCCTTGCAGGCGGAGCTATAGTTGCGGCGATATCCATGCTGATATATGCGCTGACAGGCAGCTTTGACTACAACGGCGCAGGCACTGATATCATCAAAAAGGCTTTTATCGGTCAGAGCAGACCCGAGGCTTTCATTCTGAAAATGCTGCTGACAGCTCTTACCCTGGGCTGCGGCTTCAAGGGCGGAGAGATAGTTCCCTCACTTTACATAGGCGCTACTTTTGGCTGCTTTTTCGGCGGCCTGCTGGGACTTTCCCACTCCTTCGGGGCTGCTGTGGGACTGGCTGCGGTTTTCTGCGGTGTTACCAACTGCCCCTTTGCAACGCTCCTGCTGACCATTGAGCTTTTCGGAGCGGACGGTCTCCCCTATTATGCGCTGGTCATCGGCATATCGTATATGCTTTCGGGCTATACGGGCCTTTACAGCGCTCAGAAATTCTATGATAATAAATTCATTCACCGCAGATTCCGCCACCTCAAGACCTATAAGGAGATAAAGACTGATTCTGCCGCAAATAACGGAAAGGATTGATATATATGGAGCTTATCACAGGAATAAAGACAAGGCGCACAGTGAGAAAATTCACCGACAAGCCTGTTTCAAAGGAAACTATCAACGAGATAATCGGTGCGGCTGCCTATGCTCCCTCGTGGAAAAACTCTCAGACCACCAGATGGAACATTGTCACAGACAAGGCTCTCATTGAAAAGATCGCTGATGAGGCTGTATATGGCTTTGCCCACAACCATGACATTATCAGAAACTGCGGCTGCATTGCCGTTCAGAGCATAGTAAAGGGCATATGCGGATATGAGCGTGACGGAAGCTTCACCACTCCTCTGGGCGACAGCTGGGAAATGTATGACGCAGGCATTGCCGCTCAGACATTCTGCCTTGCTGCGCATGATATGGGCATCGGCTGCGTTATAATGGGTATCGTTGACGGCGACAAGCTGTCCGAGATACTTTCTCTGCCCGATACCGAAAGAGTTGCGGCTGTTATCGCACTGGGCTATCCTGCCGAGGAGCCTGACTGCCCTCATAAAAAATCGGCAGAGGAAATTTCAAGATATTTCTGAAAGGAGCAGTGACTATGGGATATGTATCCGAGATAAGAAAATATGTTGGGCACCGTCCCATAATCCATGCTGCTGCAAGCGTTATAGTTGAAAACTCCCGGGGACAGATACTTTTGCAGAAGCGTGCCGACAACGGCACATGGTCATACTGCGGCGGTGCTGTGGAGCTTTTTGAAAAGGTGGAGGACACTGCGGCAAGGGAGCTTCTGGAGGAAACGGGACTTACTGCCGAAAGCCTTGAACTTTTCGGCGTATTTTCAGGCGAGGAACAGCACTACACCTATCCCAACGGGGACGAGGTAAGCACCATTGACATTGTGTATATCTGCCGCAAATATTCGGGCGAGATGAAAATGCAGCCCGAAGAGGTCATGGAGCTGAAATTCTTCGATATTGACCGTATCCCTGAGGATATCTGCCCGCCTGTAAGGGAGCCTATCAAGAAATACATCGAATACAGGCACAGGGACGCAATTTTCTGACGCAGCTTATCTGTCACAACAAAATACTTATTAACTGAAAGGAATTTGATATATGCTTTTACTTGACGAACTCAGACTGGAACTGGAAGGCTACCGCAAGGATATGGCTGACCTTTACAATATTCTTAACATTGACAAGCTCAAAGAAGATAACGCAAAGCTTCAGGAGCAGTCCGCTGCCGACGGCTTCTGGGACGATCTGGAGAACTCCCAGAAGGTTATGCAGACCATAAAGCAGAATGAGGCTACCATAGAAAACTACAAGAAGCTCAACGAAATGCTCGAGGACACTCTTACAATGATAGAGCTTACCGTTGAAGAGGGCAATGACGAGGACGAAGCTACTGTTGCAGAGCTTAAGGCAGAAGCTGAAAAGTTCAAGGCTGAGCTGGAGACCACCAAGCTCACCACTCTGCTCACAGGCGAATATGACAGCAAGAACGCTATCCTTACATTCCACGCAGGCGCAGGCGGAACAGAGGCTCAGGACTGGGCAGAGATGCTGTTCAGAATGTACAACCGCTGGGCTGAGCGCCACAACTTCAAGGTAACCACACTTGATTACCTTGACGGCGATGAAGCGGGAATAAAGTCTGCTTCCATTCTTGTTGAGGGCCTTAATGCTTACGGCTTCTTAAAGTCCGAAAACGGTGTTCACAGACTTGTGCGTATCTCCCCCTTTGATTCATCCGGACGCCGCCAGACATCATTTGCTTCCCTGGAAGTTATGCCCGAAATGGACGGCGCTAACCTTAACATCGAGATACGCCCCGAGGATCTGGAGATCGACTTCTACCGTGCCAGCGGCGCAGGCGGACAGAAGGTCAACAAAACAAGCTCCGCTGTACGTCTTACACATAAGCCCACAGGAATAGTTGTATCCTGCCAGACTCAGCGTAGCCAGTACCAGAACAAGGATTATGCCATGAAGATGCTGGTATCCAAGCTTGCCGAGATAAAGGAAAGAGAACACCTTGACAAGATCGAGGACATCAAGGGCGTTAAGAAGGAGATCGCATGGGGCGCTCAGATACGTTCCTATGTATTCATGCCCTACACCCTTGCAAAGGACACACGCACAGGCTTTGAAAACGGCAATATCAACGCTGTCATGGACGGAGATCTTGACGGCTTTATCAACGCATACCTTACCGCCCTTTCTCACGGCGATCTACAGTAATCATCACTCCCCATACGGCGAAGAACACGCTGTATGGGGAGTTTGCAAAGTGTGTTGAAAATTTAACAAATATATGATATAATGATTTGATTAAATATTTAACCATATTGAAAGGAACTGCAAAACAAATGGAACACTCTATAAGATTTCCGCTGCCATTCAACATTCACGTTGGATTTGTTATTTTCAGCGTTATCATGCTGATACTCTGCTATAAAAAGAAAAAGAACGCATATGAGCTGTATATGCTCATCGGTGTGGCATCAACAATGCTCATCTACGTTTCGGAAGCAAAGCCGTTTTTCTACATTCTGGGACTTGAAGAGATAATCCTGTTTATCATGACAGTTGTGGATATGGTAAAGGTATCGAAAAAGGCTCAGGCTGAGGAAAAGGCACGTCTTGAAGCAAAATCGGAAGCGGCTGATGAAACGGTCAATGAAAAATCCGACAATGCCGACATCGCAGAGGATACAGCCGACAGCACGGAAGAAAACAAGGACGACTCCGCAGAATGACCCATACGAAAGGATTTTCCGAATGAAGATAGTTCTGCTTGAAGAAAAAACGGTAACGCAGGGAGATATCTCCCTTGACTGCTTCTATTCGCTGGGCGATGTTACAGGCTACCCACTTACCCCACAGGATAAGGTGGCTGAGCGTGTGGGAGATGCGGAAGCGGTCATCATCAACAAGACTGTTTTTACCCGTGAGCTTATGGAAAAATGCCCTAAGCTCAGATATATCGGACTTTGCGCCACAGGCTACAACAATGTGGATATTGCCGCAGCAAATGACCTTGGCATAACCGTATGCAACGTCCCCGCATATTCCACTTCTGCCGTTGCACAGCAGGCATTCTCATATGTGCTGTACTTCGCCAGCCGCACGGCTGACTACAATGCAGACGTTCATAACGGCGGCTGGGTAAGGTCGGACACATTTTCATACTTTACCATTCCCACCTACGAGCTGGACGGTCTTACTATGGGAATAATCGGCTACGGAAGCATTGGAAAGGCTGTTGCAAGGATAGCGAGAGCTTTCGGAATGAAGGTCATCGCAGCCACAAGAACACCTCAGACTGACAGCGAGACTGAATTTGTCTCCATAGACGAGGTATTTTCACGGGCAGACTTTATATCTGTTCACTGCCCCCTTACCGACAAGACCAAAGACCTTGTAAACTCCGAAAGACTGGCTTTGTGCAAGCAAAATGCTATTGTTATAAACACCGCAAGAGGCCCTATAGTAAATGAGCATGACCTGGCGGAGGCTCTTAACAGCGGCGTTATTGCAGGTGCGGGAGTAGATGTGGTCTCAGTCGAGCCAATGCAGGCGGATAATCCTCTGCTTACAGCCAAAAACTGCGTTATCACCCCTCATGTGGCGTGGGCGCCTGTTCAGACAAGGACAAGGCTTTTGAAGATCGCCTCAGACAACCTGAAAAAATTCATTGACGGAACACCTCAGAATACAGTCAACTAAAACTTGGGAGATGCTTATATGTTTGATATAAATCAGAAGAAAAGAATAGTTATAAAGGTAGGAACCTCCACACTTACCCATAAAACAGGCAGGCTCAATATCCGCAGAATGGAGCGCTTTGTAAAAACTCTTGCGGATATCCAGAACAGCGGTTACGAGATAATCCTGGTATCATCGGGAGCTATCGGTCTCGGAATGGCAAAGCTCGGTCTTGAATCACGCCCCACCGATACTCCAATGAAGCAAGCCTGCGCAGCTGTGGGTCAGTGCGAACTGATGTACATATATGACAAGCTTTTCGGCGAATATAACGTCAATGTGGCTCAGATACTTCTTACAAAGTACGTTCTTGAATCCCCAAGAAAAAACAACGTTGAGAACGCTTTCCAGAAGCTTATCGACCACAATGTTATCCCCATCGTAAATGAAAACGACACCGTTGCTATTGATGAGCTGGAGCTTGAATTCGGTGAAAACGACTCTCTGGCGGCTCATGTCGGCATCTTCTGCCACGCCGATATGCTCATAATCCTCTCCGACATTGACGGATTTTTCGACGGCGACCCCAGAAGCAACCCCGATGCAAAGCTTATCCCCGTTATCACAAAGATAGACGACAGGATAAGAAACCTTGCAGGCGGTGCGGGAACAGGTCTTGGCACAGGCGGCATGATAACAAAGGTAAACGCTGCGGAGATCGCCACAAAAGCAGGCTTTGACATGGCTATCCTCAACGGCAGAAATCCTGAGGTGCTTTATGACTTCTTTGACGGCAAGCAGGTAGGAACTATTTTTCTTGCAAATGAACACGAATAATGAAAGGCGGTAATGAGATGACCTATATTGAAACTCTCGGCTCCAATGCCGTAAAGGTAAAAAAGATACTGGCAGTTGCCGATACAGGAAAGAAAAATTCGGCTCTGGCTGAAATATCCCGTGCGCTTATTGAAAATTCGGATAAGATAATCGAAGCAAATCAAAAAGACCTTACTGCTGCAAAAGAAAACGGAATGTCCGTTTCCATGCAGGACAGACTTATGCTCAACGAGGACAGGATAAAGGGCATTGCTTCCGCTGTTGACGAGCTTATCAAGCTGGAAGACCCTATCGGCAAAGTGGATAACGGCTCTGTTCGCCCCAACGGCATGAGAATTACCAAAATCCGTGTTCCTATGGGCGTTATCGGAATGATATATGAATCTCGCCCCAATGTTACCGCTGACGCTGCCACACTCTGCCTTAAAACTGGCAATGCAGTTATTCTCAGAGGCGGCAAGGAGGCTTACAACTCCAACAAGTGCATCTGCGAGATAATGAGAGATGCCGTGGAAAAGGCAGGCTTCCCCAAGGATATCATTCAGTTTGTTGATGATACCACCCGTGAAGTCACCACCGAGCTTATGAAGTGCGACAAGTACCTTGATCTGCTTATCCCAAGAGGCGGTGCAGGTCTTATCAAGGCTGTAACCAAGAACGCAACCGTCCCCGTTATCGAAACAGGCACAGGCAACTGCCATCTGTACGTTGATGAAAGCGCTGACATTGAAATGGCTGTGAACATTACCGACAATGCCAAGACCCAGCGCCCCTCCGTTTGCAACGCTATCGAAACACTGCTTGTACACAAAAACATTGCAGAAAAATTTCTTCCCGCTGTTAAGAAAAAGCTTGACGAGCATAATGTAGAGATAAGGGGCTGCGCCGAGACAAAGCGAATCCTTGGCGACTGCGTTGTTCCCGCCACCGAGGAGGATTATGCCACCGAGTTTGGCGACTACATCATCGCTGTAAGAGTGGTTGACGACATTTCCCAGGCAATAGAACACATTGCGGAATATTCCACAGGTCACTCCGAGTGCATCGTTACAAACGACCTTTCAAACGCCAATAAGTTCAAGAGCGAGGTAGATTCCGCCTGCGTTTATGTAAATGCTTCCACCAGATTTACCGACGGCGGCATGTTCGGCTTCGGCGCCGAAATAGGCATCTCCACCCAGAAGCTCCACGCAAGAGGCCCTATGGGACTTTACGAGATAACCACAAATAAATATCTGATCGACGGAAACGGTCAGGTACGATAAGGAAACGGCTATGTCTAAAAAAAAGAAGCCCGCTGAAAAGAAAAACGGCGATCTCATTGAAATGCTTGACTCCGCCTTTGATGAGGACATTTCCGAAATAAGCGAAATGACTGAAATGGAAGAGGGCGACCAGCCCTCGGACGCAAATTCGGCAAAATCAAAGGTATTTAATTTCATTGTAGGCGTTTTTGTTATCATAATGTCGGTCATAGGCATAATATCCACTATCGGATTTATCTCCGACAAGGTACACAGCATTATGGACAACACGGAGCAGAAGAACGAGTTTGCAAAATTCATCTACCCCGTAGTCATCTGCGACCCTCCAGCCTTTGACCAGACCACAAAGCTCAAAAACGAAACAATAATCTCCGCCTCCATATGGGATATTATCCTGTACGAGGATAAAAGCAAGTACACCATGGACTTTGACTACATAATCGTACCCGAAGTCGATGTTGAACAGCACGCCGCTAAGCTTTTCGGCTCGGGTCTTAATCTGACCCATATGACCATTGCGGCAGCGGATATCTCATTCTATTATGACGAAGAGCTAAGCTCATACAGAATACCCGAAAATCCCAAGTTCTTCACCTACTCCCCTTATATCGAGGAGATACAGAAGTCGGGCGACAGCTACACACTTACAGTCGGATATGTCTCCCCTACGCCCGCATGGCTCACGCTCACATCGGACGACACTCCCCTGCCTGAAAAATACGTTGACTACGTTGTTCAGAAGAAAACCACAGGCTATACCATCGTTGCCATAAAGGCATCGGACAAGGCGCCTCCCGCAGGGCACGACTCAGGATTGTAAGCTGTTTTACGGAGGATAAAATGCCAAGGATATACCCCTTATTTTCATCAAGCAAGGGAAACTGCACCTACATAGGAACACCCGAAAGCGGCGTTCTCATTGACTGCGGCGCATCATGCAGGAAAATATGCAATGCGCTGGAGCTGAACGGTCTCAGCACATCGGCGGTGAAAGCAATTTTTATCACCCATGAGCACTCCGACCACATCAGCGGGCTGAAAAATTTCACCAAAAAGACAGGCATTCCCGTTTATGCTCAGAGCATGACCATGGATACTCTTTTTGACGGCGGATATATAAATTCCCACAGCTATGATATGTCGGGTGAGGTCTGCATAGGAAATATGGCGGTAAGCTGCTTTGAGACTTCCCACGATACGCCTCAGTCATGCGGCTACCGTGTGGATTTTTCCGACGGCAAAAGCTGCTGCGTATGCACAGATCTGGGCTTTGTAAGCGATACTGTCAGAAATGCGGTCACAGGCTCTTCCGCAGTGCTGCTGGAAGCAAACTACGATGTGAATATGCTGAGGAACGGGCCTTATCCCGTTTATTTAAAGGAGCGTATCCGCTCAGACCACGGTCATCTTTCAAATGATGACAGCGGAAATTTCGGAGCGGAGCTTATAAAAAGCGGCACAACAAGGCTTATCCTCGGGCATCTGTCGCAGGAAAACAACACGCCCGCAACAGCAGAATACACCGTTGAATCCATAATTGCGCAGAACGGACTTCAGCGCAACAGCGATTATATCCTGTCCTGCGCTCCCGTTGAAACAGGCGGCGGATTTATTTCATTCTGATATTTATTTTACAAAGCAGCTGATGTTATCGGCTGCTTTTTTGCATATCAAATAAAAAATTATCGTTTTTCAGTAAAAAGGTATTGACAAACGCATTTCGGTGTGATATTATATATGTAATGAAACGTGTACACATCGATCATAATATCATCTGAAAGGGTGCTTTGAAAAATGACAAAAGAAAAACGTTCAATAGCGATAACATCGGTACTTATCAAGATAGCCATTGTCCTCTGCGCAGCGGCGCTGTTCCTTATGCCATATGCCGCAAAAATGTATGAGCAGATATCGTTCCAGCAAGATAACGTAACAGTCCCTCTGCTGATAACCTTTTATGTGTGCGCCGCATTCGGATTTGTTATACTGTTCGTGCTCAACAAGCTTATAAAGAACATCGGCAGCGAAAAGGTGTTCATTGACGAAAACGTAAAGCTGCTGAAAATACTTTCATACTGCTGCTTTGCAATAGCCGTAGTTACCCTGATATTTGCAAGATTCAGGATACTTGTTTTTGTTATCACCTTTGCAGCCGCTTTTATCGGACTTATCCTCCGTGTTATCAAGAACTGCTTTACAGAAGCAATACGTCTCCGTGAAGAAAATGACTTTACAATTTAAGGAGGTTTTGCACTGTGGGAATTATTGTAAACCTTGATGTGGTAATGGCAAAAAGGAAGATAGGTTCGGGTGAGCTTGCCGAAAAAATAGGTATCACTCAGGCAAATCTATCTATCCTCAAAACAGGAAAGGCAAAGGCTGTGCGCTTTTCTACCCTCGAAAAGCTGTGCAAGACCCTTAACTGTCAGCCGGGTGATATTCTGGAATATGCCCCCGACCCTGAGCCTGAAAATAACGAAAGTGACGAAAGGAACGGTCAGCCATGAATGAAATGCCTGTAAATAACACACCTGCATATCAGGAATATCACCCTGAGGTAATAAAGAAATATACCTTTTCCGCCCGTGAGACGATATTTGCCTATATCGCAACCGTTCTCGGCTACTTATCGGTAAAGCTTTTTGCTGCTTCTCTGTTCACAGAGGGCAGAATGGGTCTGGGAGCAATGATATTTGCTCTTCTGCTTACGGTTTACTGCCTCATATATCCTGTGAGCCGCACTAAATTTACGTTTAGAAAAGCGCTGCGCATTGCCCTGTGCATTTCATTTTCGGTTAATATTTTTATAAATCCGAACCTGCTGATACAGTTTCTTGACCTGATATTTGTACTGCTGGTGCTGGCATATGATAAGCTTGCGGACTCCGATGAACGCTTCCGCACCATAAGAAGATTCTTCCCTGCGGATATGTTCGGCTCGCTTATGATAATACCCTTTGCCGAATACGGCGCAGGTGCAGCGGCACTGAAAGCTCCCGCCGAGAAAAGCTCCTCGGGAAAGAACATCAAAAGCGCTCTGCTGGGTCTTATCATCGCCGTGCCTGCCACACTTGTCGTATGCGGACTGCTTATGAGCGCCGATGATAATTTCAGCCGCATAATCTCATCTATCATGAACGACGGCTTTACCAAAGTCATAATATTCATCGTTCAACTGCTTATAGGACTGCCTGTTGCGTTCTACATCTTTTCCGGCTGCCGTGCATCGGAAAAGCAGCTTTCAAAGGAGCTGCTGAAAGATGAGAACTACGAGAAGAATCTCCGCTCGGTACGTTTTCTTTCACCTGTTGCGGGCGTTTTCTCCGCACTCCCAGTTTGCGTGCTTTATGTTATCTTTTTCTTCTCCCAGCTCAGCTATTTTCTCTCCGCATTTATGGATAAGCTTCCCTCAAATGACACTATCTACTCCGAATATGCCCGCCGTGGATTTTTTGAGCTGTGCTTTATATCTGTCATAAATCTGGCGATTATTCTTGCCCTTAACCTTTTCTGCAAGGATAACGACAAGGAAGAGCGTCCCGCATCGGTCAAGGCAATGACCTGCATACTCAGCGTATTCACACTTCTGCTCATATCCACCGCTGTAAGCAAAATGTTCATGTATATAAGGGTTTACGGTCTTACCCAGCTGAGAGTTTACACATCTTGGTTTATGCTGCTTCTGTTCGTGCTTTTCACATCGGTCATTCTGTCAGTCATAACAAAAAAAGTCAATCTCTCAAAGGTGACTGTCACGGCATTTGTGATAATGTTTGCCGCCCTCAGCTTCTGCAACATTGACGGAGTTATCGCAAAATATGACCTGAACGAATACAGCAAGGGAAATCTCCCCTACTTCAGCTTTAGCATGATGAGCGACCTTTCATCGGGCGCCGCTCCCGAAATTATCCGATACAGAGATACCTGCACAGACAAAAATGATGTGCGTGTACTTGACAAGATACTTGACCAAATGGAAAACGACTGTGACGGAAGAACATTGACGGTCTATGATATTATCCTCAGAAATTCCACAAATGCCGAATAAATAAACGATAAGCCTCCTCCGCATATCAAGCGGAAGAGGCTTGTTTATTTTATAAGTGAAATCTTCTTTCTATCTCTGCCGTGGTGGATCTTCCTCTGAAAAGGAAAAGTGCCGCCATAAAGATAACGCTTATCACGGCGCATATGACTGACGGGTAGTTTATCTTAACCAGTCCCGCAAACAAACATATCAGCGGCAGAAGCCCGTAAAATCCGCCTATGATAAGGTAGAGGATATATTCGCCCGACTTCATTTTCAGCACCTTTGCGATTATGAAAATGGACACTGTTGCACACACGCAGGCACACGGAAGAACGAAGTCCAGTGACCAGCCACGCCAGCCTGTGAACCTGTCCCACAGCACCGACAGCGCTGTTATCAGGAACAGCTCCCAGGTGATGTTTTTCAGTATCCTTTTGCGGTAGGCGATGCCAACAGATGTGGTGAGCCATGCGCAGATAACGCCTGCTATACATATGACCGACCACGACAGCCTGCCGCTGAGAAGATAATCCGTTGCGGCGCAAATGACTATCGCCGATATGGCAATGAATGAAATAAGCTTTATGAGAAATTCGCTGCCAAACCTCGGCTCGGCAATGCGTGGGAACATATCCCGCTCCCTTTCGCCTGTAAGCTCGCCCTGACAGAGAGGACACCTGCCCTTATCACCATCGACATTTACTCTGCATTTTCTGCACTGCTGCATGATGTGTCATCTCCTTCCAAAGGCTTTTCAGCGTAAGAATCATTGCTTCTCACGGTAACATCAATGCCAAGCTCGGTAAGCGACCTGAAAAAGTTCCGCTGAACGTCCGTTGCCGCATAGCTTGATGTAAAGCCCATTTGCAGCTCATCTTTATACGAACATATATTCAGCTGGATATTCTGGGTGCTTACAAATACCGAAAAACGCTTTATAAGCCCGTCAAACTCCTTGGGCATATCAACCTTTCCCACGTTGGAGATAACGGAGGTCTCACCCTTTACGCCTATTTTTCTTGCGATCCTCAGCACCTCATTTTTAAACGGCAGAGGGGCGATCTTTACAAAGGGATTATGCTCCAGCGCCGCAAGGCTGTTCATACGAATGGCAAGATTATCTTTCGTAAGCTGCTTTTTGAACTCCTCGTTTACCACGGCAATGATATCCTCCATCTCGCCGCTTCTTTCGGTGAAGTTGTACTGCACCGATATCATTCCAAAGAAATTCTTTGCGGTCTCGGAGGGAAAATATCTTCTGAGGTTTACGGGGATATTTATAACAATGGGGCGGTTCCTGCTCTGGAGAGGCATTTCCATGCTCAGTGCCTTTATATACAGCGCTGTCAGGAATACAGTGAGAGAAGTTTCATACTTATGAGCCGCTGCGATAACACTTTTTACCGATGCAAAGCCCTCTATCGCAAGGAGCTTGTTGTTTTCAAGCCGCTCGCTTTTCAGCCTGAACGCCTTTATCATCTTCACGCTGCGCTTTTTGACACTCTTGTCATAATACTTTTGAAAGCTGTCATCACTTTTCTGGGAAAAGGAAGCGTCTTCGTCAAGCACAGGCGGGCAGTCGCCGAACAGCTCGGGATATCTGTAAATGATGTATCGGTAAACGATGGTTTTAAGGAACATCAGCGCTCCCGTGCCGTCCGCAAGGACGTGGAACACCTCGAGATTTATCCGCTTGCCGTAATATGTTATCCTGTAAAGCAGGCTGCGGACATCATCTTCATATATTGCGGCACAGACGGGCAGGGATTCCTCGCTAACCTGCGGTTTTAAGTCGCAGCTTTCAAGATAGTACCAGAAAAGCCCCTTTTTCATTATCACGTTGAAATTGGGATAGCTGGCAGCCGCATTCTCGGCAGCCATTTGCAGCACATAGGGGTCAATATCGTCGGTAAGCTCGCAGGAAAATCTGAACACACGGGTATCGGCGCCCTCAACTGTAGATGGGAAAATTTTAGCCGCATTATCAAGGCGGCTCCACGGCGCACTGCTTTCTCTGCGCATATAAAACACCTCGGTCAATCCGTTAAACGGAGAAAATACATTATGATGCTCACAGCTTCCTTGGCGTGAGGGTGACGGAGCAGGTCTGTACCGAAAAATCCGTGATAGGCATTTTTGATACGGAATGCTCTCACATTGCCTCCCGCATTGTAAAGCCGCTTTCCGAAAGCCTCACCCTCGTCACGGAGAGGATCATTCTCTGCGGTAATGATAAGCGTTTCGGGCAGGCCCTTGAGAGACGCCGCCTTTATGGGCGATACATATGGGTCGTCCTTCTGAGAGATATCATTAAGGTACAGGTCAAGATAGCCCCTCATACGCTCTGCGGTGAGCAGGCAGCCCTTTCCGTTCTGCCTCATGGAGAGGTACGGTGAATCGTCGCCGAACTCACAGGCTGTGGCGGGATAGATAAGTATCTGACGCCTTACACGGAACTCGTGCCTGTCTCTTGCTCTGAGAGAAACGGCAGCGGCGAGGTTTCCGCCTGCGCTGTCGCCGATAAGAATGATATTGCGCTTTTTGATGCCGTATCTTGCGGCGTTTGCGAACACCAGCCTCGTTACCTCGTAGCAATCGTCCAGACCTGCGGGATATTTATGCTCGGGAGCAAGGCGGTAATCCACCGAAAGCACATAGCTTCCCGTCATTTCCGCCAGCTGTCGGCAGACCTTGTGGTATCTGTCGATATCGTCGATGACCCAGCCGCCGCCATGGTAGAACACCAGCAGTCTTGTGCTGTTTCCTATGGTTCTGGGCGGGTATATCCTCACACGGATATTATGTCCGTCGGGAGCGGTCACATATTTATCAAAATGCCCGTCATTGACTTTAACGGCGCTGCGCACCATGAAATGCACTATTTCACGGTGAATCTTATAAAATTTGCGGATATCGGGCGGATTGAAGCTGCTTATCAATTTCTTAACAAGTGACGGCATACATTACCTCCGTTTTATCATCATTTTTGCTGTAGTTTTATTATACACCATTTTAGCCTGCAGGTCAAGCGGAGAGCAGCTGCTCTCGAATAAGAACCCGTCTTCACAAGCATATGCGCACGTCTTTTCGGCAAATTTTGCCGCAGACTGCGTTAAAAATCCTTGCCGGGCGAAAGCCCGCCTGCGGATTTTTGCCTACTCTGCAACAAAATTATGCTCGAAAATCCGCACACATTTCTTATGAAGACAGGTTCTAAATCAGATATAACTTAATAGGTATAGGAATAATCCGCACACCTTGACTTATTAACTTACATACTGCACTTAATGCCACATCATTAAATTATATCTCATTTATTTTTATCTCTCTTGACAAAATCACGCTTTTATTGCATAATATATAATAGTAAAATTAGCTTGAAAGGACAATGACAATGAACAGTGAACGGCTGAATATCGCTTACATAGGCGGCGGTTCGGATAACTTCGGCTGGAAGCTTATCCCCGAGCTTTCGGGCGAGGATATCTGCGCTATGGTAAGGCTTTACGATACGGACAAGTCCCGTGCTCTGGCAAACGAGGTCATAGGCAACGGGATACATGACCATGGCGGAGTTAAGGGCGATGTGGTCTATCTTGCCTGTGATGAAGCGGAGGAAGCCCTCAGGGACGCTGATTTTGTCATATTGTCCTTTGACCCCGGAAGCCTTGAAGAGCTTGTGACCGAGCTTCATCTCCCCGAGACCTACGGCATTTTCCAGCCGTCTGTGGAAAACTCCGGGCCGGGCAGCGTTATAAGGGCGCTTAAAATAATGCCTGTATGCGCTGAATATGCAAGAAAAATAAGTGAGCTTTGCCCCAATGCCTGGGTCATAAGCCTGTGCACTCCCATGGCGGAATGTATCTCGGTAATGAAAAAGGTGTTCCCGAAAATGAAGCTTGTGGGAGCTGACTGCTCCACTCACTCCTGCCGTGATATGCTGGCGACCATTGTCTGCGAAAGCAAAGGCATCACAGGCGTAAGGCGGCGTGATATCAAGACAAATCTGCTGGGCATCGACGGCTATTCATGGTTTGACGAGATCACATTCTGCGGTGAGGATCTTTTCCCCATGTTTACGGAATATGCGGAAAAATACGTATCAAACGGCTACGAGTTCAGGGCCAATGAATACAAGAATAATCCCGATGCGGACGCTCACAAGGTAAAGTTTGACCTGTTCCTGCGGTACGGTATTATCCCTGCCCAGAACGACAGGATTACCGCAGGCTTCTGTCCCCCATGGTACACGGGAAATGTGAAGGAAATGAACTCTTGGAAGTTCTCCCCCATCACTGCGGCGTACAAAAAGAAAATTGTCTCCGACAAGGCTTCCCGTGTGAAAAGATACATGAACGGCGATCCTCTGCCGAAGTCGGCAGGAACCACTGAGGTTGCGGCTATGGTGCGTGCGCTGGCAGGCGGCGGAAACTTTATCTGCCCTGTTATCATGCCAAACCACGGTCAGGTGGAAAATCTGCCTGAGGGCACGGCTGTGCAGACAAATGCACTTATCAGCCGTGGAGCTGTCCGCCCCGTTGCGGCAGGCGCTCTTCCCGAGGACATACTTTGTCTCACACTCCGCCACTGCGGCAATCAGGCTCAGGTGGTAAGGGCGTATGAAACAAAGGACCTTGATGTTGCTTTCAACGGCTTCCTGAATGACCCCGAAATGACCTGCGGTCTGAACGATGCAACGGAGCTTTACCGTGATATGCTTTCGGAGGTACGCAAGCACCTTATATATTACTGTGAGGACTGAGCCTTTACCTGCATTTTACCGAAGCTGCAAATTTTTCTTCTTGATTTATTTAAGTGACAGGGTATAATAAAAATAATACAATTACATAGAGCGAGGTTGCTGTTATGAATAACTGCTATGACAATCGTGAACTCAGCTGGCTTAAATTCAATGTACGTGTTCTTGAAGAGGCAACGGACGACAATGTTCCCCTTTGCGAAAGGCTGCTTTTTTCACAGATATTCCAGTCCAATCTGGACGAATTCTTTATGATAAGAGTCGGCTCCCTTTACGACAGAACTCTTGTAGAGGATAACGAAGCCGACAACAAGACAGGCATGACCCCAAAGGATCAGCTGAACGCCATTTATCACAAGGTGGCAGAGCTTGTTCCCCTGAAAGATGCCGCTTACTTCAACACCATGCGTGCTCTTTCCGCTATCGGCGTGGAGCACGTTAAGATGTCATCTCTCAAGCCTGAGGAAGAAAACTATCTCAGGGCGTTCTTCAATTCCGAGATCCGCCCCATAATCTCCCCGCAGGTAGTGGATAAGCGTCACCCGTTCCCATTCCTTAAAAACAAGGATATCTATGCAATCACTCATCTGGAGTCCAAAAACTCCGTTAAGCTGGGCATTATCCCCGCAAACGGAAGCTTCCCCAGAATGATAATCCTCCCCGACAAGGAGCGCCTCAGATTTGTTCTTGCGGAGGAAGTTATCCTGCGTTACTGCAACAGCGTTTTTGAAAATTACCGCATTATCGACAAGGCGCTTATAAGAATAACCAGAAATGCCGACATCAATATGGAAGAGGCTCTTTATGACCATGATGTTGATCTTCGTCAGGTAATGGAGGAGCTGCTGAAAAAGCGTAAGAAGCTCTCCCCTGTAAGGCTGGAAATTTACGGCTGCCTCAATAACGAAGCGGAGAAATTCCTGTGCCACAATCTGGAGCTGCACGAGCATCAGATATCCCGCTGCAAGGCTCCCCTTGATATGTCCTTTGTATTCTCGCTGAGAAACAGGATAGAAAAGGCTCACCCCGAAATGTTCTACACCCCCGTATCTCCACAGCGCCCTGCCGAGGTAATACACGGTGCGCCCATGATCCCCCAGATACTCCGCAGAGACATTCTGCTTTCGTACCCATATGAGAGCATTCGTCCGTTTATCGCACTGCTGAACGAGGCAGGAAATGACCCTGACGTTGTTTCCATCAAAATAACCCTTTACCGTGTGGCTTCCAACTCAAAGATAGTTGAAGCCCTCATAAACGCTGCCGAGAACGGCAAGGACGTCTTTGTTCTGGTAGAGCTTCGTGCAAGATTTGACGAGGAAAACAACATTGAGTGGTCAAAGCGCCTTGAAAAGGCAGGCTGCAAGGTAATGTACGGTCCCGAAAATCTGAAGGTACACTCAAAGCTGCTGCTTATCACAAGAAAGAACGGCAGCGAGGTGCAGTACATCACTCAGATAGGTACAGGAAACTACAACGAAAAGACATCCGAGCTTTACACCGACCTTTCCCTTATGACTGCCGATTCCGACATCGGTGCGGAGGCAGGAACAGTGTTCAATGCTCTTTCTATCGGTAATCTGGTGGAAAATTCCTCTTATCTGCTGGTAGCCCCCCTTTCGCTCCAGAACAAGATAATCGAGCTTATCGACAGGGAGATAGCCGCTGCAGAATGCGGAGAGGAAGCCTACATCGGATTGAAGCTCAACTCCCTTACCGACAAGGTGCTTATGGATAAGCTCATCGAAGCAAGCTGCGCAGGTGTCAAGATCGAAATGGTCATCAGAGGAATAAGCTGTCTGGTTGCAGGTGTCAAGGACAAGACCGAGAACATCACTATCCGCAGCATTGTGGGCAGATATCTTGAACACTCCAGAATTTATATTTTCGGCAAGGGTGAACGCCGGAAGGTATATATCTCCTCCGCTGACTTTATGACAAGAAATACTATCAGACGAATAGAAGTTGCCGCTCCCATAAATTCTCCCAAGATACGCAGCAGGATACTCCACATTTTCGATATCATGCTCAGGGACAATGTTAAGGCACGTATCCAGAACCCCGACGGAACCTATTCAAAGGTTATTCCCGCTGAGGGCGAAGAGCTTATCAATGCTCAGGAATACTTTATCAAGGAAGCCGCAGAAAATGCAAATGCAGCAGCTGTCCGCAAGCCCATAAAGGTCAAGGTAAGAAGAATAAGATAAAATTACAATTCAGAGCTTTAATACTTCACCCAGGCCCAGTATTAAAAAACTATAGTATAATAAAGCGGCTGTAAATGCCGTCCGTTATGGGCGGCATTTGTTTTATGTATGCTTATATGTCCGCTTGATATTTTTTTACAACTTTAAAATATATATATTATATTATTCGTGAAACCAAAGTGCTATACTTTGTAGGAAATTTCAATCCGACTGTGGCACGCTAAAAACTTCATAATTTATTATGAAATATCCGATTGAAAAGCATGGTAAATAGTGTAAAATAACACTTAATGTCTTGAACCAAGCCCTACAGGGAAGGCTTGGTGCGAAAGGAGGAACTGATATGTTCCAGATCAAATGGTTATGGGAAAACCTAAAGGGGTATCGGGCGGTATATATCGTTGCACTTTGTATGACAGTCATCTGCCAGTCAATGTACATCATCACGCCCCACTACAGCCAGCAGATAGTAGATGAATTCATCTACGGGGAAAATGCTGCTGCCAATCTTGCCGCCGCTCCCCAGAGGCTGGTAAGTCTGGTACTTATAATGATAGGCTTTACGTTCCTGCGAACCTGCATTACATACACATCGGGCATATGCTACGAAAAGGCTTCGCAGGGCATCATCTACAAGGTAAGAAATTACCTTTTCGCAAATGTTCAGAGGCAGGACTCGGACTTTTTTGACAAAAACAGCACAGGTGACCTTATGACACGTCTCAGCGGCGACCTTGACATGGTGCGTCACTCCATTGCATGGATAATCAAGTCAATACTTGAATGTGTTATCCTCTACAGCGCATCGGTAATTTTCTTCTTCTCCATAGACTGGCTCATGGCTCTGTGCATGATAGCCCTTACACCTGTTATTTTTGCAATCACTCTTGCATTCAGGAAGGTCATCGGTCCCAGATACGTTGATCTGCGTGACCGTCTTTCCGCAATGAACACGGGTGCTGAGGAAAACATCTCAGGCAACCGTGTTGTAAAGGCTTTCGCCCGTGAGGATTACGAGGCAGAGAAGTTTGACAAGCTCAACAAGAATTACTCCGCCGCAAACAAAAGCGCATCGCTGGTATGGCTCAAATACTTCCCCTCTATCGAAATAACAGCTCAGGGACTTGCTGTGGTACAGATTCTTGCAGGCGGTCTGTTCGTTATGAACGGCAGAATAACCGTGGGCGAATACACTGCATTTTCGGGTCTTATCTGGACAATGACCAACCCCATGAGAATGCTCGGAAACATCATAAACGATCTCCAGAGGTTTGTGGCTTCACTCAACAAGATAATCGAAGTTTATTATTCCCGTCCCCTTATCGTTGACCGTGCGGACGCTGTTGACAAGCCAGACAAGTTCAAGGGTTCCGTTGAATTTGACCATGTTTCCTTTGCATACAACAAGAAAAATGATGTTCTCCACGACATCTCCTTTAAGATAGAACCGGGCGAGACAGTTGCTATCATGGGCCCCACAGGTTCGGGAAAGACCACTCTTATCAACCTTATCTCCCGTATGTATGACACCACATCGGGCAAGGTAAGCGTGGACGGAGTGAACGTGAAGATGCTGAAGCTTGAACAGCTGAGAAAGAACATCGGCGTGGCTTCTCAGGACGTGCTTCTTTTCTCCGACACCATTGACGGAAACATTGCTTTCGGCAGAAGCGATATGCCCGAGGAAGAGGTTTACAAGTACGCAACTCTGGCCGCCGCAGACGATTTCATCAGAAAGACCTCTGACGGATATGACACCATCATCGGCGAAAGAGGCGTGGGACTTTCGGGCGGTCAGAAGCAGAGAATATCCCTTGCCCGTGCGCTGGCAGTAAAGCCCTCAGTCCTTATCCTTGACGATACCACCTCCGCCGTGGATATGGAAACTGAAAAGTACATTCAGAACAGCCTGAAAAATCTTGACTTTGAATGCACAAAGATAATAATAGCCCAGAGAATATCTTCTACTAAGAATGCTGATAAGATAATCATACTCAACAACGGTTCCATTGAAGATATCGGAACACATGAGGAGCTTATCGCAAAGCACGGCTATTACAGAGAAGTTTACGACCTTCAGACCAACTAAGGGGTGATATATTATGGCAAGAAACAAATACGACGTTGACGAACAGCTTGAGACCCCTTTTGACATACGGCATTTCAAGCGTGCGCTGGTTTATGTGGGAAAATACAAAAAACAGGTCATCATATCAATGCTGCTGAGCGTTGCGGCAGCGGTCATCTCACTGCTGGCTCCCCTTATCACACAAAGGGCGCTGGACATTACCATTCCCGAAGAAAATAAGGCCGAGCTTATTATACTTGCAGTTCTGCTGCTGCTCACCATTGTTATAAGCGTTATCTTTTCCACAATACGTGCAAAGATAATGACTGTTGCAGGTCAAGACATGATATACGACATCAGAAAAGACCTGTATGAACATTTGCAGAAGCTTCCCTTTGAATACTACGACACAAGACCTCACGGAAAGATACTTACAAGAGTTATCAACTACGTAAACAGCGTTTCCGACCTGCTCACCAACGGACTTATCACTTTTGTGCTGGAAATGTTCAATATCATTTTCATCATCGTGTTCATGTTCGTGGTAAGCTGGCAGCTGGCTCTGGTAGTTCTGGCGGGACTTCCCCTGTTTCTGTTCTTTATGTTCGCTATCAAAAAAATGCAAAGAAGGGCTTGGCAGAGCGTTTCAAACAAGTCTTCCAACCTTAACGCATATCTTCACGAGGGTCTGGTAGGCGTAAGCATCACCCAGAGCTTTACCCGTGAAGAGGAAAATGAGCAGATATTCGACCGTCTTTCCAAGGAATACCGCAAGAGCTGGATGAAAGCTATATACTTCTCAAATGCGGTATGGCCAGTGGCTGATAACATTTCCATCTGGGTAACAGGTGCGATATATCTGGTAGGTCTGCTGTTGCTTGGTCCCAAGGCAGGAATCACGGTGGGAACTATCGTTGCTATGACAGGCTACTCAGGCAGATTCTGGCAGCCTATCATGAACCTTTCCAATCTGTACAATACTTTCATCAACACCATTGCATACCTTGAAAGAATTTTCGAGACAATGGACGAACCCGTTACCGTCACCGACAAGGAAAATGCCACAGAGATGCCCGAGATAAAGGGCGATGTTACCTTTGACCATGTTACATTCGGCTATGAAGAGGGCATCAATATCCTTGAAAACCTGAGCTTTGATGTAAAGGCAGGTCAGAGCATTGCGCTGGTAGGCCCTACGGGAGCGGGAAAGACCACTATAGTAAATCTTATTTCAAGATTTTACAATCTGAACGGCGGACGGCTGCTTATTGACGGCATTGACATCTCCGATGTTACGCTGAAATCACTTCGCTCACAAATGGGCATAATGCTCCAGGACAGCGTTATTTTCAGCGGCAGCATTCGTGACAATATCAGATACGGCAGACTCGATGCCACCAATGAAGAGATAGAAGCTGCCTGCAAGGTCGTGGGAGCGGACGAGTTTATAAACGAGATGCCCGACGGATACGACACCTTTGTTAAGGAAAGAGGCTCTTCCCTTTCTCAGGGTCAACGGCAGATGATAGCCTTTGCAAGAACTATTCTTGCAGACCCCAAGATACTTGTGCTTGACGAGGCTACCTCCTCCATTGACGCAAAGACAGAGCGGTATATCCAGCACGGCATTGACCATCTGCTGAAGGGCAGAACATCGTTCATCATTGCCCACCGTCTTTCCACTATCAAGAGCTGCGACAAGATAATGTACATCTCCGACAAGGGCATTGCCGAGTCGGGTACACACGATGAGCTTATGGCTAAGAAGGGGCTTTATTACAAGCTCTGCATAGCTCAGGCGATATGAATTTGACCACAGTCGGGTATTTTATCCGGCTGTGGTTTTTTATTTTTTTGGAGAAAAATAAGCTCAATTTCATCTTGCAAATTCCGAAATGATATTATTTTTCTGCGCATCTTCACTTTATTTTTATCAATACTGCCTTAATATTTTAAATATATTCGCCGATTTTGCCCAAAATATTCAACAAAATATACAGTCAATATATGTAAAAATTATTCAAAAAGCAGAAAAGAATGACCAACAGTCAAATCTCAACTGTAGTTGAGGTTTAGTTGAGATTCAGTTGCGGAAACTATATTATATTGGTATTGTTGAAAGAAATATCGGAACACACCGATAAATATAAAATGAAAGGACGGTCATGATTATGATTATGAAGTATGACATTTATTCACTGGGTATAATGGTAGCTGTCATCTCATTCCTCGGATTTTCACTGGAAAATCTGTGGCTATCACTGACAAAGGGGTTCATTGACAACCGCAATATGAATGCGCCGTTCCTTATGGGATACGGTCTGCTGGTCGTTGGAATGTACCTGCTGCTGGGCACGCCTGAAAATATGGCACTCGCAGAGATGGTTCCCGTTGACAGATCAAAGGGCGAAAAATTCTTTGTATATTTCCTCTGCGCTTTCGCAGTTGTCACCGTGGGAGAACTTATTCTGGGTCATCTGATGGAAAAGATATGCGGCATTCAGTACTGGAACTACAACTGGATCCCCTTGCATATCACACAATACACATCAATACCCACAAGCATCGGCTTTGCAGCCATCATCACTTCCTTTATGGGCGCCTGCTTCGACCCCATAATGAGCGTTATCACAATGATACCCACACAGGAAGCAAAATCCGCCAGTATTATCCTTATGCTGATAATGTCCACCGACCTTGTTGCAAGCTTCTCAAAGATGCACAGAACAAGAAGTCTCAACACAAAGTGGCAGATACAGACCCGCCGCAGTCACCTCAAAACAACATGACGCTTACAGCATCATGTGCGGCTGATATATTTTACGGCAGCTTTCCTTTCAGGAGGCTGCCGCTTTTTTGGTTTGCTCACCTGCCAATGAACTGAAAAAACACTAGGCAAATACATAAAAACAGCGCTCGGTAAGAAATGCCTTTCCGAGCGCTGTACAATTTAATTTGTGTGATTTATGAAACCGTAACCTGTGTGAGCATCAGGCAGGCGCTTCCGAGGCAGATAACTGCCGATACCCAGAATGTGGGCGATTTAAGAAGTGCGCTCCATGTGAGCTTTTTCTCCTCTGCCTGCTCAAACTCGTATGTGTATGAGGTAGTGATGATATCCGACTGATTTACCTTGCCGTACTTTTTCAGCATAAAGAACAGTGCAACGCCGCCTATCACAAGCTCGGCTGCAAAAGCAATGAACTCATATGTATATGCCTTGTCGCCGATAGTGTCGGCAAGCTTATGCTCAAAAATGTAGGACAGAAGCATTGCATTGGCATTTGCAACTACGTGGCATATCATGGACGAGATTATTGAGCCGCTTTTAAGGGCGATATATCCCAGCAGCATTCCCAGCAGGAAGCCGTTGAATATCTGGTTGAAGTTTGCGTGCATAAGTCCGAAAAGCAGTGAAGAAGCGATAAGGGCAAATGTTCTGTTGACAGGTGCAAGCAGATTCATGGCAAGACCTCTGAACATTATCTCTTCCAGAATGGGGGCTGCCACCACCACATACAGCAGAAGCACGATATTTGTCACAATATTGTCAGTGAAGCTGAGGGCGGAGGACGTGGTCTCGCTCATGCCTGTATAGCCTGTCAGGGTTGTAACAAGGGTCTGAACCAAAATGGAAAAGCCCTGTATTCCGAAAATGCCCAGCGCCGCCAGAACGATACCCGATGAAGGAAAGTCAGACTTTGAGAACATCTCATTGAATTTGAACTTCTTTGAAGCAAAATATACTATTATAATTGCAAGAATATTTGCCGCAAGCATACATACCGAGTTCATCAGTATCATTGCCGAGCCTTCCGACATGCGTGCAGTAAGCTCTGCCGTAATCGTTTCTGCGGTAAGCTCCGGGTTATCGGCAATTATTGAGGGCATCACCATTGCTGAATATATCATCTGGAAAATAACCATGCCTATCATGGCAAAAAGCTGCTGCCAAAGGATAAGAGAACCAGACCAGTTATATCCGCTTTTTACTCTGCGGCGTATCATTACGGGGCTTTCTTCATTTGAGCTTTCTGGCTGAGGGGTATTATTCCAGCTGTACTGAGCGGGCTGTGCTGTTTCGGGAATATCAAATTCCCCGTTCTTGTTGATATTGTCGGACATTTTCATATCTCCTTTTGTAATATGCTTTACTGAGCTGCTTTATTAAACTGCTTGGTATGGGATTATTATATCAGTTAAATGACAAAAAGTCAAGCAGACCAAGAGTTTTGGCTGATTTACCATTTACGGCAATGATTTTCCTCTTGTTTTGTGCATCGTAACAATATACACATTTTTTTATATTTGTACTGGAAATCTTTATTGGAATGTAGTATAATGAAAATAAGTATGTGAAAATAAAGCATTTTTAGATGTTATACCAGTCTTTAATCGTTCATTAGGTTGATTGAAGATTAGTATTATATGAATAGAAAGGAAAGGTCATATATGCCTGCATATCTCGATAATGCCGCTACCACAAAGCCCTGCGAGGAAGCCGTTGCTGCCGCTCTCGCCGCTATGACCGACAATTACGGCAATCCCTCCTCTCTCCACAGAGTGGGTCTGAACGCCGAGCTTGCCGTTACGGAAGCCCGCAAGTCCATTGCCGCTGCTCTTGTCTGCCTGCCTGAGTGCATCACATTCACATCGGGCGCTACCGAATCCAACAACACGCTTATCATAGGCGCTGCCGAGCATTACGGCAAACGCAAAAAAAAGATAGTCGTTTCCGCCATTGAGCACCCCTCCGTTGAGGAAAGCATGAAGTATCTGGAAAAGAACGGCTTTGAGGTCGTAAGGATAAAGCCCCAGAAAACAGGCGAGATCGACGCTGACGAGTTCATCGCTGCCGTTGATTATAACACCGTGCTTGCCTCCTGCATGCTGGTAAACAACGAAACGGGAGCTATAATGCCCGTAAAGAAGATATTTACACAGATAAAACGCTCCTATCCCGACTGCATCACTCACTGCGACGCTGTTCAGGGCTTCCTGAAAATACCCATCAAGACAGCAGACCTTAACGCTGACCTTATCACCGTAAGCGGTCACAAGGTACACGCTCCCAAGGGCGTAGGCGCTATGTACATCAAAAAGGGCATCAGGGTAAATCCCAGAATGCTGGGCGGCGGTCAGGAAAAGGGTATGCGCTCGGGAACAGAGTCAGTTCCACTTATAAGCGCATTCGGCGCTGCGGTAAGGGCACAGCTCCAGACAATCCCCACTGCATGGTCAAATGCTGAAGAGCTTAACAACAGGCTGAGAAAGAAGCTTGCGGCTCTTGACTACATCACCATAAACTCCAACGCTGAGGATCAGTGCCCATTTATACTGAATTTCTCCGTAAAGGGCATACGTTCCGAGATAATGCTCCACTTCCTTGAAAGCAAGAATATTTACGTTTCCAGCGGTTCTGCCTGCTCAAAGGGCGGTCACAGCAGTGTGCTTACTGCTATGGGCATTCCCGACAAGGTGGCTGATTCTGCCATAAGAGTATCATTCTCCAGAATGTCATCATGCGGAGAGGTAGAAGCACTGGCGACTGCATTGCAGGAAGGCTACATGAGCCTTGCCAAGAGATAAGAAATCTGAAAGGAATTATGATATGAAAGAAATTATCCTGCTCAAAGAGGGCGAGATCGCTCTCAAGGGTCTTAACAAGAGAACTTTTGAAGAATCATTCATCAAGAACCTGAGACACCGCCTGAAGCCTCTGGGCAAGTTTGACTACACCCGTTCCCAGTCTATGATCTACTGCGAGCCACTTGAGGACACTATCGACATGGACGAGGCTGTTCTCAGGGCATCGAGAGTTTTCGGCGCTGCTGCCATATGCCGTGCGATGATAACCGAAAAGGATTTTGAGACTATCTGCCGTGACGCTCTGGAATACTGCGGCGAGGAGCTTTCCTGTGCACGCACATTCAAGGTTCAGGCAAAGCGCTCCGACAAGCGTTTTCCTATGAAGTCTCCCGAGATCTGCGCTGAGCTGGGCGGACGTATCCTTGAAAAGTTCCCCAAGCTTGATGTTGATGTAAAGAACCCCGATGTTACCGTAAACGTTGAGATAAGAGACACCAACGCATATATCCACACAGGCAACCGCCCCGCTGCGGGAGGAATCCCCGTAGGCACCTCAGGCAGAGCTATGCTGCTGCTTTCGGGCGGTATCGACAGCCCCGTTGCAGGCTATATGATGGCAAAGCGTGGAATAGACATTTCCGCTATCCACTACGTTTCTCCCCCATACACCTCTGACAGAGCAAGAATGAAGGTAGAGCGCCTTTGCGAGAAGATAACCCCATGGTGCGGCGATACCACATTCTACTGCGTTCCCTTTACTGAGATACAGGAAGCTCTGAGAGACAACTGCCCCGAAGAGCTGTTCACCATCATCATGCGCCGCCTTATGATGGAAATTGCCCAGAGGATTTGCGAGAAAAACGGCATAACCGCCCTCATTACAGGAGAGAGCGTTGGTCAGGTTGCAAGCCAGACCATGGGCGCTATCGTATGCACCGACAATGCCTGCCGTATGCCGGTATTCCGTCCCGTTATCGGCATGGACAAGAGCGAGATAGTTGAAATAGCACGAAAGATAGATACATTTGATATATCCATCGAGCCATACGAGGACTGCTGCACTGTATTCACTCCCAAGCACCCCAAGACAAAGCCCATACTTGAAGAGGTCATCGCAGCACAGAACTCCTTCGATTTCGAGCCGCTTATCCAAAAGGCTGTGGAAGAGACCGAGGTCAAGAGATTCAATATCTGCTGACTTGATGCCTGAATGGCAGTTTTGTGTTGTCAAGGTGAAATAAGCCCGTCTTTTGTAGAAATAGTTCCGCTGTATTTGATATATCTCACAAACTTTGATCTGTTTTATTGACTTTTGGGCGTTTTGAGTGTATTATTAAGTTATATAGGTGTCGCCAAATGGGGTTGATCTATATTTTAATTATGACACCACAAAGAGAGACAAGCCTGAAATTGAAATGAAATAAGCTCTCAGAGAAGGCGGTCAGATTAAATGGCAATGTCAAAAAGCGCCGAAAGGGCGTACAAAAAAGCGGTAAAGGCTAAGAAAAAAGCCAAGCGAGGTCACTGGCTGCTCATACAAAAGGGCGACAGCGTGAAGGAAGTCTTTTCAAAGCTCTTCACTCAGTTTGCCGTGCTGGTGCTCATAGGCTGCGGAGTTATACTTGCAAATGAATTCCGCCTTTCATTCAGCGCACGTCAGCTTAACGATTCGCTGAAAAGCCTTTATCAGTCATATATAGCTCACGATTCGGGAGGAGATGTTCTCCCCGGAGCTGCCCAGCTGCTGAAAATAAATCCCGATACTGTGGGATATATCAGCATCGACAGCACAGAGGTGGATTTTCCTGTGGTACAGACTACAGATAACTCCACTTATCTGAAAAAAGCATTCGACGGCAGCAGCAACAAGGCAGGCACGGTATTTCTTGATTACCGTGACGTGCTCACATCAAATAAAAGGTCGGACAATCTTGTCCTTTACGGTCACAATCAGAAAGACCGTTCAATGTTCGGCAGCCTGAAGGACTACAAGAAAAATCTTGAGCATTACAAGGCTCACCCGACGATCACATTCAACTCAAACTATCAGAGCGATGTTTACAAAATTTTCGCTTACTTCGTTACCGAGGTCGAGCCTTATCAGACTTCGGACGGATATGTTTTCGACTATCACAATTACCTTGACCTTTCCGACAAGGCGGTCTATGAGGATTTTATCTCGAACATAAACGAGCGTTCCCAGATCGTAACATCGGTAGATGTAAGGTATGGCGATGAGTTTCTCACACTTTCAACGTGCAGCAATGAGTTTGAACCCTCAAGGTTCGTAATATTTGCACGAAAGACACGAAAGGGCGAGGATACCGAGGTAGATACGTCGGCAGCATACCTTAACCCCCAGGCAAAAGAGCCTGACTGGAAAGTGATATTCAAATAATCCGGAAAGATGGTTAAAAGATGAGCAGCAATAAAAAAACATTCTCTCCAAGAAAAATAATTGTGGTGATAGCGTCAGTAATACTGGCATTATCACTTGCATATCTTGCATATTATATTATTCAGGAACAGAAAGCGGCAAAGCTTGAGGACGAACTGGCAAAGCGCCACTCGGAAACGGTGATAATCACTCAGGAGACTACCACAGCCGAGACTGAGGCGACTACCGAAGCTACCACAGAAGCCACAACTCCTGCTCCCGAGCCTCTTGTTATGCTCGATTCCATGCAGAGCTTTGTAAATGACAACGCAGACACTGCAGGCTGGATAACCGTTGGCGGCACAACCATCGACAACGTTGTTATGCAGACCGATAACAATGAGTATTACCTTGACCATGACTTTTACGGCAACTATTCCCAGCCGGGAACCGTGTTTGCCGATTTCCGCTGCGTGGTAAATGATTACGATTTCAACCAAAGCGACAACATCGTGCTGTACGGCCATAATCAGGCAAACGGCGCTATGTTCGGAACTCTCCAGAAATACAAGATAACCAAGCAGAACACAAAGAAGTTTGACTTCTATCTCCAGCACCCCACATTCACATTCTCAAACCTTTACGAGGAATACACATATAAGATAATCGCCCTTTTTGTCTGCGAGGTCGAGCCTGAGCAGACAACAGATGGCAATGTGTTTGATTATCACAACTACATACGCTTCGGCTCAAAGGAAAGGACTTATGAAGAGTTCATTTCCAATGTAGAGGAGCGCTCCGAAATAATCACGGGCGTTGATGTTCAGGAGGGGGACAAGTTCATGACCCTTTCCACCTGCAGCAATGAATTTGAGCCTTCACGCTTTGTCGTTATTGGCAGACGTGTCCGTGACGGCGAAAGCCCGGAGGTGGATACCTCTCTCGCAAAGCTCAATCCCGACGCAAAGGAGCCTGACTGGAATTACATCTACAGCAGATAATCAGGCTAAAAACAAAAAGGAATGTTATTACTATGTCAGATGAAAATAAGACCTCAGGCGGTGAAAAGAAAGACGTTGACGGTTTCTTCGACAGTCTGATAGAAGATTTCACTGCTGAGCAGTCGGGCGATCCTTCGGAGAGCAGCACTCCTACGGAGGAAAATGATCCGCCCAGAACTATGCGTGATTTTTCCAAGTTCTTCAATGACGCAGCCGCTTCGGGCAGCGGATTTGAAAGCACCATAGACAATACTGCAGATACTGAAAGCGAACCCGCAGGCGTGGAAGCTCCCGAGGCTGAGGAAATATCGGATATGGCTGATGTTTCCGAGGCAAAGACCGTAAGCTTCTCCCCTGTTACAGATAAGCCCGAGCCTGAAAGCAATGCTGACGGCAAGGCTAAGATAACCGAGCCTGTCACCGACGAAAACGGCATGATAGTCATTTTCGATGAGGAAGCAGGCATTGACGCTACTGCGTCCACCGCTGTTTCCGATGAAGCAAGCTCCGAAAAGGACAGCAACATTACGGAAAACAAGGTAGAAAGCGACGAGATAAATATTTCCGCTGACGGCGGAGATCAGCTTGACCGGATAGTTCAGTCGGACGAAAAGGACAATGACAATGATGAAAACAGCATTATCATTGAGGATAACTTTTCTCCCGACAGCAATATTTCCGATGAGGACAGTCCTCAGGAAGAAAAGCCCGAGGAAAGCGCACCTTCCGAAAAGAAGCCTTTTATCCAAGGGATAATCCCATGGAAGGGCGACAGCGCAGGCGAGGTTATAAGAAAGATAGTATTTATAGCTTCAACAGGCGTTTTTGTGGCAGCTGCCATAATGCTCATCAGCACGCTCATACAGTCCCGTGAAATGGTCGAGGACGCAAAGGAGATAGAGGAAAAGGTAACTACCACTGTTGCCACTTCTATTCTTGATGACGGCGAGGTCGTTACCATTCTCCCCTCTCAGGAAGAACGTGAGTCCCACGCCGAGAGCGTTATGAACGACTTTGTGAATATCTCCGACAATGTTAAGGGCTTCCTTGAGATCCCTGCCTGCGACATATATGCTCCCGTTGTTCAGGGCGATGATAACATCTATTATCTGACCCACACCTATGACGACAGGAAAAACAAGGCAGGCTCCATTTTCATTGACTACCGCTGCACCGTTTCGGAGGATTACACTTCTCCCAATGTGGTGCTTTACGGTCACAATCAGGAAGACGGCACCATGTTCGGAAACCTGAAGCTTTACAAAAACAACGTGGAGTTTTACCGTGAAAATCCCATATTCTCGTTCAACACCGATTACGAAGTAGGCGATTATGTTATTTACGGCTACTTTGTTACAAATGTGTACGAGAAGCAGGATTCCAACGGCGAAGTATTCCACTATCATGATTATATCGAAACGCTGAATGACGAAGCTACCTTTAACTGGTACATAGGTGAGATAGGCAAGAGAAATCAGATAATCTCCCCTGTTGACGTTGCTTTCGGCGACAAGCTCATGCTGCTTTCCACCTGCAGCACTGAGTATTCGGACTCCAGATTTGTTGTGCTGGCACGAAAGCTGAGAGAGGGAGAAACTGCTGACAGCTTTGATTTCTCCACCGCAAGGCTCAATCCCAACGCAAAGCAGATCGACTGGGACGCTATCCTTTCAAGGAACAGCACCTCTGAGGAGACCGCAACGGAAACCACCACTTCCGAGACTGCTATCACCACTTCGATCATAACCGCACCTCCCGAAATGACCACAACGGTAACGACAGAACCTACCACCGTGACCACCACCGTCAAGACCAAGCAGAGCGATGCTGTTGTTTCAAAGCTGAGCCTTGCTCCGAAAATTGAGAATGGAACCACCGCTTCTGTTTACAGCGAGCCTGAAAGCGAAACGGAAGTTCCCGATTCCGATGTTTCCGACGGAGAGGAGACCACCGTACCCGAATCCGAGATTGAACAGTCAAGCTCCCGCAACACTGCTCCCTCTCTTGCAACACAGGTCACGACCACAAGAAAATCCAAGAAATAATATTGATATTCTGAAGTTTACGAGGTTTTTGCTATGTCCATGAGCGATGAAGTAAGATTTGAAAGAAAGCCTGCGAAAAAAGGTCCCAAGAAAACCTTTGCGCAATCCTTTTTTCCGCAGAAGGGCGACTCTTCATCAGAGATCATCAATAAGATAATCGTTCTTATCTCCATTGTTGTCCTGATAGTCTGCGCCGTTCTTCTGGGCGATTACTTTTACCAGATGTATGAGGCAAAGCAGAACCACAATACTCTGAAAGTCATCTATCAGCAGGCGCAGCTCCAGCAGTCACAGTCCTCTCAGGACAAGACCGATGACGTTCCTGCCGAGACCGATGAAAACACTCCTCCCGAGGAGCTTCCTCCCCTTGAAGAGCTGGCTGCGGCAAAAGAGCTGCTGGCGATCAACCCCGACACTGTAGGATATGTACGTATCCCCGACTGCGTTGACGAGCCTGTTGTCAAGGGCACGGACAATGAGTATTACCTCAAGCACAACTTCTACAACAATCAGCGCCAGTGTGGAACCTGCTTTGCGGATTACCGCAACAAGGTGGGCGGATATGAGCGCTCGGATAACATTATCCTTTACGCTCACAACCAGAAGGACGGCACTATGTTCGGAAATCTGGACTACTACCGCTGGGATCCCGCTTACTGGCTGAAAAATCCTTTTGTTTATTTTAACACCAATTACTCGGAAGACGTTTATGTTATAATCGCTTCCTTTGTAATAAACACTCTCCCTGAGCATGACAATGGAAATCCCGTTTTCGATTATCAGAATTATATTGATTTCAACGACGATTATCCTTATGACAAGTTCATGGACGAGATAACAAAGCGCAGCACTATCATTACCGGTATTGACTGCACTGAGGACGATGAGTACCTCACTCTTTCCACCTGCTCCACCGAGTGGGACGAATCCCGCCATGTTATCGTGGCAAGAAAGCTTCGAGCTGATGAATCCACAGACACTATCGACACCACAAAATTCAGCAAGAACCCCAATCCGAAATGGCCCGCCATCTACTATAAATATAACGGCGGAACATATATAGACGAGTAACGACCGTCAGAGGGAATTTCTGCACTTTGTTCCCTGAAAAAAAGAGATAAAAGCTACGAGAAAGGATATTATTATGAAACTGAGAACTGTACTCAACGGCATAGCTGCGCTTGCTGTTGTCGGTGGTCTCTACACCTTTGCCTTCTGCATGAAGGACGAGGTAAACACCGACAGTATTTCGGGAAAGTTTTACGATACTTCCGCCGAAACACAGCAGACAGAGCAGACTGACACTGTTCAGACAGAAAAAGCATCAATAGATATTTTTTCTGATGCCGCACATAATAAGGTACTGAAGGAGAAAGCCGATATCCCCGAAAGCGCCGAAGAAGCACAGGTAAACAAGAGATTTGACCTTAACCCCGAATATGAGGCTGTGACCACAGCTCCCGACGAGGTGGTCATAACTCCCCTTTATGTTACCGAGGCAGAAACTGAAGCTGTTGTGACAGCAGTACCCGAGGCAATGACCGAGGAGGAAGTCACAGAGGCTCAGCCTGAGGAGGCAGACGAAACGACCGCTTCCGAAACCACTGCTGCCGAGGAAGAGTTCACCGACCATATCGTTGCGGAGGTAACTGTTGAGGCTCCCGAGGCATTTGCAGACGCTGCCGAAAGCGAGGCAGACCTGCTTTCCGAGCTGGACAGAGAAACAACTCCTGTTACAGATGAGGCTGTCACCGACTCCACCGATGATATCGAGCGCAGACTGGAGCAGATGCAGGAGGACATAGACGCTTCCACACAGCCTACCGATGACTCCGTTTACGACTATTCGGACTATTTTGAGACTACTCCCGCATGGTCTGAAACTGCCCCCTCCGATACAGCTCTTACCACCTTCGACCCCGAGGCAGGCGAGATATTCACCGCAAGAGTCGACGGAACCGTTCAGCAGTTTGACGCATATCAGTTGGTATCAATGATAGTTTCCACTGAAATGTCGCCCTCGTTCAGCCCCGAAGCTCTCAAGGCTCAGGCTGTTGCGGCATATTCATATGTTAAATACCACAACGTAAACGGACTTGTACCTACCGTTCTGGTAAAGAGAGATATTCCCCAGGAAGTGACCGACGCAGTAAACGCTGTATGGGGCAAATGCTGCTACTATAACGGCAAGGTTGCCCAGACAGTTTACACAGCTTCCTCCGCAGGCACTACAGCTTCTGCCGTAAATGTATGGGGCGGTGCAGATGTTCCCTATCTCACAAGCGTTGCCACTCCCTTTGATGCTCAGTCCGACCCCAACTATGGTGTTATCACCGTATTTACCGAGGATCAGATCCGCACAGCGCTTGAAAGCAGCTTAGGCATCACCTTATCCGAGGATCCCGCAAACTGGCTCACAGTAACCTCCAGAGTTGACGGAAATTACGTAAGCGGACTTAATGTTGATAATCAGCTCACAATTTCCGGCATGAGACTTCGTGAAAAGGTGCTCAAATACAGCATCAAGAGCTGGTGCTTCGACGTAAGCTATGCTGACGGTGAATTCACCTTTATTACATACGGCTACGGCCACGGCGTAGGAATGAGCCAGAACGGTGCAAATATTCTCGGCAAACAGGGTTATACATACGATCAGATACTTGCTTACTACTTCCCCGGTATCACAATAGAGTAAGCTTACAGAAAGGACGCCGTTATATGACCGCTTATGATATCATAATGAAAAAACGCCGTGGAGGTATCCTCTCCGACGATGAGATAAGATGGTTTGTTAACGGATATGTGAGGGACGAGATCCCCGATTATCAGATGTCGGCACTGCTGATGGCGATATGCTTTCAGTCAATGACAGCTGAGGAGACGGCAGCCCTCACAATGGCAATGATGCACTCAGGCGACACATTCCACCCGTCTGAGGAGCTTGGAGCCATTTGCATCGACAAGCACAGCACAGGCGGAGTCGGAGACAAGACTACATTGATCGCTGCGCCTATATGCGCTGCCTGTGGAATTTATGTTCCAAAGATGTCGGGACGTGGTCTCGGTCATACAGGCGGAACGATCGATAAGCTTGAATCAATTCCGGGCTTCAGCACCTCAATAAGCCATGAAAGGTTTATTGAGATAATCAGAAAAACAGGCTTTTCCATTGCAGGGCAGTCAGGCACGCTGGTTCCTGCGGACAAGAAAATATATGCGCTGAGAAACGCCACTGCCACGGTTGACAGCATTCCCCTCATATGCTCCAGCATTATGAGCAAGAAGCTTGCAACTGGCGCTGACGGTATCGTCCTCGATGTAAAGGTGGGCGATGGTGCTTTCATGAAAAATTACGATGATGCCATGAAGCTTGCTTCGGCAATGACATCTGTGGGAAAGCTGTCAGGCAGAAAATGCACAGCTGTCCTTACCGATATGGATAAGCCCATGGGTCATGCGGTGGGCAATTCAGTGGAGGTCATTGAAGCAATAGAAGCGCTGAAGGGCAATGCTCCCGCTGACCTTTATGAAGTCAGCATTACCCTTTCCGCAGAAATGCTCATGCTTGCAGGCAAGGGCGATGAAAACTGCTGTCGCAGGCTGGCGGAAGATGCAGTACATTCGGGCAAGGCTCTTGAAGCATTCAGGACAATGGCTCAGATGCAGGGTGCCGATGTAAGAGCATTTGACGACTACTCCCTTTTTGGAAAGCCGAAGTGCACAGCAGAGGTAAGAGCTTACAGGAGCGGATATATCTCAAAGATATCCTGCGAAAAGACAGGTCTTATATCGCTGGCTCTGGGCGCAGGACGAAAGGTCAAGGGCGGCGACATTGACAGCACCGCAGGCATTATTTTCAGCTGTAATGTTGGCAGCTGCGTAAATAAGGGCGATGTTCTGGGAACGGTGATGACCTCCTCCGAATGCGACCTTGAAGAAATAAAGCGTGATTTCCACGATGTATTTTCGTTCAGCGACGAGCCTGTTCCCGAAAGAACTGCCGTGCTGAAAATTATCAGAAACGAATAAATGCCCCTTTTTCGGGGCATTTTTTATACAATAAAAAAGAAAGGACATAATATGAACGGATATATTTATCAGCAGTCGAATATGATGTGTCCGCCGCCTGACAAGGACGAAAAAAAGCAGCTGCGGCGGTACTATTTCAGGATAGCATGGATAGTTGTAACGCTGATATTCGTTTTCAGCATACTTAACACACTGATATTGCAGCTATGTGCGGCAATGCTGGGCGGCGGATATTCCAAGGAGCAGATAGACGCAGGCAAGGAAATCATCAGGAGCACTCCCCTGATGAAAGCCATATATTCCTACGTCTTCCCGTTTATTGCGGATATTGCAGCTTTCGGCGTGGGTCTGCTGGTGACAAAGACGGATATCAGGAAGAAATTCACAGTCAAGGGCATCACAGGCGGAAGCTTCCTGAAATTCACGGCGCTGTCTTTCGGAGTTGTAACAGTCGGCTCGGTCATAAATGTAATAATCTCAGCCATTGCGGCGGCCCTCAGCGGAAAGCTGTCGGACTTTTCCGTAAACAACACCAGCGCACTTAACATTGCGCCGCAAAACAATCCCCTATGGCTTGAAATACTTATCTACCTTTACATCTGCCTGCTGGGACCTATTATGGAGGAGCTTATCTTCCGTGGAGTGCTTCTTGACGGACTGCGCAAATACGGCAACACATTTGGAATAATAATGTCCGCAGTGCTGTTCGGACTTATGCACCAGAATTTCTCACAGTGTCTCCCGGCGGTCTGCATGGGTCTGGTATGGGCGTACATTGCGGTAAAATACAACTCGCTTGTCCCCTCAATGATACTGCATATAATCAACAACAGTATGTCGGCGGTGCTTATGGTGCTGATACAAAACAGCAGCATAGACATCAGCAACCTGCAAGCCACCATCATGGGATATATGCCTCTGGTAATAGCATCCCTGCTGAATGTGGCTCTGCGCCTTGCCTGCATAATCGCTTCAATAGTTATCATTATCAGGTTTTATTCATCGGGCGGAAAGCTGTTCCGCACATCGCTCTACTCAAAACAGCGCACATGGAAGTATTTCTTCACATCGGTACCATGGCTTGTGGTAATCGCCTATATGCTTTACGGCACTGTAACAACTATCAGCATATAAACATATAATATCAACGGGGGCATCGGATATCATACTAAGAACCAATTAAAAACTATACAAAAAATCGAGCATAATCTTGCGTATATGGATTATGCGATGATTTTTTGTCTATAGTTTTATTGGGGATTAGTATCATTATCCGTCCCCCGCTTCTTTTTAGAAAAATTTCTCCGCCGCTGTTTATTTTCACGATAAGCGGTAAAAATATAAACAGACGATAAATTCCGATATAAGGAAAGGATGATAGCAAAAATGTCTGTTAAAAGAGGAGAAATATATTACGCCGATCTCAGCCCCGTGGTAGGCTCCGAGCAGGGCGGCATACGTCCTGTACTTATCGTTCAGAACGATGTGGGTAACCGTCACAGTCCCACTGTTATAGCGGCTGCCATCACAAGTCAGCGTGAAAAGGCAAAGCTGCCCACCCATATCGAGGTACACGCTGATAAATGCGGCCTCTCAAAGGACAGTGTTGTGCTTCTGGAGCAGATACGGACCATTGACAAAAAGCGCCTGAAAGAACGCATGGGCGAACTGGATACGCCGTCAATGAACCGTGTTGACAACGCTTTATCCATCAGCTTCGGATTAGGTTCAGGCGGAGCTACATAACGTTCCGCCATAATATAAAAGGCTGTATCACGAAAAATGATACAGCCTTTTGCTTTGCATTATTTTACAAAATTAACTATCATTATTCCCAGACCCAGCACCGCAAGCACAACGCCTGTAGCACGGTTCAGCGTCTTTGGCGACGCCTTGTTAGCAAATACCGCAGCGACTCTCGCCCAGATAAGCGTGAACACAATGCAGAGAATAAGCACCGGGATATCGGGCATTCCGCCCATTACCATATGCGAAACAGCACCGGTGAGCGCCGTAAAGGTCATGATGAAAACGCTGGTTCCAACAGCTGTTTTAAGCTCATAGCCCAGAACGCTTGTAAGGATAAGGAGCATCATCATTCCGCCGCCTGCACCGATAAATCCGCAGATAAAGCCTATAAGCACGCCGCAGACAATAGACTGGATAACTCTCTTCCTGGGAGAAACGCTCTCCATCTTCTCCTTGGTGGTCATAACCGGCTTTACTATGAACTTGATACCCAGCAGGAACGTCATGCAGACGGAAAATCCGCCCATTGCCGAGTTTGGCACAAGCTTTGAAACATAGCTTCCCACAACTGTGAATACCAGCACGGAAACCATCATTATAAGTCCGTTTTTAATGTCAAGATTTTTGTTTTTGCCGTATGTATATGCCGAAACTGCGCTGGCAAGCACATCTGAGGCAAGGGCGATTCCCACAGCCTCATATGCGGGCATTCCGAGGAACGTTACCAGCATTGGGGTTATCACCGCAGCCGCACTCATTCCCGCAAAGCCTGTTCCCAGACCTGCGCCCATTCCTGCCAGAAAACAGACGATTATTGTTATTATCCAGCCTGACATTTTTAATTATCCCCCTTACCTTATTTTAACTTTGAAGCTCTCCCTGCACTTAGGGCACTGAACGGTATGCTCACCCTTTTGCTTGGGGAGCCGCAGAACTGTCTTGCACTTGGAGCACTTTTTATAGCAGTGTTCCTTATCTGTCAGCATGGTCTTTGTCATATTAAATTTGCGTTTTGCCTTGTCGGTAAGCTGCATGAATTTGATATTTTCCTGCTGGCGCTTGTAGATATTCTTGGAAAACGCCCTGAACATTCCCCATAAGAGCAATGCCCATATAAGCAGATTGAGTATGATCGAGCGGGCAAAAAAATTGATTATCATCAGCACGATACAGGCTATCATAGTCGCCTTATAAAGGCTGTCTGGGCCGCTTCTGCCATACATAAAGTTTATAAATTTATTCCTGAGCTTGTCCATTTTAAACGCTGCCTTTCATTAAAAAGTTAAAAAGGGAAAGAAAAGAAAACCAAACCAAACATTCTTACAATAAACATTATCGCCAGCACCATTGCAATACCTGACAAAAGTCTTGGGATAAACCTGTGTATCTTCAGCTTAAAGCCATGCTTTTTATTGAGCTGTGCCGCATAATCAGCATACACCCTGTTGGTGCTGTCCATACGTGCCGCCTGCTCTGCATACTGCACCGCATCAGAGAAATTCTCCATGCCTTCGCTGCATTCGGCTGCGTAGAAATACCACCTGGCATCTCTTGCGGAGACAGAAAAACGGTTCAGCACAGCAGCAGCGTTCCGATAATCGCCGCTTCTGAGGTAGTTGTCGATACGTTCAAAGGCTTCCTCGGCGCTCATGGTATCGGAAGTGTGCATATTAAAGCCAAATCCGCCGAAAAACGCCTTAAAGATATCATCAAAATCATTGATATCGGCATACCGGTAATAATAATTTGTTCCGTTTCTGGTATAGGTTCCGCTGGGGGCGGAGCTGCTGTATGCCGCACTGCCGTATTGGCTCTGACCCGTATCCCCTGACTTTATGCGCTCGTAAGCGTCGTTTATCTCGCTCATTTTGCGGGCAGCCTCGGGGTCATCGGGGTGAAGGTCGGGGTGGTACTGCTTTACCAGTGTACGATACTTTTTCTTTATTTCATCATCGGTAGCTCCCGGCTCAAGACCGAGAACTGCATAGGGATTTTCACTCATATCAAGTCTTCCTTTTTATCGTGTAAATAGAGCATTCTGCTATACTTTTATTTTAACACACAGAAAATCAACCGTCAACCGATAATCATAATTTTCAGCTGTTTATCACATTATTCTTTTCATTCTGTCGCAATTCTAATGGGATTTTAATGTCACTCAGGAATTCATCAGATGTTCAACAAGTATCCTTAAACCGAGAATGATAAGTATCGCACCGCCTGCGATCTCCGCCTTGGACTTGAATCTGGTTCCGAAAGCAGAGCCGATCTTAACGCCTGCGGCTGAGATAACAAATGTACAGACTCCGATGAAAAGTACGGCAGCAACGATATTAACATCAAGGAATGCAAAGGTTATGCCGATAGCAAGTGCGTCGATACTGGTAGCAACGGCAAGCAGTGACATTGACTTTGCCGTGAATGACGGGTCTGCGCCCTCGTCATCATTTTTGAGCGCCTCTCTGATCATATTGAAGCCTATGAGAGCAAGCAGCACAAATGCGATCCAGTGGTCAATGGCTGTGATATACTTTTTGAAATTTACGCCGAGAAGATAGCCCACCGCAGGCATAAGCGCCTGAAATCCGCCGAACCATGCGCCGCATATCATGGAATATTTCAGCTTGTACTTAGGTGTGGCAAGCCCCTTACAGACTGAGACCGCAAATGCGTCCATTGAGAGACCCACAGCAATAAGAAATAATGACAGAAGATCCATTTTTCAAATCCTTTCAAGAATAATAATACATTCTATGAATATGCCGCTGCTTGTATGACCTTGCGGTCTTTGGTACCGTACAAAACAAAAAGACTCATATACAGACAGAACCGAAACATCGGCTACATCTGTACATGAGTCTTATCAATTAAGGCAAACCGGACCTTTTCGGTCGGTATGTCGATTTGCCGCTTAAACCTTGTATCAGTCTAAGAAGATTACTCCCCCACGCAGGTACATATTCACAATATTGTAAGTTTAACATATTAAACTTATTTTGTCAAGCGATTTTTGAAATTATTTGTAATATGAGTAAAGATTGCACTTTATCATGCCGTTGTAAAGCTTTCTGCGCTTGTTGGCAGTCTTGCCGAAGAACTTTTCAAAGTCCTCATGGGGCGAGATTATTGCACAGGGATGCTCCTTATCTGCCTTGAACACCTTGCCCATTTCGGTATAAAGCTTCTCGGCTTCCTTTATTTCCAGCATTCTTTCGCCGTAGGGAGGGTTGCAGACTGTTATCTCGCCGTCCTTGTTGTCGTAATCCCTGATATCGGCACGCTCTATCCTTATGCGCTTCTTCACGCCTGCCTTTGCGCAGTTGTCGATGGAAAGCTGAACGCACTCGGGGTCGATATCATAGCCGTATGCGAAGAAATCACTGTCACGGATAATGCTGTCCATTGCACGGACACGCTCCTCACGCCAGATATCCTGGGGGATAACGTCCCACTTTTCGGCTGCAAATGTCCTTTTAAGTCCCGGAGCAATGTTCAGCGCCTTATATGCGGCCTCGATAAGGAAAGTTCCGCTTCCGCAGAAAGGGTCGCAGAAGATTGTATTTCTCTTGACCATTGCAAGGTCAACTATGCCTGCCGCAAGGGTCTCCTTGATAGGAGCAGCGTTGGAATTGCGACGGTAGCCTCTCTTGTGCAGTCCCGCACCAGATGTATCAAGATAAACGGTAACGGTGTCCTTGAGGATATTGAACTGTATCTGATGAACAGAGCCTGTTTCCTCGAAATAATTCAGATGATAAACGGAAGCCAGCCTGTCAACCGCTGCCTTTTTGATAATGGACTGGCAGGCGGGAACGCTGGAAAGCTTTGAGTTCAGGCTGTGACCCTTGACGGGAAATGCGTCGCTTTTGCCAATAAATCTTTCCAGAGGGATAGCCTTAACACCCTCAAAGAGAGCGTCAAAGGTATCGGCGTGAAATTCAGCAAGCTTTATCTGCACTCTTTCAGCTGTGGCAAGGCAGATATTTGCACGGGCAAGGATATCATATCCGCCCTCGAATGAGATACGTCCGTCGGTGACGGTGATATTTTCGCCGCCGATCTTCCTTATCTCAAAGTTAAGTACGCTTTCCAGACCGAAATGGCAGGGGCAGCTGAGTGTTATCTTATTATCCATATAAAACTTCCTTTAATTCGATGTGCTTTCATCATTAGCGGCACTTGCGGACGAGCCTCCGCACTTTGTGCAGATAGGGGGAACGTTGGTGGACTTGTAGTAGCCCTTGTTGCCTGTGGGGCAGCTTCCGCTGGCGATAAGACCTGTGTTGGAGCAGTAGTAAAGCTCCTTGATGGTCTCGCACTCGGGGAACTCAGTTCTCTCCCCAGCGTCCGCAATGTCGCCGAAGATGTTCTTCCAGAGCTGTGCGGTGTTGTAGTATGTGCCTGACTTTACAGTTCTGTTATCATCATAGCCATACCATACGCCGCTGACGTAATCGGGAGTGCAGCCGATGAAGAGGTTATCTCTCCACTCCTGCGATGTACCTGTCTTACCTACAACGGGAACGTTGTTTAGCTTTGCAGCCTTACCTGTACCGTTGGGGCCTTCGATTACCTGCTGCATCAGCTTGTTCATAACATAAGCGGATTCCTCGCTGATGGACTGGATAGGTGTGTAACTGTGCTGGAGGATAGTCTCACCCGAGGGGTCAAGAACATAAGTATATGAGGTGGGAGCGAAATACTTTCCGCCGTTTCCGAAAGGCTGATATGACGCAACAAGCTCTCTGAGGTAAACGCCCTGAGTGAGCGCACCAACGGACATAGGCGAAAGGTCAGCATCGTAAGCGGTAAGTGTGGATATCTGGAACCTGTTCATTACAAACTCGAACACGTTTGAGGGGCCTGCCGCCTGCACGAGACGTGCGGAAACGGTATTCAGCGAACGCTGGAGAGCCTGGAACGTAAAGTACGATCTTCCGCTCCATACGTTGTTTGCACCTGTAGAGCTGTAGTTTGTAGGCCATTTTCTTGTCTGACCGGGGTTGTTTTCATCGGGTATCTCAATGGGCAGGTCGGGGTAGATCGATGACCATGTGGCAAGGTTATTTTCAATGGAATAAGCATAACCTGCAATGGGCTTGAAGCTTGAACCAGCCTGTCTCTTTGCCATGGTGGCACGGTTGAAGATGTTGGAGCCTGCCTTATCGCCTATTCCGCCTGCTACCGCAAGGATATTTCCTGTGTAGTCCATGCAGATGAATGCGGACTGGGGCGGGTCGCTCAGGACGTTGTTGGAGAATGTGCTGTAGTCTCTGTACTTGGCTTCTATTGCCTCCTGCATCTCGATATCAATGGGAGTGTAGATGGTGTAGCCGCCGTTGTAGAGCATATCGCTGGCTTCATCGAACTCAACGCCGTAAAGGTTCATAAGGTCAAGGGTAACGTCACGAATGACCATATCAATGTACCAGTTCTGTATCTCGCTGGAATTGGCCTCGCTGTTGGGGTCTCTGAACTGAAGCTCCTCGTTAACAGCATCGTCATACTGCTGTTTGGAGATAGCCGCATTATTGTACATTGCCTTGAGCACCAGGAGCTGACGCTCACGGTTTGCTTCCTTGTTTGCAAAGGGATTAAGGCTTTCGGGGCTTTTGGGGATTGCCGCAAGGCAGGCAGCCTCTGCAAGATCAAGCTCGGACACGTCCTTGCCGAAATATTTGAGAGCAGCAGCCTGAACACCTGAGCAGCTTCCGCCCATACCTACACAGTTAAGGTATGCATCAAGTATCTCGTCCTTGGTACGGTATTTTTCAAGGTCAGCCGCACGGAATATCTCACGCATCTTTCTGTCCATGGTCTGCTCATCATCGCCGGAAACATTCTTTATGAGCTGCTGGGTAATAGTGGAACCACCCTGCTTGCTTCCGTAAAGCATACCATGGGTAAGCTCGTTGAGGAAAGCACCGAAGGTACGCTTCCAGTCAACGCCTGCGTGCTCGTAGAAACGCTCGTCCTCGATATATACGAAAGCGTCACGGACATGCTGAGGGATACGGTCGATGGATACGGGGATACGGTTGGCACCACGGCTTATCTTTGCAAGCTCTACCTGATTGCCGTCCTTGTCATCGCCGTAAATAAAGGTCGTATAGGCAAGGTTAAGGCTGTCCAGGTCGATATCTATGGGCGTATTCTCTCTGAACTGCATTACATACACGGTAAGAGCTGCCGCAATGATAGACACCGAGATGACAACTATAAGTATAAGCGTAAGAAGCACGGTCCCGATAACGGTAAAGGTCTTTTTAACGGGGCCTGCCTTCTTCTTTTTTCTTTTCTTCTTTTTTGGAGCGGGAGCCGCCTCAGCCATATGCTTGGGAGCTGCTTCGTCAGCGGCTTTTTTGGAGAATTTCTTTTCGTTGCTCAAAATATTTTCCTCCTTATAAGGGATATGCTTGGGCACAAACACGTTATCTTACATTATATCACATAACCGAATTATTTTAAAGTGTTTTTTCGGTTTTTATCAATTTTTCCATATATTGCCGTGAAACGGTTGACGCAGGCGGCAAATTATTATATAATTATACAAACAAATATTACGGAGGCAACGGGAATGGTCAGTTATTATGAGGATGAAAACCTCTGCTCGCAGTATGTAACGGACGTAAAGCTTTCTTTCGGCAGCAAGCGCAAAAAGCTGCTCAAGGAGCTGTGCAAGTTCAAGACTGCCGCAGCAGATGAATTCTGGAGAGAGAAAATACGTGACGAAAGCTACCTGCCTTACATTATGATGTGCCGCAGCAATGAGTTTTCCGATTATCTTGCAAACCGCCTGAACGACCTTCTGGAAAGGCTGATCAGCGGTATGAATCCCTCCGATGCAGTAAACGAGGCATATTTCCTGCTCCACACCTGTTTGTTCAAAGAATCGGACAAGCTTTTTGCCGCATACGGCAGGCTTGCTTCAAAATATAAGCTCATAACCGATATGGGCATAGGCTGGGCTTCGGACGATATAATATCCGAAAAGAGCCAACCCGATTTTCTTTATGCAAGGTATCTCCTTGAACGTGATATTGATGCGGAAAGCTCGTTTTTCAGCTTTCTCACCGACACGCTTATCCTCACCATGAGCTATGCCATAATGCTCGACAAGGACAGCGAGACCATAACCGACAAGGTAAAGCGCCTGTATGAAGATTATCCCGATGTGTTTGCCCCGGCAGGATTTTTCGCCTATTTCATCAAGGATAACTATGCGGCGTATGACAAGTTCAGCTATCTTATGAAAGACCCTGTGGATTATCCCAAGCTGATGTGGGTGCTGGACGGTCTGGACTATGCGGACGGCAAGTATGCCCAAGGCTCCCCCACCGCCTTTTTCGCTCCCGACAATGAAAAGGTACACTTTACCATTGATATCGACGATCTGGATATAAGGTGGTACGAGTTCCTTGCATACAAGACCCTTTCAGATACAGAAAGCTTCACCGTAAGCGACCCGTTCTTCATTCCTCTGTTCTGCCGCAAGTTCTCTGCACAGCTTTTCGGCATGATAAATCCCGAAAACGAGCAGGCAATGAAGATATGCTCCGACTATTTCAAAAAGTCAGCGGTAATAGCTGCAAATCAAGTGGATTTTGCGGGACTGCGGGTGTGCGGTCTTATTGAAAATGACGAGGACATCATACAGCTCTGCATGGATATAGCAAAGCGCATATGCGAGGGCAAGCAGAGATACTGCTATATGAGCCTGTTCAAGTTCTTTAGCGACACCGACCCCGAAACTGTTGCCGAGGCTCTCAGTCAGGTAACGGCATATATCGAGGAAAACGAACATTCAGAGGTTCTGGCAGAGCAGCGTGAAGCCTTCCTGACAGAAGCTCACAATTATCTGAACGGAGAAAGCTCCGCATTTACTCCCGACCCTCACCGCTGATCTTACCCTGCTTTTTCCTGTGTATCCTGTAAGCCACCGCAGACGAAACGGCAATGATGACCTCAATGACAGCACAGATGATGAACTCGGGCGAAAGCGGCTCGGTTATGGCTGAGCCCATAAAAGTAGTAAGTATTATTCCCGGAGCTGTGCCCAGAAGCGAGCCGATGATGTAGTCCTTGTAATTAAAGCGCAGGCTTCCCATAACAAGGCTTACGACATCATATGGCAGGCAGCTGACGATACGGAGGAAAAATGCTCCGAACCGCTGGTGCTTGGTGCTGTATTCACGGACGATGCTTATTTTCTCGTGCTTTGCGGCAAGCTTGTCCACCACTTCTCCCTCGGCATATTTTCCCACTGCATAGGGAATGGACGCCATTATAACTATTCCCAGCAGATTAACGGGGATAGCCGCATATATGGGCAGTACCGCTCCCGCAACTGCGGCAATGAGCAGCATGGGGAAGAAATAGGACAGGGATTTCAGTGCATACATAAGCAGTATCACAGCCGCAGCAGCCAAGGGAGCTGTAGGCGTATAGTTCAGCACCTGCTCAAAGGTAAGGTCTTTAAGGGCGGTAAAATATATCACAGCCATAAGAACGATCATAAGCACAGGCGCCAGCTGAATAATTCTTTTAATGATCTTTCCTGATCTCATTTTTCATCATTCTTTCTATAGAGATTATATAATCCTCCGCATTTTATATTACACCTGCAATGTGTAATTTTTTCTCACAAAAAATGATATCTTTGTGTTAAAAAGATGAAAGTATGAAATCGTCTTGTTTTTTGGAAAAAAATGTGATATACTATAAGGAACAAACCCAGCCAATGGCAGATCGGAGGAGTATAGTTTGTTTAACTATACAGGATATGAATGCAAGTCCTGCGGTAAAAAATTTACCGATGATGACGATATCGTGGTATGCCCCGAATGCGGCACTCCCTATCACAGGGACTGCTACAAAAAAGAGGGCAGATGTATAAATGACGAGCTGCACAGCAAGCACATGAGCTGGAAAGCAGAGGTCGAGGAAAAAGAGCAGGCGGAGGGGCTTAAATGCTCAGTCTGTGGCAATACTCTGCGAAATGACCAGCTTTTCTGTGACAAGTGCGGCACTCCCACTCCCTATTACCTTTCACAGAAAGACAAAGCGGACGGTGAAGAACAGGAAAGCTTTTCAAACGGCGATACCTTTTTCAACAACGCCGAGCAGAACGCTATGGAGACCATGTATCCGTATATGCTCAACTACAGCGATCCTCTCTGCGGATTCAGTCCCGATGAAAAGTACGACGAGGACATGACCACCAAGGACATTGCGGATTTTATAGGCAGCAACACAAGGTTCTATCTTCCCAAGTTCAGGGTGATGAAAGCCACAAAATTCAAGCTGAGCTTCAATATCCCCGCAATGCTATTCCCCGAATTTTACTTTGCTTACAGAAAGATGCCTTTGCTGGCGTTTCTGGTGCTGCTGATAAAGTCCATCATATCCATTCCCTCATCGCTTATGGGCATGAAGATAATGCTCACGGAATACGGCTTCAAGGACGCACTTGTTAATATGTATCCCTCGTTTGAAGCGGCGCTTACCAAAGTTGCCGAGTTCAGTGTCACCGGCGGAAGCTTCAATATGCTGTACAACATATCTTCGCTGGTGAGCTGGGTAGTCATATTCATCTTTGCAACGCTTTCAAATTACTTCTACTACAAAAACGTTATCTCCAAGGGAAGCAAGATAAAGAAAAGCGCAGCAGCAAGCGGCATAAACGTATCGGAAGCTCTCAAAAGCGCAGGCGGAACCTCAGCGGCGCTGCTGGTTACATTTATCGTTCTGTACTTTCTTTCCACATACGCTGTAATGGCTGCGATACTGCTTATAGTTTGATAATGCAAAACGTCGGACACACAAATGTGTATCCGACGTTTTTTTCGTCCGCTTCTCAGCGGACATCAAATTCAGGGTTGAATGCGTAGAAGTTTCTGGAGTTGAGATTATCCTGACTTATGCGAAGAGCTTCACCAAACCTCTGGAAATGTACGATCTCACGCTGTCTCAGGAACTTTATGGGGTCACGGACATCGGGATCATCTGCAAAACGCAGGATATTATCGTATGTGGTTCTCGCTTTCTGTTCTGCAGCCATATTTTCATGGAGATCGGTGAGAATATCTCCCTTTGACTGGAAGTACGCTGCGGTGAACGGAACGCCTGCTGCCGATGACGGATAGATGCCCAGCGTATGGTCAACATAGTATGCGTCCAGGCCGCCCTGCTTTATCTGCTCGGGAGTAAGGTTCTTGGTCAGCTGATATACTATAGATGAGATCATCTCAACATGAGCAAGCTCCTCGGTGCCGACATCGGTCAGAATGCCCTTTACCTGAGCATAGGGTGCGGTATATCTCTGGTTCAGGTATCTTAGTGATGCAGCAAGCTCACCGTCGGGACCGCCAAGCTGTGAAATTATCATTTTAGCCAGAGCAGGATTCGGATTTTTGATGTTAACGGGATACTGGAGCTTTTTTTCATATATCCACATATCAGTTAGCCTCCTTTTCCCACGGCCAGGGGCCCTTTGCCCATTCAAAGACATTTTCGCAGCCTGACTGGATAGGTGTCAGAGGTCCGAACAGCTCATTATATGACCGTACTGCCTTTTCACGCAGTTCCTTGTATCGTCTGAACGCAAAAAGTCCGTTGCGGCAGGTGGGGTGAGTGTCGAGGTACAGCTGGAGCTCATACAGATAAAAGTCGTACATCTGAATGGCGTACATAAGCTGACGGCGTTTATTTTCCATACTGTGCTACGCCCTCCTTTCCAAGAAAAGGCATATCAAGCGACGGGAATATGGTGCCCTTTGCCAGAGCTACATTCTCGGCGTAGGTGTCCTCCCACTCCTGATAGGGCACATATGCCATGGCAAGAGGTGTATCCTGAGGAAAACGTCCCCGGGGTATGGTCAGTCCGTCTGTACTGCATTTGTCGTTTTCGTTCATCTTCCCTCTCCTTTCGGTAATGTATTCGGCGGAGTATCACAGGGCCGCTGCTCCTGTGATACTCCGCTTTTTTATATTATGCGGCGGGTGGGAATTGGTGAAAGGGCAGCCGCCTGAACAATCAAACTGATTCCAAACGATAGAGCAATATTTGCAGCTGTCATAGCCGCTGCCTCTACTGTTTTGGCGGCAGCGGTAGCACGAGCCTGATGTTCATAGATTTTACCGGACTTGGCACCGAGTGTTTGTTTTTGCGCAAAATCTGCTATGCCGGTATTTACGGTCCGTATAGAATTATCGAACTCACGATATGCTTTCTGGGCACTCTCAACGGCTTTTTCATTATCTTCTACAGCCTTCTTAGCCTGTTCGTAAGCATTGTTATCGAGAGACGGCTTAAACAGCCCCAGATTATTTTCTGATTCTTTCAGAACTGCCTGCGCATCGTCTATTTTACCCTTAAGCTCAATATAGCGGTCAAATATCTTTTGAGTATTGGTATTGTTCTGAGCATAATCAATATAGGTCGAGCCAATGTATTTTTGATATCCTTCTTCGGAAACTGCCCTGTTGCCGGCAACGCATGTTGCAAGATAAGCGTCCATAGTGTCTTTTGCTTCGGTTGTACTTCTTGTTAGCCGGCGTTTTCAGCAGCAGCTTCGGCAAAAGCTATGAGTGTGATGACTGTAAATATAAATGGTAGCTTTCCACAGCCGTCTCCCCTATCCACAATAAACACATACATATCCCCCTTACTGATCTATGTATCAACCATATCAGTAAGGGGAATTTTATTTCATTAAAATCAAATTAAAACTTCCGAAATCTATAGACATCTGCACATATAATATGGTAAAATAAACTCATAAAAGAGGGAAAGTAGAAAATTAGCACTCTTACACGTAGAGTGCTAAAATTTACTAATTTGTCACAATTCTAACATTATATTGTCACAATAAGCAGTTATACTGATACTTGTAAAAAGTCAGAAAAAAGAAAACCGCCTGCAAGGAAATCCTTACAGACGGATATCTGGTGGAGATGACGGGAATCGAACCCGTGTCCGAAAACCGATCCACACGACTTTCTACGAGCGTAGTCTGTTATTTACATTCCCTCGTTCAGCCGTGAACAGACACACAGCTGAACTCAGTAGCCTGCGATACATCAGACGGGCGCAGGCACTCCCGAATGACGTTCACCGTTAATCGACGCCTGAGCCGGAACCACGGTACTTTCCGGGCAGACGAGCAGCGCTTACGCAGCTGCTAAAGCAAAATTATCGTTGTCGTCTAATTTTAAAACGTGTGCGGGTTATAGAGATCAGCACAGTCCTCTGCTCGCTTATCATGCTTCACAATCCCCGTCGAAACCTTTACATCCCCAGGTTATGAAGCGGACGTTTTACCTGTTTCTCTCCTTGATGGCTCTGTCAATATCACGCTTGGCAGCCTCGGCAGCCATTGCATCACGCTTATCGTGAAGCTTCTTGCCCTTGCAAAGACCGACCTGCATCTTGACCCTTGAACCCTTGAAGTAAAGAGAGATAGGAATGAGAGTAAGCCCCTCCTGCTTGATAGTACCGAAAAGCTTGTTGATCTCCTTCTTATGGAGCAGCAGCCTTCTGACACGCATGGGGTCACGATTGAAAATGTTGCCGTGTTCGTAGGGAGATATGTGCATTCCCTTCACCCACAGCTCGCCGTCTTCAATAGTACACCATGAGTCCTTGAGATTAACGCCGCCCTGGCGGATGGCCTTGACCTCAGTTCCCACAAGCTCGATACCGGCTTCATAGCTTTCGATGACAAAGTAATCGTGCCTTGCCTTTCGGTTTTCGGCAATAGTTTTAAATCCGTTTTTATCGGCGGGCATCACGACACATCCTTTCATCAAAAAAGCTACAAAATAAACTATAGCACATTTTCATTTGATTGTCAAGCATTTTGGTGCCGAAATTTTCGGCGTTAAAATACAAATTTCCCGCAAAATATCCGTACAAAGGAGCGGTCACATATGAATATTCTTTATGAGGTCATGAGCCGCAACAGGTAGCTGACCGAAGCACTCCCCCACTTGAAAATATAACTCACCGTCTGAAAGGAAGATGAATTTTATGAATATGCAGAAACTTACCAAAAAGACTATAGAAGCCATTCAGGCTGCACAGGATACCGCTATTGAGTACCAGAACACCAACGTTGACCAGCCTCATCTGCTTTATGCGCTGATGACTCAGGAAAACGGTCTTATCCCTCAGCTGATGAAAAAGCTGGGCAAGGACGCAACCGTTATTGCAGGCAGCCTTGAGCGTGTTATGGCAAATATACCCAAGGTAACGGGCAGCGGACGTGATATGAACACCGTTTATATCTCCCAGTCCCTTGACAGACTGCTCAATGCCTCCGAAGCCATTGCCAAGAACATGGGCGATGAATTTGTATCCGTAGAGCACGTTATGCTCTCCTACTTTGACAACGCTGACAAGGACATCAAACAGATATTCAAGGACTTTGCCATTGACAAGGACAGCTTCCTGAAGGCTCTTCAGGAGGTAAGAGGCAACCAGCGTGTTACCACCGATACTCCCGAGGACACCTATGATGTGCTTAAAAAGTACGGTCAGGACCTTGTGGAGCTTGCCCGTCAGAACAAGCTTGACCCTGTTATCGGCCGTGACAGCGAGATAAGAAACACTATCCGTATCCTGTCCCGTAAGTCCAAGAACAACCCCGTTCTTATCGGTGAACCCGGTGTCGGTAAAACTGCCATTGCAGAGGGTCTGGCACAGCGTATCGTCCGTGGAGATGTTCCCGACAACTTAAAGGACAGAAAGCTCTTCTCCCTTGATATGGGTGCTCTTATTTCGGGCGCTAAGTTCAGGGGCGAATTTGAGGAGCGTCTGAAAGCCGTTCTGAACGAAGTAAAAAAGTCCGAAGGCAAGATAATCCTCTTCATTGATGAGCTGCACACCATTGTCGGCGCCGGCAAGACCGACGGCGCTATGGACGCAGGCAACCTCTTAAAGCCTATGCTTGCAAGAGGCGAGCTTCACTGCATCGGTGCGACCACTCTTAACGAGTACCGTCAGTACATCGAAAAGGATCCTGCGCTTGAAAGACGTTTCCAGCCCGTGCGTGTTGATGAGCCTACCGTTGAGGATACCATTTCTATCCTCCGTGGACTTAAAGAGCGTTACGAGGTGTTCCACGGCGTAAAAATTCAGGACAGCGCACTTATCACCGCCGCTGTTCTTTCAAACCGTTACATTACCGACAGATTTCTCCCCGATAAGGCTATCGACCTTGTTGATGAAGCCTGCGCTACCATCCGCACGGAAATGAACTCCATGCCTACCGAGCTTGATGATATCGCAAGAAAGATCATGCAGAAGGAGATCGCCGAGACTGCCCTCAAAAAGGAAGAGGACAAGATATCTCAGGAGAAGCTGGCAGAGGTAAGAAAAGAGCTTTCCGAGCTGCGTGACGAGTTTAACTCCATGAAAACACGCTGGGAAAACGAGAAAAACTCTATCTCCCGTCTCCAGAAGCTCCGTGAGGACATTGAGCACACCAACGCCGACATTGCCAAAGCTGAGCGCAGCTACGACCTTAACAAGGCTGCCGAGCTGAAGTACGGCAAGCTCCCTGCTCTGAAAAAAGAGCTGGAAGAGGCTGAGGCTGCTGCTGATGACTATGAGAAGCATACTCTGCTCCGTGACAAGGTAACAGATGAAGAGATCGCCAAGATCGTTGGCAGATGGACAGGCATACCCGTATCCAAGCTTATGGAGGGCGAGCGAGAGAAGCTGCTGCATCTGGACGAGGTTCTCCACAAGAGAGTTATCGGTCAGGACGAGGCTGTTCAAAAGGTCAGCGAGGCAATACTCCGTTCAAGAGCGGGAATACAGGACCCCAACCGTCCTATCGGTTCCTTCCTCTTCATGGGTCCTACAGGTGTTGGTAAGACCGAGCTTGCAAAGGCTCTGGCACAGGCACTGTTTGACGATGAAAAGAACATTGTCCGTATCGACATGACCGAGTACATGGAGAAACACTCCGTGAGCCGTCTTATCGGAGCGCCTCCGGGATATGTTGGTTATGAGGAGGGCGGTCAGCTGACTGAGGCTGTTCGCCGCAAGCCTTACTCCGTAGTCCTCTTCGATGAGGTCGAGAAGGCTCACCCCGATGTATTCAACATTCTGCTCCAGGTACTTGATGACGGCCGTATCACCGACTCTCAGGGCAGAACGGTAGATTTCAAGAACACCATAATCATACTGACCTCCAACCTTGGCTCCGAGTATATCCTTGAAGGTATTGACGAGAACAACGAGATAACTCCCGAGGCAAGAGCTCAGGTTGATAAGCTTCTGAAAACTCACTTCCGTCCCGAGTTCCTGAACCGTCTGGACGAGATAGTATTCTACAAGCCCCTTTCCAAGAAGGAGATATATCCTATCATCGACCTTATGCTGGACGGTCTGAGAAAGCGTCTGGAGGACAAGCAGCTTGAGCTTGAAGTCACTGACGAAGCTAAGGAATTTATCGCTAAGGAGGGCTATGACCCCATTTACGGCGCACGTCCCCTTAAGAGATATATCCAGAGCAAGCTTGAAACTCTTATCGCCCGCACTATGATCGCAAACGACCTTGACCCCTTTACTACTATCAAGGTTGACAGCGACGGCGAGAAGCTTTCGCTTACGACTATCGCACCTGAAAAGGACAGCTGATGACATAATAATCCAAAGCTCCCCCGAGAAAATTTCTCGGGGGAGCTTTTTGTTTGCGCATATGTATTATCAGCTCTGCGGCAGAAGCTTGTCACGGTACCTGCCGAAAAGCTTTGTTATAAGCTTCAGTTCAAGTCCCACAAGCACTGCGGCGATTATGGTTCCTGCGCCTACGCTTCCCAGGCTGCCAATAAATATCATGCAGACCGCAAAGGATATGATGACCATTGATATATCAAATATCACCTTTACGGTGGAAAATTCTATGCCCGATGCCTGGGATATGGCGAGCATTGCGCCCTCGCCTGCCAGCGGCATTATATTTGCAGGAACATAGAAGAAAATCCCATTCGCTATGAGCAGGGTGCTGACCAGCATCATGCTCAGACGGATCACGATATTCTCAGGGGTGGGAAGAAAGGTCATCAGGTGATTGCAGAACGTGGTGAATGCGCCGAACATTACTCCCACTGGTACCTGAAGAAGATTTATAGGCTTAAATTTTCTGCGCAGCACTGCTATCTGCAACAGCACCAGTGCGATGTGGAATATTATGGTGGCTCTGCCCATCTCTATCCCCCACACGCAGGTCATTGTGTATGGTATTGAACTTACGGGGGAAACGCCAAGATTGGATTTTACGGATATGGATACTCCCAATGTCATTATAAACAGTCCCATAACATAGATAACTGCTCTTTTTGCCGGATCTTTATTCAACAGATCATCTCCGAACATCAAAAATAACACCGCCGGCATTGCCTGCCGGCGGTGTTTGTATATCTGTCAGTTATTGTGTCGATCAGAAACCGAGGATCTTTGCAAAATCATCGGAAATGGTCTTTTCAAGAGAAGCAGCTTCTGCCTTGGTAGTGCCTGTGGTGGTGTAGTAAGCCTTGATCTTAGGCTCTGTACCTGAGGGACGAATGATAACGCTTGCGCCGTCGGTGAGCTTGAATGTGAGCACATCGGACTTGGGAAGTGTAAGCATTGTCTTTGCGCCTGTTGCGGTATCAACAGAGGTGCTTGCAAGGTAATCCTCGAAGCGTGTTACGGTAAGACCGCCGATAGTCTTAGGAGTGTTGGTTCTGAGGTCGGACATGATCTCCTTCATTCTCTCCATACCGGTCACACCCTCGCAAACGAAAGAGGACTGGCTGTGAACATATACTCCGTACTTCTTGTACATATTCTCTCTTGCCTGAATGAGGGAAATGCCCTTGGTGCGGTAGAATGCAGCCATTTCGCAGATGAGCATGGAAGCAACAACAGCGTCCTTGTCTCTTACATAGGAGCCTGCCAGGTAGCCGTAGCTCTCCTCGAAGCCGAAGATGTATCTGTCTTCCTGACCCTTATCCTCCAGGAAGCCGATCTGCTCGCCGATGAACTTGAAGCCTGTAAGAACTTCGATAAGCTTAACGCCGTATTCCTTAGCGATCTTAGCTGCGATATCGGTTGTAACGATGGTCTTTACTGCAACGGGATCGGCAGGCATTGTGCCCATCTTTGTTCTCTCGGAGCAGATGTATTCGAGAAGCATTGCGCCTACTTCGTTACCGGTGAACAGCTCATAGCCGTTATCGGAAGGAACTGCGATACCAACTCTGTCGCAGTCGGGGTCGGTAGCGAGGAGAAGGTCAGGCTTTACAACGTTGCAAAGCTCCAGACCCTTTGCAAGTGCTTCCTTGATCTCGGGGTTGGGGAAGGGGCAGGTGGGGAAGTTTCCGTCGGGATATTCCTGCTCGGGAACTACGGTAACGTCCTCAACGCCTATCTTCTTGAGGATAGCTCTTACAGGCTTGTTTCCTGTGCCGTTAAGAGGAGTGTAAACTACCTTGAGTCCGCTGGACTTAACCAGATCGGTGTGGATACCCTGCTTGGATACCTCGTCAAGATAGCTGTCGATAACGGACTGAGGAATGTAGTTTATTCTGCCGTCTGCAACGCCGTCATCATAGGAGATGGTCTTTGCGCCGTCAAACATGGGAACGCTTTCGATATTCTTGAGCACGATCTCAGCTGCGTCAAGTGTGAGCTGGCAGCCGTCAGAACCGTAAACCTTGTAGCCGTTGTACTTGGCAGGGTTATGGGAAGCTGTGATCATGATACCTGCGCTGCACTTCAGGTTTCTTACTGCGTAGGAAAGCATGGGAGTGGGCATAAGCTCGGTATAGATATGTACCTTGATGCCGTTTGCAGCCAGAACTGATGCTGCTTCCTTAGCGAAAACGCCGGACTTGATACGGCTGTCGTAGGAAATTGCAACAGAGGGAGATGTGAAAGCCTTGTTAACATAGTCTGCAAGACCCTGAGTTGCTCTTCTTACTGTATAAACGTTCATTCTGTATGAACCTGCACCGATAACACCACGGAGACCGCCTGTACCGAATTCCAGATCACGGTAAAATCTGTCCTTGATAGCGTCGCTGTCACCTGCGATAGACTTAAGTTCAGTCTGAAGGTCAGGGTCATCAACAGCCTTTTCGCACCAGAGTGAGTAAAGTTCCATTTCGTTCATTGTGATCACCTCATAATTTATTTTGTCTGAAAACGGCGTGGCTGAATGCCCGCCTGAATTTTCACATTCAACTCATTATACCACATTTTTTCGGTATTGCCAATAGGATTTTTGCGATTTATCATATTTTTAACATTTGAACAGCAAAGCTAACTTTCTCAAACGTTTTCATAGTACATTCTATATATCCAATGTCAAAATGTCTGATTTGCTGTCCGATTTTCCGACCAGATCGTGTGCTATAATGTAAATATGATGAACAGCAGAAAAGCTTATTCAAATCAAAGAGAGGATATGATAATATGAAAAAAATAATGTCAATAATCAGAGAATATCCCGCTGCCGCAGCCCTCTGCGTTGCCGCCGACGCACTTGTGACAATAAGGTTCACCAGACTGTCAGCCGCCAGCGACCCCACTGCAATGACATATTTTATTGCGCTTTACGGTGCTTTCATGGGCGTGCTCATCTTCTCCGCAGGACTTGCAAGAGCTTCCGCAAAGGCTGAGGAAAAAGCTGCACAGAAGCGCAGAGAACGCCGCAGAAACGCCATTTACGCTATGCGTGAAAGAGAGTTCTACAACATCAGAACAAACCCCTGACATTCACATCAGTTGAACATATTGTTGCGTATCTCCTTGGCGGCATACATTCCCTCGAGGGTCTGACCGGGAACATCGGGGTGAAGTCCGTCACGGAGATATTTTCCTGTGCCGCCGATCACCTCGAACTTCTCGCAGATACCGCTGTTGTGGAAGCAGTCGATGACCTGTGCGCTCATTCCGCCCGCTACCTTGCGGAGCACCTCGATAGTCTTTTCGATCTTTTTGTTATGCTCAGGTGTTGCGGTCTGGATAGGTGTGAGCACGAACACACGGCAGAGTGGGAACTCCTCCATAATGCGCTGTATGCACCATCTTGCTGCGCCTGCCTCGGTGAAAAGGTCAACGCTTTCATTGCCTTCAAGGGTCTTGCCCTCCAGAGCCTTATCGGGGCAGCCGAAGCAGTCCTCAGCGTCATTTGTGCCCATTGCAAAAGCGAACACATCGGGCACGGGAGCCTTTCCGCTCTTTACCTCTTCAATAAAGCGCTGGGTATGAACGACAGCGCAGTTGTTGGCTCTCTTCTGAAGCTCAACAGGGTCGTCAGTTTCCTCCCAACCGTCGCTGATGCCCGCAAAATTGGGAGAAGTATAATCCTGAGTGGTAACGCTTCCGCCGCTGTATGCGATAGTACGCTTGTACCAAACGGAGCTGCCTACGGCAACATTGTGATGGGAAGCCATTCCCAGCTCTTTATATACGTGATACGACCACTGCTCCCCTGCTGTGATGCTGTCGCCGTCCACGCCGAAATTCAGCTTTGAAAAATCCATATGAACACCCTTTCATACATATATAATATGGATATATCTTACCACTTTTATCTGCGAATGTCAAGGCAGGAACGGTTCTCATACGGTACAGGGCCATTTTATCCGCTTGACAAAAGAGCGTGAAAATCGTATAATCATTGTAATACATATTTATGGGAAACGCATGAAAAGCTGTTTATTTTATTTGAAAGGAGCGTGGGTCAGTCTGTCTGACCGCACATAAAGCCATGTCCGAAAAATCCAAAACAATCCGAGAGCCATTTTTCACGCCTAAGCGCAAAAAAATCGCCGCAATATGCTCCGCAGCCGCTGTAGTGCTGTGGCTGATACTGTGGAATATCTTTCCAATGGAATTCTACTCGCTTTTCTTTGCATCACTTGTAGGAAGCAATCTGCTGCTGGCGGTCTTGGCGGCGGTCATAACCTTTCCATCGAATCTTCTTTGCAGCAAAATAACAAGGCGTGACATTTCCGCAGGCATACATCTTATCATCAACATTGTGTTTATGGTAGGCTGCATTTTTCTGTACTCTATTTTCAGATACGACGCTGTTTGGCTGCTGATTATCGGCATTGCGGCGCATATTGCGGCGACTGCGCTGTTGTTCGCCAAAAGCAAGGCTCCGCAGGTAAGTCACATCAAGGAGCCGCTGTTCGGCACAGCTAAAATGATAGCTGCGGGTGTTATCTGCACGGTTCTTTCAGACTGTATTTATTATCTGCTGTTTTCGGCTTTGCTTAATATTTTTAGGGAATAATGCTCGGCGCAGAAGCGAAAGTTTCTGCGCTGTTTTTATTTATTAAGATATGATTGTGATTGGCTTTAGCTTTGTATTTTGGGCATAATGGGTGCAAATCAGCTATCTGGAAATTGTCATAATTTTCAGTACATACCCGTGAGGGTGTGACGTGGTTGAGATACAGATTAACTTATATCAACAATATTTCAACACACACACCCGTGAGGGTGTGACAAGGACGCTTTCATCAATATCTTCGCAAACCCTGAATTTCAACTCACACACCCGTGAGGGTGTGACGCAATAACTTCTGGGAACAGGTCAACAACCTTATGATTTCAACTCATTTGGTATCAACGCATTTTATTGCGTATTATAGCCACTTTCAAGCATATAAAATATTACTTGGTGTGTCGAAAGTGTGTCTATGGGAAAATATGCTTTTTGAAAAACACACCACTTTGAAACAGTTGCTGAAAAACACACCATCACACAAAAAACACACCATCAGAGGTGTGTCGAAGTTTCACGAACAATAATAATAATTGGGATAAGACACACCTGCCAAATCACCTTACCAAATCTTGAGACTGATTCATCCACTGGTTCTGGTATATCTGCATATCTATATTTTTAAGCAAAAAAATAAGAGACCACCGAAGTGATCCCTTATCTTATTATTTTGTTGTTTGTTTAAGCATCCATGAATGGAGCTCATCTTCAATTATAAGTATTTTTCTTCCGACCTTAAATGATGGGAAATCCCGTCTGTGACACAGATCATATGCTATATTTATTGAACAATTCAGATATTCTGATAATTGTTTTGGTGTAATTACTTTTGGCTTATACATATTCGCCGCCTTGTTGGACTGTAGCAATCTATTATTCCCCGTCCAGTCCGTCAAGAACTTCCTTAATGCCAACGAGACCGGCATAACCGCTGCCGCTGCCATCGGTAATAATTGTCTTGACATTGGGGTTGATTTTTTCAACAGCCTTCATCTGAACATCGAGCTTCTTATCCTCGAAATATTCAGCAGTATAAGACTTCTGCTTTTCAAGTTCTGCTTCCTTCTGAAGTCTTGCAACCTCGACGTCCGCCTCTGCCACCTTAATCTTGTTTTCAGCAACGATAAGCTCAGCCTCGGCCGCCTTCTGCTTTTCATATGCAGCTGCATCAGCTTCATTCTGGCGACGGACAAGTTCTTTTTCAGATTCTGCCTTCTGCTGATCCACGATCATCTGATTGGTCTCATCCTGTTTCTCTCTTGCAAGCTTAGCAAGCTCAACCTCGTTCATCGCATTTGTCTTCTCGTCAATTTTAGTCTGAATGTCCGCAGGAAGTGAAAGTGTGCCGATCTCAAAGCGCACAAGCTCAACGCCGTATGTATTAAGAAGTGTATCGGCGAGTATTTCAGCTGTTTCGGTCTGTATCTGAGAGCGAGAAGACTGGATATCATATACGGAATAATTCTGAGTGATAACCGAAAGCTTACCCTTGGCGAGACCGTAGATGTCATCATCGACAATGCTGTCGAATTTCTTGGTACCGAAATTCTTGATAATTGAGCCGATATCTCTGGGCTTCACTGAAATATAGATGTCAGCCTCAATGTTCTTACCCTCCTTAGTACCAACAGTCATAGACCAGTCTTCCTTGCTGTCGTTTTCGGCGATGCCTGTCCAGTTGCGGGTAACGATAGTGGTGGGGTACTTAAGAACTTCCTGAGTCATAGGATTGATCCAGACGAGACCGGTAAGCTGAGCGTCTATTACCGATGTGCCTTCGATAGTATTTGGCGCCCCGTTTTTAATTGTACGGTCATACTTGTAACCGACATAACCCGCACCAATATTAGTGGTGCATACTGCGAAGCCGGTGATACCTACGACCAAAACAATGGCGAGGACAACTGTTGTAATAATTCCTTTGTTCATTTTTACATTACTCCTTTGATTTTAATTAAAAAACCCTTTATCGGGTTTATTACCTTGGTTTTCTTGCTTTTTGTTTTTGTAGTAACCAATAATCAAAACGATTATATTGACTATAACAAACACAAGCAGAACGAAGATAAGAAGTCTCATCATTTTGTAGTGCTGCCGAAGCCGCCATTTCTGATGCCGTCGGCGTCATCGTCTTCGATCATAAAATACTGCTGGATTATACCCTGTGCAAAAGCTTCACCGGCTTTGACGAGCACGGTTTTACCTTCGTGAGTATCATTGGTGATCTTAGCAAATATGTGTCCCTCGTTATCCGAACCGCTATAATCGCTATCTACGACCCCTAAAGTATTGTCGAGCTGCAAGCGGTACTTGAACCCAAGCCCGCTTCTGGGATAAATAGCAAGGAACTTGTCGTTATCGAGCAGCACTCTTATGCCGGTGGGAATCTTTATTGATTCACCGGCCTCAAGCTTAAACGCATATGGTGCATAAAAGTCATAGCCTGCGGAGCCTGATGTGGCACGCTTTGGCAGTTTCAACTGGTCGTACAGCGCTATGTATGCTTCCTCGGTAAGACCGGGGGCGCAATTCTTAGCATCCTTTAAAAACTGACTTGCTGATATTTTTTCAAATTTCATGATCTCTCTCCTTTTTTATTGCCACAGACTTGGAAGTAAGTCCATAAATATTATCTTGTTATTGGACACACATTCAATCCGTTATCCTTGAGATATTCAATCATCTCATCTGCCGGAAGTCGCTTTATTAAATCCTGCAAAGTATAAGTTTCGTGCTTTAGATATTCGGTAGTTATTTCGCACGAAACAAAGTTCTTATTGGAAAACTTCGCCCAACCCCATTTTAAAGGTAACTCCGAATATTTATCGCCAAATTTTGATTTCTCCCACGGGAACATACAGTCGAAACAAGGATATGAACATCTTTGAATAAATTCGTCATATGATGTAATACACTCTGTTTTGGCAGGCTGCATTTCTGCGTAGTACCATCTGCCCCCATAACCACAATACTGGTCAAGCTTTTGTCGGATCTCATGTTCTTCTTTTCTTATCGTTAAAATAAGGGTATAGTATGTTTGTACTATCTGTTTCATTCTTTTCACCTTTTTTTTATATCGGGCCAATCGACGAATTGGTTAAACCAAGGTGACAGATTTTTTCGTGAATCCCCAAAAGATCTCCAAGAAGACTTTATCGAGAATATCGTCAATGATTTTACTGTAAGCCACTATATCACCTCTTTGTTAAGCACCTCATAGTTTTTCAATAGTTACAATACGGCTCTTCTTGAATATGCCATTCTTTCTAATATGTTTTAGGACATACTGAGGACGATCGTTAATTGAAACAACCACTACTTTATCCATTGCAGGATTATAAAGTAAATAGTTCCCTATTTTGATTTTAGCATACGGTCTGAAATATTCGTCAAAGCTGCCAATCACTACTTCGCCTGATTTCTGTGGTAGTTTAATCATCGATATCCACCGTTACCTGTATATCATCGTAAAAATCCTTAATGATAGTTGACAGTTCCTCATGTTTTTCTGCAGGAACAAGCATCAGCACACGATTAAAAACATCTTTGAGTTTAAAAATTATAACAATCGTTGCGCAGCCTTCCCCTTGAATTCTACCTTCTCTTAATCCGATAACGAAAGCGCCGATACATATTGCAACGGTTACTATACCAACAATAACATAAGTCATTTCATTCATCCTTTCAGATAATCAATATAGTGTTCAAGCTCCATTGGTTTTGGCGATTTCTTTTTTGTTTTCACCAATTTATTACCTTGAACTTCACATAAAAAATAAACATCTCTAAGGGCAGAAGATGTAATGGCATGAGTTTGCACGCCATTACATATATATACCGCCCAGATAATTTCTCCTTTGGGAGCTACGAGCATATGACATCAATCCTTTCCAATATTGCTCAACTTATTTATATAATAGCATATTATATCCAATATGTCAAGGGAATTTGGAAATTATTTTAGTCACAGAAAAGGACTACTTTGTTTTGCTTGAAGCTTTTTTGAATATCAATAACACGTTGATTGCTTGAACCGGCAAATGCTAACGATATATCTCTTTTATCTTTTTCATATTTACCGTCAACAAGAATATTACAGCGTCTAACAATATCAAGTGGAGATATGCTGTTCGTATTGGCTCTTTTGTTTTCTCTGTCATTATTTAAAATCTCTTCCCAAGTATAACCTGTATAGAGCCAGATTTTTTTGTTTGGAAATTTTTCTTTAACCGTTTTAACAATTTGATAAACAGTTTCAAGATTTTGTGATTCAAGAGGATGTCCCCCGGAAAGAGTTAATCGAGAGATATAAGGTTTATTGAGAACGTCGAGGAGTTCCTGCATCGTATCTTCTGTAAATAATTGTCCTACATTGAAATCCCAAGTTTGAGGATTATGACAGCCGTGGCAGTGACAGTTGCACCCCGATACCCAGAGTACAACTCCTATGCCTGTGCCGTTAGCAGTATCACACTTACTGATTTTTATGTAATTCATTCGTCATCACCAAGATGTATAACTCTTTCCTTTATTTCTTGAGTTCTGCCTTGATTCCAAAAATTACTTCCTATATAACCACAAGTTCTTCTCGCAACATTAAGCTTCTTTTCATCTCTATTACCACAATTAGGGCATTCCCATACAAGTTTGCCTGTTTTCTTATCTTCAATAATCTGTATCTCGCCATCAAATCCGCACACCTGAC